>Ga0207421_10001696_pt1 | contig 28008 bp, 23 predicted proteins | sample SodLakKL_010_SED_4_FD_187542 | JGI IMG/M metagenome (GOLD analysis project Ga0207421, IMG submission 187542) | Alkaline sediment microbial communities from Lake Tanatar, Kulunda Steppe, Russia - 8KL_010_SED (SPAdes) (version 2) | ecosystem: Environmental > Aquatic > Non-marine Saline and...
AGGGTGGAGTTAAACCAAATTGGCCACGATTGAGTAGCCTTTGTTCAAAAACCGGGTGAATCCCGGCGCTAAATTTTCAATTTGGATTTTTAAGTTATATTGCGGGAATAGAATGGATGAGGGAAAATCTGCGGACAACAAAATATAACAACGGAGCTGATATACCCACCGGACTGAGCATTGAAGACTGGGAGTCAACCACCGGGGGAGCATATGCCGTTTATCCGCACGATGAGGTTGAAGGAGTTGACAGCGAAGAGGAGATGCTTGAAGCTTACGGGGCTCTCTATAACTGGTATACCGTGGAAACGGAAAATCTCTGTCCAGACGGGTGGCGTGTTCCCACCCATGACGAGTGGACAACACTTGAAAGGCATGTCTGCAGATTTAACTGTGATACAAAATTTCCCTATGATAACCATACCACAGGCAGGCGGGGAGATGCTGAGGCAAGATACCTGAAAGACTGCCGCCAGGTTAATTATACCTATGGGGGTGAATGTGCCACTGAAGAGCATCCGCGCTGGGATCAAAATTACTCCTATTACGGAACTGACGATTACGGCTTCTCGGCACTTCCGGCAGGCCTGCGCCATCCCAAAGACGATTTCGATGGAAGCATTGGTAAATCCGGCATCTGGTGGTCATCTACCGATCCGGCAGGACATGTAAGCTGGGCCCGCATGTTGAATTATGATAATGACGGAATAGTGCGCGATGGACTTAACAAGTCCTACGGCTTCTCAGTCCGGTGTATCCGCACTGACTATTAAATTATTATTGCATTTGTCAAACCGTTTTCATAAATTTGATATAGATTATTTTTACTATTTTTTCATAATTTTATTATTCTCCTGCAAGCCTGAAATTTTAAAAGATAAAATGCCGGGCTTGCAGGATTTTGCAATTCCTTTGAGTTCCTCTTTTAAGAAAAACAAAAAAACAATATACTCATTAATGAAAAATTAAAAACAATACCTTAGCAATACATTTCTCAACAAAAAAAGAGGAGCAATTATGTTTAAAAAATCTTGTTTTTTCATTTGCACAGCGGCAATCCTGGCTCTGACCCTCTTCCCCTCTCCGGCAATTTGCGGTCAGGAAGACCCAAAAGCAGCTGAAATAATTGAAACAATGAGAGAGCGGTATGAGCAATCCATCGAAGATATTGACGATTATGTAATGGTAACAGACCGCTATGAGATCCTTTACAAAAAGGCCTGGGATAACGGCCGGCCCTATTTCAAATCCCGTTTTGCAGAAGCTCCAGAAGGACTGGAATCTGCCTCAACGGTATCGGATTCGGATTTCTTCTCCGAGCAGTTGTATTCCTCCCTGAAATCCGATGCCACTTACGAAGGAACGGAAGAAATTGAAGACCACACCGTTCATCTACTCTATGTGGAAAAAGTGGAGGGGCTTTTTGAAGATTCCGGTGACATGGGTGACACAGCTGAAGATGTCTGGTTGTATGTCGATTCGGAAAAATTTGTATTAAGGAAAATGAAGCTCACCTTAGAAGCACTTACACCTGAAGGGGAAAAACAAAAAGTTGAGCCTGTTATCCACTACAGGGACTACCGTAACGTGGGAGGAATGATGGTACCCTATGAAACAACCGCTGTTGTAACCGGACTTGCAATGTCGGAAGAAGACCGTAAAGAGGCTGAAAAAGGGTTAAAGGAAATGGAGGAGAAACTGGAAGAGATGCCGCCGGATCAAAGAGAGATGGTTGAACAAATGATGGGGGGGCAAATAGAGGAGTACAGAAAAATGCTGGAGGATGACAAGATGAAAGTTGTTTCAACAGTTAAGGAAGTAAAGGTCAATACCGGTATAGAATTTTAAAAATCACCGCGGGACTGGAGTTTTAAAAGGCAACAACAAGGTAACAGAAACACACACCAGAATACAAACAAAAGAGAACAACAACCATAAAGAAGGGTTGTAAAAAGTTGATCAAATACCATAAAGAAAAGGGGGCATAAAAAGCCCCCTTTTTCATGTTAATCTTCAGATAATTTGCCTGTACCTGACCGGGTTACATCAAGCAGAATCTTATCTGCCGGTAACGGTTAAATTTCACCCCAGGCCTTACTCTACCAGCTCGTAACCATCCATTCTGTCCCTTTTAACAGCCGGGATACCTTCTTCCAGCCACACGGGCGCAGGCTTATCTTTGAGGAAATGCTCGAAGAACTGTCTCAGGCGGATGTCATAATCCAGTCTGTTGGCCCATCCCTGGACACTGTGACCATCACCGGGGTAATTAAGCATCCAGACAGGCTTGCCGAGACGACGCATTGCCATGTACATCTCAACACCCTGTTCAAATGGAACGGCACCGTCCTCATCATTGTGCATCATAAGAATCGGCGTGTTGATCTTGTCTGCAAAAAACAGGGGCGAGTTCTCAAGATACCTGAGAGGATACTCCCATATGCTGCCGCCTATACGGCTCTGGGTATCTTCATACTGAAACTGACGGCTCCTGCCGCTGCTCCAGCGTATTCCACCATATGCACTGTACATATTGCTGACCGGGCATCCGGCCACGATAGCCTTGAACATATCCGTCTGGGTTGCCAGATAAGCTCCCTGGTATCCCCCCCAGCTGCGGTCAGACAAAGCAATTTTTTCCCTGTCAATAAAATCAAACTTGTTTATCATAGCCTTTGTCCCACTTACAATCGAATTGTATGCACCTTCACCCGGATATCCCTCAGTATAAACAATATCGGGAACAAATATAACATATCCGTGATTCACATAATTTGCAAAATTTACTCTTGCATTGCTCGCATCAGGTGTAAAATGGAAATGCTTTCTGTGAGAGCGGAGCTCATAAAAATTAATGATCATAGGATACTCCTTGTCGGGATCCATATCATCAGGTGTATAGAGCAATCCCTGCAGGGTATCATTATTAAAAGACACCCACTCAACAAGCTGGACATCACCCCACCTGTATTCATCCTGCTGGGGGTTGGCATTGCTTATTTTCCTTTCATTGTCAAATGACATATCGCTGAGCCAGACATCGGGATACTCCCTGAAGGTGCTTCTTCTCCACATAAGCACATCGGCCTCTTCTGCCTTTGAAGGTGTATAAAAACGGACATCATCCATTACCAGACTGGTGGGTCTGCCGGGACGATGTACACTTGCCCTGTAAAAACCGCTCTGCTTGTTTGAATAATCAAAAGCTTCCAGCATAAGTGACTCCCTGCGACCTATATAATCGCCTCCTTCAAGATCGGTATAACGAAACCTCATATTATTGTCCCGGCCGTATCCGCCTGTCAGGTTAACCGGATCCTGGTCGCCCGACGGATCAATACGCCATATATCATGGTGATCATATACAAGCACATAACGCTCATCCTCTACCCATCCTGCTATGCCGTACGGAGAAGGATACTCGGGTCTGTCATGTGTAATATTATAAAAAGGATAGGGTATATCACCGGTAAGATTCCTTTTCTCTCTCTCGTCAACTGACATAGAATACCAGCTGCTGTCGGTATAATTGTAATAAAGAAGGTAATTCCCGTCCGGGGAAAGGCTCGTGTGGAACTGATCCCTCTCAAGGACCTTCTCCCTTTCTCCCGTGTTTACATCAACCAGGTAATAGTCGCGGTAATAACTGGAAGACCAGGTACTTTTAATTTCGTAAGGCAATCTTGTAGACCCGAGTGCAACATCACCGTCGCCTCCCTGTATGGTGCTAAGATCCGGCATATCTTCGCGGGCAAGCTGCGCCATACGTTGCTGGTCAATATGATAAACAGCCCTGTAAGTTCTCTCTTTTTCACTATCCTTTTGAACATTTTGCTGTGACTGTATCAGGGGATCCTTGTAATGCCATACTTCAACATGATAATCCTCGTGTCTTCCCGGTTCTTCCGGTTCGGGCAGAGGATCGGGAGCCGTTCCGAAATAAAGTCTCGAGCCGCTGTCGGAAAAATTAAGAGAACCATTTATACTTGCACTCCAGCCTTCGGGCATATCCTCAGCAGAGGGGTCAATAACAAGGGAAGCCTCATTGTCTCCCTCCTGCCAGTAATAAAGATCAAATATACGTGGTTCATCCTGATCACCCGAAAAAAGGAAACCCGCCTGCATACCTTCATCATCAAGGGTAAGGCGACCGGCTACACCTTCACGGTCAAGAATTGTAGTTGTGGTCTGTTCTGCCGTATTAAACAGCTTAACTGTTGCATGGCGTTCTGTTCCGCCCTCATCTATTTGCATTCCGACCAGACGGCCGTTTGGAGAAAAAGTGTAATCTTCAACATTCTCGAAGGAATGCTCATCACCGGTTACCGGATTATAAGCAATCAAATTGTTTCCAGCGGATGCAGGGTCGGCCTTCTCATACAAGATCCAGTCCGAATCCCTTTCTGCCGTTGTAAAAGATCTGACACCGGCTATCCTGGTCATTGACCTGTCGGGGAGATTCCATATAAAAAGGCTGTCAGATGGCAGATCAAAATCCTCTTCCTCTTCTGACCTGATAATAAGCTCGGCCTCCGGCCTGACCCTGAACGCAAGAAAACTGGAATTCGGAGAAAAAGAAGCACGCGTTCCTCTTGCTACAGAATCAATATCTCCTCCTCCCACATCCTTTAAATACAACCATCCGTCACCGTCACGCTGGGGATTGATCTCAAATGAAGCCCACTCGCCGTCCTTGCTCAACTGTTGTCGCTGAACATTTTTCCATTCGTAGTAATCGGACTGTTCAATAAGTTTCTTTGACTCCTGTCCAAAAAGCTGGATGGTAAAACAAAATTGAACAAGCAAAAATATAAGCAGAATTTTTTTAATCATATTGGTTTATTTTGAGTTTGACAAAAGTGAATTTTGCTGCTCAAGATAAGAATATTTTTAAAAAAATCGTCAGCTAATCACTGCTTAATCTCTGTTGCCTCTTTTATAACATTTGCTATGGAGTTAAAAGACTCTTCAACACCTTTGTGTTTGCTCTCGTAGATCGGCAGTCCCTTGTCGGAGACCTCACCTATTTCCATAACCAGTGGTATCTGACCAGCCAAACGGGTGTTTAACTCCACGGCAAGTTTTTCTCCCCCACCTTTTCCGAATATGTAATATTTCTCATCAGGGTGCGGCAAGGGAGAAAACCAGGACATATTTTCAACTACCCCCAAAAGAGGCACCTGTAATTCTGATCTTGTAAACATGGCTGCCGCTTTTCGGGCATCTGCTACAGCCAGATCCTGCGGGGTTGTTACAATAACGGCTCCGGTCAGATTAAGCTTTTGAACCGTTGTGAGCTGGATGTCTCCCGTACCCGGCGGAAAATCGATTATCATATAATCAATATCACCCCAGCGGGTATCCCTGAAAAGCTGGGTCAAGGCGTTTGAAGCCATAGGCCCCCTCCATATAAGCGATTGTTGGGATGAAATGAAAAAACCTGCCGAGATCATTTTAACCCCGTATTTTTCAACCGGATACATCACCTCTTTCCCGTCGATCACTTCACCTTTAACCTGTTCTTTTTCGACACCAAACATCACAGGAATAGATGGACCGTAAAGATCGGCATCAACAAGAGCAGTTTTGTTACCCTGTCTTGCCATTGACACCGCAAGGCCGGCCGCAACTGTCGACTTGCCCACACCACCCTTGCCGGAAGCTATAACTATTATATTTTTTACAGATGGCAGCTCTATCTTTTCAAATGGTTTTTGACTCATATATCCTCTTTTTAACTGTTTCCCATATTTTTTCCATACAGGCAGAAAACTTACCGTTCGGGTGAACCTCGTTAATTGTTTTGGCATTTAAAAGTGCATCAAGCGCAGACTCATCGTAAGACAACCTGCCTGCAACCGAGATCCCCATGCTTCTGAGGTTTTCCTCTATTTTTTCTGTCATCTCACAGTTCAGATCATATTTGTTTATTATAACATCCAAAGAAGATTGGAAACCGCCTGTCATTTCAATCAGTCTCTGCAGATCGTGCCACCCCGAAGCAGTCGGTTCGGTCACAGCCACCACATGATCAGTGCCGGTTACCGAAGAAATGGCAGGGCAACCTATTCCCGGGGGACCGTCGACAATGATAAGATTTTTTTTCTTTTTTTCAGTAGTCTTCCCCGTACCGCCTTTTCCGCTTGTAACTGCAATTTTCATGCTCTGCTAATGATCACAGGTATTCATTCCGGTCTTCAGGCTACCGCTGATTAAATCCTCAACTATTGATGCCGCTCTCAGATTGTTTATCACCACTGTCATCCTCATTTTCCAGCTCATTGATCCTTTTCTCAATATCCTTTTGTGCAAGCTTCATCTCTTCAGCCTGCCCCCTGAGCAATTCTGCCTCTTCCTCTTTGCTTAAAGGCCTCATCCATGGATGGCCGGGGTAATAACGCGGAGGCAATTTGCAGAACTGCCATCTCCAGCCACGGCCACCACCCCTGCCGGGTCTTGTGGCCGGACCTCTTCCCATTCCATATGCAAAGCTCCTTCCCCTTAGAGGTTCAAACTCTCCTGTATAGCCTGGTGTTTCGTAACCCACGCAATAACCTAATCTTCTTCCGGTAGCAGGACCCTGTCCTGCAGGTCCGGTACGATCTCCTCCTGGCATAAGCTAAAATTTTTAATTGTTCGACATAATTTTACATATATTTAACAACTACCTTCAATTTTCTTGTTTACCCGTCTTAATCAGAGCAAAACATATGTTAAGTTACTTTTATTTAATACCGTTTATTACATCCTTATACTTATTTTTAATTTTACAATTACAAATATAATAAATTAAACGAACTTATGTTCATTTCGGGTAAATTTTTTTATTCAAACATTTGCATTATTTTTAAATAAAAATACCAAAATGCCTAAAACAGAACCTTTTGACAAGCATCTTGCCGAATATGAAAGATGGTTCACAAATAATCCTTTAACCTTTGAGTCAGAACTTTCGGCTATAAAAAAAGTGCTTCCGGTCATCACCTCGAATATGAAATTGGTTGAAATAGGCATAGGCAGCGGTATATTTGCTTCAGCGCTGGGAATCAAAGAGGGAATCGACCCATCGGATGTAATGCTGAAAAAAGCAAAAGAAAGGAGCATAAAAGCGGTCAGAGGAATTGCAGAAGATTTGCCATTCGCCGATGAAAGCTATGATTGTGCACTTATGATAACAACCCTCTGCTTTCTTGATAATGTTAAAAAGGCGTTTGAAGAAATTCGCCGTATATTAAAGGAACCGGGAATATTTGTAATTGGGTTCATAGACAGGGAAAGTCCGTTGGGGAAAAAATATCTTTCAAAAAAAAAGAAAAACATTTTTTACAAAGATGCCGTTTTTCACAGTACTGAAGAGGTATGCAATTACTTAACCAAAGGGGGGTTCCATATAGAAAAAACATTGCAAACCGTTTTCACTGAACCGGGAAATTTGAAAAAAGCTGCCCCCCCTTTAAGCGGTCACGGCAAAGGATGCTTTGTAGTTATCAGGGCTAAAAAGCTATAAACCCCATCAGTCAGGGGCGACAAAAATTTACATGAATGAAAACCTTTTTTTCCAAAATATTTGCAAGGAAAACAAAAAAGCCGAAAAAAAGCAAAGAGCAAACACCCCGGGATGCTGACACTCAGCAGGAGGAACCTTCCGTTTCCAATAAAACCTCCCCTCATGCCGATACCGGCTCCGGTGAAATAAAGCATTCGGTTTATGAGGAAGTATCGGGTGAACCTGCAGATCAAAACAGCCACGAGAACTTTGTAAATTCGGTGGTCAAGGGTTTGACCCGCAGCAGAACCCCTCAGGAGGATCATTATGCCGGCGAAGAAACATATACCGGTCTCTCCGGTGAACTTTCCGAAAATGTCTTTTTCCCGGAAGTTGAAATTGAAGAAGAGACCGAAAAAAAGATCAAAGAGCTGGAGTCTCTCACACAAAGCATAGATGAGAGGAGAGTTACCAAAACCCCGCTGGATGCAGGCAAAAAATACAGGATCGATTATATGAATGATCTTAACGAACGGCAGCTCGCGGCAGTTGCCGCCACAGAGATACCTTTGCTTGTTATTGCCGGGGCGGGAAGCGGAAAAACAAGGGTTATAACCTACAAAGTCAGCTACCTCATTGAAAAAGGTGTCAACCCGGCCGAGATAGTCCTCCTTACTTTTACCAAAAAAGCTGCAAACGAGATGCTGGGCAGAGTAGAAGAGCTTCTTGCCGGCAAATATGCAGGCAATGTGCTGGGAGGCACTTTTCACAGCTTTTCAAATCACATGCTGAAAAAATACGGCCATATTGCAGGTGTCCCAAGAAACTTTTCCATAATTGACACAGAAGACACAGCAGACATTATTGATCTTCTGAAGACCGAGCTTCAGATCACGGGCAGGAAAAAAGGAGTTCCTTTTCCTAAAAAGTCGAAGATCCAAAAAATAATCTCAAAGTCAAAAAACCTGGAATGCTCAATTGAAAATGTGCTGAAGAGATTTTTCAGTGAGCACCTTGAATATCTGGAAGAGATTAAAACTATTGCAGGGGCCCTTGAGGTATATAAAAGAGAATCCAACCTTATGGATTACGACGATCTTATGACCGTGCTGAGAGATAAGCTAAAAACCAGTTCCCTTTTCAGGGAAAAGATCCGCAATTCAGTAACATATATACTGGTGGATGAATATCATGATACAAACAACATACAAAGAGAGATAGTTGAGCTCATAACCGGTCAAAGCGGCAGGATAACGGTGGTGGGTGACGATTCACAGTGTATTTACGCTTTCAGGGGGGCTAACTTTGAGAATATTCTCAGATTTCCCCAAAGCTTTCCCGGTTGCGGGATCGTAAAGCTGGAAGAAAACTACAGAAGCGACCAGGGTATTTTAAACTTTGCAAACGACATTATAGTAAACGCAAAAATCGGGTTCAAAAAAGAGCTCTATTCTCAAAGGTTTACCGGCAAAAAGCCCGTTGTCAAAAGACTGGCAGATGCAACCTGCGAGGCTGAACACATAGTGGACAAGGTTTTGGAAATAAGCGGCAACTCAATGGAGTACAGCAATTTTGCGGTCCTCACCCGTGCCGGCTGGCAATCAAATTACATTCAGACTGAACTGACAAAAAGAAAGATCCCCTTTGTTGTGGTTGGAGGAATTAAATTCAGCGAAAGAAGGCATGTAAAAGATATTGTGGCATTTATAAAGATAGTTTTAAATCCTCTTGACGCAGTCTCCTGGCACAGGGTTCTCAAGCTGATCGAGGGCATAGGAAAAGTGAGGGCCAAAGAGATAGTGGATGCAATACATAAAAAGAACGGTACTATTGACCTGTCGGAATTCTCCAAAAGAAAATATTACGGAGAGCTGAAAAAACTGCAGGATCTGTTCTCAACAATAAACGGGCAGGACCTGCCGGTGCACCAAATCATCGATATTTTAATGGAGTATTACAAACCCGTTCTGAAGCAGATAGAAGATGAGTTTGAAAACCGGCTTAAAGATCTGGAGGTTTTTTCCCGTATCGCAAAAAACTATGACAGCCTTGAGAAATTTATTGTGGATTTTACCCTGGAGCCTCCTTCAAACAAGTATCAGGATGAGACAGCACCGCTGACAGAAACGGAGGGAAAACCTCTGGTGGTCTCCACAATCCATTCGGCAAAGGGTCTGGAGTGGCACACTGTTTTCATCCCCTTTGCCCTTGACGGGTTGCTCCCCTCATCAAGATCAATGGGATCGATCGAGGAACTGGAAGAAGAGAGAAGGCTTTTTTACGTGGCAGCCAGCAGGGCTAAAGAGAACCTTTTTATTACAATGCCTTCATATGTTCCTTCCTGGGATGCGGTTTTTACAAAACCCTCAAGATTCATTTACGAGATAGACAAAAACCATTATCTTGTGGAAGATTGAAAAATACCGGGCACTTTGACCCTGAGGAAAAATTATTGAGGGAGACCACAGGGAAACACTTTTTTGCTGAAAGCTGAAACCCTATGTGCAGAAATATGCAAAAATTTACAGGCAAAAATATTACCGTATCAGATACAGCTCCTCCTGTCGGCCATCTATAAACCGGGCCCTGCCGTTCCTGAATATTATATTTTCTTCAAAGCCAAGGCGCACCGTCTCATTGTTCCACTCGGGCACAGAAGCTGCCACACTGAATTCCATAGCATAGGTGGTATTGTTATAAAGAGGGTGTTCTCCTGTTCCTTCAACAAACTCCTGGCGGTCGGTACGGCCGATTGTCATTCCCGATCCATGTCCGTAATAATTAATTGGATGGGAATACATTATGGGATTGAGTCCTTCTTCTTCACCCCTTTCCAGAACACTCGCAAGTATCTCGTTGCCTGTACGCCCCTCAACCATCTCCTCAAATATTATATCCTGCATCCTCTTCCCCTTTTCAAATAGCTTTTTCAGTCCTTCCGGAGCATCCGTCTCATCCTCCCTGAGAACATATCCGCTGTGCTGCATATCGGTAGTTAATCCCATATAACTGATCCCCACATCACTATGAAGAAGATCACCGCGTCTTATAACATTATCATCCCTGCCGTACTTCTCAATATTTTCCGGGGAGCGAATAATCCTGAAGGTAGGGAAGAACCAGTAGTCTAATTTGAGCTCTTTAATCCTCTCGGCTATCCACCATCTTACATCATCGGTTGTGGTAACATCAGGTGTTATTACAGCATTGCTGTAATACTCCTCTATAAGATCGTGCGCAATACCGGCCAGATGCCTGTAGAAGCTAACCTCCCAGGGAGTGCGGGTCTCGAACCATCCTATAACCACATCCTTGGCCGAAACAAGCCGGTTACGGTACTTTTCCCCGAGAGCCTCATAAAGCTTTTCATAGTGAAAATGTGATAGTCCGTTTGCATGACTGAAGTCGTCAAGCGACTCGCTGTCATAATTTATACCTATACTCTCAGGATCAGCTTCCCTGATATAATCGGCCACCGCTTCGAACTGACCTTCCGGTCCCTTTGACTGGTCTGTAAAAATCCCCTCGTACATATAACCCGATGCACGGGCACCGTGCCATGTGGCCGACAACTTTTTGAACCCATCGGGAGAATCGTGGAACATTACTATAGAAAGTCTGCGGGCATTGTCAAGTGGCCATGTTGTGAGTGTGCGGTAAACCGGGTCCTCGTGATATTCGAAACAGATAACGATCCACATTTCAAGATTCTCGCGGCGCATTATCTCAGGAAGAACATTGTCTAGCTTCCACTCCAGATTTTTGTTATATAGCTCTGCCTGCTCCCTTTGAGTCAATATATTCTCAATATCTCTTGTCTGGGAAACGGCCGGCAATGCGAAAAACATTGCAGTTGTTAAAATAAACAATCTGGTTAAAACAGCTCTCATAAACTTAAAATTAAGTTAGCAATCAGTTAATTTTTTATATGAACCCCCATCAGCCTTTGGCAGACAAAATAAGATGAATAAACATGAGGGTCCATCGGAATTGAAACACTTAATATCCTAAAGTATAATCATAAAATACTGTTAAACAGATAATTAAACACACTTTATACAGATGAACCCCTATGAGCAAAAGCTCACAAAAAATAAGGGGAAAAGACTATAAAACCAGCACCTTGCCCCCTTTTATTTTTTTCTTTTTTATATCCATAATTGCCCGGTTGGCATTATCGAAGGAGTATTTTTCAACCTCCGGCTTAAAGGGCATTTCAGCTGCAACAGCAATAAAATTTCTCACATCACTGGATGTAACGTTTCCGACTGTTTTTATCTCCTTTTCCATCCACAGATGAGCGGGATAATCGATATTGTGAAGGAAATCCCTGTCGGTGTCCTCTTTCCTTATTGCATTTATCACAAGGCGGCCTCCGGGTTTAAGAAACTGAAGCGCAAACACGACAGGTTTCCAGGCAGGAGTAGTATCTATTATGCAATCCGGCAAAACCGGCGGCTTGTCTTCTGTATCACCGGCCCAGACGGCACCGAGCTCCATTGCAAATCTTCTTTCGTTGGGGTTACGGGCAAACACATATACCCCGGAAGCAGGATAGAGATACTTTATCAATTTCAGCACAAGGTGAGCGGAAGCCCCAAAGCCAGTCATACCGATATTTTTTCCGTTTTCGGTATTGCACAAAACGAGCGAACGGTAACCTATAGCCCCGGCACAAAGCAAAGGAGCCGCTTCGGCATGGTTGAAAATCTCAGGAAGCGGATAGGCAAACCGTTCCGGTACTACCATATATTCGGCATAACCTCCGTTTACATCCCTTCCTGTAGCTTTAAAATAGGGGCAAAGATTCTCCCTGCCGGTAAGACAAAAATCACATTTTCCACAGGCAGACCAGATCCATGCTACCCCTACCCTGTCACCTTCCTTTATACGGGATTGCCTGCCACGTGACTGCTCCACTATTCCCACCACCTGGTGACCGGGAACCACCGGCAAAACCGGGGGCAGGGTACGGCCTTCTATCTCATCGATCTCGGTGTGGCAAACACCACAGGCTTTAATTCGCAAAAGCAGCTCTCCATCACCGGGGGAAGGTTTGGGCAGCTCAACCCATTTGAGGGGATTAGCTTCTTCAGCCAAATCACATATCTTGTCAATAACCCAGGCTTTCACAAATTATCCTTTATAAAAAGATTTACTCTTTTTCAAAAATAAAAGTAATTGGCTTTATATGCAAATAAATAATACACACTTTGACCCGGTTATAACATACTGCCGGCCGAAACACAAAGCTGGCAAATAAACTCAAATAATTTTCCCCTTTTTAATCAAAGAAAAAAACTTTTTAACCGTTATTGTTTTAGACACTAACGTATCGTTTTTAGATCAACCCTTTTAAAATTGAACATAAATAAAAATAGCAGAAAAATGGGAAAAAAAGGATCAATATTTTTATTGGCATTAATTTTATCACTCTCCGCAATAGCAGGGGACAAAACAGAAAAAGGTCAAACCGGTGAAGAAGGCAGGGGCAACTGGAATGTAGAAAAAGAGATTGACCCCGAAACAGGAAAAGAGGAGATAACAATGACCCTTTACTGCAACGAAACAATTGAAGCTTTAGAGGCAGGGGACAATATAATTGGCAATGCAAGATCGCTGTTTCTCAGCTTATCGGAAGGAAACACTGAACTTATGATATTCTGGGATGATATAGTAAATGAAGGTGAAATTCTTATAAGTTTTGACGGCGGACAGGTTATGCAAAGCCAGTGGGATACCGGAGCCAACGCGGTATTTTTCCCAGCCAGAAGAGAAAACCTTGAAAATTTTATTGAAAGATTAATCGATGTTGAAAGGCTTGAAGTGATAATTCCCCCTGATGAAAAAGCAGGAGAAAAAGCTGTTTTTGAGCTTGAAGGGTTTGCCACAGCACTTTCTCCATACCTCGAAGAGTTCGGATGGCAAAGCCTGAAAGATAAATTAAGGAATTAGTCAGCGATACTCTCCGGTTTTAAACATTTAAACCTGCAGGCAAGCAATCACAGGGGAAGCTCAAATGTTTCACCCGTTACTACCTGTTTAAACCCAAATTCATTGTATAACCCCGCTAAAGCAGGTAATCCCATGCAATGTGAAGGGTATACATATTTAACATTGTTCTCCTTCAAATAACCAATTGTCTCCATAATCTGCCGGTCCATCTCCCTGAGGTGAAAACCACCCATTATGCCCAGCAGCCTGTTTTCGCCGGTAATATTTTTTGCCTGCTCGATGGTGTTTACAATACCCGAATGGCCGCATCCGGTAACAACAAAAAGACCGTTTTCGGAGACAAATATAACGGCACTGTCGTCTTTAACGAAATCAGGCGAGCCGTCGTCGAACACAAAAGGAGTGGTTTGCGATTCAAAATCGGTTTTTCGCGGTATTTCACCGGCAAATACTATTTTATCGGATATTTCATAAGGCACGCTAGTAGCAATCAGCTCAAACTTACGGGAAATTTCATACTTCGAGCTTTTCAGTCCGATATTATCTTTGCCGCTCCCCTTGTAACGTCTGACAAAACAGCCCGGATGACAGATCAGTCTGCCACCCTGCAGATGCTGTAGTCCACCGCCATGATCAAAGTGGCCGTGACTGAGAACTATTGCATCGGCATCCTCAAGGTCAAGGCCCATGGTATGGGCATTTTTTTTAAACAAATCACTTTGGCCGGTATCGACAAGTATTTTTTTGCCATCATATTCAACAAGGTAAGAAATCCCGTGTTCTGCCGGAGTGTTTATACCGGCCATATTATCCACAAGAACTGAAATTTGCATAACCGCCATATTTTAGTTGGAGTAAATTGCTTACACAAAATTAAAAACATTATAATTTTGCGCAGGAATATTTTTAAAAAGTTATTCAAAATACATACCGGAAGATAATGAGAGACCTTGTTCCTATAGAAGTTGAATGTTACGCCGGCTACAAAGCCGATGAACATCCAAAAAGATTTTACTGTACAGGAATAAAATTTGAGATCACCGAGATAATTGACCGGTGGTACCAGGGTGATCCCTCTCCCGGTCCACCAGCAAATTACTTCAAAGTGCGTACAAAAGACGGTAAACAATACATTTTAAAACAGGAACAAGGCTCCGGCAAATGGTTTCTTTTCATACGCGGGGAAACACTTAATCTTTTCCCCAGGGATTAGCCTGCCACCTCACTCAGTTATAGAGTCAAGTACTTTTGAAATAAACTCATCAAACTCATCACCGGTTTCCATCCACCGTATTACAACAACCAGATCATTTTCGCGGTCAACATAAACCCGGTTGCCCGAACCTGAGTGGAAAAATGCCGACTCTGGGGCACCGTCTATATCATCCGTATCCAGGTTCCAGTTTATAAAACCACGACCCGGGTTGACATCTGTAGGGCTTTCAGCTTTTTCAAACCACTCGCTTGAGATTATCTGCCTGCCATCCCACTCTCCCTGATTCAGTGACAACAAACCAAACCTTGCAAGATCCGAAGTATTGATCCACAAGCTGGCCCCCCATCCGCCACCGGATGAAGATCCCTGCATTTTACGGCCGTCTATCTCAACCCAGGCATTGTCATAACCTTTCCACCTCCAGGTTGTTGAAGCGCCTATTGGATCCATAATATGCTCCCTGAGCACTTCAGGCAAAGGCCGCCGCCATACCTGCATTGCAGCAAGAGCGGCACGTGCAGAAGCTACATTGGAATAAACATAATAACTCCCCGGCTCCTGCAGGGGAACATCCTCATCCCGCCGTCCTTCAGCATGCCATGGCTTTCCCCATACCTCACCCTTCCATTCACTTGTCATTCGCAACAAGTGATCCCAGGTGATGCTGCGGTTATGATCACAGGAAAAATCATCAAAACCGTCCTGACCCCTCACATAATCATAAACAGGATCATGAACGTCACCTATCAGACCACGGTCAACGGCAAGGCCGGTAGTCAGGGTAATAAAGCACTTAGTTACACTATAGCTCATATCCACCCTTTCAACATCGCCCCACTCGGCTACTATATAACCGTTTTTTATGATCATGCCGCTAACCCCACCGTCATGATCTTTGGTCGGCCCGATAATAGATCTGTGAGTATCCTCATTTCCGGCACGCCATTGCTGGATAGCCAACTCGGCCTGAGGTGGTATTGAAGTAGGATTGTTTTCACTATACTCAATCGCCTCTTCTATTAGCTCCGGATCCATTCCAACTTCCTGCGGGCTTACCCGTTTCCAGTTATCAATCCCCCTTTCAGGGAAATATCTTTCAACCGGGTTGCCATCAGGTGTCTCTTTCAACATTTCATGTGAAATATTTCCTGCTGTCAAAGACAGGAAAGGAAAAAACAACACCGTTAAAACGGTTACTTTGCCTAAAAAATGTTTGTAAATCATAATCCCAGTTTTAATTGTTTGCTTTATACAATTTCCACCGCCGGTTTATAAAACAGTAAATCACTGAAAAAGGAAAGCTTTCGGCTGCACTAAACTGAAGACGGTAAAACAGGTCACACCGCTCCAAATTTAAGGATATTGCAGGGTAAGTAACACCGGCCATCACAAGCTTTTAAAAATATTAGCCAGACGGTAAGCTTAAAATTATAAAAAATAAAAAAAAATACCATCTTACATATTGGTGAAAAGAATAAAATTTTAATAGCTTTATATTTGATTATTTGCTGAATGGCAGTAAACAAACGAGCCCCAGGAGATATTAATTGCTAACTACACTTTGCAGGTATGAACCCCCATCAGCCTTTGGCAGACAAAATAAGATGAACAAACATGGGGGTTGACCTGCGGTCGATTTCACATGTAAACAAATCATTTTTAGGGGTCTTTAATGTATGTGAAATTCATACGACCAAAAGAGATGAAATTAATAGACATACTATAATAACTTATTGAAAATTAGTTTAATTAACTTTGTTTGTACGCATGAAGATCCTCCTGACAGGCGCAACGGGGTATATTGCAAAAAGGTTGCTTCCCGTATTAATCTCCGGGGGACACGAAGTTGTCTGCTGCGTCCGGGACAGGAGAAGATTTGACCCATCACAATACAACTCCGCCGGCATAAGGGTAATTGAAGTTGATTTCTTAAAAAAAGAAACCCTCACCTCCATCCCAAATGACATTGAAGCCGCTTACTACCTTATTCATTCTATGGCCTCGACAAGCGGTGATTTTGAAGCCCTTGAAAAAAAATCGGCTGAAAATTTCGTCCAACACGTAAGTCAAACCCAGGTAAAACAGGTTATATACCTGAGCGGTATTGTCAATTACGAAAAATTGTCAAAACACCTTCAATCCAGAAAAAAGGTAGAGGATATTTTAAAAAAGGGGAGCTTTCACTTAACCACTTTAAGATCGGGAATTATTGTAGGCTCGGGAAGCGCTTCATTTGAAATTATTCGCGATATTGTCGAAAAGCTCCCCTTTATTGTAGCACCAAGATCTATCAATTCCAGGACACAGCCAATAGCAATCCGTAACGTTCTGCATTATATGAAAGGTGTTCTGATGAACGAAAAAACTTTCGGGGGAAGTTTTGATATTGGAGGACCTGAGATACTGACATACAAAGACATGCTGCTTCAGTTTGCAAAAGTGCGCAACCTGAGACTCAAGATTTACACCATCCCTTTTTGCCCCCCACAACTGACATCAAATTTGCTTTATTTCATAACATCCACATCATTCAGCCTTGCCAGAAATCTTGTCGAGAGCATGGAGGTGGAAGTGGTTTGCGGGGAAAACAATCTGAAAAATATCATCCCCGTTGAGCTTATCCCCTACAAAGAAGCTGTTAGCCTGGCATTCGACAAGATACGTCAGGAAGAGGTGATCTCCAGCTGGACAGATGCTATAACAGGAAGCAACCTGGAAAAGGGAATATCGCGCTTTATTAACATGCCTACCCACGGATGCTGTGTTTGCAAGTATTCCCGTTCCATAACCGATGAAGATGCAGTATTTGATAAAATATGGTCAATAGGCGGGAAAACAGGATGGTACCATGCAAACTGGCTATGGAAAATAAGGGGAATTATTGATAAGCTGTTTGGCGGCGTAGGATTGCGCAGGGGCAGAAGAAGCGGCACAAGCCTTTTCCCGGGCGATTCTCTGGATTTTTGGAGAGTATTGCTGGCCGACAGGGAAGAGAAGCGCCTGCTTCTTTATGCTGAAATGAGGCAACCCGGTGAAGCATGGCTTGAGTTCAAAGTAAGTGACAACATCCTTTATCAAACCCTCTCTTTCAGGCCGCTAGGTATATGGGGCAGGATATACTTGCTTGTAACCTACCCCTTTCTGATCTATATTTTAAGGGGTATGATTAAAAAAATAGCCGGACCCAATCCAAATAAAAAAAATAAGAGGCAGCTCTGTAAAAACCCAACCGTTGATGGCAATAAAAAGCCTGATTCTTAAAAAACAGCCATACAGGCTTATCAATTACTAACTGACCTGATTAAGGGGATAACCCAAAGCCTCTCTTTTTTGCCAAAAAAAGCAGGACCAGGCTTACAATTTTAAACATTACGATAACCATTGAAGTTTCAATAAGTCCCAAAACAGGTAATAGTATAACACCTCCGATTATGCCTCCAAGCCATCCCCCCATAAGATCGGAACTATAAAGCAGTCCGGCCGTACCGCTTAAATTGGACGAAATCTTTAAATACTCCCTGTTTGCAAGGGGAAATTCCCCTCCAACAAGAATTCCCGAAATAAAAGAAAGCAGAAGGAATATTGCCCGCAGCAGATAATCAAACCAGGTATATACAAGAAGGTCTCCGGCCCTGAGGAAAATCCAGGGCAAAAGGAACGCAAATACAATAACAGCTGCTTCAAGTTTAACAAGGGCATTAAATGAGGCATCTGACCTCTTAAGATAAGCCCCCATCCATAATCCCCCGGCCATCACCCCGGCCATAAAGGCAGTCACCAGCAAACCCAGCCAGTAAAAAACATATCCGAAAATCACCTGAAATGCAAAGATCAATATCAGATCAAAAAGCATTCCGGCAAAACCGGTGGAGAATATGGACAAAGAAAGTGCCGGTTTCAGAGGATTTTTGAGACGAGAGGAGACCAATAAAAAAATCATTAAAAAAACAGCCAATACACCCCCCGCCCCAAATAGGTTAATCCTTTCAATCTCCCTGAAAAAATCATTAAACGAAGGGGAAAACTGTTCATTCCAGTAAATAAGACTATAAAAAACACCGAATGGTTCAAAATCGCGGTTCACCTCATCGGTCCCCCCTTCAATATTGGACATAAACCAGTCCACCCATCTGGGATGAAGCCTGTATTCAAGATGCCCTGCTGTTATCAGACTTAATTCCAGTCCACGCTCCTCAATCCTGTCAGTCATTTCAGGAACACCCGCCTCAGTAACTTTATCTGAGCGGGAAGCCAGATAAAAGTTTTTGCCGTCACCGGGGATTACCCTCACATAAGGAAAGACCTCTTCAAGTGTGTTGAGCGCCAGCATATTTATATCAACCAGCTCCTTACTCAAATAAGTCAAAGAACCGGGAAGTGCAAATACCAGCACCCCGTCGGATGTAAGCCTCTCTTTGGCAAGTGAGAAAAACTCGCCCGTAAAAAACCTGTTTGCCTGCAATGTTGAAGGATCGGTAAATCCGCTTAAAATAACATCATACTCCCGGGGCGTCCTTTGAAGGAAAAACCTGCTGTCTTTATCTTCGATGTTTACACGGGGGTCTTCAAATTCTTCCTCTGTAAGGGGGGTTGAAAACTTTTTCACAACTTCAGGTATTAACGGGTCAACCTCGGTGTAATCAACCGTCTTTACATCATGCTTTAAAACCTCGTTTATAACACCACCGGGGCCGCCGCTGAGGATCAGTACATCCTTCGGAGAAGGGTGGGAAAGCATCGGAAAATGAACAAATTCCTCTATATAAACCACATCAGGGTTGGGTGCGGTAATTGCCGGAAGTCCATCAGAATAAAATGTATATTCACCCTGCCTCTCGGTTACAACTATATTACCGTACTGGGAATTTGCGTAATGAACCGGATTTCGGTCTTGCCACTGCCGCTCTACCGAATAAAGATGTAACTTCTCTGCACCGGGTCCAAACAAAAGAAAAGCGGTTGCAACCAAAAGGGCGGCAACTGAGAAACCCGCTATCCTGGCCAAAGAAGGCTGCCTTTGCCGGAAAGGCTCCAGCAAAATCAGACAAACCACAAAATTAAGCAGGGCCAATACCAGGGCCATTTCAATTGAATTGAGAAAAGGAATGAAAAGATAAGTCAGCACAACACCGCCGAAAATAGTTCCCAGTGTTTCAAATATGTAAACCCTGGTAATGCTGAAAGCACCTTTTTTTCCTTCTGAATCACTATTAGGGCTGGCAGTTGTACCTGAACCTTTCCCGTTATTGCCCTTCTCATGTTCAGGGTTTGTTCGCAAACCGTCCTCACCTTCAGTAACTCCCTTGCCGGAGGGTTTCTCCTGCGTACCGGATGGCGGGGACAAAGAAGAATAAAGGGAATAAATCTTGCATCCGGCCGTGAACAATGCACCATGGATAACACTGACGGGCAAAAGGACCAAAAATGAGACATAAAACATCGGCATAATTCCCAGTCCCTCTCCCGCCAGAACCGGCAGATAATCCTTGAATATCCTTACAGCACAAATGGAGGCAACGAAAAAAACAGAAAAAAGGACAGTTGCCAGAATAAACATTCCCAGCTTTCGGTTAGACCGTGAGAGTCTCCCGCCCAGAAAATAGGCGCCGGCCGACTCGAGCAGCAGCCAGTTGGCCAATGTTATACCTATAGAAAGCTCATTACCGTGAAAAGCAATAAGAAGCTCCCTTAAAAGGACTATTTCGGCAACAAGGCCGCTGAAGCCCATCACTATAACTGCAGAAACAAACCTTTTCCTTATAACGGGGAAGTTTATGCCCATATGCCGGGTATTTTGTGTCCGCATGAATTACACTTGCCGTTGCTTACATTTATATCGGCAACCTGGAAATGAGTGCGACGAATAATGATATTGTTGCACTGCGGACAGAAAGTTGAATTGTGAGTATGGCCGGGAACATTCCCTATTGTTACGTAATGGATGCCCACTTCACGTGCCGTTTCGTAAGCTTTCTCAAGTGTGTCAACGGGAGTGGCCGATACATTTGTCAGCTTATAGGCAGGGAAAAACCTTGAGAAATGAAGCGGGACTTCAGGTGAGAGCTCATCACGTACCCAAACTGACATATCTCTGATTTCCTCCATAGAATCGTTTATAGTGGGTATAACCAGGTTTACTATTTCAATCCACACACCTGCCTCTTTCATTATTTTCAAATTCTCAAGAACAGGCTCCAGCTCTGCTTCCGAGTTTTCATAGGCTCTGGAAGAAAATCCCTTAAGATCGATCGTAACGGCATCCGTATGCAACAGAAGTTCTCTGAGAGGATCCGGTTTGAGGTAAGCATTGGTATGCCAAAGTATCCTCAGTCCTTCTTTTTTTGCCAGCTTGGCATAATCCAGGAGATATTCATAAAAAGAGGTAGGTTCATTATATGTAGCAGATATTGTAGGAACACCTTTCTCTTTGGCATTTTCTACAACCTCCTCGGGGGGATGATCATAATAATCTCCTATCTCTTCTATGGTCTGCTGAGAAAGATGCCAGTTCTGGCAGTGCCGGCACCGGAAGTTACAACCGGCCGTTCCATAGCAAAGTATTTGAGTGCCCGGCAGCATATGGTGCTGGGGTTCTTTTTCTATCGGATCAACATGAATAGCCGAAGGTCTGCCATAAACAACATTATAAAGCTTGCCACCACGGTTTTCCCTGTTTCTGCAAAAACCGCGCCTGCCATCCCTTATGTTGCATGTACGGTAACAAAGCTCACAGCGCACACGGTTTCTCTCAAGGGTAACATAATACATTGCTTCCTTACCCCCGGCGTTTGCTTTGCGATGAGCACCCAGGGAGTCCGCTTCAAACGGTTCTCCAGAAGTACTTGAGACCGAAGCACCTTTTGAAGAAGAAGGCCCGGATATCAAATCACTTCTTTTTTTATAAAAAAAATATCCGCCGGATAAAGCAGCAGCAGTGGCTATCAATGTTTTTCTAAGGTATTCCCTGCGTTTTTTGTTTACCATTTTATTATTGATTTTGTTATTCACAAGATTACATTTTTACCTGAAAAAACCTAAGCACTTTCCCAGATCCCTTCAATTTTAAAACCGCAATAACTGCATTTACCATCTTTTACGTCGTTTCCGAGTACATTGTAATGGGTTCGGTGAATAAGCCGCTTATCACACTGGGGACAATATGTTGAATTATATTCATGACCCGGAAGGTTCCCGATGTAAACATATTTCATTCCAAGTTCATATGCTATACCGGCCGCCGTTTCAAGTGTTTCCACAGGTGTCGATGCCAGATCGGTCAGTTTATAAGTAGGGGTAAACCTGTTGAAATGCAGCGGCACACTATCACCAAGCTCATCCCTTATCCAGGTACACATATTTTTAATATCCTCAGGATCGTCGTTAAGTGTAGGTATAACAAGGTTTACTATCTCCAGATGAACATTCTCCTCTTTAATTATCCTTAGAGTATCCAAAACCGGCTCCACCCTGGCCTCTGAAATATTGCCGTAGAATTCATCGGTAAAAGCTTTCAGGTCAACTGTAACCCCGTCCATATACTTTAAGACTTCCCTTAAAGGATCCGGGCTGAGATAGCCGTTTGTGTGAAACAGAGTAAGCAATCCCTCTTTTTTGGCAAGCCTTGCAATATCGTACATATATTCGTAAAATACAGCCGGCTCATTTATGCTGTGGGAAATCGATTTGCAATTCTCATCTTTAGCCCTTTTAACAACTTCAAGGGGAGTAATATCTTTCTGGCTGACTTTATCCGGTCCCCTCTGCGAAATATGCCAGTTATGGCAATGTTTGCATCTGAAGTTGCACGATGCGGTATAAACACAAAGGTTGCGGTGACCCGGGATCATATGGTACATGGGCTCCATCTCAACAGGGTCAAATTGCAGTCCGGCCGCTACACCATAGACAACACTGTAAAGTTTCCCTTTACGGTTATCCCTGACACGGCAAAACCCCGTTTCCCCTTCTGAAATAGTGCAGTTGCGGGCACAAAGCCTGCAGTTAACCCGGTTTGCGTTTACCTGCACATAGTGCATCGCCTCTTTACCCTGCATCCCCATCCTTTGGCTATCACCTGAAGTTTCTGAAGGAACATTAAAAGAAGAGCTGTCTGCAGCAAACAAGGGGGAGCTAAGCGGGGAAGAAAGCGAAGAAAAAACATCCACCGCCCTGCCGGGCATCCTGCAAAAGGCATAAACCGAAGCTGCAGCTGCTGTCAATACTTTCATTATAAATTCCCTGCGATTTTTCTTAACCATAAAAATCCATTCTTAAATTGCAAAACAGCCGGGTAATCCTCAATACCATTTTCCAGCCCGGATGAAAAAATTCCAGTCACTTCACAAACATGCAGATCTATACCGCCACTGAAACAAAAAACGGCGAAAACTAATTCACTTCCCAAACCCCGGCAATACTATATCCGCAAAATTTACACTGTCCCTCCTCGATATTGTTGCTTAAAATGGTAAAATGGGAGCGGAGAACAAGCTCCTCTTCACATCCGGGGCAGAATGTAGAGTTACGTTTGTGGCCAGGAACATTGCCGATATATAAATATTTCAATCCCTCCTCATGAGCTATCTCAACAGCCACTTCAAGCGTCTCCACCGGCGTGGATTCCAGGTCTGTCAGCTGGTACGTCGGGGAAAACCTGCTGAAGTGAACCGGCACTTCCCCACCCAGATCTTGCCTTATCCAGGAGCACATACTCCTTAATTCATCTGGATCGTCATTGAGGCCCGGAACGACAAGATTGACTATTTCAAAGAACACCCCTTCTTCCTTTACAACCTTAAGCGAACGTTTAACCGGTTCAAGCCTTCCCGAAGAGACCTCTTTGTAAAATTGATCGTTAAAAGACTTAAGATCTATCTTAACGGCATCCAGGTATACAAGTAACTTGCGCAACGGTTCCGGGTTTATGAATCCGTTCGATACAATACTGGTCTTCAACCCCTTATTTTTTGCCAGCCGGCAAATATCGTACATATATTCAAAAAAGACGGTGGGTTCGGTATATGTAAAGGAAACGGAGTCCACACCACTTTCAGAAGCCTCTTCCACAATATCTTCGGGTGACATCTCATATTCTCTGACCTGACCCGGTGATTTCTGGGAAATGTGCCAGTTATGACAGTAACTGCACCTGAAATTACAACCCACAGTTGCAACGCAAAGCCTGCTGTGACCGGGTACAAAATGGTGTAACGGAGCTTTTTCAATGGGACCTATATCGTATGTACAGGGATAGCCGTAAACCATGCTGTAAAGCTTACCCCCGACATTTTCCCTCACACGGCAGAAACCGCTTTCTCCCTCATCAAGATTGCACATATGTGGACAAAGCCGGCACTGCACACTTTGGTTGCCGGTTTGACGGTAAAACATAGCTTCCTTACCTGTACGGTTATCTTTTCTGTACATCTTACCGGCTGCAAATGAAGAATACTTACCAGGTCCGCCAGGAGACAAGCCCTTATCGCCGGAAAATGAATCGTTATCACTGAGCAATATATTTCCCCCGGAAGCAAGTGCTGCTCCTGTGGTGAAAATTTTCCTTAAAAATTCGCGTCGGCATTTGTCGCCCATATTATAAATATTTAGGATATATAAGAAAAAATGAAGGCCTTTAATTTTGAAAGGCTAAACTCATTTCTACCATCTATTTGTTTAATTATACAAACGTATAAAACATGTACTTACATTGTTCAAATAAAATTATTTCGTCAAGTTCACAAATAAGTTCATTTTTTTAAGCCAAATACTGGCAGGGCATATCGGTGGATGTTTATCTTAAAATAAACTCTGTTGATATATTCGCATTTTCATTGCAGCTACTGTTTATTTTATTATTTTTAATCTTCAAAAAAAAGTTAAAGAATGATCTAAACGAAAAATCAGATTAGCCGCTTCGGTGCGCATTAAAAAAATCCGGCGATTGTGGCAGCGTTTCACTGGACTTTTAACTCAAAAATATTTTTTCAAAATTCAACCCTAAACAAAAAAAATCTAGTTATGAAAAAATTGCTGACTTTATTGACTCTGTTATCATTATTACTAAGTGGTCCGGCTACCTCCATGGCTGCCGGGGGAAACAATGAAAACTCCGGGGGAGATGACGAGGAGCTTTGGACACCAGAGTACATGGTGGAAAACTTTAAAAGAGTCGGGGGTACCGAAATATCTCCCGACGGAGAATGGATTGCATTTACCGTTTCCCAGCCAAGAACCGAAGGGGAAAAAAGCGACTACCTTACACACATACATTTGGTGAAAACTGACGGAACCCGGCAGTTTCAACTAACCCGCGGAGACGTGTCGGCTTCAAATCCACAGTGGTCGCCAGATGGCAACTATCTGGCATTTACATCCACAAGGAGCAATGACGGCAACCAGATATGGATGATCGACCCCGAAGGCGGAGAAGCCTGGCAGGTAACCAAGGCCGAAGGCAGTGTTAGCCGTTACCAATGGTCGAACGACGGAGGCCAAATAGCTTTCACCATGGTTGATCCCCCTTCAGAAGAACAGAGACGCCGCAGGCGTGAGCGGGAAGATGTCAATGTGGTGGATCAGGATCTCAACTATTCACACATCTATGTTTTCGAAGTCGATCCGCAATGCGATGAGCCTGCAGATATTCAGCGTCTTACCAAAGGGGAGTTTCATGTAGGCAGCTTTGACTGGTCGCCTGATGACAATACTATAGTATTCGATCATCAGCCTCGTCCGGGAGCCGACTACTGGCCAGGCACAAGCATTTCAACTGTACCGGCAGACAGTGGTGCAGTTGATTTGGTGGTAGATCTTGGGGGAAGCGATTCAAGTCCGCTCTACTCTCCCTGCGGAGACTACCTTGCCTTTACAACCGACCGGGGTGACCCGCGGTGGCCGGGTTACGAAGTTATAAAAGTCAAAGACCTGCGGGACGGTTCGATGACCCGCCTGGGAGAAACCCATGATGACGAGCCAAATATTATGGAATGGTCGCCCGACGGAAGTGAGATCTTCTACTCAGAGCTGCACAAAACATCGGTAGATCTCTTCGCTATACCGGTGGAAGGAGGCGAGCATGCCCAATATCGGCAGATTACCGAAGGGCCGGGAAGATTTTCGGGCTTTTCACTTTCAGACGACGCATCCAAAATTGCTGCCACTCATCAGGATTTTGACAAGGCTCCCGATATCATCGTATCCGATGTTGACAATTTCAGAGCCGAAAGGCTAACCGACATAAACAAGGGGTATGAACAAACCGAAATAGCAAGGGCCGAGGTCATTACATACGAATCCTTTGACGGGATGACAATAGAATCACCACTGATATACCCCCTTGATTATGAAGAAGGGAAACAGTATCCGGTCCTCCTTCACGTACACGGCGGACCCACAGGAGTATACGGTGAAAGCTACGTAGCCTCACCCGGGGTATATCCGCTTCAAAAATTCGCCGCAGAGGGGTATTTTATTCTGAGACCAAACTTCCGGGGCTCAGGCGGATACGGCAAAGATTTCAGGTTTGCCAACATTTCCGATTGGGGGTACGGCGACCTTGAAGACATGAAAGCCGGTCTTGACCTCCTAATTGAGCAGGGCAAGGTCGATCCCGACAAGCAAGTTATCATGGGCTGGTCTTACGGCGGCTATATGTCATCATTTGCAATTACAAGAACAGACCGTTTCGTTGCTTCCATGGTAGGCGCGGGAGTTACCAACCTGATCAGCATGACAGGTACGTGCGACATTCCCAGCTTCCTGCCCGATTACTTTGAGGTAGATTTCTGGGAAAACTACGATCGTTTCAAGCGTCACTCGGCAATGTTCAATGTTGAAAATATCACGACACCCACACTGATACTCCATCCCGAAGAGGATATTCGTGTCCCCCCGACACAGGGATACGAGCTTTATAATGCACTTAAAAGGCTGGGCGTGGAAACAAAAATGGTAACCTACCCGCGGCAGCCTCACGGCATAAGAGAGCCCAAATTTACCATTGATGCTGCAGAGCGACAGATTAAGTGGATCAGGCAACATCTTAACAAAGAATAGTAATTACCAATAAAAAACAAACCCCAAATTGCCCCGGCAGGATTAATTGTCCGGCCGGGGCAAAATATTGGAAAAAATTGACATCTTTACCTAAAAATTGCAATTGTCACAAGCATGCAATAAAGTTTTAAAAATGAGGGGGGGCAGTCCAGGGCAGGTAAAATAATATACGAATGAACCCCCATCAGCCTTTGTCAAACAAAATATGATGAAATTATCCAGAATACTTTTTCTTTCATTTATTGGTTTAATTATCCTGTTAACCCTTTATGGCATATATGTTTACAGGGGTACTGTAAATGCCTGGAATGAGACTTACCGTGAAGCGGGTGAGATCCACCGCGAAGAAATTATTCCCGAAACCGGTGAAAACCTAACCTCTGTTCTTCTGCTCATCATTGACCAGGAGGGGCTTAAAGGTATAGAGGATATGGATGACCCGGGAAGGGCCGATGCAGTTTTGCTGATTTTGCTAAACAAAAGAACGGGCAAAATTACAGCCCTTTCAATTCCACGCGACCTGAGGGTAGAAATCCGTCCCGACAAATTTGAAAAACTCACCAACACTTACGTTTACGGACCGGAAGTTACAATCAGGATAGTTGAAGATCTTCTGAAATTCCCGGTTGATCACTATATAGCATTTAACTACAAAGCCTTTGCCGATCTTGTTGACGCAATGGGAGGCATAGAAATAGAACCTGACAAATCAATCGCTTCAAGGTTTGAAAGCATCAAAGAAGGGCCTCAGGCTATGGACGGGAGGCTCGCTCAGTTTTATGTCAGATTCCGCAGCGATCATGAAGGGGATGTTGGGCGGATGAAGCGCCAGCAGCAGGTTCTTGACGCCCTGATTCATCAGGCGGTAAACCCCCGCTCCTTAATATTCATAGGACGTTTTTTTACTATTGCCAAAGAGAATATACGTCACAATATCCCGATTGAATTAATACTTGAGAGAGAACTGGATGTTACCTCCATTTCAGGGTACGATTTCGAAAAAATAGTACTGGACGGACACGGGGCGATGATAGATGGTCTTTGGTATATGATACCGGATTTAATAAGCTTATACAATATCCAGAACAAGTTACGCTCGGAGCTCGATAGCTCGAAAGCAGATACAGTCCGGTGACGCCCCGTTAAACCAAAAAAAAGAAGATTTGACGCGCAATTTCTTTTATGATGCTGAAATAAAAAAGCTTCAATAAACAATAAATAAAATTGTTAGCTAAAAATTAAAAAAAATTATCTTTGCATTACAGGCAGGAAAAAAGTTACTAATTACAAATTGCAA
>Ga0207421_10001697_pt1 | contig 28001 bp, 27 predicted proteins | sample SodLakKL_010_SED_4_FD_187542 | JGI IMG/M metagenome (GOLD analysis project Ga0207421, IMG submission 187542) | Alkaline sediment microbial communities from Lake Tanatar, Kulunda Steppe, Russia - 8KL_010_SED (SPAdes) (version 2) | ecosystem: Environmental > Aquatic > Non-marine Saline and...
GGGGGGAGCCGATCGCGACGGTCGAAATCGAGGGTGAGGAGGCCACGACTGACGCCGGGGATGGAGGGGCCACGGCTGACGCCGGGGATGGAGGGACCACGACTGACGCCGGGGATGGAGGGATCGCGGCTGACGTCGAGGCCCCGGCGAACGGAGTGCTCGAACGCCGCTACCTCGAGGTGGGCGACGCCGGGCCCCCGGGTTCACCCCTGGGAGCCGTCGCAACGGCCGGCTCGATCCTCCCCGGGCGCGACGTGACCGCCAGCGCCGGGCCGGATCTCTCCGGGATCGCCACCGTCGGCGGGGTTTCGTGGCCGTTCGACGTCACCGCCGAGTTCGGCGGCGGCCGGGCGCCGACGCCCGTCGACCACCTGCTCGGGGCGCTGGCCGCCTGTCTCGCCGACAGCGTCGGCGTCCAGGCCGACATCCGGGAGGTCGCGTTCGACGGGATCGACGTCCGGGCCGTCGGCTCGCCGGCGGACGGGCCGCTCGAGGCGGTCACACTCGAGGTGACGATCGGGGTCGGGCCGGGGGTCGACGACGCCACCGTCGAGCGGATCGTCGCCGGCGGCGAGCGGAGCTGTCACGTCGCGGCCTCGCTCCGGGAGGACCTCGAGGTGGAGGTGAGCTGGAGGCGAGAGTGAGCCTGGAGCCCCAACGAGACCACCACGGGCGAACGGGGCGACTGCCACCACGAAGAACGGGACGACTGTCACCACGAAGAACGGGACGACTGTCACCACGGACGAACGGGGCGACTGCCACCACGGACGAACGGGACGACTGTCACCACGAAGAACGGGACGACTGTCACCACGGACGAACGGGGCGACGGTGGCCGGATCGTCACCGCGGCTCGGCGACGACCGCGAGGTGGTCGGCGTGGTAGGGTTCGAGCCGACGCCGCTCGAGGAGGGCGTACTCGGCGGCCAGCTCGTCCGTGATCTCCTCGAACACCGCGGCGGGCTCGCGGGCGACGTCCTCGCTTCTGGCTTTCACCGCGAGCAACAGCCGTCCATCGTCGGCCAGAAACCGGCGGTTCTCGAGGGCGACCCGGGCCTGTCCCCGGGTGGCGACGTCCTGGACGATCGCGTCGACGCCGGCCTCGACGACGTGGGCGTACGTCTCCGGCCGGCGGGCGTCCTTCAGGAGCGGGAACAGTCGGGGCCGGGAGGCGGCGACGGAGAGCAGGTCGCGGGCGGGCCGTGGGGCGAACTCCACGGCGTAGGTCGGGCCCGCGAAGTCGGCGACGTGGCTCACCGTCGTCCCGCTGGCCGCGCCGAGATAGAGGACGCGCTCGCCCCCCTCGAAGGCCGTCTCCATGCCGAGTTCGAGCATCGCGCCGAGTTTCGACCGGGCGGGGTTCCAGGCGCGCCACTCGCCGTCGGTCGGCTCGCCGTAGACCGGCTCTCCCCGGGTCGCGAGCCGCTCGCGGCCGTCGACGACGCGTCGCTCGACGCCGGCGGGCAGCTCACTCGACATCGCCGATACCCCCGTCGGCGTTCGGCCCGCCCGTCGCCGGGCCGTCGTCCGTGTCTCCGGCCGCCGGACCGTCGTCCGTGCTTCCCGCTGCCGGACCGTCGTCCGTGCTTCCCGTCGCTGGCCCGTCGTCCGTGTCTCCGGCCGCCGAACTGTCGTCTGCACGGGCCCGGATCGTCGCCAGCCGGTCGGCCAGCTCGCCCTCGAGCTCGGGGCGGCGGTCACCGGAGTAGTGATCGATCCGGGCGGCGATCGCGAGCTTGCCGGCGAGCGCGCGGGCGGCCGAGCCGCGGTCTTCGGCCCTGGTCCCCCGGACCGCCTCGTGGGTGAAGATGACGCCGTGTTTCGGCGACGGGGCGTGTCCCCGGAGGTGAGCGAACAGCGCGTCCTCGGCGCCGAGGACCTGGATCGTTCCGCTCGGCTTCTTCGCCAGCGTCTCGAGGCCGCCGGCCAGCGAGAGCAGCCGAGCGGCGAGGACGGGGCCGGCCAGCGCCGAGAGGTTTGGGGCGACCTCCGGCGTCCGCGTCTCGACGAACGACTCCAGGCGGTCGGCCTCCGCCGCGAGGTCGGCGACGCGGCGTGCCAGGCCGGCGAACGGCTCCCCGTCGGCGTCGGCGGCCAGCTCCCGGGCGTACTCGATCCCCGACCCCCCGCCGTCGACGGTGCCGGCCCACTCGGCCAGCCGCTCGGCGAGCTCGTTCGCCGTCCGGCGACAGTCGTCCATCGCCCGAACGGCGTGTTTCACCTGCTGGTCGTCGGCCGCCTCGCGCTCCCGGACCGCCCGGCGGGTCGCCCGCGTCGTCGCCTCGTGGAGCCGATCGTAGTACGCCCCCTCGTCGGTGGCAAAGCCCGCCTCGACGGCCAGTCGCGGCCACGGGCGGGGGGTCTCGGTTCCGCCCTCGGCGATCGCCTCGGCCCCGGGCTCGTCCGGCGCCAGGCCGGCGAACCAGCCCTCGCCGGCGGGATCGGTCTCGTCGGTCATTGCCGGCGATAGCCGCCGCGCTCGTATATGCGTTGCCGACGAGTATCGTTGGGCGAGCGTGCGTTGGACGAGTATGCATTGCCGACGAGTATGCTATGCATTGCCGACGAGCGTGCGTTGGACGGGCCCGCGAAGACGGAAAAGGCGTCCCCCGGAGAGGTGCGTGTGAGCCGATACCAGGGCCGGGAAACGGTTAAGACGGCGGAAGCCGAGGTCGTCACCAGCGGCTCCGACACGACCGATCATGATGGCCCCCTCACACGAAACGCTCCGTTCGCCCGGATCGGGGAGCGGAGCGTTCGGACGTGGCGTGGGAGGGGCCTCGAATCGGTCTCCGACGCAGATCGGAACCCCCGTCCGCGCCAACTAGGTCCTTTCTCCGGCCGGACGGGCTGTGGGGTTTCCACGCGGTTCGCAGTTCGTTCGCCGGGAGGTCCTCGCGCGGGCACGCCTCCGTGTGACGCCGAGAGGCGTCGTGGACAGGGCCGTGCCCCCGAGTTCGAGCCTCGGCGGAGGCCTATGACACGAGACCACCGCACCGTCCGGACGCGGGTCGCCGTGCGCGTTCCGCTCGGCGCCGCCGGCGACCTCGTCGACGGTGCCGTCTGCGTCGTCGAACGGCTGGAGGCGGTCGACCGGGCCGAGGAGGTGTCCGTCTGCGGCATCCAGCCCGGCATGAACGACACGGTCGTCGAGCTCGAGGGGCGGCTCCGACTGGTCGGCGATCCGGAGCTCCCCGCCGCGAGGCGGGCGCTGGCCGAGGGTGTCGGTGTCAGGGACGTCGCGGAGCTGGAGGCCGTCGATCCGGTCCCGGCGTGAGCACACGGCCGACCGTTTAGGGCCACCGAGCCACGAGAGGATACGGCCGACCGTTTAGGGCCACCGAGCCACGAGAGGACACGGCCGGCCGTTTACGGGCCACCGAGCCACGAGAGCGTGTAGAAACCGACGGCGATGACGAGGCCGACGCTCGCGATGAGCGGGAAGGCGACGCCGATGCCGCCCTCGGTAGCGACGTAGCCGAAGATCGCGGGGCCGGCGGCGCTCCCGGCGGAGGAGGCGGTCTGGGTCACCCCGAACAGGCTCCCGCTCGAGTCGCGGGTCGCGTACTCGGACATCAACGCGTTCTTGATCGGCGTGCAGGCGTAAAGCGCCAGCCCGAGGACGGCGAAGACGACGACCAGCGACCCCGTCAGGAGCCACTCGCCGACGGCCCCGTCGGCGGCGACGAAGGCGGCCGTCGAGACGACCAGAAGCGACGTGATCCCGGCGGCGAGCGCGCCGAGCCGGCCGCGGTCGTACCGGTCGGCCAGACTGCCGACCCAGATCGAGGAGACGGCACTCGCCGCGAGCATCACGAAGAAGACGGCGTTGGCCGCCGAGGTCGACCGGCCGACGCCGTCGGCGAGAAAGCCCGTCGCGAACGTCTGGATCGACCGGATCTGCAAGGAGACGAGCACCACGACGATCGTCAACACGACGATGCCGGGCGTGACCTCGAACTGGATCACCCGGCGGAAGACGTCGCGGGCCCGTTCGACCGTCCCCCGGCCGCCGTCGGATCGGAGCCCTCCGGCGTCGTCCCCTCGGCCGTCGCCGGACCGGGGTCGCTCGGCGTCGTCCCCTCGGCCGCCGTCGGCGACCGGCGTGGGCCGTCCCCCGCCGGGCTCGCGGTACAGCAGCTGGAACGCCGCGGTGACGGCGACGCCGAGGACGGCGGCGACGAGGAGGGCGGTCCGCCAGTCGGCCAGCGACGCGATCCCGCCGATCACGACCGGCGCGCTCGCGATGCCGACCATCCCGCCGAGGCCGAAGACGCCCATCGCCTTCCCCTCGGTGTCCTGGCTCTCGATGTCGCTGATCAGGGACATCCCCGCGGGGTGGTAGGTGCTGCCGCTTATTCCCATGAGGACCTGCGCGAGCACGAGCGTCCCGTAGCCGTCGGCGGTGCTGGCGAGCGCGAGGGCGCCGGCCATCCCGACCAGCCCCCAGACGAGGAGCCGCTTTTTTCCGACGCGGTCGGCGAGCAGCCCCGCCGGCAGCTGGAAGACCGAGTACATCACGAAAAAGACAGTCAGGAGCAGTCCGGCCTGGCCGTAGGTGATGCCGAGATCCGCGACCAGGATCGGGATGATCGGCGGGATCGCGATGCCGTAGAACTCGTTTATGCCGTGTGCGAGGCTGATCAGCCCGACGTTACGGGGTCGTTCGATCTCCCGGTACTCCTCGAGCAGTTCGCGCATACGGTCGGTGGCCGCCACGTTTCCGCCCGCGGGCTATTAGCCTGTCGAAGCCGGCGACGGGCGGCCCCAATCGCCCTCGGAGAACGGCCCCCGGTCGACGACGGACGATTTCCGGTCGCCCTCGGAGAACGGCCTCCGGTCGACGACGACGGGTGGCCCCCGGTCGAAATCAGAGATCGGCCCGACGGAACAGGGCGAAACCGACGAGCAGCGGCGTCGCGGTCCACGCGAGCAAGACGAGGGCGGCGACCGGTGGCTCGACGAACCACGGCGTGCCGGCCTCGGCGTACCGGTTCGCCCGGTCGACGTCGACGCCGACGCGGAGCAGGTGGTAGTAGGCCTCGCTCGGCTGGAGGAGGTGTGCGAGGTACGCCCACGAGGGGAGCTCCGCCAGCGCCTCGAACCGGAACCGATGGAGGACGAGTACCGTCGCCGAAACGAGGGTGTCCCAGAGCGAGACCGCGAGGAGGTAGACGCCGAACGCGCCGAGGGTGAGCCGGCGGTCGACGGTCGTGCTCATCGAGAGCCCGACCGCGACCGCGAGGAAGGCGAGCCCGTAACCCGCCGTCAGGAGGAGCACCCAGGGATACCAGCGGATCGCGGCCGCGGGCTCGTAACGGACGACCGCGACGGCCCCCGCGAGCAGGACGATCACGACCGTCGGGACGAGCAAGACGACGCTCCGGCCGAGGAACTTCCCGACGAGGAGCTCGCGCCGGGAGTGGGGAAAGGAAAGCGACAGTCGGATGCTGCCGTCGATCCGCTCGTGGGCGATCGCCCGGTAGCCGAGCAGGATCGAGAGCAACGGGAGCCCCACGCCGACGATCCCGGCCAGCCCGTCGACGAACGCGAGGTAGTCGGGATCCCCGGAGCGGGTGTCGAGGACGACGAAGCCGACGGCGGAGACGACGAGGAGGGCGAACACCAGCCAGACGGTCCGTGAGCGGCCGGCGTCCTGGACGTCCTTGCGGGCGATCGCCCGCCAGCCGGCGGGACCCCCGTCGGGGCGGCTCACGGGAGATCCACCCCCGCGAACCGCCGGTAGGCGATCGCGAGTGGCACCGTCGCCCACAGCACCAGCAGGGCCAGGGCGACCCACTCGTCGAGGTACCAGGCGTCCCCGACGCTCCCGGCCGGATCGATGGCGCCCGCGACGATCCGGTCGTAGGCCGTCGTCGGCTCCAGTGCGAGAAGCACCTCGACGGCCGTCGGGACCCCCTCGCCGGGCGAGCCGATCGAGGCCAGGGCGAGCTCGATCGCCGCCTCGAGTTCCGTCCAGACGACGACGAGGACGTAGACGCCGAACGCCGCCACGGTCGCGCGCGTCTTCGTGGCGACGAACGTCGAGATCGCGACGCCGAGGGCGGTGTAGACCACCCCGAGGGTTATCGTCGCGCCGACGAACGCGAGGAAGGGGGCGAGGGCGAGCTCCCCGAACGGGTAGACGACGAGGGCGCCGGCGATGAGAGCCCCGGCGACGATCGCGGCCACCACCGGGGCGAGCCGCCCGAGGAGCTTGCCGAAGACGACGTCCCGGCGGCCGTGAGGGAGGGACAAGGAGAGAGCCAGAGCGCCCGACCGACGCTCGCCGACGACGGCGTTGTACCCCACCACCAGCCCGATCAGGGGGACGAGCGTCCCGAGCCAGCCGGAGACGTAGCCGCCGAAGTGTGCCGTCGTGTGCGGGCCCGGATCGAACACCGGAAAGACGTAGGCCCCGACCGCACAGACGAGCACGAGCAGTCCGGCGAGCAGCCGGACCGAGCGGGCCGTCGCCGTCAGCCACGCCTCCTGGCGGGCGATCACGAGCCAGCTCATCGCCGCCCCGTGTACTCGACGAACATGTCCTCCAAGCTGGCCTCCTCGGTCCGGAAGTTCACCACGTCGACGCCGGCGTCGTGGAACGCGACGAGGACGTCCATCTTCGCGTCGTTCCGGCAGGTGATCTCGACCGTCTCGCCGTCCTCGTCGAGCCAGGCCGTCTCGACGCCCTCGAGCCCGCGGATCGACTCGAGGATCGACGGCTCGGTCCGGTCGACGGTGACGACGAGTTTGGTTCCGCCGCCGAGGGCCTCGCGCAGCCCCTGGATCGTGTCGACGGCGACCACCGAGCCGTCCTGGAGGATCGCGACCCGGTCACAGACCGCCTGTACCTGCTCTAAGATGTGACTCGAGAAGAAGATCGTCGCCCCGCGCTCGTTTTCCTCCCTGAGGATCTCCCTGATCTCGGCGGCGCCGTTCGGATCGAGCCCCGTCGTCGGCTCGTCGAGGAGCAGGAGATCCGGTTCGCCGACCAGCGCCATCCCGAGGACGAGCCGCTGGGCCATCCCCTTCGAGTACTCGCTGGCCTTCCGGTCGCCCGCCTCGCGGATCCCGACCCGCTCGAGGACGTCGACGGGATCCTCGTCGGCTCCCTTCGAGCGGATCGCGTACTCGAGGTGCTGGCGGCCGGTCAGGCGGTCGTAGACGGAGTACCCCTCCGGGAGCACCCCGAGGTGTTCGCGCGCCCGGACCGAGTCGGCCTGGCAGTCCTGGCCGAACACCGAAACCGAGCCGTGTGTCGGTTTCACGAAATCGAGCAGGGCGTTTATGAACGTCGACTTCCCCGCGCCGTTCGGGCCGAGAAAGCCGAATATCTCGCCTTCCTCGACGGTGAGATCCACCCGATCCAGGGCGATCAGCGTGCCGTACCGTTTGGAGAGCTCGGTCGCCTCGATCGCGGCCATAGCCCCCCTTCCGGCCGGGATCGGCTAACCTTTTTCTGCACTCTCCGACCTCGAGAACGCTGTCGCCGTTTTATGCCGCGGTGCCGTCACCGGTCGACGACCCGTTCGCGGACGGAGATCCCCTTCCGACCCAGATGAGAGAGCTGCCGGCGGGCGAACTCCTCCTCGCGGGTGCCGCGGGTGGCGAGCACGTAGACGAGCGCGCCGCCGGCGGGACGCATCGTCCGGCCGGCCCGCTGGGTGCCCTGGCGGCGCGAGCCGCCGAGCCCGGAGGCGACGATCGCCAGGTCCGCCGTCGGGAGGTCGATCCCCTCGTCGCCGACCCGGGAGATCACGAGGGCGTCGCGTTCGTCCCGCCGGAACGACTCGAGCAGCCGCCGGCGCTCGCCGTGTGGGGTCTCCCCGGAGAGAAAGGGCAGATCGAGGGCGTCGGCGATCGCGTCGCCCTGATCGAGGTAGTCGACGAAGATCAGGACCTTCGCACCCGGGTGAGCCCCGAGCAGGTGCCGGATCTCCGCTACCTTTCCGGGGTTCTCGGCGGCCAGCCGGTACTTCTCGCGGCCCTCGGCGGCGCCGTAGGCGTTTCGGTCGGCCTCCCCGCCCCAGGGGACGTACCGGATCTCGAGTTCGGGCTCGGCGACGAAGCCGGCCTCGAACAGCGCCTCCCAGTCGGTACCGATCGGCGGCCCGACGAGGGTGAAGATCTCCGCGGCCCGGTCGTCCTCCCGGATCGGGCTGGCCGACAGCCCGAGCCGACGGCGCGCGTGGAGCTGGGTCGAGCGCCGGTAGACGTCACTCGGGACGTGATGGACCTCGTCGAAGACGATCAGCCCCCACTCGCGGTCGTCGAACAGCGAGCGGTGTCGGTCCATCCCGGCGACCTGGTAGGTCGCGATCGTCACCGGCCGGCGCTCCTTGCGACCGCCGTGGTACTGGCCGACCTGTCCGGGTTCGAGGCTCGTCGCCTCGAGCAACGACTCCTCCCACTGGTCGGCGAGCTCCCGGGAGGGGACGAGGATCAGCGTCTCGCCGCCGACGCGGGCCATCGCGCCCATCGCCGCGACGGTCTTCCCGCTGCCCGGCGGGCCGACGAACACGCCCTCCCCGCGTTCCTCGAAGCGGTCGACCCACGCCTCCTGATACTCCCGCAGTCGCAGGTGCAGTTCGAGTTCCAGTGGGTCCCCGGCGTCCAGATCGCGCTCGTCCCGGACGGGGTAGCCCGCCTCGTAGAGGATCCGCTTTATCGCCGCCTCCGACCCCTCCCGGACCCAGCTTTCGGTCTCGGAGATCGGCGCGTGGACGTGGTCCTCGTCGAGTTTCTCCCGGGCGACGTTGCCCATGACCTCCGGACTGGCCCCCTCGAGGACGGTGTAGCCGTCGGGGTGGGTCCGCAGGGTGAACTGGCGGGCCCGGTCGTACTGGCTCGCGACGAACTCCTCTAGGGCCGGCGAGCGGCCGATCGCCTGGCGCATCGTCCGGCTCAGCGCCTCCATCGAGTCGTGTGGCGCCGCCCAGACGTCCTCCGGGCGGACGACGTACCGGTAACCCCGCTCGCCGTTCGTATCCGCGAGGTGGGCAAACGAGGAGAGCTGGGCGCGGGTGAACTGGCTCGGCCGGTCGACGACGATCTCCCGGCGTTTCGGGAAGACGACCGTCCGCTCGCGTTCGGTGAGGTCCTCCAGCTCGCGGGGATACCAGACGACCGGATCGGTCGACACCGACAGCCGCGCGATCTCCCCGTCGTCGGCCAGCGCCGACAGCCGCTCGCTGGCGGCCTCGTGGCTGATCCCGAGCGCCCGGGCGACGGCGCCGGCCGTGAGCACGGGCCGGCCCTCCTGCCCGCAGACGTCGTGGAACGTCGACAGCGTGAACTCCCCCTCTGGGTTCTCGGTCACGGAGGTGCGTAGCGCCGTGGCGGCTAAACCGGTTACGCTCGCTTGGGTGGCGAGGACGTATTTCCGGGAGGTGACTCCTCCAAAGGGCTCGGGCGGGTCGGCGACGTCGGCGCGACGCCGGAGACTGCGATCGAGAGGCCGGAGACTGCGACCGAACTGCTCTCCGGCCGCCAGCGCCGACGCGCCGACCGACAGCCCGGTCAGTGTTCGGTCTCGGCGATCGCCGCGTGGTACTCCGACTCGGACAGCTCGCCGGCGACGTACTCGCGGCCCCACTCGGGCTCGAGGAAGACCATGTACTCGACGTCCCCGTCGGCGTCCCGGGCGGTCGGCATCGACCGGTGATCGAAGCCCGCGTCGACGACGTCGGCGTACGCCGCCGCGAGGACCGGGATGTCGGCGTCGACGCCGTCGCCGTCGGCGTACTCGGGGACGTACAGCTGCCCCTCGAATCGCCAGCCGGTGACCCCGAGCTCCTCATCTATCGCCTCGGCCATCTCCGCCGCGAGGCCCTGCGTCCCCTCGTCGACGCCGTCGGATTCCGAGTCGCCGTCGTCGGATCCCGGGTCGTCGTTGTCGGACTCCGAGTCATCATCGTCGGAGCCCTCCGGCGGCTCCGCGTCGTCCTCGCCGAGACAGCCGGCGACCGCCGTGGCCGCGAGGACGACGAGGTAGCCACGCCGCGAGCGTCCGTTCATGTCGACCCTGGGGGGCTGGACGACCTAAGTACGATCCGGTCGTGCGTCCCGTTCGCCCTCCCGTCGTGTACGCCGAGTCCCGGCTAGCTGGAACGGCGTTCCCGTTCGGAGAGCAGAGATCGGCGACCTCCGGGGACGGCGTTCCTGTATCGGTCGCCCGGGAAACGTGATAGAGGGTGTCGTACGACGGACCTCGTGTCTCACGTGAGAAGCGGAGTTAGATGAATACCGTTTCTGTGGAGGGAAATGGTCAAGACAGTAGCGGAGCAATACTCGGTTATGTCGGATGCCGACCGTGATGAGGGCGGAAAGTACACCGCGACCGTCTCCGACGAGGAGATCCTCGCGGCAATAGATCAAGCGCGCACCCCTGTAGTCACGGCAGCGGATCTCGAAGAGGTGCTTCCGATCGGGCGGCGAGCGATTCGCGAGCGGTTGCTCGATCTGCTCGATCAAAGCCGTGTCGCACGGAAGAAAGTCGGGGCGCGCGCCGTCGTGTGGTGGCACACTGACAGCGCGGAGATCGACCCTTCTGCTGGAGGGAGCCCCGAAGACGACCCGCTGTTCGATCTCCCGACGTTCGCGAGTGGTGCGAGCGACGTCTCGACGAACGTCGACGAGTACGTTGCCGACGCCATCGCTGGCGAATCCGACCCGAAGCGATGAGCAGGCAAACGGACGCTCCTCCGGCGCCCACTTCGTCGATGCAGGCGACGGAGAGCGCGACGCCGCTGTTCATCGACACCGGTGCGTTCTACGCCCGGATGGATGAAGACGACGCCCACCACGCCCGGGCGACAGCGGTGACGGTTCTCCACGCGGACGAACCACTCTTCGCAGCCACCTGTGAAGAGTTTTTTCGGTACGACGACCAGGAGATTTCACTCGTCGACCACGCAACTGGCGTGCTCGCCGACGATCGCGACGTCGAACACGTCTTCACGTTCGACCCGGACGACTTTCGCACACTCGGCTTCACCGTGGTCCCCGACGATACCGGCGAAGTGTAACTTCTGTGGCTTTATCTGAATCGATCGGAGGAGTCACGGCGAGAACATGCGAGCCTCCTGGCGTCCTCCCGTCGTGAGAGCTAAAGTCCCAGAGCCACCGCGATCGGGATCCCGCTGGCGAGCGCGCCGAGGAGGTAGCCCCCGATCGCGCCGCCGTTGAGCAACGGGAGTCCGGCGTGGGCCCGACCGCCCAACACCATGTACAACAGCGCGAGCAGGCCGACGAGCGTGCCGACCATCGCCCCGAGGGCCGGATAGTTGAGCGCGACCAGCGGCAGCTCGATCCGGGGTGCCTCGAGGAACGTCGCCGCGCTGGCGACGAGGATCGTCGGGATGACGGCGTCGCCGAGGCCGACGAACAGCGCGTCGCGTTCGGAGTCCTCGCTGATCTCGGCCGACCCGCCTCCGTTCGCCTCGACGGGCTCGGCCGACCCGCGTCCGTCCGCCTCGCTGACTTCGTCCGATCCGGCTCCGTTCGCCTCGACGGGCTCGGCCAGGCCGGCCCCCTCCGCCTCGCCGGCACCGTCCGTCCCCCCGGTCTCGGTCGGATCGGCCCGCTCCCCGTTCCGGGCGTCGTTCCCCTCCGCTCCGAGGGATTCGGGGGGTTCGGTCGCCGCCAGGTACGAGTACGAAAGCGACGTCGGGACGACGAGCACGACCGGAATCCGCAGATCCATCACGCCCTCCGCGAGGGTGAGCATGTGTTTCGTCCGGTAGACGCTGATCGCGTCGTAGACGGCCAGCGCGACGAGCAAGACGAGCGCGGGCAAGAGCCCGAAGCTGATGCCGAAGAGGCCGGCGGCGCCGGCGCCCATCAACACGCCGGCGGCGTCGATGACGTACCACTCGGGATAGACGAGGAGGGCGACGGCGACCCCCAGTGCGGCCACGGCCGCGGGGAGGTTTACCCCGGCGTAGCTCGCCACCGGCGGGAACAGCTCCGCGAAGACGAACCAGGCGAGCATCGCGCTGACGCCGACGATCAGCCAGCGGATCAGCCGCTGGCCGCCGTACCGGAAGGCGGCGAGGATCCCCGCCGTCGCGACGAGGATCACCCCGAAGTAAAGCAGGCTGTTCGTCGGATCCTGGGGATCCTCGACGGCCTGGTAGTCGGCCGCCTCGAACGGCTCGACCAGCGCGAGAGCGCCGAGCTGAACGCCGAGAAAGAGCAGGACGGTCAGGCCGACGGCGGCCCCGATCCGGTAGTTCATGACCCGCCGTTGTGGAGCCGGTCGTATCGGTGTTGCGCTCCGGATCGCCGCCCCGGCCGTCGGTCCGTCCCCGGAGCCGGCAGCCCAGACGCGACGCCGTCGGCCGTCGGTCCGTCCCCGGAGCCGGCAGCCCAGACGCGACGCCGTCGGCCGTCGGTTCGTCCCCCGGAGGACGGCTCACCGCGCGTAGAGCGTCGAGCCGAGCAGTCCTGGAAGGTGGACGCCCTCCTCGGGCGTGACCGCCAGGTACGGCCGGTCGACGGGGCCGAAGACGTCGACGACCCGGCCGACCGTCTCGAGGTCGGCGTCGACGGCCATCGTCCCGATCTCGGCGTGGTCGTCGTCGGGTGCCCGGACGATCGCGAGCCCCTGGGCGATCCGGACGACGGTCCCGAGGCGGTACATCACTCCCGCATCGCCACGACGTACGCCGCGACGGCCTGGACGAGGTCGTTTTTCGTCGAGTCGTCGGCCCCCCTGACGACGACCCGACCCCGCTCGCGCCAGTGTTCGCGCGGGTACGAGCGATCCCGTTCGATCCGGGCGTCGTAGCCGATCTGTCCCACCGCGCTCGCGATCTCCTCGACCGTCGGCTCCTCGACGGCGAGCTCCGCCGGCACGCGCCGTCCCTCCGCCCGCGTGAGCTCCGAATCGAGGTAGGCGGGCCAGATGACGTTCTCGACCATAGCGACACCTCCTCGGGCCGGCGAGTAAACGCTTTTCAAAACGGGACGGCTGTCGGCGACGTAGGCGCGGCGGCGACCGGCCGGACCACGCAGGCGGCGCTACCGTCGGGCGAGCAGGATCGCCAGTGCGGCGAGCAGGCCGGCGACGGCGACCGGGAGCCCGAATCCGGGTATCGGATCCTCGTCCGCGCCGTCCTCGTCGTCCGTCTCGTCGGCCGCGTCTTCGTCGTCTTCGTCGGCCGCGTCATCGCCGTCCGCCTCGTCGTCGTCCGCGAGCGCGGCCAGCTCCGACTCGTATCGTTCGTCGGCCGCGTCGAGGTCGGCTTCGACCTCGGCGTGGGCGTCGGGGTGGATCGCCGCGAAGATCTCCTCGACGGCGTAGACGACCTTCGGCGCGGGCTGGCTCACGTCGCTCGAGTCGATGCCGACGTGCTGGCTCTCCTGCATCGCCGTCGTCTCGCCGACGGCTTCCGAGACCGGCGGCTCGCCCCAGAACTCCCCGTAGACGATCCACTCGGGGTCCGCGTCGATGACGTCCTCGTCGTCGACGATCGCCCAGCCCTCGATGCCGGCCTCGGCGCCGAGGTTCGTGACGCCGGCGGTCGTCAACACGTCGTGTTGGAACGTGCCCGTACCCGCGGTGAACCCCTGGTCGTCCATCGCGTACAGCGTCAGCGGGTGGTCCTCCTCGGCGACGGCGTCCTCGACGATTCCGAGACGCTCGTCCATCCAGTCGGTCGCGACCGCCGCGCCCTCACAGCTGCCCGCGAGCTGGCCCGTGAGCTCGACGTGGTGGACGACGTCCTCGAGGGTCGTCTCCGTCTCGAAGACGTAGACGTCGATGCCGGCCTCCCGGAGCCCCTCGACGACGTCCTCCTCGGCGATCGACGCCGCGAGCACGACGTCGGGCTCGAGGGCGATCACCGTCTCGAGGTCCGGCGTCAGGCCGTCGTCCTCGCTGATATCCGTCTGGCCGTCGACCTCGAGGCCCTCGGTGTACTGGCCGATCGGCATCCCCGTCAGCCGGTCGTCGGCGCCGATCGTGAACGCCTTCTGGGCGTCGCTCGGGTAGAGCGCGACGATCGACTCGGGGCGGTCCTCGATCGTCACCGTCTCGCCGTCCCGGTCCTCGAGTTCGATCGGGTACTCACAGCCGCCGGCCGAGGCGTCGAAGACCGGGCCCGTCTCGGAGGTGGCGTCGCCGACCAGCGTGGAATCGCCGGCCGACGTGGCGCCGGAGGCGGCCGCGAACGGGGCGAACGCCGCCGTGGCGACCAGGATCGCGATCGTCAGAACGAGTGTCCGTCGCATGGAATCCGTGTCGACGTACTCCAATAAATATTTGTCTAAAGCAAGCGAGGTTGCGGACATGGACCGGCCGACGCGGACCCTCCGGTGGTCGGCGGGCCTCGCCGCCCTGCTCGTCGCGGTCGTCGTCGCGAGCGCCGCCGTCGGCTCCGTGCGGATCGACCCCGTGACGGTGGCGAAGGTGACCCTCAACGCCGCCGTCGTTCCGTCGGGAATCGAGTGGACGGCGACGGACCTGCCGGCCGTCGAGGCGCGGCCGACGGCGACGTACTCGCCGGTGTTCTCCTTCGAGGTGCCCGACGCCGCGGCGACGATCGTCGCCGACGTGCGCCTGCCCCGGATCGCGCTGGCGGCGACGGTGGGCCTCTCGCTGGCCGTCGCGGGGACCGTCATGCAGGGGTTCTTCCGGAACCCGCTCGCGGATCCCTCGATCATCGGCGTCTCGACGGGCGCGGCCGCCGGCGCCGTCGCCGCCATCGCCTTCCCGGCGCTCGTCCCGTTCGCCGGCCTCCACCTCTCGGCGTTCGTCGGCGCCGTCGGCACCGCCTTCCTGGTGTACGCCATCGCCACCGAGGGCGGGCGGACGCCGGTCGCGACCCTGTTGCTCGCCGGCATCGCCGTCCAGGCCTTCCTCGGCGCGCTCATCTCTTACATGCTCGTCCACAGCGGCGACGGGCTCCGGGAGGCGGTCGTCTGGATGATGGGCCACCTCCACGCGAGCACCTGGGGGGACGTCCGCTTTGCCCTGCCGGTCGCGCTCGTCGGGAGCCTCGTCCTCGCCGGCTTCAGCCGCGAGCTGAACGTCTTGCTCCTCGGGGAGGAGGAGGCCCACCACCTCGGGGTGAACGTCGAGCGGACCAAACTCCTCTTGCTCGCGCTCGCGAGCGTGATCACCGCCGCGGGCGTCGCCGTCGCCGGCGTGATCGGTTTCGTCGGGCTCGTCGTCCCCCACGTCATGCGGCTGCTCGTCGGACCCGACCACCGGATCCTGCTGCCGACGAGCGCGCTGGCGGGTGCCTCCTTTCTCGTCGCGACCGACACCGTCGCCCGCGTCGGCGCCTTCTCGCTTCCGGTCGTCCCCGTCGGCATCGTCACCGCGGCTCTCGGGGCACCCTTCTTCCTCTACCTGCTGAAAAAACGGGAGGTGCACGCGTTATGACCGTCGAGCTCCGGGAGCTTTCCGTCTCCCTCGGCGGCGTCGACGTGCTCCGTGGGGTCGACTGGACGGTCGATCGCGGGGAGTTCGTCGGCCTCGTCGGTCCGAACGGCGCCGGCAAGACGACGCTTCTGCGGACGGTGAGCGGGCTGCTCGAGCCCGCGGCCGGCACGGTCCACGTCGACGGCGAGGACGTCGCCGCGCTCTCGGCCCGCGAGTCGAGCCGGCTGGTCGCCGTCGTCCCCCAGACGACCCACCTCGCCTTCCCGTTCGACGTCCGTCGGATCGTCGAGATGGGCCGAAACCCACACCGATCGCGGTTCTCGCCGCCCACGCCGGCCGACCGGGCGGCCGTCGACCGCGCCCTGGCGATGACCCGGACGGCAGAGCTCGCCGACCGGCCGATAGACGAGGTCAGCGGCGGCGAGCGCCAGCGCGTCCTGCTCGCCCGGGCGGTCGCCCAGGAGACGCCGGTCGTCCTGCTCGACGAGCCGACGGCGAGCCTCGACGTCAACCACCAGATCGAGACCCTCGAGCTCGTCCGCGAGCTCGTCGCCGAGGGGCGGACCGCCGTCGCCGCGATCCACGACCTCGGGCTGGCTGCCCGCTACTGCGACCGGCTGCTGGTGCTCGCCGACGGCGGCGTCCTCGCCCGAGGGCCGCCGGAGGAGGTGCTCGCCGGGGGGACGGTCGAGCGGGCCTTCGACGTGCCCGCGGCGGTGACGACCGACGCGATCACCGACAGCCCCGCCGTGCGGGCGCTCTCGCCGGCGGTCGACCCCACGGAGCTGCCGGACGCCGTCCACGTCGTCGGGTCGGGACCGACCGCCGTCGGGATCCTCACGCGCCTCGACGCCCTCGGCGTCGACGTCTCCGCCGGCCCCGTTCCCGCCGGCGGCGCCGTCGCGGAGACGGCCCGGGAGCTCGGGGTCGACGTGCGGACCGTCGAGCCGTTCTCGCCGCTCGGCCGGGCCGACCTCGAGAGCCTCGACGGGGACGTCGACCGCGCCGGGGCGACCGTCCTCGCCGACCTCGAGGTCGGGACCGGCAACCAGCTGGCCCTCGAGACGCTCGCGGACGCGGCTCCCGCGCTCGTCGTCGTCGAGCGCCGGCCGTTCGAGGAGCGAAACCACGCCGGCGACCGCGCCGCCGAGCGGTACGGACGGCTCCGGCGCGAGGGAGTAGAGGCGGGCCCCAGGGGCGTCCTCGAGGCGCTCGTCCGCGTCGGCGGGGCGTCGGCGGGACGGCCACCTCCGGAGCTCCCCGACGAGCCCCGCCCCGGCGACGACTGAGCGGCGTGATCGGTTGGCGAAAACGATCCCACGGAAAGCGTGATCGGGCGCTGGGAACGATTCCACGGAAAGCGTGACCGGACGCCGGGAAGCCGACGGCTCCACGGAAAGCGTGATCGGGCGCCGGGAACGACTCCACGGCGACCGAAGCCCGCCGGAATACCGGACCGCTTTTGAGCCGGTTCGCCGTCCTCCGGGTATGCCCACGCCGACCGACCGCGTCCGCCGCGTCGACCGCTCGAGCATCCGCGTCATGTTCGACCTCGCAGAGGCCCACGACGGTGACCTCGTCCGGCTCGAGGTCGGCGAGCCGGACTTCGACACGCCCGAGCACGTGATCGACGCCGCGGCCCGTACCGCCCGAGGCGGCGCGACCGGCTACACCGCGAACGCCGGCCTTCCGGCGTGTCGACGCGCGATCGCCGATCGGCTGGCGGCCGACTACGGGCTCGCGTACGACCCCGCGGAGGTGGTCGTCACCGTCGGCGGGATGGAGGCGTTACACCTGGCGACGCTGGCGACGGTCGCCCCCGGCGAGGAGGTCCTCGCGCCGGGGCCGTGCTGGCCGAACTACGCGACGCAGGCGACCCTCGCCGACGGGCGGTTCCGGGAGGTGCCGATGTCCGCCGAGACCGGCTTCGACCTCGATCCCGATCGGCTGATCGAGGCGATGGGGCCGGAGACGGCCCTCGTCGTGCTCACGACGCCGTCGAACCCGACCGGCCGGGTGTTCGATCCCGCGGCGTGTCGGGCGGTCGTCGAGGCCGCCGCCGACCACGACGCGTACGTGATCGCCGACGAGGTCTACCTCGGGCTCACCTACGACCGCGATCCGGTGGCGATCGCCGCCGACGCGGGCCACCCCGAGCACGTGCTGACCGTCGGCTCCTGCTCGAAGACGTACGCGATGACCGGCTGGCGGCTCGGCTGGCTCGCCGGCGACGCCGCGGTGATCGACGAGGTGGCCAAGATCCACGAGTCGACGACGGCCTGTGCCTCGAACGTCGCCCAGCACGCCGCGATCGCCGCGCTCACCGGACCACAGGAGCCGGCCCGGGAGATGTACGAGGCGTTCCGGCGGCGCCGGGAGCTCGTCGTCGACCGGGTCGAGGCGATCGACGGGCTCTCCTGTCCCCGGCCGGAGGGGGCGTTCTACGCCTTCCTCGACCCGGGGATCGACGGCGACGCCCTCCCGCTGGCCCGCCACCTCCTCGAGGAGGGCGTCGTCCTCGCACCGGGGGACGGCTTCGGCGAGGCCGGTCGGGGCCGGCTGCGGCTCTCCTTTGCGAACTCCGCCGAACGGCTCCGTGAGGGGCTAGACCGGATCGAGGCGGGGTTAGAGACGTTCTGAACGGGCCCGACGGACGCGGGGCGAGGGGGTAGACGCGAGGGGAAGGACCCACGGACGCGAGGTAGAGGGTGGACGCGACGTGGAGATCCCCGCGGGAAGCCGAAACAGTAAGGCCGAACCGCCGTCGAGGGGAGAGCGTGACGCTTACGGCGACCGTCCCCGATCTGCTCCGGCTCGTCGCCGTCCCCGTCTTCGCCTGGGCGGCGGTGCGTGACGTCCGGACCCGCCGGATCTCGAGTTCGCTGTGGGTTCCCCTGGCCGCCCTCGGGGCGATCTTGCTGGTCTGGGACGGCTGGCTCGCCCGCCGATCCGGGGAGTTCGCGTGGGCGGAGTTCCTGCTCCCGGCCGCGGTGAGCCTGGGGTTCGTCGTGCCGCTCGCGTACCTGTTCTGGTGGTTCGGCGGCTTCGGTGGGGCCGACGCGAAGGCGCTCATGACCCTCGCCGTGCTCTTTCCGATCGCGCCCGCCTACGCCGTCGGCGGCGTCGTCTTCCCCCTGACGGTCACCCCGATCGGCGCCTTCTCGTTTACGATCCTCACCAACGCCGTCCTCGTCGGGCTGGCGATCCCGGTCGTCCTCGCGGCCCGCAACGCCGCCGCCGGCCGGATCGCGCCCGTGATGTTCGTCGGCTGGCCGGTCGACGTCGAGGCGATCCCCGACCGCCACGGGCGGCTGCTCGGGGAGCGGGGCGGACTCGATCTGGACGCCCTGCGGATGTACCTCCGGTGGCGCGGGCTCGCGTTCGACCGGCTCCGCGCGGAGCCCGACCGGTACCGCGATCCGGCGACGCTGCCCGCCGACCCCAACCCGCCGACCGACGGCGCCGTGGACGTGGCGGCCGAGCTGGAGTCGGGCGGCGACGGCCGGGACGACGCGATCGAGCGACGGGACGGCCTCGAGGACGACCCCTGGGGGGCGGAGACGTTCCTCGCGGAGATCGACCGATCGGCCTACGGGACGACGGCCGAGGAGCTCCGGGAGGGCCTGGAGGTGCTCGTCGCCGAGGACCGGGTGTGGATCTCGCCGGGCACCCCGTTTCTGGTGCCCGTCTTTTTCGGACTTCTCGTCGCGCTCGTCTACGGCGACCTGCTACTGTCCGTCCTCGGCTGAGAGACGGTCGTAGACCGGGACGACGACCGTCCACAGCAGGACGATCGCCGTCCCGAGGACGATCACGGCGACGTACGGACCGGCTCGGTTCGCGGGCGGTCCGCCCGCGAGCGCGAGGACCGTCCCGGCAAAGAGGACGACGACGCCGACGAGCGTCCCCAGCTCGAGGGCGACCGCGACCGGACGCTCGCGGCCCGCGGCGAGCAACGCCGTCAGCCGGCTGCCGATGGCCATGGCGGCCGATCGTTCCCGGAGGGCAAAACGCTGGCGGGCGGCTCAGAGCTCGGCCGCGATCTCCTCGGCGATCCCGTCGAACTCCTCGTCAGGGACGTCGGCGACCTGCCCCATCACGTCGTGGAGCGGGCCGCCGCCGTCGCCGACGTGACGCGGGACGACGTGACAGTGGACGTGTTCGACCTCCTGACCGGCGGCGGCGCCGTCGTTGAAGCCGACGGTCGCGCCGTCGGCGTCGACGGCCCGCTGGACGGCTCCGACCACGCGGTGGACCGTCGCGTAGAGGTCGGCGGCTTCCTCGGGGGGGACGTCGGTCAGCCTGGGGTACTGCGCCTTCGGGATCACGAGCGTGTGTCCCCGCGCGAGCGGGTTGACGTCGAGAAACGCGAGGGTCGTCTCGTCCTCGTACACCACGTGTGCGGGGATCTCGCCGTCGACGATCTTGCTGAATATCGTACCCATACGGGTGTGTGACGGACCGCGGGAAGAAAATTCTCCGGTCTCGGAGCCACCGGCCGAGGCCGGCAGGCGGGTCGACGGCACTCCGGATCGGGAGGACGGAGCCACCCGAACCGACGGGCCGAAACTTATCACCCCACCCGTCGAACGGCCGACTATGGGATCGCACGTACTCGTCCCGATCGACGATTCGACGCGGGCGACACAGGCACTCGAGTTCGTCATCGAGTCGTACCCCGACGCGAAGATCACGGCGTTGCACGTCGTCGACCCCCGGGATTTCTACGCCGCGACCGGGATCGAGGGCGCCGCGATGGCGAACTACGAGCGGGTCCGCGAGAACCGCGAGAAACACGCCGAGAAGCTCTTACAGGAGGCCAGCGAGCGGGCCGCGGAGGCGGACGTGGAGATCGAGACCGATCACGTCCTGGGTGAGGTCTCCCGGGCGATCCTCGACTACGCCGACGAGAACGACGTCGACCACATCGTGATGGGAAGCCACGGCCGCACGGGCGCCCGGCGGATCCTGCTGGGGAGCGTCGCCGAGAAGATCGCCCGCCGGTCGCCGGTCCCGGTGACGATCGTCAGGTAGGTCGACGGCGGTCAAAGATCACGGCCATAGCGGTTCGCGTTCTCACGCTGAGTTGATTTGTCGGTACAACCGTACGGCGACCGTCAGGAGGTGAAACACGGGCTTTCGGACACGGGCTGCCCCGTGGCCCGCTCCGGATCTGGTGGCCGACGCGGACGGCGCTCGAAGACCTGCTCATCGGCGGAGCTCGAAGGAGGGGGTCAGAAGCTGTACGGGTTGGCTGTGGACGACTCTCGATCCTACGCGTCCTTCAGCCACTGTAATCAAAGTCCTATCATTTTCCACGACTCTGACGATTTCTATCATCCCACGTACTGCATATGCGCCCCGTGTTCAGCAGGACTGCTAAAACGACTCCAGATCCAAAGGTCGACCAGAGCGGAGACTTCAGTGGAGAATTCCGATAGTGGTTTTATTACCGTCCGTGCGGACCAGGAGCCATGAACTTTCAGCTCTCGTCCGAACAGGAGGCCTGGGTCGAGAGGACAGACCGGTTGGCCCGCGAGGCGTTCGCACCGTCGGCGGACCGCTGGGATCGCGAGGCCGAGTACCCACGGGAGAACGTCGAGCGCCTCCGCACGGAGGGCTACCTCGGGATGACGATTCCGGAGCGATTCGGCGGCCCCGAACGATCACTGCTCGAGGTCGTGCTCGCAATCGAGGGAATCGCCAGGTACTGCGGGGTCACCGGCCGGATCGTCGTCGACAGCAACGTCGGCGCACTGGGAGCCGTGATGGCCTACGGCACCGACCGTCAACGCGAGTGGTTCGCCGAACGGATCCTCGAGGAGGGGGACAAACCCGCCATCGCGATGACCGAGCCGGGTGCTGGAAGCGACCTCGGAGCGCTCGAAACGACCGCCAGAAAGGACGGCGACGAGTACGTCATCGACGGCCACAAACACTGGATCACCGGTGGGGGCGTCTCACGGACGTACTTCGTGTTCGCGAGGATCGTCGACGACGGCGAAACACGGGGGATCGGCGGGCTGGTGGTGGACGCGGAGACGCCCGGCCTCGACGTCGTCGGGGTCGAAGACGCCCTCGGGGTCCGGGGAACCCCGGAAGGGGAGATCGTGTTCGACGGCTGCCGGGTACCCGCGGAACACGTCGTCGTCGACGATCCCGAAGATGGGTTCAAGAAGCTCATGCGTGCGTACAACGCCCAGCGCGTCTGCGCCAGCGCCGTCGCGGTCGGTATCGCCCAGGGTGCACACGACCTGGCGATCGAGTTCATGCAGGAACGCGAGGCGTTCGGCGAACCGATCGGCCAGCTTCAGGGGCTGCGATGGGAGATGGCCGACGCGGAGATGGAGCTGCAGGCCGCGCGGGCGTTGCTCTATCGCGCCGCGGCGAACGCCCGCCAACTCGACAACAACGTCCAACTCCCGCGGTTCGAAGACACGTCGATCGCGAAAGCCTACGCCGCGGACGCGGCCTTCGAGGTCGTCAACGACGCACTGCAGATGTTCGGTGCTCGGGGCTACTCGAAGGCGTACCCGCTCGAACGAATGCTCCGGGACGTCCGGATGTTCAAAATCGGTGGCGGGACGACCGAGGTCCAGAAGAACATGATCGCGAAGTCGGTGTTCGAATCGGACACACGGCGGGTCCGGTTGGCCGACTTCGAAGCGGAGTGAGAACACACCGGATGAGGATGTTACAGAGGAATTGGTGCAGTATTATTTTTGACTTTTTACTCGTAGGAGCTGTTCAATCCTATTTATCCATAGCTGATATTAACTCGGTCCCGAAACCGAGAATACCCTACTCTCCGATGACACGTCCAACGGTCCACCATCCGAGGTGTGCACAGTGAACGGGTCCCCGCCACGCCGTGTCAACGTTTCACTCCGTAGCGCACATACCAACGGTTTAGTCCCTCACGGGCGAGGGCCCCGGTATGGACGGGGATCGCGTCGCGTTCGTCTGCGTGCAAAACGCCGGCCGCAGCCAGATGGCGATCGCCTACGCCGAGCGCGAGCGCCGCGAGCGCGGCCTCGAGGACGACGTCGAGGTGCTCACCGGGGGGACCCAGCCGGCCGAGGACGTCCACGACGTCGTCGTCGAGGCGATGGCCGAGGAGGGGTTCGAGCTCGCCGGTCGTCGGCCGCGAGCGATAACCGACGCGGAGCTCGCGAGCTGTGACGTCGTCGCGACGATGGGCTGTTCGACCCTCGAACTCGAGGCCGAGACCGACGTTCGCGACTGGGACCTGCCGGACCCCCACGGCCGGGAGCTCGACGGAGTCCGGGAGATCCGCGAGACGGTCCGCGAACGCGTCGCCGGGCTGTTCGACGAGCTCGAGGCGAACCGCTGACTCGAACCGGACGACCGACGTCCGGTGGCCGAAACCGTTCGACCTCCCGCCGGTCCCGACCACGTCGTCGGCCGAATTGCCGCTCTGAACGGGGTGATCGGCGGTGTATCGGCTATCTTCCGCTGCTTTTGTCTCAGACCGTCGTGAGGGTGTCGACGGGGGCGTCGGTCCGCTCGCGGGCGCGGTCCAGCCCGTCCTCGCCGGCCGCGATGAGCACGAAGACGCCGGCGGGGGTCGCCCCGGCCGCCTCGACGATATCGAGCAACAGCTCCTGGGTCTCGCCGGACCGGATGAGGTCGTCGACGACGAGGACGGTCTCGCCGGCCTCGATCGCCGCTGCGGGCAGGTAGTAGACGAGCTCGATCCCCGACTGGAGGCGCGTCCGGGCCTCGATGAACTCCTCGACGGCCGTCTCCTTTCGCCTTTTGGCGTACACACACCGGACGCCGTAGTAGCTCGCGAGCGCGCCGGCGAGGGTGATGCCGTCGGTCGCCGCGGTCAACACCGCGTCGGGACGGTCGACGGTCGCCGACTCCGCGACGACGGGCGCGAGGAGGTCCATGAACGGCTGATCGAACACCACACCGGAGGTGTCGACGTACCCCTCGCCGTCGAGGCGCAACCGCGCCTCGAGCTCCGCCGCGAGCGCGTCGTGGCCGACGCCCTCGACGATCGCCCGCGCGCGGTCGACGCCGGGCAGCACGTGACCGTTGACGTACCGGTTGAGATCGCCCGGCGGGAGCCCGGTCAGCTCGGCGAGCTCGTCGTAGGTCCGGCTCCCTTTGAGCATCGAGAGCACGTCGACGGCCCGAAGCTGGAGGGTGGCTTTCTCGGCTCGGTTCATACCCGTGTGCACGCTTCCACAAGTATGGATATGTCGATCGCCGTTCCGGACGGAACGTCCACGAACGTGAAGAGACGCCGGCCGACGGCCCGAGAGGACGGTCGGCCGACGGCGCGAGGGGAGTCTACCCGGCGAGGAAGTCGGGCTCGGTCCGTTTCTCGGCGCGTTCGGACTCCAGGTGGGCGCGGAAGGCGTCGATCTCGACGTCGTACTCCTGGTCTTCGAACCGGTCGCGGACGGAGATCGTGCCGTCGGCCTCCTCGTCGTCGCCGACGATGATCTGGTAGGGAACCCGGTCGTCGTGGGCCGCCCGGATCTTCCGGCCGAGGGTGGCGTCGCTCCCGTCGACCTCGACCCGGAACTCCGCGAACGCCTCGGCTACCTCGTGGGCGTACTCGCGGTTGTCGTCGGAGATCGGCAACACCCGGAGCTGTTCGGGCGCGAGCCAGAGCGGGAAGTTCCCCTCGTAGTGCTCGATGAGCATCATGAAGAAGCGCTCGTAGGAGCCGTACAGCGCCCGGTGGATCATCACGGGACGGTGGTGGTCGTTGTCCTCGCCGACGTACGAGAGGTCGAACCGTTCGGGCATGTTGAAATCGAGCTGGACCGTCGGACCGTCCCAGGAGCGACCGATCGCGTCCTCGAAGGCGTAGTCGATCTTCGGGCCGTAGAAGGCGCCGTCGCCCTCCTCTAAGTCGTACTCGAGCTCCCGGGCCTCGAGGACGGCCTCGAGCTGGGACTCGGCGCGCTCCCAGATCTCGTCGCTGCCGACGCTCTTTTCGGGGCGGGTCGCGAGCGCGACGTCGTACTCGAGGTCGAACGTCGAGAGCACCTCGTCGATGGCGTCCATGATCGCCTCGACCTCGCGTTCGATCTGGTCGGGGCGCAAAAAGAGGTGGCCGTCGTCGATCGTGAACGCCCACACCCGGGAGAGCCCCGACAGCTCCCCGCGCTGTTCTTTCCGGTAGACCTTCCCGTCCTCGGCGTACCTGACCGGGAGCTCGCGGTAGCTCCAGGAGTGGTCCTGGAAGATGGCGGCGTGGCCGGGACAGTTCATCGGCTTGAGACCGAACTCGTCGTCGCCGACCTCGAAGAGGAACATGTCGTCGGCGTAGTTCTCGTAGTGGCCCGACCGCTCCCAGAGTTTCGTCTTGAACACGTGGGGGGTCTCGACGTAGTCGTAGCCGGCGCTCTCGTTGAGCTCCTCGACGAACCCCGACAGCTCGTCCAGAACCCGTTTTCCGGGCGGGTGATACAGCGGCAGTCCGGGGCCCGTGACGTCCTGGATCGAAAAGAGGTCCATCTCGCGGCCGATCTTCCGGTGATCGCGCTCCTCGGCCTCCCGGCGACGCTCGAGGAACTCCTCCAGGTCGTCCTCGTCCTCGAATGCCGTCCCGTAGATCCGGGTCTGCATCGGGTTCTCCTCGTCGCCACGCCAGTAGGCGCCGGCGATCTCGAGCAGCGTCACGGCGCCGATCTCGCCCGTCGAATCGACGTGTGGGCCGGCACAGAGGTCCTCGAACTCACCCTGGCTGTAGAAGCTGACCGTCTCCTCGCTGTCGGCGAACTCCTCTATGAGCTCGAGCTTGTACGGCTGGCCCTCGAGGCGGTCTCTGGCCTCCTCGATCGGGACCTCCTCGCGTTCGATCGCGTAATCGGCCGCGACGATCTCTTCGATCTCGGCTTCGATCCGGTCGAGGTCGTCCTCCTCGAGCTCGAGGTCGTCGAAGTCGTAGTAGAAGCCGTCGTCGGTCGGCGGACCGATCGCGAGTTTGACGTCGTCGAAGTGACGCTCGACGGCCTGGGCGAGACAGTGCGCCGCGGAGTGGCGCATCACCTCCAGATACTCCTCGGAGCCGTCGGTGACGATCTCGAGGGCGGCGCCGTCGTAGACCGGCGTCTCCTTCGCGACGAGCTCGCCGTCGAGGGTGCCCGCGACCGTGTCCCGGCCGAGGCCGGGGCCGATCTCGTAGGCACAGTCCTCGACCGTCGCGTCGGCGTCGACCTCGAGCTCCGATCCGTCGGGCAGTACGACCGCTATCCGTCCCTGTGACTCCGTTTCTGACATGGCTGATCTGAGAACCTCGGTGGCGTGTCCGTCCGGGCCACCCGCGGCCGTCCGGCGGACGGCGTGAGGGAGTTGTTAGAAGCGGGCGAGAAGCCCTGTAAAGCGGACACCTACCATCGTGCATCCGGGTTGTAGCGAGCGGGATAAAAGCGTTGTGATCGGTACGGCCAGCCGCCGTCGCGGCCGAACCGTGCCTCGTCGGCTCGCCGCCGAAGCGCCCTCAAATCACTAGCAGCCACCGAACCACTCAACCCCTACTCGCCACCGAACCACTCAACCCCTACTCGCCACCGAACCACTCAACCCCTACTCGCCGCCGAACCACTCAACCCCTACTCACCGCCGAACCACTCACCCTACTCGCCGCCGAACCGCTCCTCGACCGCCGCCCGGTCGACTTTCGCCGGTCCGGCAGTCGGCAGCTCGTCGACGACGGTCAGCTCCTTGGGGATCTTGAACCGGGCGAGTCGACCGTCGAGGAACGACTCGAGTTCGGCGAGCGTGACCGGCTCGTCGGTGGCCGGCTCGATCACTGCCTTCCCGACGGTCCCCCACCGTTCGTCGGGGACGCCGACGACGACGGCGTCGGCGACGGCCGGGTGGTCGGCGATCGCGTCCTCGACCGCCGCCGGGTGGACGGTCTCGCCGCCGCTGTGGAAGGCGTCGTCGACGCGGCCCTCGATGTGATAGAAGCCCTCGTCGTCGACGCGGGCGAGGTCGCCGGTGGAGAGCCAGCCGCCGCCGAACGCCTCGGCGGTCGCCTCCCGGTCCCGCCAGTAGCCGGCCGCCGCGTGTGGCCCCGCGAGCTCGAGCTCGCCCACCTCGCCGGCGGCGACGGGCTCGCCGTCGTCGACGATCCGGACGTCGGTGTGGAGTACCGGTTTGCCGACGCTCGCCGTCGCCGCCGGCTCGAACTCGTCGGGCATCGCGAAGTTGTTCGGGCCGATCTCCGTGAGGCCGTACCCCTGGGAGACGGTCACTCCGCGGGCCCTCCAGGCCTCCCGGACCGATTCCCGGCACGGGCCGCCGCCGCTCTTGACGAAACGGAGCGTCGAGAGGTCGGCGTCGTCCCACCGGTCGTGGTCGGCCATCGCCCGCAACACCGTCGGCACCGCGGCGAGGACCGTCGCCCCGTGGGCTTCGACCGTCCGGAGGAGCCTGCCGGGGTCGACCGTCCGGTCGACGACGACGGTCCCGCCCAGCTGGAAGAGGGGGATCGTGAGCACGTTCCAGCCGCCGGTGTGGAAGGTCGGGAACGGCATCGGCGCGACGTCGTCCGGCCGGAGTCCCCACGCGGTGATCGTGTTGAACGAGTTCCAGTGGATCGAGCCGTGGGTGATCGTCGTCACCTTCGGGAGGCCGGTCGAGCCGCCGGTGTGGACGAGCAGGTACGGATCCGCGAGCGATCGCGGGCGCCCCTCGACCGGCGACGTGTCCGCCGGGCGGACGTCCCGGACGGCCGACGGGTCGCCGACGGGGTCCTCGGCCGCCAGCTCGAGCAGCGTCGGCTCGGCGTCGGCCCCCTCCAGGGCCGACTCGACGGACGCGAGAAACGGCGTCTCGACGACGAGCAGCTGCGGCTCGATCCGCTCGAGCAACTCGGCGAGCTCCGGGGGCGCGAGCCGGTGGGAGAGCGGCGCGAGCACGCCCCCGACCTTGCCCGTCGCGAAGAAGAGTTCGAACGCCTCGGTGCGGTTCCGGGAGACGAGCGCGACCCGCTCGCCGTCGACGACGCCGCGGGCTTCGAGCAGCCGGGCGGTCGCGTTCGCTCGCGAATCGAGCTCGTCGTAGCTGTACGACCGGCCCGCGTCCGCCTCGACGACCGCCGTCCGGTCGGGCGAGAGCGACGCCCGACGTGCGCTCAGATCGCCGACCCAGTCGTAGGCGCGAGCCCCCCACTCCATGGGCGGCTCACCGCCGAAGGGCCGACAGCGCCGTGGCCGCCTCCCGGGCGGCCTCGAGACACTCGCGTGCGTGGCGTGGGTCCTCGGCCTCGGCGGCCTCGGCCGCGAAGCGCTCGAGAGCACGGACGAGCGACTCGCGGGCGGCCCCGAGCTCGTCGGCTGTGGACCGTCGGGCCGTTCGCGCTGGCGTCGGACCCTCGTCGTGACCCGCCGCCGGTCGCTCGCCGCTCGCCGTCGCGTCCGACCGATCGCGAGTCGCCGCCGGTCGCTCGCCGCTCGCCGTCGTGTCCGAGCGCTCGTGGGTCGCCGCCGGTCGCTCGCCGCTCGCCGTCGTGTCCGACCGATCGCGAGTCGCCGTGACGTCCCGTCGGGCCACCGTCGAGCGATCCGCGAGCGCTTCGGATCCGTCGGGCCGATCCGGCGTCTCCGGCCGA
>Ga0207421_10001698_pt1 | contig 27998 bp, 25 predicted proteins | sample SodLakKL_010_SED_4_FD_187542 | JGI IMG/M metagenome (GOLD analysis project Ga0207421, IMG submission 187542) | Alkaline sediment microbial communities from Lake Tanatar, Kulunda Steppe, Russia - 8KL_010_SED (SPAdes) (version 2) | ecosystem: Environmental > Aquatic > Non-marine Saline and...
GATGATTATACCGACCAGCACTCTGAGTTTATGGAGGTGGATGGTTTAGATCTCCACTACCGGGTGGAGGGTGAAGGAGAGCCCCTGCTTTTGCTTCATGGCTGGGCTGCTTCCCTGCATACCTGGGATGGCTGGGTAGAAGAACTGAAGGAAGAGTTTCAGGTGATCAGGCTGGATTTGCCGGGTTTTGGCCTTACGGGACCCCCGGAGCGGGAAGAGGGCTACAGTATGGAGTATTATGTGGATATAGTGGATGAGTTCTTGGAAGAGTTGAATATCGAAGAGTTTCATATGGCGGGTAATTCTCTGGGAGGGGCCATTACGTGGAATTATGCCGCCGAGTACCCCCAAAAAGTGAACCGGATAGTTCTATTAAACGCTGCCGGTTATGCCGGTGAAGATGATAGACCCGGGTTGATGCAGCTGGCCGAATACAATGTGGTGCAGTTTGCGGTGCAACATGTTACCCCTCGCATGGCCATTCGCCAGATATTGCAGGGGGTTTATGGTGATGAAAGACGGCTGGAAGAAGAGGTGGTGCGGCGTTATCACCGGCTACAGTTGCGGGAAGGCAACCGGCAAGCTTTGTTTGAGGTAATGGGCGCCATCCACGATCTTGAACCCGCTGCAGCTGTGGAAAAAATAAGGAGTGTGCAGGCTCCCACCTTGATTATCTGGGGTGAACTCGATGAGTGGGTTCCCGTGGATAATGCCTATAAATTCGAGGAAGATATCCCCGATTCCCGGGTTGTGGTTTTTGACAATGCGGGGCACGTACCCATGGAAGAGCTCCCCTCTCAAACTTCGCGGGTGGCTGCTGATTTTCTCAAGGAAGAGTGATGCCAAGCCGGGCAAGAGGCTCGTTTGCAAAAGCTTCTAATTTATTTGGTCGATAGTTTAATTTTATGAAGGGTATTGCGGTTTTTTGTAGAATCTACATAGATGGTATATTGAATAAGAGCAAAACTCGGGCTGGAGGTAGTTTTTTTGATACAGCTAATTGGGGTAAGCAAGATTTATCCGGGAAGTAGCGAACCGGCTGTGAACAGCATAGATTTAGATATTGAAAGCGGAGAGTTTGTTTTTCTGGTTGGCCCCAGCGGGGCCGGCAAAACCACGCTTACCAAGCTGGTATTTGGGGAAGTTTCTCCAACTGCCGGCAATGTCTACTTTCAGGGGAAAAATATTGCCCGTTACCGTCCCGCCCACCTATTAAAGCACCGCCGCAGTATTGGGGTGGTCTTTCAGGACTTTCGCCTTATCAAAAGCAAGACGGTTTATGAGAATGTGGCTTTTGCCCTGGAAGTGGTGGGCAAATCTTCAGGGGAGATCAAGCTTAAGGTGCCTGCCGTGCTGGAGAAAGTGGGGCTTTCTCACAAGCACGATGCTTTTCCCAACCAACTTTCCGGCGGCGAGCAGCAAAGAGTGGGAATCGCCCGGGCTATTATTAAAGACCCCCTGGTGATTCTGGCAGATGAGCCCACCGGCAATGTTGATCCCATTACTGCCCGGGAAATAATGAAGCTGTTTGAAATGATCAGTGAAGAGGGCACTACCGTGGTGGTGGCTACTCACGCCTGGGAACTGGTGGAAGAGATGGACAAACGAGTAGTCTCTTTGAAGGATGGCTATATTGAATCGGATAATAGACACAATGCTTCCCAGACCATGGTGGGAAGCGGTCAAGAGAGTAATTCATAAATACAAGGATTAAAATATAGCAAAATATAGCAGAAAGAGGATCATTTTGTTTCGTAATCTAGCGCGATATACTATCAGACAATGTTTTCAATCTTTAGGCCGAAATATTGGATTGGCGCTGGCGTCCGCAGCCATAATTGCCATCTCCCTCATATTGCTGGGAGGTTTTCTCCTGGTAGCAGTTAATATGGATGAGATGGTGGAAGGGCTGGAATCCAGTGTGGAAGTGGGCGTTTTTCTGGAAGATGATGCTGACCATGACTCCATAGAGGAACAGATTGCCCGCCTGGACGGGGTAGAGGAGTATACTTATGTCCCCCGGGAAGAAGGGCTGGAGCAGATGGGTCGCGAACTCGGGGATGCCGATATTCTGGGGGAAGTGGAAGGTGAGCACAACCCCCTTCCCGATGCTTTTCGAGTTACAGCTTCCGATCCGGAAATGGTGCCCGAGTTGACTCGCCAGATGGCAGGTTTCACCGGGGTGGAAGAAGCGGATTACGGCGGTGAGCTGCTGAATTGGATGCTGCAGCTGGGCCGCTGGGTAAACGTAGTCTCGGTGGGGGTGGGCTTGCTGCTAGCGGCAGCAGCAGTTTTCTTGATCATTACCACCATCCGGCTTTCTCTGGTTTCAAGGCAGGATGAAGTAGGTATCATGAAGTATATGGGGGCCAGCAACTGGTTTGTGCGCTTTCCGTTTCTCTTGGAAGGAATGATTATTGGTTGGGTAGGTACTCTGGTAGCAGTGGCTCTTTTGGCCACGGGTTATTATAGTATGGTGTCTTACCTGGAAGGGTTGGAACTGGTGTTTTTCTGGCAACCGGTAACCGATGCCGGTGCACTGGTGTCTATCTGGGTAGGCATGCTCATTCTGGGAACCCTGATTGGAGGATTAGGGAGTTTGGTGTCCCTGCGCCGGTTTTTAAATGTTTAGATATGTAGGCAAACAGTAAGGAGAGTTGATTGTTGCCATGGGCAAAGATTGGGTAAATAAAAAAAAGCCTCTGACAGTGGCCCTCATTTCTGTGATGCTGATAGGCATAACCTGTTTTTCTGCTGCATCAGTGGCAGGTGGCGAGGAAGATGAATGGGAAGAAGTAGAAGAGAAACGTGAGGAAATAGATCAGCTGGAAGACAGGATTGTGGAATTAGAATCTTCGGTGCGCCAATCGGAGCAAAGGCTTCGGGAACTTGAAGTGGAACTGGAAGAAAAGGAAGCCAGGGTAGAAGAGGCTGAAAAGGACGTTGAGAGGGCGCAGGGTCGGCTGGATGAAAAGAGGGATGTTTTCGGCGAGCGGCTGCGCAGTGTCTACATGAAAGGAAATCTATCCTTGCTGGAGCTTCTGGTGCAGGCCGAAAGTTTTGGGGATTTGATCTTTTGGACCAAATATATATTTAATATCTTTGAGCAGGATTCAAATCTGGTTGCAGATCTGCGTGACAGCCGTGATGAATATCAGGCGGTAAAACAAGAGCTTGAAGAAGACCGGCAGGAAGTGGTTGCTCTTTACGAGGAAGAAGAGGATGAGCGCGATAATTTTAGGCAGTCTCGCCAGGATAAAGAAGAGTTATTATATGAGGCCGAGGATAAACTCAAGAGGCGATTGGCTGAAATTTCTACCCGCGCAGAAGCTCCTCCGGCTTATGGGGTAATCATAGATAACGACAGCAGGGCAAGACCACAGCAAGGTTTTGCTAAGGCTCAGCGGGTGTACGAGTTTGAAATAGAATACAACACCACTCGCTACCTGGCCCTGTATTCCGAGTTTCCCGATGAAGTGGGCCCCATCCGCAGCGTCCGCCGGCACAGCATTCTGCTCTCCATAGAGAACAATATCCATTTAGTGCATTCCGGAGGTTCTCCGGACAATGTCCAGCGGATGGATAGCAAGGGGTTATCCAATACCGATGCCCGGGGGCATGATGACTTTTGGCGCAGCCCTCACCGCAGGGCTCCCCATAATCTCTACGGGGACTTGACTGAACTTGATAAAAGAGTTCCCCCTGATGAATCTGATGTGCGCCCCGTTTATCCTCGACAGGATGTTGGCGAAGATGCAGAACAGTTCTCTTTCCAACTGGCATGCGGCAGGCGGGTTTCTTATCACTACAACTCTACGGAAGAAATATATTACCGCTACCTTGATGGTTCCATGCACCGGGATGCCGGTGATAACCCCATTACTGCCCGCAACGTAATTATCCAGTACGTTAATTACTATGTTGATGACCGGGGCAGGCCCACAGCCAGTGTTACCGGAGAAGGAGACATGGAATTCTATTCTAACGGACAGCGTTTTGAAGGAACTTGGGAGCGGGAGAGCCAAAATTCTGAAACCCGCTATTTCTATGAGGACGGTGAAGAAATAGAAATTCCTTACGGTGCCACCTGGATTCAGCTTCAGAGGGGCTAACTTCAACCGGTAATAGCTGATTGTAGTATTGAACCGATGCCTTAGCGATGCCCTCTTGCTTTAGGGTAAAATTTTGTTACTGGTAATCATCTTGTTTTTCGCTGATGATGGCCTCTTTTTGAGGCGAGAGAATATGAATCCAGGTTTTGCCCGGATGAGCTTTCACTTTGCTACCGTTACTTAGTTTGAAGGTGGTTTGCTGGCCATAACTGTCTTTTTCCCAGGTGATCTCTTCGGCATGGCCGTTTTGGACTAAAACACCTTCCCCGGATCCATTTAGATGAAACTTGCGATGAACATCGGAAATAAATTCATGAGTTGCATACTGGACTATAACGTTATTCACCACTATTTGCTCCCCATATAGAGCATCATTGTGAGGTTGGCCGTTTATATAGCGGCGATAACCTTCTTCGCTTTTATCCCATTTATAAGTAACATGGTTTTGGGAACTGAATGGAATTTCGATTTCTTCCACCGGACCCTGGCTATCCCTTTCCTCTATTTCAAATAGAGGATCTACTTCAGGTTCACGGTAGAGGCCCATATCTTGAGCCCCTTTTTCCAGTTCGTGCAGGTTGGTGAAAAGGTTATGGGGAGAAGATAACCCGCTATCTCTGGTATAATACTGGGAATGGGAATGCTCGTCAATATTGTCGTAGCCATCCTGCCATAGCAGTTGGGCAGTCTGCTCGGATTGCCCGCAGTGAGCAAGAATAGCATCGTTTTCCCGGGCCAGATGGGCATAATATGGCCGCAAGCTGCGGATGGGGCCGTAATTGGCATTTTGAGCATGGTGGAAGATAGATAAAAGCCTGGTAACCTCACCCTCGGCAAGGACTTCATATACATAGGAAGCGTCCTGAATGCCATATTGAGGACGTGCATTGGGATGGTTGTCGATAAGCAGCGCAAAGGGGCGTTTGAAAATTTCGCCTTCCTCATATGGCAATCCAGTAAATGGGGATGTCGGCCTGGTGTCTTCCTTTTCTGCTTCTTCAGTTATTTCGTCGGGGTTGGGCAATTCTGGCGATTCCGGTGAAGGATTATCCTGTTCAGTAGAAAAAATAGCGCGATGTCCTGCAAATCCACCTAATGAAATAAGTAAAATGGCTGCTAAGAAAACGATAAACTTTTTGCGATTGAGTCTATTTTTGCGTTTGTCCTTCCCTTTGTTCGTCTGTTGGTGGTTCCGCCTGGCCGACATCCCAATTCCTCCTTCGTTATTTGAAATTGACATATTACTAGCTTCTTTTTAATTGTAATTTAGGTAATTGACAAAAGTCAAAAATATTACCACTTTTTAAGAATAACTCCTAATTTTTTAAGAAGAACCCTCATTTCTCCTTATATTTTATGTTGCGTTAACCTGTATCTTCCATTAAATTTATTTTCAAGTATGTTATAATTTGAGAAGAAACTTGTAGCATAAAATTCCCATGTATGCTAGTATTGGAAAATTTAGCATATACCGTTGTGTGGGAGGATATTGATTCATGGATACCCTGATTTCGACCCACTCCCATGCCGATTTTGATGCACTGGCATCGGCAGTGGCTGCTCATAAAGTTTATCCCAATTCTATTATTGTGCTGCCCGGATTGCTCAATATTAATGTGCGTAATTTTTTAAACCTCTACCGGGATTTTTTGCCGCTGGTGGATGCGGAATACTTGGCAGGAGAATTCAAGCAGGTAGTGCTGGTGGATACTCGCCAACCCCACCGGCTCAAGCATATTTCGCGTTTTTTGGAGGATCCCCCGGAAATACATATTTATGATCATCATCCCGACCATGAGAGTGATTTAAAGGGCAGCTATGAAGTAGTGGTTTCGGTAGGTGCAACAACTACCTTGATGGTGGAAGAAATTCAGGCCGGGGAAATAGAACTGACCGAACTGGAAACTACCATCCTGGCACTGGGAATTTATGAAGATACCGGATATCTAACTTTTAGCAACACTACTGTGCGAGATGTGGAAGCGCTTTCTTACCTCTGGCGGCAGGGCATCAATATGGAGGTAATGCAGGAGTTTTTGCATCGCCCCCTTACCGAGGGGCAGAAAACTCTTTATGAAAAACTGATTTCCCAGAGTGAATTCATGGAGATTAACCAGCGTAAAATTCTTTTCAGCTGGGCTACATCCGATGAGTATATTCAAGGAGTGGCGGAACTGGTTTACCGTATTTCTTCTCTGGAGGAAGCGGAAGCTGCCTTTTGCCTGGTTAGTATGGACAAAAAAACACTGGTAGTGGCCAGGTCATACCAGGAAGACATCAATCTCCTGGATATACTAGCATTTTGGAAGGTAAAGGGACATCCTAGTGCTGTCTCGGTGACGTTGAATTATGAACACATTGAACGAGCCCGCGGAGAATTAATGGAGATGTTACAGTTACACCTGCCCTATCCGCTCCAGGCCCGGGACATAGCATCTTACCCCGTAAAGACCATTGACCTTCAAACCCAGGTTTCCGAGGCCAGCGAGCTGTTGGATAGTTTTGGCCATACCGGGCTGGTGGTAAAAGAAGATGATGAAATTATAGGGATTATTTCCCGTAAGGATCTTTACAAAGCGCAGCGTCACCACCTGGACCACGCCCCGGTAAAGGCATTTATGAGCAAAGAAGTGATTACGGCACCTCCCGAGGCATCTATTAATTCTCTCCGTCGCTTGATGATAGACAACAACATCGGAAGAGTGCCTCTGGTTGGCGAAAACGGGGAGTTGGTTGGCATTGTTACCCGTAAGGACATTCTCCGTTCATTTTATCAGATAGATACTAAAAAACATGAAGCCCATCTGGGTAGTGAAGAAGGGAATAAAACGCCAGAACACTTGAGCATAGAGGAAAAACCCATGACTCAAAACATTGAGGAAATTGAAGACCTCACTTTGCATATTAGCCGGGAATTGCCAAGGCACCTCCAAAAACTTCTTTTTATTATCAGCCAGGAAGCGGATAAAAGAGGCTTCCATGTTTATCTGGTAGGGGGGAGTATTCGCGATATACTACTGGGCAGGACCTTGCCGGAGGATTTGGACTTAACCGTGGTTCCCGATGCCATAGAATTTGCCCGCATACTTAAAGACAGTCTGAGGGGGAAACTGCAAGAATTCGAGCCCTTTGGAACGGCATCCATTTCCCTCCGAAATAATCTCCGCCTCGATCTGGTAACTGCCCGCAGGGAGTTTTACCTTAACCCTGCTTCGCCGCCACAGGTGGAGGCTTCCAGCCTGCGCAACGATCTTTTCCGGCGGGATTTCACCATCAATACACTGGCCTGTTCAGTGAATGCTTCTTCGTTCGGGCAAGTTTTCGACTTTTTCGGAGGGCGGCATGATTTGCAGCATGGAATAATAAGAGTGCTCTACCAGTTGAGTTTTGTAGATGATCCTCTGCGGATACTGAGGGCAGTTCGCTTTGAACAGCGATTTGGTTTCCAGATAGAAAAAGAAACCATGGGTTTTTTAGAAAGGGCTCTGGGAAACCGTATTTTAAAAAGAGTAAGCCGAGGACGCCTCTATACCGAAGTTAAATTAATATTCCATGAACCTGATCCTCCGTTAATTTTGAAACGACTGGAGGAACTGGGCGTATTGCCTTATATCTTCCCGCAATTGCAGTTTGATGTTGCCCATAGCTGGGACTTTTTGGCGCAGCTCCGGGATTTATTGCAGTGGGCGAAAAACAGGGATTGGAAAAAGGCCCCCGACCCTGAAGTCACCTATCTTTCAGCTCTTTTTTACGGATTGCCCTCAGAGAAAGTGAAATTCTGGGGTTTCAGGATGGGATATTCCCGAGAGAAAATACGCCGGATGTGTGCTGTTACTGAGGATTTGCCAGAGATAATGAACACGCTGGAAAAAGAGGATCTAAGCCCATCGGAACTGTTTAAACTGCTGGATACTTTGCCCGTGGAAGCTTTGCTGTTGATGAAGTTGCTGGGTCCCACGCAGGAGATAAGGGATTATCCCCAAATTTACTGGGAGCATCTGCGCCAAATGCGCCCTTGCCTTGATGGTGATGATTTGCGGAAGATGGGTTTACCCCCCGGGCCTGTGTATGGTGAAATACTGAGCAAATTGAAAGAAGCAGTGATGGAAGGAAGCATACGTTCCGTTGAAGAAGAAAAAAACTTTGTCCGTTCTTATTTGGAAGAGAAAAAGGAAGATGACCACGATTCCTTGTGACCGTGACGAATATAAGGTCGTGATTGTTATTAAATATAGTTTGTGATAAAGTAAAATTAATTGCTCAGGCTTATTACAAGCTATTAAATGCTTTTAACTAATATTATTGGCAGCAAAGGAGAACTACAAATGCGCTTTATAGAAAATCCCGAACTACTCATAGGTTTTGTCCCGGCAATACTAATTGCTCTTACTTTTCACGAGTACGCCCATGCTCGCGTTGCTTACGCTTATGGGGATCGCACTGCGGAAAGGGCGGGGCGTTTAACTCTAAATCCCGTATCCCACCTGGATCCAATTGGAACGCTAATGATACTTCTTGCCGGCATAGGTTGGGCCAGGCCCGTTCCCATAAACCCTTATGTGTTTCGTGATGTGCGCCAGGGGTTGTTGTGGGTTTCACTGGCAGGGCCCCTTGCCAATTTTGGACTGGCTTTTATCAGTATTTTTGTAATGTCTCTAATGATCAGCGCCGGTTTTACCAGTGATATTATGATTTTAGTTATGACTTCACTGGTGCAATTAAACTTAATACTGGGAATTTTTAATCTGTTGCCTCTCCCTCCTCTGGATGGTTCCAAAATATTAACCTCTATTTTGCCGCCATCTTCGCTGGCAACTTATCGCCAAATAGAGGCTTATGCGCCATTAATTTTAATTCTTTTAATTGTATTTGGAGTGTTGGGAGCAATTTTATTCCCCATCGCCGGACTGATTTTTACTGTGTTTGACACCATAGTTACATTAATTACTGGGGTTAGTGTGAGGATATTTTTCCCCTTTACATTCTTTTAAAAGCTGAGGTGGATGAAGCAAATGACCGAGACGAAAACAATTTTGAGCGGAATGCGGCCCAGCGGGATGCTGCATCTTGGAAACTACCTGGGTGCGCTGCAGAACTGGGTGCAGTTGCAGGAAGATTACCGTTGTTTTTTCTTTATTGCCGACTGGCATGCCCTGACGACCGATTACGAAGACCCGGGAGATATCCACGGCAACAGCCGGGAGATGCTGATAGATTGGCTTAGTGCCGGCCTGGATCCCGAAAGAGTAGTTATTTTCCGGCAATCAGATGTGATGGAACATGCAGAACTTTACCTGCTATTTTCTATGATTACTCCCATTTCCTGGCTGGAGCGCTGCCCCACCTTTAAGGAGCAGATTCGAGAGCTGGAAGGGCGGGAACTTCATACCCACGGATTTTTGGGTTATCCACTGCTGCAGTCGGCGGATATTCTGATTTATAAGGCGGATATGGTGCCGGTAGGCGAAGACCAGGCACCTCATATAGAACTTACCCGGGAGGTAGCCCGCCGCTTCAATCATCTTTACCGTCCTGTTTTTCCGGAACCGGAAACCAAATTACACACGTATCCGCTGGTCCCCGGAACCGACGGGCGCAAAATGAGCAAAAGCTACGACAACTATATTCGTCTTTCCGAAGATCCCGCGGAAATCAATAGCAAGGTTCGCATGATGGTTACTGACCCCAATCGGGTTCGGAAGAATGATCCCGGGGACCCGGAAGTTTGTACTGTATATACTTTCCACCGGGCCTTTAATCCGGAGGAGTTGCCTCGCATAGAAGATGCTTGCCGCAACGCCGGAATGGGGTGTGTGGAGTGCAAGAATAATCTTTCCAGCCGCCTGGAGGAATTTGTGCAACCTATTTACGAAAAAAGGCAGGAGTTGCAACAACGCTCGGCTTATCTGGATGAGGTGTTGGAGCATGGCGCATCCCAGGCGAGCAAGGTAGCAGCCTCCACACTGGCAGAAGTAAGGGAAAGTATGGGGGTCTAGGAAGGATGGGTTGTGTCTTTCCCTTCCCCCTCGACGGGGGAAGACGGATGGGGGTGTGTTTTCCCCCGATTTGATGTTTTCTTGTAGCAGGAAGGGTTGATTAGCGTGACTTACGTAGTGAGTTTGCCCGTTTTTGAAGGTCCTTTTGATCTTCTTTATCATTTGGTAAGAAGCCAGGAAATAGATATTTGGTCAGTATCGGTGGCCGATGTTACCAATCAGTACCTGGAATATTTGCGCCTAATGGAAGAGTTTAACCTGGAGATAGCCAGTGAATTTTTAGTTATGGCTGCCACTTTACTTCGCCTAAAGTCCCGGATGTTGCTGCCTCCCCGCGAAAACCAGGCTGAGGAAGATGAAGCGGATGAAGAACTATTTTCCATATATAGCAGTGAAGAACTTATTCGGCGAATCCTGGAGTACAGGTCTTTTAAAGAACCTGCAGCCTTTTTGGAAAAACGAGAGAAAGAGCAGCAACGAATATTTTTCCGTTCTACCGGTGGCCCCAGGGTTATGCATGTAACCCGCCAGGAGAGATTTTTTGAACAAGAAGGCCTGGTGGACAAGCTTGTTGAAGCTATGCAGGAGCAAATGCAGAAAAAAAACAGGCGAGAAAAGGCCCGGGATATCAAGCTGGTGGAAGAATACCGGCTGCGTGATCGTATCAAAGTGGTTTTGGGCAAGCTTTCGGGGAAGAAAAATGCCGTGTATATGGATTCTCTTCTGGAGACCCGCCATAAAGGTGAAATCGTAACCACGTTTATTGCGGTGCTCGAGTTGGCTCGGCAGAGGAAAATTTCGTTTTGGCAGCAGCGGAATTTTAGCCCAATATTAATTCAATTAAAAGATTCAGTTGTGGAAGAGGAGGAGCCTAATGCCGGAGACTAATCGGGAAACTTATCGGCCACAGCAAAAGGATACATTTGAAAATAAGAAAGCAATTCTGGAAGCCATGCTTTTTGTGTGGGAAGGGCCTCTCTCTGCAGGACGTATTGCGTCTATCTTAGAAATATCACCGGAAGAAGCCGAGAAGATCATCGAAGAGCTTGAAGCTGAGTTATCCCGGACAGGTAGGGGCATAAGGCTCTACCGGTATGAAGAAGGAATCCAGCTGGGAACAGCTCCGGAGGCGGCTGCCTACATTGAAAAGATGTTTTCCCGGGAAACTATGGGCTCACTTTCCAATGCGGCCTTGGAAGCTCTGGCCATCATTGCTTACAAGCAGCCGGTAACCCGGGTGGAAATTGAAGAAATCCGCGGGGTTAAATCCGACGGTGTAGTGGACAACCTGTTGAAGCGCAAGCTTATCAAGAGCGCCGGCCGCAAGGAAACCCCCGGCAAACCTTTATTGTATGTAACCACCGATGAGTTTTTAAAATACTTTGGCCTCCGCAATCTGGACGAATTGCCTCCCCTCCCTGAGGAAGACTAAAGATATTAAGATAAGATGGCAAGTTTTAGATAACCGCCCCTTCAAGCATTTCGGCAAAGCTTTCCAGACGGGTGCGGGCCTGTTCAGTTGGAAAAGAGCGGGCATCTACGCAGTCCCCGTCCAGGCTCAGAAATGGAATGCCTTCCCGCTGCAATCCATCTTTGAGCATTAGGGTGCCGCCTACAGCCTGCCTGCATCCCCAGTGGGAAAAGTGAACTACTCCATTGGCTTTATGTTCCCTGGCAAGCTGGGTTACCCAATCCAGGCGTCTTTGAGTGGGCCCCAGGGAAGGATTGCTTAGCATCTTTCGGGCCAGGCTTAAAAAGGGCGTTTCCGGGTCAAGGGGCTCCCAGAATACGCTGGTAAATTCTTCGCAGACTGATTTCATGCCCAGGTTGTTTTCTATGTGTTGAAATAGTTCGTTAGAATAAAAGGGTTTGAAATGGAGCCACACAAGGCGGTGGCGTTCTTCTTCTCCGGGTATTCCTTTTTCCAGGCGTTCTTTGGCTTCACGCGCCAGATTTTCCCACAACTCGGCAGTCCGACGGAAGCCCTCACCTTGTAAAGTCAAAAAGACAGTAACTAAACCTTCACTTCCCCATAGCGGAGAAGGATTTTCACGCCGCAGATGGCTGAGCAGAAGTTGGGCGGTCCGGGCCCGATTAACATTGTGAATGGCCTCCTGGAGGCGGTCCCAATCAAGTTTACACCTGCCCGATTCTTCCATGGAAAAACAAATATTTTCCAGTTGCCGGGCAAGATATTTTTCGGACTCTTCATCAGGATAGGCGGGCACATCTGCTACATAAAGAGGGCGTTGGAGGTTGCGACTCAAGTATCGGAAAAGCTGCGGGGCTCCATCACAGAGATGGGAACTGGCCAGGAGGACATCTGGTTTGGGGAAAAGACCTTCAAGGGAGCCGCCGCCTGCACAGCGATGAAATGAACAGGTGTCAGGGTCGAATCCCGCTTCTTTGGCTCTCTGCATTAAGTCCGGTGCCAAATCAAGGGCTGCCGCAGAGGCCGCAGCTATTTCCGGTGTAAAAGGTACCATTCCCATAGCATAAACCAGTTCGGTGGGGAAAAAAGCAGTGATCCAGGCTACCGGTTTTTTCCCTCGATATGCTTCTCCTGCCTGCTGCAAACCGAAATCAGTAATCTCGCTCAATGCTTTCAGAGAATAGTGGCGTTTTCTTACTAATAATCTACGGGCAAATGAATAGGTAAAAGGAGAAGAAAGTATTTTGTGGCTAATAGAGTCACCAAATTTTTGACGAAAACTTTTAAAAACCTCCAGAACAAACACTCCTTCGCTTTGAGCTAATTATTTGCAGTTTTCTTGGCCATCTCGATTGGCCAGCTCAAGTGTCTATCATTTCTAAAAATGCTTCTATTCGGGTCTGTATCTGTCCCATTTCCCCTGGTCCCAATTCGGATTTTATTTTCAAAAAGGGTATCCCATGAGATTCCAGCACATTACCCAGGATTAAGGCGTCATAATGATTAAAATCACAAAAAGCCAGGTCGTGGAAAATAACGCCCTGATAATTTCCTTCTGAAATTAGGGTTTTAAACCATTCTTCCCGATCATCTTGCAGGAAAAAACGCGGACACGGTGTTTTTTCCAGGTATTCACTGGCCAGTGTCATCCAGATGTCTTGCTCTGCTCCCATGCTAATGCTTTCTTCAGTAGAGGGCGGAGCCAGGACCCGGGAGGTGGTACATTCATCGAGGAAAAATTTAAAACCCTCCTGCTGGTTGAGCAATTCCAGGAAACCAGGCGAAAAAGGAGCCCCGGTAACCAGGATGGATGGAACTCCTCCATTATAGCTATCATAATTGTAGTTATTATCAGAAGCGGGCTTTCCAGTGCTGTAATTTCCGGCTGTTGGATTTTGAGCTACCGCATGTTTTTCCAATCTTTTCTTCAAGTTGGGTGCACCATTTTCCCACAGTTGGCGCATTTCAGGGTATAAAGGAAGGGGTAGGGGCGATGCGTTTTGCCCTGTATATCCCGATACCTTGGCCAAAGATTTCCAGGCATCCCTGCGTTCTTGGCGCATAGATTCGAGTTTATCCGATTTTACAGGATCACCTCTTTCTTCCAGAAAAGCTGCCATGTCTTGAATTTGTCTGGCATAATACCCTGTAGAATCTCCGCTGTTTTTGCGGGGAAGATCAAGAAGGTACACAAAAAAGTTAGCTTCCTTATGGAGGGAAGCATAAAAATGAATGGCTGCGTTACAAGAAGAAGTTACTACCAAGCCGGCCAGATCACCGTTGTTATTTGTAACTTGTTGTCTTATTTGCCGCAAATAAGGGCAGACGGTGGGCGGTAATGCTGCATCTGCTACGGGAGGTGCGTCATTTTCAGGTAGTAACCGGAGAGGTTGGAATCCAGCTGCGCTAATAACTTCAGGGGGAACGTAGCTACATGTAAATGCTACTTTTTGACCCATAAAATTGAAAAACCTCCACGTACATGAAGTACTGTATTATTAAAATGCTAATCAATGTTAACAGGAAAGGTATGGAATGTCAACAAAATACAGGCTTTTTTGAGCAAGGTTTTGGTAATGGCTTTAGTTTGATTGCAACGAATATTTTGGCCTGCAGAGAAGATAATAATAATGTCCTGTCCAAAAGGAGGTGCCAAGAAATGGGCAATAGTCAAACAGGTGGCCATCCACTTGAAAATGTAATGAAGACATCGATGGAAAATTTAAACCTGATGGTTGACGTTAACAAGATTGTTGGGGATGCTGTGGAAACCCCCGACGGGTATGTAATAATTCCCATTTCACGCATGACTTTTGGGTTTGTTGCCGGAGGGTCTGATTTTGACTCAGATACGACCAGTAGCAAAAACGGGCAGCAGAATAACCAGCAAAATAACATAACTCCTTTTGGAGGTGGAAGTGGAGGTGGTATTACCGTGCAGCCTGTGGCTTTCCTGGTGGTAGGCCATGGAGAAATCAGGCTTTTACCCGTGGAGACAAATGCTACCGTGGATAGACTTCTGGATATTGCCCCTACCTTAATAGAACAGCTCAAAGAAATGTTTTTTAAAGAACGCAAAGACCCCTCTGCAAATCATAAAAAGTAACCGGTAAGAATAATAATAAATATTCATTGAAAATTTGTTCATGCCTAACAAGATTTTAAGTAGAAATCTGATCAGGAGGCGAACCCTTGGAGTTTATATCAAGTAAAGCAAGTAAATATGGAGCCAAAATGCGCGGAAGAAGTTTTAGAGGGCGATTAAAAATAGCACTCAGAGTTTATTTCCTCCTGGTAGTTTTGTGTTTAGGTATTCCCGGTAATGCCGGCGGAGATGAGATTGAGAATTCTTCGACAATTTTAGAGCCGGAAGTTTCTGCTGGAGGAGCAGTGCTTATGGACAGGGAGAGTGGCCGGGTACTTTGGGGGCGTAATATACATCAGCGTCGTTACATGGCCAGTACCACCAAAATCATGACTGCCCTGGTTGCTATTCAGGAAGGAGAGCTGGATGATGTAGTGAAGGTTAGTCAGAAGGCGGCTTCAGTGGAAGGTTCTTCCGTTTATCTGGAGGCTGGGGAAGAAAAGAAACTGGAAGAATTGCTGTATGGCTTAATTTTGCGCTCTGGCAATGATGCTGCTTTGGCAATAGCTGAGCATATTGGGGGCTCGGTGGAGAATTTTAATCGTCTTATGACCGAAAAAGCCAGGGAAATTGGGGCTGAAAATACCTTTTTCCAGAATCCTCATGGCCTTCACCACGACAACCATTATTCTACTGCCTATGACCTGGCGCTTATTGCTTCCTATGCTCTGGAAAATGAAGTTTTCCGGGGCATAGTATCCGTTCCCAGGGCCATTATTTCGTGGCCCAGCCAAAGATGGAACCGGGTGCTGCATAACCAGAACAAGTTGTTACATTTGTATGAAGGGGCTGACGGGGTTAAAACTGGTTGGACATCACCGGCAGGCCGATGTTTTGTGGGCTCTGCCACCCGCGCAGGGTGGCAACTGGTGGTGGTAGTTTTAAATGCCCCCGATATGTGGGAGGATGCCCAAAACCTTCTTGATTACGGCTTTAATGCTTATGAGCGGCAGCAGCTTCTCCATAAAAATCAGGAATTAAAGAAAGTAAAAATCGAGAATGGCCTCCGGGAGAATTGCCGCATTGAAGCAGGGGGGTATTTTTACTACCCCTTATCTCAGGATGAATTAAATGAAGTCAGGTACAAATTTTTTATAAAAAACAGCTATCCGGCGCCTGTTATTAAAGGTGAACTTTTAGGGACAGTTAAATTAATGCTAGGCAAAGTAGAGATAGGCGAGGTTGAGTTGGTTGCGGGAGAGGATGTTGACCGCCAGCCTTTCTATCAACCCCTTGTGGAGTGGTGGCTAAAATCATGATTTATCAGGATTTCTTGGCGTTTATTTTGCCAATATTGAAGGATGGGAGCTTGTTTTGGTTAATTATCTTTGGGCAGCCATGATCATAATTTCCGTGATAGTGGCGGGAATAAACGGCAGAATAGAAGTGATTACGGAGGCAATCTTTGATTCTGCTGAAAATGCCGTTTCAGTGGCTATACTTATGATCAGCATTATGACTTTTTGGCTGGGCATAATGAAGATAGTTGAAAAATCCGGCCTTATTCACTATGTTAAACTTCTTCTTAAGCCGCTGGCTTTTTTTCTCTTTCCCCGCATACCTCGCGATCACCCTGCTATGAACTCAATTTTGCTCAATATGAGCGCTAACATGCTGGGAATGGGTAATGCTGCTACTCCATTTGGCATTAAAGCCATGGAAGAAATGCATAAAATGAATTCACGCTCTAATATTGCTTCTGATGAGATGTGCACGTTTTTGGCTTTAAACACCTCCTGCCTGACAATACTCCCCACTACTGTCATCGCCCTGCGAGTTTCCTTAGGTTCTAGCAATCCCACTGAAATAGTGGGAACCACTATTTTTGCTACCTTCATCTCAACGGTAGTAGCAGTTATGCTAGATCGTTTTTTGCGCAGGAGGGGATAAAGCGTGTTGCTTATTATTGAATACGTAGCTTCGTGGATGATACCAGTTTTTTTGCTGGTAGTGATAATTTTTGGACTAGTGAAAAAAGTCAACTTATTTGATTGTTTTGTGGAAGGTGCCAAAGAAGGATTTCCCATGGCGGTTAAGCTAATTCCCTTTTTGGTAGGCATGCTGGTGGCTATAGGACTCTTTCGGCAGTCAGGAGCTATGGAATTACTGGCCAATACCTTGCAACCTCTATTAAATTATTTCGGGGTCCCCGGCGATATATTACCCCTTGCTTTAATGCGCCCAGTTTCAGGAAGCGGCGCCCTGGCCATTACTACTGAAATTATGCAAACTAGTGGACCAGATTCCTTTTTGGGCAGATTGGCATCCACTATGCTGGGCAGTACTGATACCACTCTTTTTGTGCTCACGGTCTACTTTGGAGCCGTAGGAGTTTATCAAACTCGTCATGCCCTGCCAGTAGGTCTTTTAGCTGATTTGAGCGGTATTATTGCTGCCATATTCATTTGTTCCCTGGTATTTGGGTAAACATACTGTAGAAACCTACTTGCTATTTAGGGGGTAGTTTCTTAAAATAGTTTTAAATGTAATTATTCTGCAAGAGGTGGTAAGATGAGATTGTCCAAGTACCTTTCCCGGGCAGGAGTATCCTCCCGTCGTAAAGCTGAAGAACTAATCCGGCAGGGAGAGGTCAAGGTAAATGGGAAGGTAGTTACTCTGCCCCAGGAAGATGTTTCGCCGGAAGATGAAATTCGAGTTTCCGGAGAGAGCGTGGAGTTAACAGAAGAATATATATACATTCTTTTAAATAAGCCCGAGGGTTATGTAACCACTATGTATGATCCTGGTGGAAGGCCAACAGTCAAGGAGTTTTTGAAAGAATGTCCTTATCGGGTATATCCTGTGGGAAGGTTGGACAGGGATGTAAGTGGAGTATTATTGTTTACCAATGACGGGGAATTGGCTCACCGACTGACCCACCCCAGTTTTGAAGTTCCCAAGACGTACCGGGTTGAAGTAAAAGGGATACCTAGTGATTCAGCACTGGAAAACTTGAGTAACGGAGTGGAATTGGAAGAAGGGAAGACTGCACCTGCCCGTGTCAGCAAGGTAGGACATAATAATAAAGGGACTACACTTTTGGATATAACTTTGCACCAGGGCTGGAAAAGACAGGTGAAGAGAATGTGCCGGGTGATTGGTCACCCTGTTTTAAAGATGAAAAGGATCAAGTTTGCTTTTCTGGAAACCGGCCACTTATCTACCGGAGCATTCCGCTACTTAAACCCTCAAGAGGCAAAAAAACTACGCCAACATGTTAACCTTGATTAATTTTCTTAAATAATATAGCTCTTTTTAAGCAATCTTAACGAATGTTGACGATGATTTAAGGTTTTACGGCGTTTTTCGGCAGGAAATTATGTTAAAGTCAGAGAAAGAAAAAATAAAGAAAATTTCAAAGCTGTTGAAAAAGTAATAGAAAACCTTATTATGTAGCACTATATGTTTTCATGGCCACTATCTTAAATCCAAGAATAGATTTTGGACGAGTTGGCAGATGAACTGGAGGCAGCAGGGAAAATTCAGGCCAGAAAATCAGGTCAGCAGTAGTTTAAATTTAACTGAAAGGAGGCTTTCAAATGTTTAAAGTTGAGGAAGAAAAAAATGTTGATTTTTTGACTCAACAGGATGAACTGCGAAAGTCAAATTTGCAAAAAGTGGATAATGAGCCGGAACATGATTATGAGGAAAAGGTAAAGGAGAATAAGAAAAAAGAGGAAGTGAGGCCTATGCCAGAGAGTCGTCCCGATAGACTCAAATTAAAAGTAAGATTCGATTTCCGCGGCACCATACAACCGGGTAGGTTTTTCTTCGGCGGTAAGTCTTCAGATGAAGTGGCGGAGGAACTGAGAGAACAAAGAATGGCCTTCTGGCAAAATGTTCCTTTGCAGGGTATTTATGTAGAAGATATTCAATTATATGACGTTTACAACATTGTAGAGCAATACGATGACGGAGAAGAAGAGGTTTCCTATGCTCCCATTGAAGTTCTAGTTTCGGCTGATTCTCTGGAAGACTGTATATATTTGATTTGCAGGGAAGAGTTTCGTAAAGTAGAGATTCTGGAGCCCAAAGAGTTAACCTTGAGTTCCAAAGATCTGGAAAAACTATTTGTCAAGTACGGGGAATTTTTCCGTAAATTACTCATGGATTATAGCTAAAAATTTGAATAAGGGTTAGCATTAAATAAATGTAAATAAGGTATAAAATGCCTCCTTTAACGTAAAAATTAATTAAAAAGGGTTAAGGGAGGTTATTTTGTGTATTCCTGGTGGCAGCGATTGCCTGATAATCTTGAAAGGATGGTATTTTATTTAACTTTTTTTATATTTGTTTTTATTATCCTGGTTCAGATGCTGATGATCAGCGATGAGCTAAGACAATATTTGAGCAGGGTGGATGCCCTGGAAGGCGAACCTCATGAGCCGGCAATCGGGCAAGATTACACTTACTATGAGGAGTATATGGATAGTTATGGGCTTGATAAGTTGAGCAATCTGATTAAGTCAGATTGAACTTGTTTTCTTTAAAAGATCTTGTCAAACCAGAATATTTATTATATATTAAATCTTAGCAGTAGTTTTGAGGTCAGGTTTTAAGTTTATAGGGTTGGTGAGGCTTTGTTGGGACAGGTGATGGTTCGTGGTATTAGAGGAGCTATTACGGTAGAGGATAACGATAGTGAAGAGATAATTGAAGCAACTGCAAGATTAGTTCAGGAAATGGTCAGGCAAAACAAAGTGCAATTAGAGGACATTGCAGCTGCGTTATTTTCCTTAACACCGGATTTGGATGCAGCTTTTCCTGCCGAGGCAGCTCGTTCCCTGGGGTGGAAAAATGTCCCACTATTTTGCACAAGTGAAATAGGCGTTACAGGTGCCTTGGAGCGTTGTATAAGAGTATTGATGCTGGTAAATACGGGGCGGAAACAGGATGAGATCAAGCACGTTTATTTAGGTGAAGCGCAGCAATTAAGAGAAGATTTACAAGACACCTGAGCACAAAGGCTTTTGAGGTGTTTTTTTTATTTTTTGATGAGGGGGGATGAAGCTGTATATAGCAATAGATGGACCGGCAGGAGCTGGAAAAAGTACAGTGGCCTGGGAGTTGGCTAAACGCTTGCAGATCAGGTACCTCGATACGGGGGCCATGTACCGGGCTTTAACTTTAAAGATATTGGAGACGGGGACAGATATTAACGATGAAACCAGTCTCAAGCATATTTTAGAAAATACTCAATTTGATATTCAGTTGGATAATGAGCGACTTCGTATTTTTCTTGACGGCAGGGAGGTGACGCAAGAAATAAGGAGCTCGGCGGTTAATGGCTTTGTTTCCCCGGTTTCGGCAGTTCCCATGGTAAGAGAAGCCATGGTGGCATGGCAGAAAGAATTGGCCCAAAAATGGGGAGCAGTGGTTATGGATGGCAGGGATATTGGTACTTGCGTTTTACCCGATGCAAAACTGAAAATTTTTCTGGATGCTTCTCAGCAGGAACGTGCCAATAGACGCTGGAAAGAATATCAGGAAAAAGGCCGCGAGGTAACCATGGATGAAGTTTACGAGGAAATCTCAGGCCGGGATAAAATTGATAGTGGCCGTGAAGTTTCTCCTCTCCAAGTAGCACCAGGAGCTGTCATAATAGATACCACCAACATGAAATTTGAGGAAGTAGTGGATGAAATAGCTGGCTACGCCAGAGAGGTGGATAAAAAAGTTGAATAAAGGCAAAGAAACACATAAGCAGGGTGGTGGAATAGTTTACCGTCTGGGGCATGTCCTCTTTAGAGCTTTTTTTACCGTTTTCTTCAGATGGAAAGTCTATGGAAGGGAAAATGTGCCGGATGACGGTGTTTATGTTTTTTGTTCTAATCATATAAGCTGGTTTGACCCGCCTCTGGTGGGTTGTGCCGTTAAGCCTAACCGTCAGGTGTGTTTTATGGCAAAAAAGGAACTTTTCGAGATTCCGGTTTTTAAAAATATTATTACCAAAATGGGCGCATTCCCTGTAGACAGGGAACAAATTAGCCGCCAGACTATTCAGCATGCCCTTGATGTTTTAAACAAGGGGTGTGACCTGGGCCTCTTTCCAGAAGGGACCCGTAGTAAAACCGGCGAACTGCAAAAACCATTTCTGGGCGCATCTCTCATAGTTTTGAAAAGTGGCAAGCCGGTAGTGCCTGTTGCAATAAAGGGGCCTTATCGTTTGTTCAGGCCCGTTAAAGTAAAGATAGGCAAGCCTGTGTATTTTGATGAACAACTTGGCCAACAAAAAACTTTTCCCCGCAGGCAGAAGCAAGAAGTAAGCGAAAAAATAATGGAAGAAATTAGAAGGTTGCGGGAAGAAATTTAAAGTTTAGGCTAGTAGCTACAGGGAGGTGAGCGGTTTTGCAAATTTGGTGCAGTGAGCAAGCAGGTTTTTGCTCTGGTGTTCGTCGGGCAGTGGAAATGGTTTTGGACCTTGTTCGGGAAGGAGAAAAAGTTTATACTCTTGGCTCTTTGGTTCATAATGAAGAGGTGGAAAAATATTTGGCTGCTCAAGGAGTGGAGGTTGTATCTTCTCCTCAGGATGTGGATAAGGGAAATCTGGTGATTAGAACTCACGGGGAAGGTCCCAATATTTTCGAAGAACTGGCTGATAATACTGAGGTGATACTCCATGATGCGACTTGCCCCAGGGTTAAAAAAGTGCAGAGACTGGCCGGAGACCTAAATGAAAAAGGATACCGGGTTTATATATGGGGAAAGCCGGAGCATCCTGAAGTAAAGGCCATAATTAAGTGGACTGGTGGCAAAGCCGAAGTTATTCCATCACTGCAAGCTTTGAAAAACAAGGAGATTTATGATCCAGCGGCGCTTATCTCCCAGACCACCCAGGAGAGAGATGAATTTGATCGGGCTAAGGATCTTTTTAAATCAAAGGTGGAACAGGCAGAAGTGCATGACACACTCTGCCCGGCAGTAAGGGAATTGCAGGAAGAAGCATTGAATATGGCTTCCCGGGCAGACTTAATGATTGTCATAGGTAGTTCCACCAGCAGCAACACAGAAAAATTAGTCAGGCTTTGCATTCGACGTACTCCTACCTACAGGATTTCGGGTGCAGAGGAACTAAATTATGACATGATTAAAGATGCTAATTTAGTGGGGGTTATAGCAGGAGCTTCAACCCCTGATTGGATAATTAAGGAGGTAATGGAAAAGATGGAGGAAATCAAACAAGAAGAAGAAAAAAACTATGTGGCTGATCAAGAAGAACCTCAAGATCAGGAGCAGGCGGAAATGGAACCTGCAAGCGAAACTGAGGAAGCCGAATCCAGTGAAGAAGTGGCACCACAGCCAGCCCCGGAAGATGCTGCAGTTGAAGAAGAAGTAGTTGGAGAAGAAGCAGTTGAAGAAACTTCTGAAGATAGTGATGAAGAAAAAGAAGCAGAAGAAGAGAAAGAAGAAGAGGGAATGGAAGACTTTTTTATTCCCGAAGAAATTAAGACATTCCAGGGTGGAGAAATAGCTACCGGTACAATTGTTAAGGTAGAAGATGATGGCGTTATGGTGGACCTGGGCAACAAGACTGAAGCCATTTTGCCCGGAGGTGAAGTTTTCTTGCGTGAAGGGGAAACCCTGGCTGATAAGTTCCCTCCTGAAACCCAGGTTGAAGTTCTGGTTGTTAAGGTTAACGACCAGGAAGGTGAAATAGTGGTTTCGCATCGTCGCCTGGAAAGGCAAAAACTGTGGGATCGCCTCCAGGAAGCTATGGAAAATGAAGAGCTATTAAACGGCTTAGTTAAAGAAGTAGTCTCTGCCGGTCTTATTGTAGAACTTGGTGCAGGAGTTAATGGTTTTATGCCGGGTTCTCTGGTTGATGTCCAGTATATTCCCGATTTCAGTAAATTTCTAAATCAGGAAGTATATTTCTATGTAATAGAAATAAACCGTGATAAGGAGAAAGTTATTCTTTCTCGGAAAAAATACATTGAAGAGTATAACGAAAAGGTTAAAAAAGAAACCTTGGAGCAACTGCAGGAAGGAGAAATAATTGAAGGAACCGTACGAAGGTTGACGAAGTTCGGTGCTTTTGTAGACGTAGGTTCTATAGATGGGCTGGTTCATGTTTCCGAAATTTCCTGGGGCCGGGTTAATCATCCTAAAGAAGTTTTAAATGAAGGGGATTCGGTTAAAGTAAAGGTTCTCCAGGTGGTTCCCGAAGAAGAGAAGATAAGTTTGAGTATGAGGCAGATTGAGCCGGACCCATGGGAGCAAGTAACCCGCAAGTTTAAGATAGGGGACATAGTAAATGGCAAAGTTACCCGCCTGGTGGATTTTGGTGCATTCGTGGAAATTTTATCTGGAGTGGAAGGGCTTACCCACGTTTCACAGGTAGCCGATCACCACGTGAATCACCCCAAAGAAGTTTTGCAAGAAGGGGATGAAGTTGAAGTGAAAATTCTTGATTTGCGGCCGGAAGACAAACGCATTAGCCTTAGCATCAAGGAAGCTCAGTACCAGGCAACAGTTCAGAATCAAACTTCAACCGATGGAGAAGATGCCAGAAATGTTAAGCTGGGAGATGTTTTTGGTGACCTGTTCGATAAAGAAGGAGAAGAGGAGTAAGAGAAGTTGCTTTAAGTTTTAACGGCTAAACATAAAAAAAGCAAAGTTTAATTTAATTAAATTTAAAACAACCGCTTAATGCGGTTGTTTTTTTGTATAAAAAAAGAGTGGGGTGAAAATATACATACTGAAAATGAAAAGTAACTTAAAGGAGATAATAATATGCCCTTTGGAATGATTTTGCTAATTGTAGTTTCTGTTTTAATTTACCTGGGGTTTGCACACAGGATTTTGGATAGAATGAGGTTGAGTGATAGGGCGGCGCTGGTTTTTATTGCCGCCATGTTGGTGGGGAGCTATTTGCCGGACATTCCTTTAACGGGTAATTTGTCCATAAATATTGGAGGAGGGGTAATTCCCCTGGTTCTGCTGGGCTATCTCTTTGGAGCTGCTGATACTGTTAGTGAAAAAAGCCGGGCGGCAATTGCTTTAATAGTTACTGCATTGCTGGTTTATGGTGTTTTGAAAATACTTCCCCTGGAGCCCACGCATGCCATTTTAATTGATCCTCTCTATATGGTGGCTATAATAGCCGGCCTGGTTGGATATCTTTCCGGACGTTCCAGGCGTTCAGCTTTTATTGCTGGTGTGGGTGCTGTAGTGCTCACCGATATTTTTACTCGTTTTGAGTTGCTGGTGGCTGGAATCGGAGATGAACTGGTAATAGGAGGGGCGGGAATCTTTGATGCTACTATAGTCTCGGGATTACTGGCGGTGGGCCTGGCTGAACTTGTAGGAGAAATAAGAGAAGCTTTAGTAAGGGATAGGACTCCGGCAGAGGTTGGTGACATAGAAGAAAGAAGCGAGGAAAAAGAAAGAGAAAACTCGGATGAAATACAGGATTAATAAAAAGCTACTTAACAGGAAGATTAATCAGGAAAGGGGTTGCAAATTAAAATGAAATTAAATTATGTGCAAATCAAGATAGGAAAGAGTTTTGCTGCTTATTTTATTGGTCTTCTTATCTTAATTTCAGGTATTTCCAATCCGCTACAGGAGAACCTGGCAGAATCTGCTGAAAAGCATACTCCAGATCATCTGAGCAAGTTTGAACATGAAGTAAGCGAGTTTTGGGAGATGCAAAATTTGGATGAAAGGGAAAAAGGCTTTTTTGTAGTCAAAAATGTAGAGGACGAAAGGGAAATATTTAGGACAGCCCGTGTTTTGCATGTAGGAGATGAGTATATAGATCAGAATAACCGTCATTTTCGGATAGTTAATGTTACCGACGATGTGGCCTGGGCGGAGCTAATCAATAACCAGACTGCGTCCAACCATGTAATTACGTTGCTTGAACATTTCCGCAACACGAATGTACCCCAAAGAGGTAGTTCCCAGAATAGTGATATCCCCACAGTATCGGAAAATATTAAGCTGGCGTTATATCACAGCCATGGTGCGGAAGCATATGAGCCGTCTGATGGTGAAGATTTTATTGAAGAAGGGGGAGGAATAATCGAAGTTGGGAAGAGATTTGCCCATGCCCTGGAAGAGGAAGGTTTTGAGGTAATACATTCTACCAAGACCCATGTGCCACATGATGCAGGAGCTTATGCTCGCTCACGCCGGACCAAAGAAGAACTTCTTAAAGAGGATCCCGAGGTGTTGTTTGATGTGCATCGCGATGCTGTTCCTGCTGAAGAATATTTGGAAGAAGTTGAAGGAGAAGAAATGGTGCAGGTGTTGCTAGTGGTGGGACGGCAAAATCAAAACGCAGAGAATAATCTGCAGTTTGCTGAGGAATTAAAGTCTACTGCTGATGAAAAATACCCTGGTCTGGTAAAAGGTATTCTTAAAGCCCAGGGGAGTTACAATCAGGATTTAAGCCCCAGGTCGATTTTATTAGAAATCGGTGGAAACGAAAATAAGAGGGAAGATGCGGAGGATTCTGCTGAAGTATTTGCAGGAGTGGTAGGGGATTATGTGGGAGGTTCTGCGGGTGGAGCAGAAGGAGGGGAAGCCGCTCCAGGCAGAAGCACTGTAGCCGGTGAAGGAGGTATAGCCGCTGCTGCAGCTTTGTGGTTTATTGTGATTGTAGTGGTGGCTGCGTTGATTTTTGTAGTTATATCAGCAGGGGGATGGGAGAATGCCAAGAAACGCATCAGGCACTTTTTCACCAGGGAATTTGCTGATATTTTAAATGGAGGAAAAAAGAAAAAATAAAACTAAAAGTAGCCAAAATCCTGTATTATGGTCATTATCTCAAGTACTCAAGTAATTGGTTTTATTTTTTTACTGATGAAACAACCAGGTCAGTATTCTGTGATAGATCAACTTCATAAGGATTTCGCAGTTGGCTGAAGAATCCTTTTTCATGTTTATATAACATTCTGATCTTGGGGCGATTGGGAAAGCCCGGGGTATTGCCAATTACAAGTCCGCTTTCACCGTTGTTAAGAATTACATGAGTGCCCACCGGGTAGGCAGGTATGAAAGAAAGGAATGTATTAAGTATATTTAAATCGAAATCAATGCCTCCCAGTGCCAGAAACATTTCTATAGCTTCGTGGGGGGCAAAAGCTTTGCGGTAGGGACGATCTGAGGTTATGGCGTCATAGACGTCAGAAATGGCCACTATCTGAGCATAGGGGCTTATTTGAGCTCTTTTAAGCCCGTAAGGGTAGCCATGACCCTCATAACGTTCGTGGTGTTGCAATATAATATTGCCGGCTATTTCAGAATAGATAGGGCTTTTTTTAAATTTATTGTAACCTGAAAGTGGGTGTTCTTTAATATAAGTGAACTCTTTGGAAGTAAGGGACCCGTTTTTATTCAAAATTTGGGGAGGAACTTTATTTTTGCCCAGGTCGTGGAGGAAAGATCCTAATCCCACCTGGAGGAGTTCATCATAAGTTAGGCCATGTTTGATGCCCAATATGACCGAAAGAGTGCCCACGCTTAGGCAATGGTCGTAAGTATAACTATCTGCGGTTTTTATATCGTAAAGATCAAGAACTACATTATCTTTATTTATAACTTCGTAAATGATTTTGTCTACCACATTTAAAATAGGCCTTTCCATTTCCCGATAAACGCTCTTTGCAGTTACGCAGTTTTTGTATTCCCTCATCACTTGCTTTGCTTCTAGCTTGCTTTCTTCAGAGATGATTTCCTGTGCTTTGGCGCCTTCCAATCTTTCGTCTTCAACATAAACTGCATTTATGCCCAGGCGTTTTAAATTATTAATATAAGCTGAGCGAACCTCAATTCCTTTTTTTAAGAGAGGCTCGCCAAAGGGACTGTAGACTGTTCTAGCTATGACCATTCCAGGTTGTAATTCTTCGACACTAACTTTTCGCATAGCTTGCTTCCACCCTTAATATATATTATTATTTTAACTCTTTTTGCCCATATTTTGTTGTTATTTGCCATTTTAGCAGAATAAGAAATAACTTTCCAGAAAAATTTTTTTTGTTAACAAAATTCATGTTGTAATATAAGAAAAATTGTCGAGTTTTTGTTTGCTTGTTTTTTTTGCTAAATTTAATATGTGCTTAATAGAGTAAATGATAAATAAGTGGATTGTTGTTGGAGGTATTATGGTTCTGCAGGGATGGCCCATTTTTAAATTTGCGGAAAATGTCCTTGTTATTAAAGCTTGCCTGTGTTATACAAGAGATATATAATTATGGAAATTTAACTAAAGTTTAGAGGCTGGGCAAACAGTTCACCGGAAAGGATAAGTTATCTATGTTTGACAAAAATGCAAGTAAAGAAGATGGAATATATATTGCTAATGTTGAACCGGGCTCAATTGCGGAAGAGGTAGGTCTGGAAAAGGGAGATTATTTACTAACTATTAATGGCAAGAAACCTGTGGACATAGTAGATTACAGGTTGCAAGTTGTGGAAGAGGAACTGGAATTAGAAATATTAAAATATGATCAGACTCCCTGGTTTGTGGAAGTGGAGAAAGACTTTCAAGAACCTCTGGGAATCGGTTTCGATCCGGTAACTATTGACCCGGTACGTACATGTAATAATAATTGCGTATTCTGTTTTATACGCCAGAATCCCCCTGGAATGCGTAAAAGTATTCAATTTCGGGATGACGATTACCGCCTTTCTTTTTTGGAAGGCAACTATATTACCCTCAATAATCTCAGTGGGAAGGATTTGCGCAGGATAATAAAAGATGGTCTTTCTCCCCTTTACATCTCGGTTCATTCCACTCGTTCTAAAGTAAGAAGAAAAATGATGCGCAGTCCTGCGGCAGGAAGGATCATTAAAAAATTAAGGGCTCTTACCAGAAAAGGCATCCGTATTCATGGACAGATAGTCGTTTGCCCCGGATGGAATGACGGAAAAGAATTGGTAAGGACATTGAAGGACCTTTCGAGTTTGGGGCCTGCTGTAGAGAGTGTTGCAGTTGTACCTGTGGGCTTAACTGCTTACCGGGAGGGTTTGCCTGAAGTAAGACCTGTTAATGAAGAAGAAGCTGCCCGGACAATAGGCATTGTCCACCGTTTTCAAGAAAAAATGTTAAAAAGGAGGGGAACCCGTTTTGCTTTCCTTTCCGATGAATACTACTTGAAAGCTGGTTTACAGGTGCCGGAAGAGGAGGCATATGAAGATTATCCGCAATTGTCCAATGGAGTAGGGTTAATTCGCCTGTTTTGGGAGGAATATAAGCGATGGGAACAATCGGGAAATTTGGTGCCTTCACAGGTTCATAAATTTACTGTGGCCACGGGAGAAGCGTTTGGCGAGTTACTCAAGCCAGTGATTTATGATCTTAACAA
>Ga0207421_10001699_pt1 | contig 27967 bp, 22 predicted proteins | sample SodLakKL_010_SED_4_FD_187542 | JGI IMG/M metagenome (GOLD analysis project Ga0207421, IMG submission 187542) | Alkaline sediment microbial communities from Lake Tanatar, Kulunda Steppe, Russia - 8KL_010_SED (SPAdes) (version 2) | ecosystem: Environmental > Aquatic > Non-marine Saline and...
CGTGGAGCCATTTGAGCTGACGATTTATGCCCGCCGGTACTATCGGCCAATCCATAGCCGTGCGCGTTTGGTGTTGCTCACACAGCCGGAACCCCTCCGGATGCTCCGGGTCGTAGGCTACGACGGGCTCGGTATAGTAGTTCACTCCCAGATAATCGATCGGCGTGGCAATGATCTCCTCGTCCCCCTCCTGGATCGGAAGCTCGATATCCGGATAGGCCGCGAGATGCCGTTCCGGGTAGCCACGCCCCAGAAGCGGGTCCAGAAAGACTCGGGTATGCCCGTCGGCGGCGGAGTCGGCCGCTTGAAAATCTTCTTCACGCCGAGTTGCCGGACGCGGAGTCCACGGGTTCAGTACCGTACCGATCCTTCCCGAATACGCCCCGTCGCGAAACGCTGCAACAGCGTACCCATGCGCCAGGTTCAGGTGGTGAGCTGCGCGGTAGGCCAGTCTCCGGTCGCGTACGCCCGGCGCGTGGATACCTTCGAGATACCCTAGAAACGCTGAGCACAGCGGCTCGTTCAAGGTAAGCCACAGCTGCACCCGATCCCCCAGCGCGTCAAAAACTCGGCGCGCATAGTCCGCAAAACGCCCGGCAACCGAGCGCTCAGGCCACCCGCCGGCCTCCTGAAGCGCCGACGGCAGATCCCAATGGTATAGCGTCACCATCGGTTCGATATCGGCTTCCTTCAACGCATCCACCAGTCGATCGTAGTAATCGATACCGGCCTGGTTCACCGGATCGGTGCCCTCCGGCTGAATACGCGGCCATGCTACCGAAAAGCGGTACGCGTTGACTCCCAACTCACGCATCAACGCGATGTCTTCCGGATAGCGATGGTACTGATCGCACGCAGCATCCCCGGTGTGTCCATGACGCACTGCCCCCGGAAGCCGACAGAAGTCGTCCCAGATGCTTCGGCCGCGCCCGTCCTCCTTGACTGCTCCCTCCACCTGGTAGCTTGCCGTTGCGGTGCCCCAGAGGAAATCCGTGGGAAACTCCAATTCGCTCACATAACCTCCTGTCGCCAAGCACTGTAGGATTTTCGGTCCGGTCCCGGAAAGTCATGGCGGCCAACCGGTCCCGCTCGCTTCACGCAGCTCACGCGCTCACTTGTTTGCCTCGTTCAGTTGCTGAATGACCCGTTGGTGCTCCTCTTTCCCCAGTACCCGGTACGGATCGTTCGTGTGCCCCCCCTGCTCATAATCGTCCCACGGAAGCGTTACATCCCAAGGGAGCGCTGTATAGCCGGCCGAATATGGTCCCGGCAAGAGGCCGGCCCGGAACTTCGTCTCCATGATCCGAACAACAGAACGTTCGATGCGCTGTGGTGTCAATCGACCACCGCGCACGGCCGTAAGGATGGCTTCGAACGCGGCCGCCGGATCAATCGGTTGAAGCAGGAGGTCCGCTCCAGCTTGTACGGCCGCGACTGCCAGCTCCCCACCATTGTACCGCCCGGCAACGGCCTCCATGTTCAAGCTATCCGTAACGATTAAGCCGTCGTAGCCGAGGTCCTCGCGAAGCAGCTCGGTGAGAACGGTGTGCGAAGTAGTGGCAGGCGTGTCACCTGCGATCTCCGGCAACGTGATGTGTGCCGACATGATTCCCGCAACCTGAGCGTCCATTGCTGCAACAAACGGAACCAGTTCAACCTGCTCCAGCCGCTCACGCGGATGGCTGACGACAACCGTTTCGTAATGGCTGTCGCCCTCGCTATCACCGTGGCCTGGGAAATGCTTGACTACCGAGAGGACCCCTTGAGACTGTATGCCGTGAACCATCCGGGAGACCATGTCGGCGACCTGTTCCGGCTCCGATCCAAACGATCGCCCCGCAATCACGGGATTGTCGGAGCGGGTAAGCACGTCCGCGACGGGCGCCATGTTCATGGTGATTCCGAGCGAGCGTAGCTCGCGTCCCATGATTCTGCCGATGGCCCCGGCAAACGACGGATCCCCCGTACTTCCGATCGCTTCTGCACTGGGCAACTCGGTAGCAGGGATACGGCCACTGGCGTTTAGCCGGCTTACCGGCCCGCCCTCCTGATCCACTCCCACCAGAAGTGGCACCGAGGAGATTCCTTGAAGCTCCCGCACGAAGGAAACGGTCTGTTCGACCGTCTGCAGATTAACCCCGAACAGAAGCACTCCGCCGGGCCGGAGACGCTCCATGGTCTCCTTCACCTCATCGGTTAGCTCGGTAACGGGGCGCCCACGGGTATCGTGCTCGAAAGCAGGCATCAGGAGCTGTCCGACTTGTTGCTCCAAGGACATGCGCCGAACCAGGGCGTAGGCCAGTCGTCGCGCGACACTATCGGGCGTCACCGACGGCGGCAATAGTGCCCCGTCGCTTCCGAGGAGCGCTTCGGTTCGGTCGTGACCGAAGTCGGGAAGAATCCCCCGGAGCGAGAATCCGGGACGATAAAACCACTGTTGCGAAACCACGGCGTCCGGAAGATCGGAATCTGGAAGCATCGTCGGCTCAAGCCGCTCGGGGGCGGATGCGATATCCGGAGCCGGTATTGGGAAACGAGCGGGATCATCCGAATGGGGAGGATCCGGCCTCGGCGCCGGTGGCTCGGCTGTCGGCGGCTCAGCAGTCGGCGGCTCGGCTGCCGGTGGCTCGGTTGGCGGCGGCTCGGCTGCCGGTGGCTCAGCCGTCGGTGGTGAAGGCTCGGAAACCTTCGGCGGATCTCCTTCGGGAGCCTCTTCCGGCGGCGGTTCGGGAGGAGTCTCACATGCTGCGAGCACCGCCATCGAGGCAACGAGAAGTATCCACTTGAACGTGGCTTTCATGGACGCCGCCTGAACTACAAAGCGCGGCCCGCGGCCGTGCTGGACATGGCACCGATGGGCGATGCTGGATTTGAACCAGCGACTTCTACCGTGTGAAGGTAGCACTCTCCCACTGAGTTAATCGCCCGTTAAGTGGAGGATATGGGACTCGAACCCATGACCTGTTGATTGCGAACCAACCGCTCTGGCCACCTGAGCTAATCCCCCACGTGTCCACTGTACAAGCCGTATTATACTCAGAACCGGCCTCTCGCTCAAGGGCCCGGACATGGTGTAAGATAGCGCATTGAGACTTGACACTCTCTATATGAGGAGGATGCGCGTCTGAAGCTTCGCTGTGTTTCGATCCCCAACCCGGACTCGTACCTTGTGTGCGCCGGTGTAAAGGACGTCATCAGCCTACCGTTCCGGACCGACTACCGGGGCGAGCTCTACGTACACTCGAGCGGTAGATTCACATACCTCGGCATTCCCGATTTCTCAGATCGCCCCATGCCCGTCTTTCACGAATTCAACGCGCAGATGGAGAAGATCGATCTGATCGAGCAGGAGGCGCGATTCATCGGATTTCCGGAGCTCGGAATCCGTGTATGCCTCAAGGAGGAAGATCGGCAGCCGCTGTGGGCGGTACGGGAGTATAATTTCCTGGCGCAAGTCTATCGGCACTACCACAAACACCCGGACATCCCCTTTTTCGAAACCAACGCGATTATTGGAACGATCGAGTTGGTCGACGTGCGCCACCACACTGATTCCCCCTGGGCAGAGGCCGGGAAGTTCCAGTGGGTTTATCGCCATCCTCGGTTGTTCGACCAGCCGCTTGCCAAAACTACCGGCGGCGACGGCATCTGGGAGCTGGATGTCGCGGACAGCTCCGGTGATCGCGCACCTTGAAGTGCACGGTGAACCTACCGGAAGGAGGTGGCCTTCACTCGGTGGAGGGCCGGCGTGATCGGAAGGCCGGTCACGGCACTACTCGTCCGACGCGTTATCGCCACCATCCGAACTTACGAGCTGATCGCTCTCGCGGGTACCGCCCAAGCGGTTGAGAATCCGTGAAATGCGCTCACCGAGGGCGGTACGTGCCCATTTGTTCGGGATGTACCGGGTGAGCCCCGCGAGCACGCCGAAGGTGCGGGAAAGCGAATCCGGACTCACATGCGACTTCCCACTGGTTGGCGCTCGCGCGCTCGACCTGCTCTCCCCTCTCCTCGACCCGGTGTTGTTTTGGGAGTGCCGCTTCGTTGGATCAACGGAATCCCGGTTCCCCGGTCCGGGCTGGGGCCGTTGTGCACTCGGCCCGCTCCCTCCTCGCGCCGCCTGGGATTGCGGCTTCTCTGAGCTCCCCGCACGCCTCTCCGGCCTCTGCTCTTCCAGTGACCGACGATAGCGTTCCGCCTCGTACCTCAGACCGCGCTTGCCCTGAAGCACGTTCTTGAGCCGTTCGATGCGAAGCGGCACATCGCTCGATTGGAACTGCTCGACTTTGTCCGGCGGCAACTGCTCCGCCAATGAACTCAGATACTCGAGCATGCTTGCCTGTCGCTCTCGGAAGCTCGACTCCGCCGGAGCCCCCGTCCGATCCGCTCTTCCGTCGCCGTCCGTCACGTCACCGACCGACTTCTCGCCCGTTTCCACGGCTTCCGGTGCCGCCCGGTCCGTTGAAGAGTTCCCGGTCCGCCCCGCCTGCGCGCCTTCGCCGTCTGCCGGAAACAAGTCCTGTATCGGGCCAATATCGTCGTAGTCTTCGTCTCCCTGTTCGCTACGCCCTTCGGGCAACTCGGCTTCTTCCGGATCAGGCTCCTCAACGAGCTCAGGCGGTATCGCATCGTCTTGCTCGAGCTCAGGCTCAAGCTCAGTCGCCGGCTCCTTCGTCGGCTCTGTTGTTCCCGGCCCCGCGGGCCCGTCCTGAGCGCGCTCGCCATCCGCCTCTACGGCGGAAGGGTCTTCGTCGCTTCCTGCAGCCTGAACCGGTTCTGGAGCCTCTTCCTGCCGTGTAACGTGGTCCGGCTCGTCGAACTCCGGAGCTTCTTCCCGCTCCTGCGCGTCGACCGGCTCCGCGTACTCCGGAGCCTCTTCGTGCCCTGTAGCGTACGCGGGCTCCGCGTACTCCGGAGCTTCCTCGGATCCGCCGGCCTCTCCCTCCGGTCCCGCTTGATCGAGCCCTTCGGCTCCTCCGGGCGCCTGCGAAGGAGCGGATGGGACTGCGGGGGGCGACTGTGGATACGAAGGTTGCCACGGTTCCGCTTGGGGATACGGTGGCCGTGGCGACGCCTCAGGCCGCGGGCTTTCGGGGGGGGAAGGCGACAAATGCGCCGGCTCGCCGTACGGCGATTCCTGCCCGCCCGGAGCATCGGACGAAGCCGGCCGTTCGGGGCGCTCGCGAGACGATGAGTCGTCCTGAGGGAAAGACCGTTGTGTCTGTTGAGCTCGACCGGGTTCGCCGCCCTGGTCCGGGGGTGGCGGAACCGCGGACTGTGGCGGCCGCGGTGGTGGGCCCGGTGGCGATCCTGGTGGCGGTCCGGGTGGATGCGGCGGTTCATAGGGACTACCCCACCGCTCGAGCCGGTCACGCTGCGTCATATCCTCCGAGCCGCCGTCGTCGCCACCCTCCATTGCCCGAGTACGCCGCGGCATGCCGGCGAAAGGATCGCCGGTTTCGTCTTCCTCTGCAAGATCGAGAAGTGACGGTGCACGCTGATGGGAGTCCGACATCTCGTCCCGCCGGCCATCTCCTCCGTCCCCGGCGGCATCTCCTCCGTCGGCCGCGGCGTCGCCATCCCGCGGGGCACCGCCGTCACCGCGACCACCTGGTTCGGTAGCCGCGGCTCCCGCCTCTTGGGCTTCCGGGGAGTCTCCGCTCCCGGCTCCACCGTCACTCCGACCGGCCCCCCCGTCGTGCCCGTGGTCGCCTTCCCCCCCGAACCCGGAATCCGCGCGGCGTTCGCCCGCTGGAGCCGACTCCTGACCCACCGAAAAAGGCGCTCCAACGCCCACCTGCTCCTCCGGCGCTTCTTCGCTCTCGTCGGCGAGCTCCTCGTCCTCGATCCCCTCCTCTTCGGCCGCCTGGTCGAAGTCGAAATCGAGGATGGGAACCGATTCCTCGTCCATTCCGCCGAGCTCATCGACGCGATACTCGTCGGGGTGCTCGCCGTGATCACCCGTGGCAACGGCCCGGAGTCTCTCCAGGTTCTCCGCCCACGCTTCACCGTGATCCTGCTCGAACGCCTGCACCGCCTTCTCATAGAGACTCAGGCTCTCGTTGAGCCGGTTGAGATCCTCCGGTCGCGCCCGCCTGCCCTGCAGATTCACGAGTGCATCAGCCGCTTCGATCGCCTGCTCTCTTCGGCCCAAGGCCTGGTGTGCACGGGTGATCGCGCCGAGTACCTCGCCGTCTTCCGGATCCCGCGCCTTTAGATGCTCCAGCAGCTCAACCGCCTCCTCGGCACGGCCCGTCTCCAGGTAGATCTCCGCGAGGAGCTTTCGCGCACGCACATCGTCCGGTGCAGCATCCAAGAAAGCATCCAACTCACGCTCCGCGGCTCGAAGCTCACCTGCGTCGCGATACGCCTCAGCCAGCTCCAGTCGGAACTCCTCAATGTCCGGCGCGATCTGCCGGAGCTCACCGATGCACGTTGCCGCCATGTCTCGCCGTTCGGCGCGCATCAAGAGGGCCGCAAGGGCTGCAAGATGCTCCGGGTCATCGCTTCGATTGTTGAAGACGTACTCGAGATGCCGCAGTGCCCTGAGCTTCGATCCGTGTGCAAGTAGCCGCCGCGCAAGATGGAGACGTATCGAGAGATTCTCCGGATTGGTCGCGGCAAGCGAGTGTAGCTCTTCCACCGCTTGCTCTGCGTTGTCGTAGTGTTCCAGAAGGCTCCCTAAGTTCTCGATTGCGCGATAGTAGTCCGGCCGGCGTTTCAACGCCCGCTTGTAATAGTCGAGTGCCTCCGAGCTCCGCCCCTGCTGCGCGAGCAACGTGGCCGTGTTGTTGAGAGCAGTAGGATGCTCCGGCTCGAGTTCCAGCATCTCCTCGAACGCGTGGATCGCTTGGTCGTAACGTTCGAGTCTCTGATACGTGATACCGAGGTTGTTGAGCGCGTCGGTCCATCCAGGCCGATGTCTCAAGCTGTCTTGGTACTCGGCGGCAGCCTCCTCGAACTCTCCTTCGCGCTCGAGCGCGATCCCTAGGTTGTAGTGGAGCTTCGGATGGTTTGGATCGTACTGTAAGCCCCGACGGAAGATCGTAATGGCAGCTTCGTGCTCTCCCTGTTCTTCCAGAAGGTTGCCCAGATTGTTGTACGCCATCGGGAAGTCGGGATTCAGCTCGAGTGCGCGTTCGTACGCTTCTCGAGCGTCGTGGAATTCTCCCAGCTGTTTCTGGACGTTGCCGTAATTGTAGTACACGTCGGCACGGTCCGGAGCGAGCTCGATTGCCTCCTCGACGGCCATGAAGGCGTCTGCCGACCTCCCGAGCCGTCGGTATACCACTCCAAGGTTGTTATGGGCTTCGACGTTCCCTGGGTTCAGCTCGATGGCCCGACGATAGTGCTCCGCAGCTGCTTCGAGCTCACCGGCCGAGCTCTTTATCATGCCGAAGAGCATGTGGACCGCCGTGGAGGCCGGATGATGCTCCAAGAGCGGGCGGGCTATCGCTTCCGCCTCCTTGGCGTCCCCGATTCGCGCCGCACGCACTGCTCTCTGAAATCGTTCTTTACTTCGCGTCCTCACTCGTCGATCTCCCGCGGCCGCGCGCTTGCCTCATCGGATGAGGCACTCAGATTCGGCTTCGAGGCGTCGTCATACGCGCGCACCACAAAGTAGTAACGGGTACTGTTTTCCAGCCCGGTCAACTCGGCGCTCGTCTCGTCGCCGACATCGACCGGACTCGGCCCCTCGGCTGCCGTCTCCCCCAGATACCGCCCCGGGCGCGTCCCGTAGTAGACGCGATACCCCGCAACCTGCGCTCCCGGAGCCGGATCCCAGTCGAGCTCGACGCGACCGTCACCGGGAGTTGCGCGAAGCTTCTCCGGGACACCGGGAGGTCGACGCGGAACGTGCTCCAGACCGATCGAGCGAACGATCGGCGTTCTCTCTCCGGCGCCGTCGGGATAGAGCCGGAGGCGGAACTGTACGTAACGCTCCGCATTCGCCTTGTCGAGCTCCGCCGCCTCGACTCGCTCCCATTCCGCATCCAGGTTGCCCGTATCGTCATAGAGATCCGCCGTCCGCATCCAGATATCGACATCCGTACCGTTCGGTGTCTCCTTATCGACCTCTAGTCGCTTGAGCTCAGCGCCGGCGCGCCCCAGATCGAACATCTCCGTCACTACAGTGCCGGGCTCGTCCGGATACTCGTCTAACTGCGGAACCGGATCGAACCGCGAGCTCAGATGGAATTGATCCAGCGCACCGCGAAAGCCGGCTCCCACCGTAAGCCGGCGAGCTGACTCGGTGCCGACGGCCGGAACGAAAACTGTTCCGCCCTCGGTCCCCGTTTCAGTTGCGTAGTCGATGTCCACGGGCTCGCCGTTCACCAAGTATTCTATCATACCCGTCTGCGGCGAGAAACGAATCGTATGGTGTTCCCATTGCCGCCGCAGAAGCCGCTGCCGCCCTCGCAGAACGACGCTCGTTCTTTCGAAATCCGGAAGCGTGAAGAAGTTCTCGAACCTGACCTGCAGGCGTCCTCCGGTGACTGAGACTCGGAACTGCTGGCTCACCGGCTCATTGCCCTCCAGTCGGACCCCGTGGTAGCTCACGATCTCTTCGCCCTCGTCGAGACTCACGGGAAAGAGCCAGAATGAAAGCGTGAAGCCTTCCCACGCTCGGCCGGGATAGAAGAGGGCGTCTCGCCCAGGTTCCAGCACAATCCCTTCCCCCCCCTCTCGGAAGAGCAGTCCGGGGCCATCACCTACGCGAAACTGTTCTGAAGCTTCGGTATCATCCGAGACAATACGATACCGCCTCGTCTCGTCGACCGCCGCTCCTTGGTCTTCTCCGGGGAGTGCTCGCAAGAGAAGGTCGCTGTGTGCAGTAGGCTCCAGGTGTCGACGCGCAAGTACGACCTCGTCGTTGCCGCGCCTACCCGATCGCAGCCGCACGCCCTGCTGCTCGACAAAGGCGGGCCATCCGGTATCGCCGCCGACTTCCAGCGTCTCGGTGAAGCCCGGAAGGGCGCCGGCTCCGTCCGCCGCCACCACGGCGAGGCACACTGCCACCACGCCGACGCCCAGCAACCGGCTCAGGCGACCGCCGGCCGAGCTAAAAGCTCCAAAGCTGCCGCTAACCGGGCACCTGCCGGCACGGCCGCGGCGATTGCTGCCTCCATCAGAGCCACTGCCGGCACGGCCGCCGGCGGCATTCCGGCCGATATTTCGCCCGCGGTCCCGGTTCAACCCCTTCCCGGTTTTCTCGCTCGCTCCGTCTACGTACATTATACTCACGTCCTATGAATGATCGAGCTGCTCCCGACCAAGCCGCGGCTGCTCCCGGCGAGCCGGGCGTGTACCTTATGTACGATACCCGCGGCGACACCATCTACGTAGGCAAGGCCAAGAACCTGCGGAGCCGCCTCCGCTCCTACTTCAGCGGGGACAAAGATCCGAAAACGCAGGTGCTCATACGCCGCGTGCACCGTCTCGAGACCATCGTTTGCCGAAACGAGTACGAGGCGCTGCTTCTGGAAAATCAGCTCATCAAGCGCCACCAACCGCGCTATAACATAAACCTCAAAGACGGAAAGACCTATCCCGTCATCCGCGTCACGAACGAGCCGTACCCCCGCGTATTCCGCACCAGGAACGTGGTACGCGACGGCTCGACCTACTTCGGTCCGTTTACGAACGTCGGTAGCATCGATACCTACCTTGAGCTGATCGAGCAGCTTTTCCCACTCCGCAAGTGCCGCGGACCCGTGAAGTCCCGGGACCGGCCGTGTCTCTACTTCCATATCGGCCGCTGCTCAGCTCCCTGCGCGGGCCGGATCTCACAAGAAGACTACCGGGAGAACGTGGAACAGGTGAAGCACCTTCTCTCCGGTTCTAACGAAACGGTTGTCGCGGATCTGCAAGGCCGAATGGGCCATGCCGCTGAGCAGCTCGATTTCGAGCGTGCGGCGCGATTCCGAGACATGATCCGCGCAGTCGAGGATCTTTCCGGCGAACAACAGGTCATCGACGACGACCCCGACGTCCGCGACTATGTCGCGTACGCAACCGAGCAGGAACTTGCGGGGTTCGTCGTATTCCAGATGCGCGGCGGTAAATTGCTCGGAAGCGACATGTTTCGGACTGAGGTCTTTGCCTCCGAGGAGGAGGACCTGCTGCAGTTCTTGCTCCAGTACTATTCCGAGGTGCGGCAGCCCCCAAGCAGGCTCTACCTCCCAATCGAGGTCGGCTCTGCGACGCTCTCCACCTTTTTCCGGCGCGAGTTCGACACCGAGGTCACAATCTCGCTTCCGGAGACTGCGCGCGATCGGTCGATCATGGCGTTGGCTGCGGAGAACGCGCGGCACGATCTGCAGCGCCGGATTCGAGAGCGAGGCAATCTGCCGGCGGTGGAGGAGCTTCAGAGCGTCTTGGAACTGGGCGCTCCTCCGATGCGCATCGAAGGTTTCGATATTGCACACGTGGAGGGGAAGCATCCGGTGGCGGCGATGGTGTCGTTCTGGGCCGGCGCGCCGGACAAAAACGGATACCGCCGTTTCCATATGAAGTCCCTCGGCGGAGGCATCGATGACTTCGAGGCAATGCGGGAGACCGCTGCGCGACGCTACACGAGAGTCGTCAACGAAGGCTTGGCGAGACCCGATCTCGTTGTCGTGGATGGTGGCAAAGGTCAGGTCGGCGCAGTCCACGGCATGCTCCAGGCGCTCGGACTGGAGGGCGTTCCCGTTGTCGGCCTTGCCAAACGGAACGAGGTGGTCTTTCTGCCGGATCGGTCCGAGCCCATCACGCTGCCGCCCGGCTCTCCCCCGCTTCAGCTTCTCCAGCAGGTTCGCGACGAGGCGCATCGATTCGCCACTGAGTTCCGGGCAAGCCTCCAGTCCAAGGATATCGCAACCTCAACGCTCGAGAGCGTCCCCGGAATCGGACCTGCCCGCAGCCGCGCCCTCCTCCGAGCATTCGGCTCTCCCGCGGCAATCGCCGAGGCACCCGCCTCCCACATTGCCGCCGAGACGGGAATCCCCGAGGAGATTGCGCGCGCGGTCCAAGAGGCGTTGGTCGAAACCGATCTCTCCGAGCAGAGAACCCACTCGCCACAGCCCGACTCGACCGAACCGGAAGGAGATGAGCGCGAAGAAGAAGAGAGGGAGAAGGAGCGGCGCACATAGGCGGGCCGGGCGAGCCTCAGGCGCCTCCGGCACTTGTTCACGCCGGCCGCTCTGCTGGTCCGTGCTACAGGTAGGACCCCATCTCGGGCCGGTATGACTGAGGCCGGTTGCCCCGGCGTACGATCACGTCATAGAGGAAGATCTCAAGGAAGAGCCGATGCCATACCGGCCGCGCCTGACGGGTGGCTTCCTCATAGTCGGCGATAAGGGCAACGATTGCTTCGAGCTCGGCGCGGCGATACTCCTTGGCAGCACGCTCGAACAGCTTCTGGTTGCGCCTTCCCCGGATGCCTACCAAACGGCAGGCTTCTTCCGGACGATGATGATCGTCCAGATAGCGCTGGAGCGCCAATACCCTTCTCACCTGCCACAGAATCCCGGCAAGCAGCGCAGCTGGATGCCCCTCTCCGCCCAACACCAGGGCGTTCAGGCTCTCCAAGGCGGTCTGCAGGTCGCGGGCCGCGATGTGCTCGAAGAGGGTGAAGACGTTCTCCTGCTTGCTGTGATAGATGAACTCCTCGATGTCATCCACATCCACGGGGCGCTCCTCCGGAGCAACCAGCGCCACCCCGTCACACGCCTGCTTGAGATCGTTCGTGTTGTTCTCTACCATCTCGAGAAGGAACTCGGCAGCCGCCTCGGTAATGCGGACCCCCTTGCGACGCAGATAGCCGCTGACCCAACCGACCTTCTGACTATCGAACATCTCCCAGAAGATCTTGGTCGCGTTCCGATCGATAACCTTCTGCAACTCCGAATGGACCTTTATCGCCGTACTGGTGAGGACGAGCGTAGCGTCGGGGCTCGGATTCTTCAGGTACTCCACGAGGGGTCGGACCTCCGCGGCTTTGGTCAGCTGCTCCACTCCGGCATAGATCACAAGCCGGTTGCCGCTGAAAAGGGATCCGTTCCGCAGAAGCTGAACCACCTGATCCGCGCTCGTCTCAAAGGCGTAGAACTTATGCTCTTCAGGTGGCCCGTCACCCCGCTTCGCTAAGCCCGCGCGGAGCTCGTCGAGGTATTCGGACTTCTGCCCTTCTTCCGGGCCCAACAGCAAAAGAGCGCTAGACATAGCTCCGGGTCAGATGCACGAGTTTGCCCAGAATGCGCACATCCTTCGAGTAGATGGGAGGATAGTCGGTGTTCTCCGACTTCAGCCTGACGCGGTTCTTCTCCTGGTAGAACCGCTTCAAGGTGACCGCGTCCTCTACCATCGCGACCACAATCTCCCCGTTATCCGCGGTAGGCTGCTGCACAAAAACCGCCATGTCCCCATCGTGGATGCCCGCGTCCACCATGCTATCGCCTTCCACCCGAAGCGCGAAGTGCGGTTTGGAATCCTGGAGCGCCTCTCCGGGAACCGACATGGTGCCGTCCTGGTTCTCCTCGGCAAGAAGCGGCAATCCCGCCGCCACATGCCCGACCACGGGAACCCGGACCACCTCCTGTTCCGGCACTCCCTCCTCTTCCTGCCCGAGTACCTCGATCGCACGCGAGCGGTTGCTGTTACAGCGAATCAAGCCCTTCTTGTTCAAGGCCTTAACGTGGTCGTATGCGCCTTTTACCGATATGCCGAAATGCGTGGCGATCTCGCGGACCGTAGGAGGGAACTTGAAACGAGCTATGAAGTCCTTGATGAAATCAAGCACTTCCTGTTGTCTCTCCGTAACCTGTTTCATCGTTCCACCCGTATCCCGAGTTTCTTTATTTTGCCATGCAGGTTGCTCGGGTACATGCCGAGCTTCCGGGCCGCCTGGGTGATATTATGCCCCTGCTCAGCCAACGTCCGCTCAATCAAGCGCCTCTCAAAGGCTTCCCGCGCCTCCGAGAGGGACATGTCCGAGAAATCTGCCAGGCCATCGTCGCTCGATTCGCCCCGGCGCTCCCCCAAGTGCTGCTGCACAAGCTCCGGCCCCAGCACCGGCGAATCGGACATAATTGTAATCCGTTCTACGAAGTTCTTCAACTCACGAACGTTCCCGGGCCACGAATAGGAAGCAAGCAAATCGAGCGCTTCCTGTGAGAACGAGCGCTGCTCCTCGGGGGCATGGCGACTGTCGAAACGTTCGAGGAACTCTTCCAGCAGAACCGGCAAGTCCTCCAGCCGCTCGCGAAGGGGAGGAACGCGGATTGGTACTACGTTCAGGCGGAAAAACAGGTCTTCGCGGAAGTTTCCGGCCGCGATTTCGGCCTCGATATCGCGGTTGGTGGCGGCGATGATGCGCACATCCACCGTCACGCTTCGCGTCCCCCCGACGCGTTCAAAGCTCAAGTCCTGCGTCGCCCGGAGCACTTTCGCCTGTGCGTTCAGGCTCATGTCCGCTATCTCGTCCAAGAATAGCGTGCCGCCGTCGGCCGCCTCGAACTTCCCCCGTCGCCGCGACTGAGCACCGGTAAACGCTCCCTTCTCATGCCCGAAGAGCTCGCTCTCTAGAAGAGTATCCGGAATGGCCGCGCAGTTGACCGGAACGAACGGGCCGCTTCTTCGCGCGCTCTTGTTGTGGATCGAACGTGCAACCAACTCCTTTCCCGTCCCGTTCTCCCCGGTGATCAGCACCCGCGCGTCGCTTGAGGCACTCTGCTCGATGAGTCGTTTCACCTCCTGCAACGGGCGGCTCGTCCCGTGAATCTCCTCCTCGCCCCCGATACTCTGTCGAAGATCGCGGTTTTCCCGCTTGAGCTTCTCCATCTCCAAGGCATTTCGGCACAGCGTGGTCACCCGGTCCAGGCTCAACGGCTTCTCGATGAAATCGAACGCGCCCATCTTCACCGCTTTTACCGCAAGGTCGATGGTCCCATGTCCGGAGATTATGATTACCGCCGTCTCCGTGAACTTCTCATGGATCTCTTTGAGCACATCCATTCCGCCGAGCCGCGGCAACCAGACGTCCAAGAGCACAAGATCGATCAGCTCCGTCTTAAGTACCGACAATCCCTCGTATCCATCCTCGGCGGTGAACACCTCGTAGCCCTCGTCCGAGAGAATGTCCGATAGCACCTCGCGAATGCCCGGCTCGTCATCCACTACCAGAACCGCACTCATATACTCTCCGTTCCTTGCGCTCGGTCCAGCGGAAGATCCATGAATATCGTAGTTCCAGCCCCTTCCTCGCTCTCGATCCAGATCTGCCCGTCGTGATCGAAAACGATCCGTTCCACGATCGCGAGGCCAAGCCCCGTTCCGTCCCGCTTAGTTGTGAAATAGGGATGAAAGACTTCCGCTTGATTCTCGCCGGAAATGCCGGGACCGTCGTCCCGAACCTGTATTCTACAATACCGGCTCTCTTCACGGCGGACAAGGTCTGCTCGCACACGGACCGAAGCATCATCCGGGCCGGCTTCGGCCGCGTTCTTGAAGAGATTGGCAAAGACTTGTTTAAGCTGGTTCGGGTCGGCGGGCAGCGTGAGATCCTCGGGAATCCCGCTCGGATCGACATGAAGCGATTGTTCGCCGTACGCATTGATCGCCTCCCGAAGGAGCGCCCTTAGGTTGACTTCCCGCAACTCCGGAGCCGGAAGCCGCGAAAAACTCCGGAACTCCGTGAGCAGCCTGTCGAGCGCTTGCACTTCCCGCAGAATCCCGGCCACCCCGTTCTCGATGACCTCGGCAGCTGCCTCGGGGTCCGCCCGGTACTTCCGGAGAATGCGTTCGGCGGAGAGTCTGATCGGCGTCAAGGGGTTCTTGATCTCGTGCGCAAGTCGCCGTGCAATCTCCTGCCATGCGGCGATCTTCTCCGCTTGCCGCGTCTTCCGGCGCGAGCGCTCGAGCTCTCCCACCATACGGTTGAAGCTCTCCGCAAGGACAGCCAAATCGTCCCCACCGCGGCTAAGGACCCGATACGAGTAATCACCTTCAGCCACGCGCCGTGTCGCCTCGTCCAGGTGCACCACCGGCCGGATGATCTCCTCACTCAAGAACATGCTGACCAGCAGCGCCAGAAGCAGCAACGGCATACCGAAGAGCAGGTAGAAGAGCATCACTGCAACGAGAAAATGGTCCTGCAACGCTTCGATTTGCGTGAATGTCTCTACACTGCGGCTGAGCCGGTCTATCGCGGTCTCGAACTCGGCCGGAAGGAGCGTGCTCAAAATGACCGTATATCGCTCGCCTCCGACCTCATGGTCCTTCCTGATACGCAGGAAGCTTCCTCCCTCGGTCGTGTCCCTTGCAACGCTTCCTACGCGGGCGCTCTCCGCCTGCGTCGGCCGCAATTGCGTACGCTCCGCCCCGGCGAAGTGGACCTCCGTCATATCGTTGTCGAATACCTGGAAGCCGTCGACCGCCACGCCGAGCGCACGAATATTCTCCCAGACCCGCGCCGGGTGCATGTCGACGTCCTGCATTAGCTCCCTAAAGAATACGCTCTCCGAGAACGTCTCCAACTGAGCCGCTTGCTCGTTATATCCTTCAATCGCCAGCCGCCTACCGCTCCTGAGTGCCTCTCCGGTACCCTCGTCGTACCATGAAGAGAAGGTCGTGTTGATGAAGTTGATCGACAGGATCGCCTGAGGAATCGACGAGAGCACCACCACGACGAAGAAGAAAAACAGGAGGCGAATCTTGAAGTTCACACCCGGCCGAGCGGCGGCTCGCTCCCGGATAAGTCGGACAACCTGAATGCCGATCACCGCCAACAAGAAGAGCGGGAAGAGCACCGCCAACGCAACGACGATTCCGCCCAGCAAATCCTGCGTTCCCGCCAGATCGGTCAGGACCTCGTTTGCAAACGCCACCACAAGCACCATGAGGATCAGATAGAGGAGAACCACGCTGATCAAGATACTGTACGATCCGGAGCTGTGTTTGGTTCGAATCACGCTACATCCTCCCCTCTCCTATTGCAGCTCGATCCGGGCCCGATGCCAGGGTCCCACGTTTCGGTAATCGGGCAACAAGGGAGCTACGATCCGAATGGGTTGCGCCAGTACGAGTGGCTTCACTACAGCCCGCAGCTCCACCGTAGCTCTTCGGAGCTCAGTTTCGGAATTCGCTTGGAGCCGAAGCTCATCGAGGCGGAAAGCTCGCTCGAGCGCATCCTGGAAAGAGTCGTACCGCACTGTCCCCTCTTCGAGCGAGCACTCCGGCCGGCACTCACCTTCACCTTCCACCGTGATCGCCGGCGGCATCTCTCCTGCCGGGAGGCTTCGCACCTGGTATCGTCCGTCCAACGAGTCGTAAAAGATTACGCGAGTGATATCGAGCTCACAAATCGAGCGCTCGGCAAAGAGCGCCCTTTCGCCTTCGGCTTCTCTCAAGCGGACTTCCAACCGAACATAGGCACGTAGCCCTTGCTGGATAGACCGATTGATACGTTCGGAAAGAAAGGGCGTGAGCTCCGCCTGGACGGTGATATGGCCGTCTTCAGCCACCGCCCTGACTGTCCCTTCGTGTTCGAACTTGTTCTCGAGTCGACATCCGGAGAGTCCGATAACTACCACCGTAGCTACGAGCCACGCGGCGACCGGGAGCTTCACTGTACTTCGCAGCCCACACATTCCGGACCCAATTATACCGCGCCTATGGAAGCGTGTACGACCCGATCCGCGTTTCGGCACAGGCTGAAGCCGACAACCCGTAGGCCGACTCCTACATGCACCGCAAGAGCGGGAGGTGAACACCCGGCCAGTGTTCCACGCATCTTACTCTTCTTCGAACCGGTTCTCAAATAGACGGGCTAGCGTTTCTACTGCGCTCTCTTCGTCGGGGCCTTCGGCGGTTATAGTCAGCTCGCTATTGTAGCCGGCTCCAAGCGTGATGATACCCATAATAGACTTCGCGTTGATTGTCTCGTGATCCTTCTTCAGAAACACCTTGGACGAGAAACTGCTGGCCGTCTGTACAATCAGGGCCGCGGGACGTGCATGGATGCCGGCACGGTTGCGTATGGTTACTTGCTTTTCGGTCATCACTCTTCCTCGGGTTCGGCTGACTCATCAAACGGGCGGTAACCGCGCAAATATAGCTTACGGGCGTTTTCGCTTTCAAGCCACTTCAACACGCTCTGGTTGAACTCCTTGGCGCTGTAGTAGCCCATGCTCTTCAGTCGTTCATTCATGGCAGCCGTTTCGATGATAATCGGGATGTTTCGACCCGGCTTCACCGGGATGCGCGCATCGGGTACGTGAACTCCGAGGATCTCCGTGGTGCTCTCTTCTTCGCCAAATCGGTCGTAGTCCACACCGTTATCCCACTCTTCCAGCTCGACAACCAGTTGGATTTGCTTGGAATCCCGAATTGAACCCACTCCAAACAGATGTGTCACATTGATGATGCCCAGTCCCCGGATCTCCATATGGTGCCCGAGTGAGCGGTGAGCGCCTTGCCCGAGTAGAATGTTGCCGGCCACACACCGAATCTGCACCGAGTCGTCGGCCACCAGCCGATGGCCGCGTTCAATCAGCTCTAGAGCGGTCTCACTTTTTCCAACACCACTGTCGCCCAGCAGAAGCACGCCCAGCCCAAAGACCTCCACAAGCGTTCCATGGACCACCTCTCGTGCCGCAAAAACGTTACTCAGCGCACGGATCAGCCGCGATGAGAACTCCGACGAGGGGAGTGAAGTCTGGAGGATCGGGCAGTTACCTCGCTCAGCTATCTCGAAGAACGAATCGGTCGGTCGTTGCTGATGAGTGAAGATCACGCACGGCACCGGGTGCCGAAAAATCTCCTCGATCGTGTCTGTACGTCGTTCCTTGTCCAACTGGTGCAAATACGCGGTCTCGCCGCGGCCGAAGATCTGCACTCGGTCCGAACCGAAGTTCTCGAAAAAACCGCTGAGCGCAAGCCCCGGGCGATTGAGGTCCGGAACGGCGATTTCCCGTTCCAGCCCCGGGCGGCCTCCCAGGCACACTAATTCCAGTGCGTTGTGCTCGCGCAGATCGAGATTCAGAAGATCGAGAACGGTGAACCGAGCCGACATAGAGCTCAGTGCTCCTTGTGCTCCGTGATTTTGTCCTTCTCCTTCCGCACCTTCTGATCGATCTTGTCCACAAGCTTCTCGAGACCCGGATGAAGCTCGAACTCGCGCAGTGAGATGTGGCTATTGCTTCCCCAGCGAAAGTGAATCGTGGCCTCCAAGACAAAATCGCTTTTCTCTTTCGTCATGGTGATCCGTAGATCCACAATATAGTCTCGAGCAAAGTCGATCTTCTCGAGCTTGGCACGGATAAACTCACGCGTATCATCATCGAGGTCGAAATGGACCCCTTTCATCTCGAGATTCACATATGCCTCCTGTTTATTCTAGCCTTGACCCCGCACCCAGCAGGGCGTGGATCCTCACCGATCGTATGACGAGCCGACATCCAGCTCCTGGCGGTATTTGGCCACAGTGCGCCTGGCAATGTTTATGCCCCGCTTCTTCAGAAGATCCGAAAGCTTCTGGTCCGAGAGATGTCGACCGTCCCCTTCCTCCGCCAAGATCTCCTTGAGGATCTCTTTCACGCCTTCTTTCGAAAAGCGCGATCCGTTCGAGCCTGCTCCCGAGATGGAGTTACTGAAGAAATGCTTCAGCTCGAAAATGCCCCACTCGGTCTGCATGTACTTTCCCGTAGTAATCCGACTAACGGTGGCCTCGTGGACCCCGATCTCGTTCGCAATGTCCTTCAGAGTCAGGGGAATCAAATGCTTGGGTCCGCGAAGAAAGAAGTCCCGCTGGAACTCCACGATTGCACGAGCGACTTTCAGGAGCGTCTGATTGCGCTGTTGCACGCTTCGGATGAACCAACGGGCCTCCCGTGAACTCGAGCGCGCGAAGCGACTGCCGTCACCGCCCTCCTTCTCCACTCGCTCGAAGAAAGGATCGATGCCGAGCACGGGCATCTCCTCGTCATTGAGGATGATAACGAACTGCCCCTCGCGCATCGTTACCAAGAGGTCCGGAACAACGTAGGTGGGTTGATCGCTCGAGAAGAGTCTGCCCGGAAATGGGGTCAGCGTTCGTATGAAGGAGAGACACTCCCGTACCTGCTCCTCAGTCATCCCCGCCGCCCGTGCGGTTTCCGCGGTCTTGCCCCGCTCCAGCTTCTCCAAGTGGTACGCGATTATCTCTTCAGTGCCCTCGGGAGCACCATGGGAAAGTCGGCTCTGGACGATCAGGCTCTCTTTGTAGTCGCGAACGCACGTTCCCACAGGCTCGAAGGTGCGGATCATCTCCATGAGGCGATGTAGCCGCTCCTCTTCCTCCGCTCTCACCAGAGATTGCGGCGCCTCCAGGTGGAAGCCGTTCGCATCCAGGTTACGGATCAGAAGCTCCCCGACCTCGAAATCTCGCTCGCTGATGGGCTGCAACCGCAACTGCCAGAGCAGATGCTCCTCAAGACTCTCCGGCCGGGACAACGCCCCCTCCATGAAGCGGCGTTTTGCCTCACCAGCTTCGTCGTCATACCCTTGGTAGCCGCTATCGGAGGTGTTCTCGAAATACTCGTAGATGTCCCGATCGGCAGGTACATCCGTGACTTCTTCCAGGCTTACCGACGAGCGATCCTCAACGACCTGCAGGGCGGGATTATTCTCCAACTCCTGCTGAATCCGGAACTTCAACTCCTGCACCGGCAGAGCCATCAGCTGGATGCTCTGGTACAGTTGTGGGTTCATCTTGAGTTTCTGTTCCTGCACTAAGGCAGGTTTCTGAACCTGCACCTATTGCCTCCGCCCAAGTAAAGCTATCATCATGCTTATGATGGATGAGCCCATGTGCTTTGTCAACGTTCGAAGCGCCTTTGTAGCCACTCTCCGCAGAGAACCGTTTCACAACGCTACATCTGGAAGGAGTCGCCGAGGTAGACTTTTCGGGCCACGTCGTTGGCCATCACTTCGTCACGCGTACCCTCGACCGCGATTTCGCCATCTTTGATGATATATGAGCGGTGCGTTATCTCCATGGTGTCGCGCACGTTGTGGTCGGTAACCACTACGCCGATTCCCCGCTCCGATAGCTCGCTCACGATGCTCTTGATCTCGTAGACAGCGATTGGATCGATTCCCGCAAAGGGCTCGTCCAACAGGAGAAACCGCGGTTCGATTGCCAGGGACCGAGCAATCTCGGTTCGACGTCGCTCGCCACCAGAAAGAGTATATGCTTGCTGTTTGCGGTTCTGACGGATCCCGAGCTCATCGATAAGATAATCCAGCTTCTTGTGCCGCTCGCGGCGCGAAAGATCTCCCCTAGTCTCCAGTATCGCGAGGATATTCTGCTCGACCGTTAGCTTTCGAAAAACCGACGGCTCTTGGGGAAGATACGATATTCCGAGTCGTGCTCTTCGGTACATCGGATACCGCGATACGTCCTGACCGTTCAACCAGATCGTCCCGGCGGTCGGGCGGATGAACCCCACTACCATGTAGAAGACGGTCGTCTTCCCTGCGCCGTTCGGTCCCAGGAATCCGACAATCTCCCCGGCGTACATTGAGAAATCCACCCCACGGACCACCTCACGCTTGCCGAAGCGCTTCCGTAAGCCCTGGGCGAAGAGGCGGTCGGTTTTTCCAGTCGGGCCGACAGTCTGGGAGCTTTCCGTTGCTTCCATCGTCTGTTCCTTCAATCGCATACCCTTCTCCGCCGCGTGACTTCACTCGCCGGCGCCAACGTGCCGCTCGCCCCTCACTCGGTTAGCACGGCCGTTTTTCTACTCGACACCGCGATCAGCTTCAAACTCCTCGGGAGTATCCGGCTCCTCGTCCTCCCCGGAACGAATTACCCCGCGAACGTCCCCTTGCAGGACAATCTCGTCGGTCGAAAGATCAATCACGATCCGTGCAGCCCGGTACTCGTCGTCTTGCCAGAAGACAACCGGCAGTCCCGACAGCTCAAGCACATCCTCCGCTCGCAAGTAGCGCGCAAATTCCGCCCGGGCCACAAGATCCTCTCGCAGGATTCGGACTCCAACCTGGACGATCGCGAGCTCGTCCTCGCCCCGATTCTCCAGAAATCCGCCGCGGACAACGAGTTCGTTCTCACGATCCTCCATTTCGGCGTTTCCTTCGACGCGGATCAGCTCGCGATCGCGGTCTAGGAACACGCGATCTCCGGTGACGAAGAGACCCCGTTCCTCGTCCGTCATGGAGATGTTCCCACTGGTCTGGACGTAGCGGAAGTTGTCTCCAAATAGCTCGATTTGGTCCGCCGACACCGTGAAACGGTCGCTCCGAACCCGGGCATTGCCCGTGAGCACCGTCCGCTCCCGGCCCTCGGCGAAGACCGTTTCCCACCGGTCACTCTCGATTTCGAGCGCTTCGCCTGCCCACGAGTGCATTACTCCCGCGGCAAGGAAAAACACCGCGGCGGCGGCCCTCCCAATCGCTCTATGAAGTCCTCGGTACCGTTCCAGCCAATTCGGGTAGGTTGCTCGGGCGGTCGAAAGCTCACTCGTAACTCTACTCATTGTCATCTCCGGGGAGCGAATCTCCGAGATCTATCTCCTCGGTGCTACCGGCGTCGTCGCCGTTATCGGTGTTATCGCCGTCTTCCCCCCCGGTCACAAGTCGCCCACTCACCTCTTCGGCGAAGCTCAGCTCGCGAGTCGTCATATCCGCGGTAAACCCTCGCCCCCTCAACGAGCTCCCGTCGTCTTCCTTGACTTCGACTATTTCGTCATCCCGGCCATGCAGCGTCCGTTCGCCGCGGTCCCAGTACAGATACTCAGCCCGAATCGTCGCAGCTGCATCGTGACTATAGAAGTAGATGCTACCTTCCAACACGACGTCTTCCGTGTCCGTGTCGAAAAGCGCGTACTCGGCATGGCCTTCTGCGGCAACGGCCCCGTCCGCCGTCCATTCTTGGAAGGAAACGTTCTCGAGCTCCTTCTCGTCCCGCCCCTGGTACGTCACGGCTCGATCGGCATGAATCGTAAACAGCTTTCGCCCGCGGCGTACCACCTGGTACTCAAACCGAAGGATCTCCGTCTCGGGAACGTCCTCCGGAATCTCCTCCGCAACTCGTGCGCTCTCGTAATCCAGGCGGCATCCAAAGATTACGCTTCCGATCAGGGCTATGCTCACCATGAAAGAGAAAGGCGGCAGGGATTTCGTGGACGTCGGACGCATCGAATAACGCATCATGCCTCGTCGGCGCGGTCGCCGGCGCCTCCGCCAATACCGACGCTCCTCTCCGCCGCGCCGGCGCCATCTCCACCGGTCGCCGCTGTGGACGACTCCAGGGCTTGTTCCATCGTACCGGCGGATGGCGCTGCTTCTGAGTTTCGGCCGCGGGCTCGCTCGACCGCGGCCCGTATGAATTCGGCGAACAGCGGGTGCGGATCGGTCGGCTTGGAGCGAAACTCCGGGTGGAACTGAACGGCGACACCCCACGGATGGTCCGGCCACTCCACCGATTCCACGAGGGCTTCGTCGCTCGTGAAACCGGATAGGATCATTCCGCTCTCACCTAGCTGCTCCCGGTACTTGTTAGAAACCTCGTACCGGTGCCGATGCCGCTCCGAAATGCGGTCTGTTCCGTATGCTGCACGAATGCGCGTATGGCGCATCAGGAGAGACTCATTCGCCCCAAGGCGCATCGTTCCACCGTAGTTGGTAAGGTCTACCTGCTCCTCCAGAAGCGTAATGACCGGATCAGGCGTGTCGGGGGTGAACTCGGTGCTGTCCGCCTCCGCGAGTCCCAGGCAAGAGCGCGCCCACTCGATCACCATGACCTGGAGCCCCAAACAGATTCCGAAGTACGGAATCGAGTGCTCGCGGCAGAAGCGAGCGGTCTCCACCATTCCCTCGATGCCACGCGCCCCGAATCCTCCGGGAACCAGCACCCCGTCCAAGTCCTTCAGCGCCCCGGGAAGCTCGCCGCGCTTCTCCAGCCGCCCCGAGTCCAGCTTCACCAGCCGGACCCGAACGCCATTGGCAATTCCCCCGTGGTACAGCGCTTCGTCCACGGACTTGTATGCATCGGCAAGATCGATGTACTTCCCTACCACGCCGATGCGAACCTCTTCCTGCGCGGACTCAAACACCTCCACGACGCGCTGCCATGACTCCAAGCGGGGCGGACCGAAGTCCAGCCGGAGCCGGTCACAGACGATCTGATCGAGCTGCTGTCGGTGGAAAGCCAGTGGAATCTCATAGATCGAGTGGCGGACATCATGCGCGGAGATCACAGCGCCGTAGGCTACATTCGTGAAAAGCGCGATTTTCCGCCGCATCCCGTCGTCCATCTCGCGCGGCGTCCGGCAAAGAAGAATGTCCGGCTGGATCCCGATCTCGCGCATCTCCTTGACGGAGTGTTGAGTAGGCTTGGTCTTGAGCTCGTCACCGCTCAGGCGAGGTATCAGCGTCAGATGGACGCTCAGCACGTTATCGTGACCGAGTTCGTGCATCAGTTGGCGGGCCGCCTCCAAGAAAGGGATCGACTCGATGTCACCGACCGTCCCGCCGATCTCGACAATGGTGGCGTGGACATCCTGCTGTTCTCCCACGTTCAGAATCCGTTGCTTGATGCGGTCGGTGATGTGGGGGATGACCTGCACGGTGCGACCCAGGTAATGCCCCTCACGCTCGCGCTGGATCACCTCCTGGTACACTTGACCCGTGGTCACCGAATTGGCGCGGGTAAGTGGAGCGTTCGTGAAACGCGCATAGTTGCCGAGATCCAGATCGGTCTCCGCGCCGTCATCGGTAACATAGACCTCCCCGTGCTGATACGGGCTCATCGTACCCGCATCCAGGTTGATGTAGGGATCGACTTTGATCATCCGGATACGAAGACCGCGACTCTCGAGAAGGCTCCCGAGTGAAGCGGCGGCCAGACCCTTTCCGAGGCTGGAGCATACACCGCCGGTTACGATAACGTACTTCTTCATCGGGATTTCATTATCGACACCGGTGCTACCGGTGTCAATTAGCCACGTTGTTGACACCGAATATGCCCCCCCGTAGACTGGCTATACCGCGCCCTGCCATTGGGGCAGAGAAGCGGCAGGGTATGTCCGAACAGTTGACTGATACAGATTTCGACCGGTTTCGCCGGCTCATATACGATGAAAGCGGAATTCACTTTGGTCCGAACAACCGATCGGTCTTGGAAGGCCGCATCCGCGACCGGCTGCGCCGTACGGCCGCCGGAAGTGTGGATTCCTACTATCGTCGGCTCCTGAAGGAGCCACAAGAGCTCAAGGAATTCCTGGACTCAGTCACCACCAACCTGACTCGCTTCTTCCGCAACACTGCACATTTTGAGGCCTTCGAGTACTTCGTCATACCCGAGCTCGTAGAGAAGAAGCGGCACAAGCGTGAAAACAGAGTACGAGTTTGGAGTGCGGGATGCTCTACTGGTGAAGAGCCGTACTCGATCGCAATGGTGCTCAAGGAAGTACTGCCGCCGGACTTGACGTTCTCGGTTATTGCCTCCGACATTAGCCTGAAGTCACTGATGATCGGAAAGGCGGGATTCTACGGAGCAACGAAGGTCAAGGGCATCCCGGAGCGTTTTTTGGAGAAATACTTCGATGAGAAAGACGGCGGTTACCAGGTCGTGCCGGAGATTACGGAAAGCGTTACGTTCGACTACCATAACTTGATCAACGACAGCGGATTGCGAGACCTAGACGTCGTCTTCTGCAGGAATGTAATCATCTATTTCGACGAAGCAGCTCAGAAGGCCGCCGTCCAGCGCCTCTATCAGACGATGAATCCCTACTCGTATCTGTTCATCGGGCATTCCGAATCGCTTTTCGGCATGAATACCGGCTTCGAGTTTGTAAAGACAAAGTGGTCGTGCCTCTATCGCAAGTCCGAGGAACGGCTGTCAGTTTCGTGAACACGACATTGTCGGCGAGCGCGCCAGGCAATACCGCGACGGCGGCAGAGAAGGAACGAGACGAGGTCCAGAGGATGTCATCGATCTCCGTGATGATTGTGGACGATTCCGCTCTTATGCGGAACCTCATCAGCAAGATTATCGAAAACGCATCCGGGCTCCAGGTTGCGGGCCGTGCCATGAACGGGCGCTTTGCCCTGGATAAGCTCCACCGCTTGAACCCGGATGTGATCGTGCTCGATTTGGAGATGCCCGACATCAACGGAATCCAATTCCTCGAGGAACGGCGGAAGCGTAAGATAGAGATTCCCGTCATTATTCTCTCCTCGTTCGCGCAACGGGGAGCCCGCATTACTATGGATGCGCTTGCCCTCGGGGCATCGGATTTCATCCTCAAGCCAACCGGTCCCGGCAGCCCCGATATGTCCACGATCGCCACTCAGCTCGCGGAGATGGCACGCTCCTACGGCGGACACTACCGGAAGACGCACAAAGGAGATGAACCGGAGAACCAGACGCCACCTCCAACAGGGAGTCAATCCGGCGCCGAACTCGATCCGGCAGATCCTACGACTGCCCCGGCTGCCACCGGGGCATCCGCTATGCCCGCGCAGAAAGCTTCGGTTATGGCGGAACAGCCGCCGGCTCGCTCGCCGGTAGACCAGCGCTCTACGAGCTCCGAGGTTTCTAGGATCCGCCCGATCGATCCAACCGGTGATCGCATCACACCGGAACGCGAGCCCGGAGCACCGGCCATCGTCGCAATCGGCGTCTCCACCGGCGGCCCCAACGCACTGCGGCAACTTCTCCCTGGGCTTCCGAAGTCCTTCCCCCTCCCGGTGCTCGTCGTACAACACATGCCCGCGGGGTTCACCACTGAGTTCGCTCGGAGCCTCGCTCAGATTTGCTCTTTGGAAGTCCGCGAGGCCCGTGACGGAGACCTCGTTCAACGGGGACGGGTTCTCATTGCGCCGGGGGATCGGCACATGGAGATTGAAGAGCGGCGGCTCGGTACCGTCGTTCGGATAACCGAAGCGCCCCCCGTCAACGGCCACCGCCCTTCGGTCGATGTGCTTTTCCGTACGGTGGCACAAGTATACCGGCACCAAGCGCTTGCGCTTCTCATGACGGGAATGGGGCGTGACGGGGCCGAACAGCTTGGCGAAATCTACCGTCGCGGCGGGATGACGCTTGCGCAAGACCGGGAAACCTCCGTCGTGTACGGAATGCCGAAGGTAGCCACGGACCGCGGCGTGGTCCGCCGGCAGGTCGCTCTGCGCGAAGTTGCGTCGGTGTTAGTCGAGCTTGCGGCTGATTCGGCCGAGACAGAATGAAGCCGTCCCGAAGGAGCGGATAACGCGATGAAGCTCGACGTTCGAGATCTTGGACATACAGCGTACCAGGCGGCGCTCGACCAACAGACGGAGGCTGCCGAGCTGCGGGCTCAAGAGCAGTCGCCGGACACACTGTTCTTCGTTGAGCACCCGCCGGTTATCACGCTCGGTCGCGGAGCACGACTCCAAGATATTCTTCTGTCCGAAGCGGAGCGTCGCCGGCTAGGGGTCGAAGTCCACCGCGTTTCTCGGGGAGGCCTCGTTACCTACCATGGCCCGGGTCAGCTTGTCGGTTATCCGATCGTACACCTCTACGAACGAGCCCGGCAGGTGAAGCAATTCGTCTATCGGATGGAAGAGGTTTTCGTTCACTTGCTCGGAGAAGAATACGGGATTTCCGCGTACCACCATCGGAACGACCGCGGAATCTGGGTCGGGTCGGAGAAGATCGCTGCGATCGGCATCGCCGTGAAGAACCGGGTAACCTTTCACGGGTTCGCGTTCAACGTGAGTACCGACCTATCACACTTCGGCTGGATCGTGCCATGCGGAATCACCGATCGCGGTCAGACCAGTCTGGAGCGGCTTCTAGGGACCGCGCCACCTATGTCGCTTGTGAAGCGCCAGTTTGCCGAATACTTCGCTCGCGAGTTCGGCTATTCGGAGCTCAGTTTCTCTGAGCCGGCCCAGGCCCCCGGCGATAGCGATTGAGAACGCTTCACGAGCTCCTGCGGGCAGCTCCGGTTGCGGCCGCCTGCACCTTCTCATTCTTCTGCCGATCAGGCTTCTGATCAGACTTCCCATCCGAGCGGTTCGCCGTATCCGAAGGCGAGTCCGGCGCCTCTACGCTCCGTCGGATCGTCTGGATATCACGAGCGCGCCCGTCCTCCTCAAGCTCGACGACCACGCCCTGGATCTCGAGCCCCTCCCACGTCTCCTTACTACGGAGAGGGACCTGAGTAAGATAGTGCTCTAGCTCCGTCCCCGGCTCGAGTCCGCCGATCGACTGGATGCTCCCGGTACGCCCCGCGTCGGTAATGGTGGCGGTTCGGTTCGTTGACGAACCGGCATCCGCAGTAAGCGACCGCTGGCCCGTACCAAAGACGGCCGCCACCGTTCCGTCAGCATGCTCCTGCATGATCCGCTTCTCGGAGGTGGTCATGGCGTGGAAGTCGACGAGAACGGTGTCCGTCTCTTGGCGTACCCGTGAAACAAGCTCCGGGAGAAATGTGTACGGGTTGCTGAGGTGGACACGAGGAAACCCCGAGAGCCCAAGGAGGTTTATTACGCCGATACGATGGTTGCCCGCATTGAACACCCGCCAGCCGCGGCCCGGATTCCCCGAAGGGAAGTTGGCAGGGCGAAGAATGAACGGGCTCCGACTGATATGGCTCACCATGTCTTTCTTGTAATAGATCTGGTCTCCTCCGGTTATGACATCCACTCCGAGCTTCTTGAGATAGACCGAGTGGTTCTTCCCCAACCCAAATCCCCCCGTTGCGCCGTCTGCGTTGGCAATCACCAAATCCACCTGGAACTCGCTCTTGAGCTCGCCAAGAGCGCTCTTCACGCAGTACACACCTGCCTTGCCAACTATCTCTCCCAGAAACAGTACCGATACGGCCACCGCCACCTCCAAACTCGTGAGCGTTCATCGTACCAGAGGGGATACTCCGGAGCAACAGCAGTGTGAAGCCGGCAAGACAGGGGTGTCGACCAATCGATCGCAGCTCAG
>Ga0207421_10001700_pt1 | contig 27958 bp, 29 predicted proteins | sample SodLakKL_010_SED_4_FD_187542 | JGI IMG/M metagenome (GOLD analysis project Ga0207421, IMG submission 187542) | Alkaline sediment microbial communities from Lake Tanatar, Kulunda Steppe, Russia - 8KL_010_SED (SPAdes) (version 2) | ecosystem: Environmental > Aquatic > Non-marine Saline and...
CCTCGATCGGATCATCCGAGTCCGGGGTGTTTATGGCAATCGCTCGTTCGATCGTTTCGACTTTTTTATTCCTCGTTTCGGCGTCGATGCCGGTTCCGTGGCCGGTGACAGCGTCGACCGTGCTGTCGGTGAGCAGCGCCGTAATCGCTGCGCTCGCGGTCGTGTTGCCGATGCCCATCTCGCCGAGGCCGACGAGGGTGGCGTCGCTCGCGTGCGTACGAACAACCGACCGGCCCGCTGTAACCGCCGCCAGCGCCTGCTCGTCGGTCATTGCGGGCCCGTTGGTCATATTGTTCGTGCCGGGCGCGATTCGGTGCTCGACAACCCCGCTGGGAACGTCGCCGGCGACACCCATGTCGACAACGACGTTTTCGACGTTCCCTGCCGCACAGAGCGCAGTGATGGCTGCGCCGCCGTCGACGAAGTTCCGGACCATCGCAGTGGTGATCGACTGCGGATAGGCGCTGACGCCTTCGGCAACAACGCCGTGGTCGGCGGCCATCGTCACCACGACCGCGGGGTCGACTCGCGGCGCGGTTGTCGACTGGATCGCGGCGAGATCGCTGGCCAGTGTTTCGAGTCGCCCGAGGCTGCCGGGCGGTTTCGTCAGTTCGGCTTGGCGCTCGATTGCAGCCTCACGCGCATCGGTGTCGAGTGGCGGAATCGACACCGCAAGTGGACTGGTGTCGGCCGTGTTGTCGTCGGTCATTCCCCAAAATCCGGGAGGTCGTCGGGCGCTTCGTACTCGGACTCCCACTCGATGTACTCATCGAGTAGCGTATCACAGACCTGCTGGCCGAGTTCGGTGAGCCCGGCGTTGATCGACGAGACGGTCGACCAACTGTCGAGATCCGGGTGGAGGTCGCGTTCCTTCCAGTCTTCGGGCAATCCCGGGGCGTGGTAGCCGACCCGGCCCGCAAAATCGTCCCAAAAAAAGTCGAACCGCGAGATGAGATCGAGGTCGGCGACGATCTCCCACTCCTCGTCGGCCATCTTCGCATCCGTGCGCCACAGCGCGAACGCTTCGGCCCACGCGCCATCGGCCAGCAGCTTGTTGAGTTCGTCGCGTCGGTAGTCGGTCTGGCCAATAACCTCGGCGTCGTCGTACTCGTTGGGATCGACATCACGGAGTTCGGGCGGCTCCGGCGGATCGACGGTCAGGCTCATACCGGCATCTCTCTGCGGGCGCACTAAACACTCTCGGGCGGCCGCAGGTGGGTTACTCGTCGTGATCGTCGAACGGCGACTGTGCGGAGTCGTCGACGGGCGTGAGATCGAACTCATCGGGGTCTCTGCCAGCGGCATCGAGGATTTCGTCGGAAACGGTGATCGGACACTCCGAGCGAACCGCCAGCGCGATTGCGTCGCTCGGCCGGGCATCGAACACCATTCGTTCGGCCTCACCGTTGTCGTACCGCTCGGCATCGACTTTGGCGTAAAACGTGCCGTCGGCCAAGTCGTCGATCCGGATGGCGTCGACCGCACCGCCGAACTCGGTGAGCATTTCGACGAGCAAATCGTGGGTCAACGGCCGCTCGAACGGCTCGCCCGAGAGCGCCAGCTGAATCGACTGGGCTTGGTCGGCGGTGATGAAGATCGGGAGATACGACTCGCGGGCGGCCAGAATGACCGCCGGAACGTTGGTTCCGTCCGCGCCGACACCCATGCCGATGCCCGCAACCTCGGCGGTGTTGGTCATGCTGTGTTGTTCGGGCGGCACGTATGAATAGCTGTTCCTGCTGGTGGGGCCGCGAAAACCCGAGTCCGATACTGGTAAACCCGACGGCCTGTTATCGCGGCCAATGAGCGACCCCGCGGATCGGTCGGCAGGCCCGACAGCCGACGGTCAGGGCGACACTCGCGACGTGTCAGCCGACCCCGACGCGACTGACGTGTCCACGCCGGCCGCTGACGGCAATCCGGCCAGCGGGGTTGACGCCGCGGCCGACACACCGGGCGAAATCACCGTCGTCGGCACCGCCCACGTTTCGTCGGCCAGCGTCGACGAGGTCGAACAGCGGATCGCCGAAAAACGGCCGGACGTCGTCGCCGTCGAACTCGACGAGGGTCGTTATCGCCAGCTGAAAGGCGAGGAACCCGACGACCTCGACGCGAGCGACCTGCTCCGGGGCAACACGGTGTTTCAGTTTCTGGCCTACTGGATGCTCTCGTACGTCCAGACCCGTCTGGGCGACCAGTTCGATGTCGAACCCGGCGCGGACATGATGGCCGCCATCGACTCGGCGGAGTCGTTCGGGATCAGCGTCGCCCTCGTCGACCGCGACATCCAGACGACGATTCAGCGCTTTTGGGCGCGAATGACGATCACCGAAAAACTCCGGATGGTCGGCGGCCTCGCCTTCGGCGTCACCGACAGCCGGGTCGTCGGCATCATGGCCGGACTCATCGTCGGCCTGCTTGCGGGCCCCGCGCTCGCGCTCTTCGGCGGCTCGGTCGGCATCACCGACTTCGTCTACCTTCGGGCCGCGAGCGCCGCGTTGCTCGCGGTGACGACGACGCTCGTGGTCGACCAACTCGCCCGCGGGCTGTCGGGGGATCAACGGCTGGCGGTCGCGCTCGGCGCGGGGCTCACCATCGGCGTTGTTGGCGGCGGTCTGTTCGGCATCGCTGACGGCCTCGTCGGCTCGGTGTTTGGCGGCAGCGTCACGATTATCGGTGGGCTCGCACTCGGCATCACAGGCGGGCTGGCGGTCGGCCTCGTTGCCGCCGCAGTCATCGGACTGGTCGGCACCGACGAACCGCCGGCCGAAGCCGGGCTCGACGAACTCGACATCGAGGAGCTGACCGACGCCGACGTCGTCACGGTCATGATGGAGGAGTTCCGCCAGTTCAGCCCCGGCGGCGCGGAGGCGCTCATCGACGAGCGCGACGCCTACATCGCCCACCAACTGGTCGCGCTGCGCAGCGCGGGCAAAAACGTCGTCGCCGTCGTCGGCGCGGGCCACCGCGCCGGCATCGAGCGGTATCTCGCCCAGCCAGACACGTTGCCCCCGATGTCGTCGCTGGTCGGCCAGGAGAACGGCCGCCGGTTCCCCTGGGGCAAGGCGATCGGGATCGTCCTCTCGGTCGCCTTCGTGACGTTCTTCATCCTGCTGGCGATGGCGGGCGTCCAAGACGGCTTTCTGCTCCGACTGTTTGCGGCGTGGTTCCTCATCAACGCGATTTTCGCGATGGGCTTTGCGAAACTCGCCGGCGCGCGGTGGTCTTCGGCGGGCGTTGGCGGCGCGGTCGCGTGGATGACGTCGATCAACCCCGCGCTCGCGCCCGGCTGGTTCGCCGGCTACGTCGAACTCCGCCACCTCACGGTGAACGTCGGCGACATCTCGACGCTCAATGAACTGTTGGCCGACGAGACGAAACCGTTCGGCGAGATTCTTTCGGAGATGCTGGAGGTGCCGTTGTTCAAACTCATCATGATCGTTGCGCTGACGAACATCGGCAGCATCATCGCGAGCGTCCTGTTTGCCACCTACGTGCTGCCGTTTTTCGGCGCGGAACTCGGCGGCGTCGACGGCATTTCACGGCTGATGATCGAGGGCGCACGAAACAGTGCTGAACTCATCTGGCGGACACTCCCATTCACATGAGCGCGACATACACACTCGGCGGCTACTCGTTTAGTGAGACGGAAGTTCGCGACCTCGCTATCGCGTGGGTCGCACTCAGCCTCGCGTTTGCCATCTTCTTCGGTGGCGGCGGGGCGAACATCGGGGCACTCATCGGCCTCCCGCTTGCGGTGTTGCTCCTCGTGAGCCTGCTCACAGCGGGCGTCGCCTTCCTGCTCCACGAGGTCGCCCACAAGGTGGTTGCCGTCCGCTACGGCCAGCTTGCGGAGTTTCGCGCGGACTACAACATGTTGTTTCTGGCGCTGATGACCGCCCTGTTGGGCGTTATTTTCGCCGCCCCCGGCGCGGTTCACCACCAGGGCTATATCAGCGAACGCGAACACGGTCACATCGCGATCGCCGGCCCGGTCGTCAACCTGTTGTTGGCCGCCCTGTTCGTCCCGCTCTACATCGCCGGTCTCGCGGGCGGGGTCGGCCTCGTCGAGACGCTCGGCCGGTTCGGCATCATCATCAACCTGTTTTTGGCCGCGTTCAACCTGATTCCCTACGGCCCGCTCGACGGCAAGACGGTCATCTCGTGGAGCAAACTCGTCTGGGCCGCGAGCTTTCTCCTCAGTGTCGTCCTCACGGTGATTTCGGTGCTGGTGCTTGGCCTGTCGTTCCGGATCTGAGCGACGCCGCGTCCCGTTGGCCCGTCTTTGCTGTGGTCGACACGCCCTGAATCATCGTGTTTTTGTGCGCGCCTCCCACCCCTTCAGCTATGACTGACGACGACGCGACCGACGAGGAACTCACCTACGCCGACGCCGGCGTCGACATCGCCGCCAGTGAGGCGGCCACGGCGGCACTCATCGGCGCGGTCGGCGAGAGCGCGGGCGACTACGCCGGTTTGCTCGACATCGGCGACCGGTATCTCGCGCTCGCCACCGACGGCGTCGGCACCAAACTGCTCGTCGCCGAGGCGCTCGGCGACTACTCCACGGTCGGCATCGACTGCATCGCCATGAACGTCAACGATCTCGTTGCCGCCGGCGTTCGCCCGGTCGCCTTCGTCGACTATCTCGCAATCGACGAACCCGACGAGGCGACGGCCGAACAGATCGGCGAGGGGCTGGCTGCCGGCGCTTCGGTCGCCGACATCGAACTCATCGGCGGTGAAACCGCGGTCATGCCGGAAGTCGTCTCGGGGCTTGACCTTGCCGGTGCGTGTGCCGGCCTCGCCGCGAAAAACGCGTTGTTCGATGGCGAGGCAGAACCGGGCGACACGCTCGTCGGCTGGGAATCTTCGGGTATCCACTCGAACGGGCTGACGCTCGCGCGAACGGCGGCAACCAAACAACACGGCTACACCGACCGGTTTCCGCATCCGGGCCACGACACCGTCGGCGAGGCGTTGTTGGAGCCGACACGGATCTACACCGATTTGCTCGACCCGCTTCGGGCGGCCGACGCGCGCGGTGCGGCCCACATCACCGGCGGCGGCTGGACGAATCTCGATCGTCTCGGCGAGCACCGCTACCTTGTCGACAACCCGTTCGACGCCCAGTCAGTGTTCGAGTTCATCCAGTCGGAAGGCGGCGTGTCGGATCGCGAAATGCACACGACGTTCAACATGGGCACCGGCTTTGTCGCCGCCGTCGGCGACGACGCAGTCGCCGCGTCGCTTGCGAGCGACACCGATGGGCGCGTCATCGGCCATGTCGCGGATGCCGCCGACAGCGACGCGGGTGCGGGCGTCTCGATTCGTGGACTTGATCTCTGAGTTGATCACCGTTTCTGTCCGGTAAGCGCGGCCGCTCGAGAATAAAAAACCCACACGCCACGAGAGTCGGGTGGTTACAAATGGAGATCCGATCGTTGTGGCGTGTGTTCTTTTAGGATACACACGGTGGCCATTAAATCATTTGCGCTCCGGCAGATCACCCCGAAGGGGATACACATAAGAGGCTGAGGAGCGTCTCTTGTCAAGGTTACAAATGGAGATCCGCAGCGGACTCTCATACGGAGATGCATTGCTGGTTCCACAGCGATCGGCGGTCGACAGCCGCAGCGACGTGGACCTCTCGACACAGCTGACGCCAACGCTCGGTCTCGACACCCCCATCGTCAGCGCGGCGATGGACACCGTGACCGAAGCCCCGTTGGCAACCGCGTTGGCCGAACAGGGTGGCCTCGGCGTGATTCACCGGTTTCTCTCGATCGAGGCACAGGCCGAACAGGTCCGGCAGGTTTCGCGGGCCGGTCGACTCGTCGGCGCTGCCGTCGGCATCGACGAGGATTATCTCGCCCGCACCGAGGCGATTCTCGACGCCGGTGGCGACGTCATCGTCCTCGATGTCGCTCACGGCCACATGGAACGCGCACTCGACGCGGTCAGCGCGATTCGTGCGGAGTACGACCCCGAACTCGTCGCCGGCAACGTCGTCACGCCCGACGCCGTCGAGGATCTGTACACCGCCGGCGCGGACTGCGTGAAAGTCGGGGTCGGCCCCGGCTCACACTGTACGACTCGGGAAGTCGCCGGCGCGGGCTACCCCCAGCTAACCGCCGTCGACGAGTGTGCCGACCGCGCGCACGAACTGGGAATCACCGTAATGGCCGACGGCGGCATTACGGGCTCCGGCGACGCCGCAAAGGCGCTCATGGCCGGTGCCGACTCGGTCATGATGGGCGGCTTTTTCGCCGGCACCGACGAAGCACCGGGCCGCGTTGTTTCGCGTAACGGCGACCGATTCAAACGCTCGCGCGGCATGGCCTCGGTCGGCGCAAACGACGACCGCGAGGACAAGGAGATCGCGGTCGACGCCGGCGAGGGCGTCGAAGCGCTCACCCCGTACAAAGGGCCGCTCGCACCCCACACCGCGTCGTTTTTGCAGGGAATCCGCTCGGGACTGAGCTACTGTGGTGGCCATACCATTGAGACGGCTCGCGAAAATGCGGTGTTCGTGCAGGTGTCGCCGGGCGCAAAAGCGCGTGAAAGCGCCCACGGCGTGCTCGTCGACTCGCCCCCAGAGCGCGCGACTGAACCCGAACCAGTCGTCCAGTAGACCGCGGCGTAGAACACAAGGGTTGTTAGCCGGTCGGCCGAAGACGACGTATGCGAATTGCGAGCCGCGGCCGTGGCGAGGAGGGTCGAGACCGAATGACGCTCGTCCCCGAAACCGTCGACGACCTGTGGCATCTCTCGTACGTGCTCGAACCGGGCGATTTCGTCTCGGGCGACACCACCCGCCGGATTCAGCGCGACGACGACCAGATGCGCGACACGGGCGGCCAGCGCGAACATCTTTCGGTCACCATCGAGGTCGAGAGCGTCGAGTTCGCCCGGTTTGCCAACCGGCTCCGCGTCGGCGGCGTCATCACCGGCTGCTCGCGCGAAGACCAACTCGGTCACCACCACACGCTCAACGTCGAAACCCACGAAGAGCTCACGGTCGAGAAACATTTCAAGGCCGACCAGGTCGACCGGATCAAGGCGGCCGAAGCGGCCGCCGACAACCCGTCTGTCGCCATCGCGACCATCGAGGAGGGCGAAGCCTACATCCATCTCGTCAAGGAGTACGGCATCGACGAGTACGCCTCTTTTACCAAACCAACGGGAAAGGGCGAGTACTCACGACCCCGCGACGAACTGTTCGACGAACTCGGTGATGCGCTGGGCCACCTCGACGTCGACGCAATTATTCTCGCCGGCCCCGGGTTTACCAAGCAGGACGCCCGCGACTATTTTTCCGAAAACCACCGCGCGCTCGACGAGTTGCTCACGGTTGTCGATACGTCGAGTGCGGGTGGCCGCGGCGTCCACGAGGTGCTCAAACGCGGTGCCGTCGAGGAGGTCCAAGACGAGACGCGCATTGCGCGAGAAGCCGAGACGATCGACGAACTCATGAACCGAATCGCCGACGGCGCAAAGGCCGCCTACGGAATCGACCAGGTTGCCGAAGCGGCCGAGTTCGGTGCGGTCGAAGAACTGCTCGTCCTCGACGAACGACTGCGCGATGAGCGACAGGGCGACGGCGACTGGGGCATCGATGTCAACGACGTGATCGAATCGGTCGAACAGAAGGGTGGCGACATCACGGTGTTTTCGGCGGCGTTCCAACCCGGCACGCAGCTAAAAAATCTTGGCGGAATTGCGGCGTTGCTCCGGTACCGGTTGCAGTAGCGAACCGTCTCTCGGATTACAGGCGCAACGATTTAACCGCCCGCGGCCGACTGTCCGATTGTGAGCAACGCAACTGCGAGCAATCGAACCATTGTTCAGCGCATCGAACGGTGGCTCGAGTTCATCTTTTACAGTGGCGTTGAGCTGTCGGTTCTCGGGAGTCCGGCGCTGCTCATCCTGTTGTACTTCCCGTTTTACGACATCGACGCCAACGCGATTGCCGGGCTCTCGACGATCATGTTCGGCACGCTCTGGCTGGCGATGTTCCGCGGGGGCTACCTGCCGGCGCGCGACTACCCACGGCTCGGTAACTTCAGTTCGGTTCCGCTTCGAACGGTGTACTATTCGGCGACCGTGCTGGGGGCGACTTGGCTCGGCGCGTTCGGCTGGCAGGTGTTCGGTACGCTCGCGGTTGGCTTTCTGTTGCCCATCGGCGTCACGTGGCTCGCGTTCGCCGCCTTTCCGTTCGTCTGGCGGGGCGAGCGCGTTCGGTAAGCGCGAGCGGCGTTCTGACGATTTATTACTTATTTTCCAGTGAGCGCCTTGCTCGCCGGCGCAAATTCGATCGACTGGCCGAGTCCCCGTTCGCGAGCCCGCTCGTACAACATTGCGGCGGCGGCAACCGTCTCGATTCCCGTCCCGCCGCTGTCGAACACGGTGATGTCCGTGTCGCGTGCGCGTCCAGCCGCGTTGCCGGCGACGACATCGCCGAGCTCCGCGTGAATGTGCGTTTCGTCGACAGCGCCGGCATCGAGCGCGGCGAGAAACGAGCCGGCATCCTGCGTGACGCGCTCGCGGAGATCCGGGACGTAGACGCTTCGTTCGATGGTCGTCGTATCCAACTCGCGCTTGCGCCGGTGGTACTGGCCCATCGCGGTGACGTGCGTTCCGGGCGCGAGGAGGTCGCCGTCGAACACCGGCTCGCTCGCGTTCGTTGCGGTAATAACGATGTCGCTGTCGACGACCGCACCCCTGCTCGATTCGACCGCTTCGACCGGGAGTTTGAGTGTTTCAGTGAGCTCTGCTGCAAACGCCTCGCGGTTCTCGGGTGTTGGCGAGTATACCTTCACAGCCGAGAGATCACGAACGGTCGCGGTTGCGCGGAGTTGCCCGCGGGCCTGCGGTCCCGAACCGATGACGCCAACCGTGTCGGCGTCGGCCCGGGCGAGCGCGTCGACGCCGACCGCGCCCGCCGCACCGGTTTTGAACGGATTCAGGCGCGCGCCGTCGAGCAGCGCGAGCGGTTCGCCGCTGTCGGCGTCGAACAACGGTGTCATGAACCACGCGTCACGCTCGCCGAAGCCTGCCGAATACATGTAGCCGCCCATCACGCCTGAGTCGGGGAGAATCGCGCTGTACGCCGTGAGCATGCCGGGCGGGTCGTCGCCGAACAGCGCGGTCCGTGGTTTCGCCGGCGCACCCTCACCGCGCTGGCGGTAGCCGTCGGCGACGCAGTCGACGTAGTCGGCGGGCGTCGCCAGACCGTCGATGTCACTGCTGGACAGAAACAGGGTGTCAGTCATAGCTGTCCTATGTGGGGAGTCGGCAAAAAACGGGTGGCCAGCAGGAATCGACTCGGGGAATGACATGGTCGTCGCGACCACCCAGTGAGTTCACCACTCCCTCGCGCGCTCACGAATAGCCACGAGCTATTGTTCGGTGCTCGCGTGCTGTTGGGGCGGCTGAGCGGTGTCGGATGCTGTCGGTTCCGACACACTGGGAACATTCACGAACAGCGCGTGGCCGATAATGGCTATTGCGCCCGTCGCGCCAACAACCACGGCGGCGTTGAGCGACATGCCTGCCACCCAGAGGGCTGCGGTACCGCCAACCAGCAGCACCGGAATCAGGGCGAGCACGTAGTCATAGTAGCAGTTCATAATTCATTACATACATTGGTTGAACAGTACATAAAATTTTCCCATACCTCACCACTGACCATTGGAAACTAATCCGGTTGCTTTTGTATAAGTTATAGAGATATCGCGTCGAGAGAGCCACGTTGGCGACGCAGTACTGGGTGCGTTCACGACTGAGTAGTGGGTAATATACTGCTACCGCGACCCGTGGCGCACACACGCATTGCTGTCGCGGTCGAGACCACACCCAAACCGATCAACGCCGTCGAACCGACGGGTTCACCCGATGAGTTTGAAAAAGAGCCAACGGAGTCCGCCGATGAGCACACCGGGCAGGACGAGCGTGATCAGGACAAAAATCACGTCAAGATCGCCGGGGAACACGGGCGTCCACCGGAGCGCAAAGCCGATCAGTGCGGCCAACACCCACGCGCGGATCCCCAGCGGGACGGCCGCTTTCGCCGACTCGGCCGCACCCGCGGAGTAGGCACCGATCAGCACCGCGGCAACGACCCACCCGAGCAGAAAGGGGGCGTAGACGCCGAGCGCGCGCTCGGGAAGAAGCGTGTTGTGTTGGATCATACCGTACGTGAGAACACCGATAATCGCCACGAGGTCGCCCACGGCGAGCGGCAGTGCCGCCGAATCGACACGGTCGTCGAGCGCGGCCGGGAGTGCAAGCATACCTGACGGTTCGGGCGGACGGTAAAATCTTCAATGGTTCGCCCCGACAACGGTGTACTCGAAACCCCCATCGAGAACCGACACCGTGAATCCGGCCGTTGCGAGCAGTTCAGCCAGCGCTTTGGGCGTGTGAAACGTCGACTCCATGCCGATTGCGTGCTCGGCGCGAGCGAGCAGCCAGCCAAGCGGATGGCTCGGGTCGAACTCGCGAATCACACAGACGCCGCCCGCCCGAATCGCCCGCTGTGCCTCGTCCAGCACCGCGGCCTGATCGGGCATGTGGTGAAACGCGTCGACGACAATGGCGGCGTCGACCGCATTGTCACCGAGTGGCAACCGACTCGCATCTCCCTGCACCGCGCTGAGCGGGCCGACCATCCCCGCGTTGTCACCGGACGACCGCCGCCGGATTCGTCGGCCGCTTTCGTCCGGCTGTCGCGTTCGTGCTCGCTCCAGCATCCCACGTGAGATGTCGACGACGGTTCGCTCGGTGGCGTCGACCGCGATTGTCGCGCGGCCGCTTCCCCCGCCGAGGTCGACGAGTCGGTCGACCGATCGGTCGGCGCGTGCCAGCCCAGCGCGCAGCGCGTCGTCATCGGCTGCCGGCATGACGATGTCGTACAGCGGTGCCAGTCGGTTGAAAAAGCGAACGTCGCCGACTCCGTGCATACGGTACCGTTGGGTCGTCTCCCGTTTAGTGATTGCTCCGTTGTGTTGGGACGTTTTGATCCTGCAAAACAATCTTCGGATTCACCGGGATGTTTATCAGTTTCCTGCTGGTCTACGGGGTATCCGACATGAACCGTCGTACAATCGCGCTTGCAGTGGGCGGGACGATTCTCGTAGCTGGCTTGCTCGTGGCCGTTGTTGGCGTTCCAACTCACCTGTTTTTCACTCCGACGGACACCGGGGCTGCCGCTGGGCTCGCTGCCGACGATGTCGACGACGAGGTGGTCGCCGAGGGCTTGGAGGTTCCGTGGGAAACCGTTGTTCTCGACGAGGGGAGGTATCTCGTGACCGAGCGAACCGGCGCGCTGCTGCTGATCGAAGACGGCGAAACCCACGTCATCGAGCGCTTTGGCGAGTTGGACGAGCCGTTCCTCGGTGAGGGTGGACTCCTGGGCATTGCACTCCATCCCGACTTCGAGGAGAACCGACAGCTGTACGTCTATCAGACGGTCGACCGCGAGGATGTCGAGAACACGGTCCGGCGGTTCGACCTCGATCTCGACCAGCGCGAACTCCGCAACGAGGAGACGATCATCGACGAAATTCCAAGCGACCGCATCCACAACGGCGGGCGAATCGCCTTCGGTCCCGACGACCACCTCTACATCACGACCGGCGATGCGAACGAAGCGGATCTCGCACAGGACACCGACTCGCCGGCCGGCAAAATTCTGCGCGTCGAGGCCGACGGCTCGGTTCCGGCTGACAATCCCTTCGACAACGAGGTCTACTCTTACGGCCACCGCAACGCGCAGGGACTGACGTGGGATGACGAGGGCCGACTCTGGGCGACCGAACACGGCCCGACGGCGCGGGACGAACTCAACGTCGTCACTGCGGGCACGAACTACGGCTGGCCGACTATCACGGGACACGAAACTCATCCCGAGATGACGTCGCCGGCGTTTCACTCCGGCCCCCACGAGACGTGGGCTCCGGCTGGAGCGACGTTCGTTGATAACCGCGTCTTTTTCGCCGGGCTCCGTGGTGAGCGACTCTATGAAGCCGGTGTCGTCGACGACGAGGTCACCAGTTTTGTCGCCCACTTTGGCGGCGATTACGGCCGACTCCGCGCGGTAACGGTTGGCCCCAACGAAGAGTTCCTGTATCTCACGACGAGCAACACTGACGGTCGCGGCGAGGAGCGCGCTGGTGACGACAAACTGATCCGGGTGCCGGTTGACGCATTTTAGCGGCCGATACGCGGCGTCGACGCAGTATCGGGTTCGACACGCGGCGTCGTTTTATTTCGCGCGCGGAACCGTCACATCGGCCAATCCTGCCTCGATCTGCTCGCGCGTGTCCGCAAATTTCGGTGGCAACACGAGTTTCTCACCAAGGGCATCCAGCGGTTCGTCGCTATCGTAGCCCGGATCGCTCGTCGCAAGTTCGAACAGGACGCCGTTTGGCTCCCGAAAGTACACCGAGCGGAACCAGTGGCGGTCGATCTGGTTGGTCGACCGCACGCCGTGGGCGCGAACCGCCTTCCGCATCGCCTCCTGATCGGCGTCGGTCGGCGTCTGAAACGCGACGTGGTGGACGGTGCCGTGGCCCTGCCGGCCGCCCTCGATGGTTGGGAGGATGTCGACGTACTTGCCCACTGAGCCGGGTGCCGCAAAGCGGGTTCGTTCGTCGCCGGGCGTGTCGTCGGGCGACTGCTCGGTGCCGACGTTGCTAAAGCCCATCGTCTCCAGCAGTTCCTCGGTTTGGAACGGATCGCCCAGCCAGAGCGTCACCGAGTGAAAGCCGCGGATGGCCGACTCCGCGGGAACGAACTCGGTCCACGGGACGGTCGGCTCATCGTCGGGAATCTCCACTTCGACGAGTTCGATCGGCAGGCCGTCGGGATCAAAAAACGGGAGGACGGTTTCACCGAATCGCTCGATGCGGTCGGCGTAGTCGACGCCGTACTCGTCGAACCGCGCTTCCCAGTAGTCGAGGCTGCCCTCGGGCACGCGAAACGCGGTTCGCGAGACTTGGCCGGTGCCGACTTTTCCTTGGCGCATATTTTCCCAGGGGAAGAACGTCATGCTCGTGCCGGGCGTGCCCTCGGCGTCGGCGAAAAAGAAGTGATACGTCGATGGGTCGTCCTGATTGATCGACCGCTTGACGAGTCGCAGGCCGAGCGTTTCGACCCAGAAATCCATGTTCTGCTGGGGGTCGCCAGCGATGCAGGTGACGTGGTGAATGCCGGGCGTTGGTGGTGTGTCAGTCATTAGTGACTCAACGGGCCGACGCTACTTTACTGTCTGCTAACCCGGACGTTACCAGTCGGGGGGTTTCGCGCCACAACAGCGCTCTTGTGTGTCGGGTGTTGAACGAATGTATGGAGTTCGTCGTTCTCGGCTGGCCCGACGACGAGCCACGGCTCAGACTCGACTACCGGCGGTTTGCCTACGCCGGCAAGTTCGTGACCGGTCGGCTGGGAATCGCCGTTGTCCGAAACCCCGCTGGCGACGACGCCGACTGTGTTGGTGTCGTCGCCAATCACACCGCCAACGCTGCGGTCAACTCACCGCCCACCCCCGCCAGCCACGAACGTTCGTCCGCGTCGCTTTCGGCGTTACCCGACGGCCTCACCGAGGCCGACTTCGCCGACGACATCCTCGCGGCCGTCGGCTTCAACGCCGACCGAACCGAGCGCGAGACGCTCTGGCTCCGATACCTCACCGTCCGGCGCGACTGCCGGGGGTCGGGCCACGAACTCGGCCCGCGACTCGCCGCGTTCATCACGTCGCGAGCGGCCGACCAGGGCTACCGTTGTGCGCGCATCGCCGTCAACAACGTGTTTTCGTACCGCGCGCTCTACAAGGCGGGATTCGCCTACACCGGCCGCCAGACCGGCGTGGCCGAACTCGTCCTCGAACGGCCAACGACCCACCTGGCGGCCGTGTCGTCGTCGCGGTACCGACGTGGGGTGTCGATATTCGCCGAGCGCGACGAGTTGTCGACTGCCGAACGGGCGTATCTCGATTCCGCTCGCGTGGCCGACCCGCCGGCGGTGTGTGTAGCGGTCGATTGCGACAACGCTGACTGGTCACGCGAAAACACCGGCGAGTCGTCGACGGAGTGACCGACTCGCCGCCGCGGCCAACGCGTGGGTTTCAAACCCGCCGCCCTCGTTCGACCCGTATGGGAAATGCGGATCTTCGCTCGCTGGCGGCACTCTCGGAGTGCCCGTTCGAGAACATCGAAGGGAGCACCGTCGCCGTCGACGCACACAACTGGCTCTACCGCTATCTGACGACGACGGTCAAATGGACCGACGACGCGGTGTACACCACGGCTGACGGCACCGAAGTCGCCAACCTCGTCGGCGTGATTCAGGGGCTTCCGAAGTTCTTCGAACACGGGTTGACCCCGATTTTCGTTTTCGATGGCGGCGTCACCGAACTCAAAGACGACGAGGTGGAAAAACGCCGCGAGCAACGCAAAAAGGCCGAAAAACGGTTGGAAGAAGCCGAGAACGCGGGCAACGCGCTCGAAGCCGCTCGGCTTTCGGCGCGAACCGTTCGACTCACCGAGACGATCCAGGAGACGACGCGCGAACTGCTCGACCTGCTTGATGTTCCGTACATCGACGCTCCTGCCGAGGGCGAAGCCCAGGCGTCCTACATGAACCGGGTTGGCGACGTCGATTTCGTCGGCAGCGAGGACTACGATACGCTGTTGTTCGGCGCGCCGCGAACCCTGCGGGGACTGACGAGCAAGGGCCACCCCGAACTGATGGAGTTGGAGCCCACGTTGACAACCCACGACCTCACTTACGAGCAACTGGTCGACGTGGCGTTGCTCTGTGGCACGGATTTCAACGAGGGCATCCGCGGCATCGGCCCGAAAACCGGTGTCAAACTAATCAAAAAACACGGCGACCTCTTCGGCGTGCTCGAAGCCCGCGATGAACACATCCCGTTTGCCGACCGGATTCGCGAGCTGTTTTTCAATCCGCCGGTGACCACGGAGTACACCGTTGGCGGCTCGATCACCCCCGACCTTGTGGCCGCCCGCGCGTACGTAATCGAGGAGTGGGAGGTCGACGAGAGTGAGGTCGACCGCGGCTTCGAGCGAATCGAGCAGTCCGTCGTCCAGACCGGGCTCGATCGCTGGAGCTAATCGGGAATCTGTGTCGACGCCGACTGGCTTTTCGAGCGTGATCGGCGTTGGCCGCGGCATCGGTTGGCCGTGGCGTCACCACCGCCGGCTGCGGTCACCACACCCGAGACGACTAAACCGCCGGCGGCCGAACAGCGAGTATGAGCGATGAGCCTGGGGTGACTCTCACCGTCCGGAGCGCCGAAAAGCGCGATGCGGGCCGGGGAATCGCCCGCCTTCCACAGCAAGCAATGCGCGAACTCAGCGTGCTGAGCGGCGACACCGTCGTGATCGAGGGACGCGACACCACCGTCGCCAAAGTGTGGCCCGGCGGCCACTCGGTCGACTCCGGGTCGGTTCTCGTCGACGCCGATACCCGCACCAACGCGGGCGTCAAAGTCGGCGAACGCGTCCGGGTGACGAAGGAGTCGGTCGCCGACGCCCGCCGCGTTGGCCTGATCGCGCCCGACGAACTCGCGAGGGTGGATATCGACCACAGCACCGTTGAGGAGGCGGTCAAACGCGGCCTGCAGGATCGCCCCATCCGCGAGGGCGAGGGCGTTCGCATCGAGCGACTTGCGGGCAGCCGGTTCGTCGTCAGCGAGACCGACCCCGAGGGAACGGTTCGCGTTACCGATTCGACCCGGGTAACCGTCCGGCCGATTACGGGCAGCAAGCCGACCGCCAGCGCGGGCGACGATGCTGGAAGTGGCGGCACTGTGAGCGGCCAGAGCCGTCGCGACCGCGCCAGCGACGATGCCGAGAGCGCCGCCGACCGGCTTCGCAAAACGGTCGAGCGCGCGACCGGAACCGACCGCGCCGACCGCGATGACCACCTCGAGCCGCCCGAACGCCCCGAAACCGGCGTCACCTACGAGGACATCGGCGGGCTCGACGAGGAACTCGAACTCGTCCGCGAAATGATCGAACTGCCGCTTTCGGAGCCGGCGGTGTTCACCCGACTCGGCATCGAACCGCCAAAGGGCGTCTTGCTCCACGGCCCACCGGGAACGGGGAAAACGCTGATCGCCAAGGCTGTCGCCAACGAGGTCAACGCGACGTTCAAAACGATTTCGGGTCCCGAAATCATGTCGAAGTACAAAGGTGAGTCCGAAGAACGGCTGCGCGACACGTTCGAGGCGGCCGCCGACAACGCGCCGGCAATCATCTTTTTCGACGAAATCGACTCGATTGCGGGCAAACGCGAGGACGGCGGCGACGTCGAAAACCGCGTGGTGGGGCAGTTGTTGTCGCTGATGGACGGCCTCGACGCCCGCGGCAACGTGATCGTTATCGGCGCGACAAACCGGGTCGACAGCCTCGATGCCGCGCTGCGTCGCGGCGGCCGGTTCGACCGCGAAATCGAGATCGGCGTGCCCGGAGAGGCCGGCCGCCGCGAAGTGCTCGACGTCCACACCCGGCGGATGCCGCTGGCCGACGGCGTCGACATCGACAAACTCGCGAGCAGAACCCACGGCTTCGTCGGCGCGGATCTCGAATCGCTCGCCAAAGAGGCGGCGATGACGGCGCTGCGACGAACCCGAAAGGCCGGCGAAAGCCTCCATTCCATCGCGGTCACCCGTGCGGATTTCGAGGCGGCGATGGCGGCGGTCGAACCGAGCGCCATGCGCGAGTATGTCGCCGAAAAACCGACGACCGGCTTTGAGGATGTCGGCGGACTCGAAACGGCAAAAGAAAAACTCGAACAGGCGGTGATGTGGCCGCTGCAGTACGGCCCGCTGTTCGATGCGGCCGACACGACGCCGCCGACTGGCGTGCTCCTGCACGGGCCGCCGGGCACCGGCAAAACACTGTTGGCGCGAGCGATTGCCGGCGAAAGCGAGGTCAACTTCATTCAGGTGCAAGGTCCCGAACTGCTCGACCGCTACGTCGGCGAGAGCGAGCGCGCCGTCCGCGACGTGTTCGAGCGCGCCCGGCAGTCGGCGCCGGCGATCATCTTTTTCGACGAAATCGACGCGATTGCGGGCGACCGCGACGGCCTCGGAAGCGACTCGGGCGTCGGCGACCGCGTGGTGAGTCAACTGTTGACCGAACTCGACCGGCTCAGCGACAATCCGAACATGGTCGTGCTCGCCGCGACCAACCGCCGCGACAGCCTTGACGACGCGTTGCTCCGGGCGGGTCGGCTCGAACGGCACATCGAGGTGCCAAAACCTGACGAGGACGCACGGCGGGCGATTCTCGCGGTGCACACGCGAAAAAAACCGCTCGCCGACGATATCGATCTTGACGCGATCGCGGAGGCGACCGAGGGCTACTCGGGGGCCGAACTCACCTCGATTTGCCGGGAAGCCGCCCTGCTGGCGATCATGAACGTTGCCGACCAGCACGAAGGACTTGCGGCCAACGACCACGCCGGTGACGTGGTGATCACGGCCGACCAGTTCGAAACCGCGTTGGCGTCGGTGGCGGCGAGTCGGTAGCGGATCAGTGGCGATGCGTCGGCCACCGGGTCGGGAGCGGTGGTTCCAGAGCGGCAGTTCGGGCGGCGTGTCGCAAGCGACGAACCGGTTCTCTCGCCACCGAAACGCGACCCCGGTGGCGTCGTCCGCGACCCAATGATTCAAACGGGTCGGTGTTGATTCAATCACTATGAGTGATGAAGAACCTCTGACCGAGCAGCCACTCACCGATGCCCGCGCCGAACAGCTCAAAACCGCTTGCCGAAGCGCGGTTGGCGACAGCTGCCGGTCGGTCACCTACTTCGATGCAACCAACTATATGCAGGTGTATCTTCGCGGCGACCTCGAACGGGACGCCGACCTCATGTCGTTTATCGGCCACGAATGGCACGACTACAAAACCACGACCGACGCGTACGCCGGCTCGGAGCTTGGCAAATACCGCTACTCGATTCGCGTCTTCGAAAACGGCTTTCTCGTCCGTGTCGGCGTCGACGACAGCGGCGTGTTCGTGACGACTGACGGCCTGAAACTCAAGGATTTCGACTCGCTGATCGCGACCATCTCCGAACTCCTCGAAAGCTGGGACTAGCCAACAGAAGCGGTAAACCCCTTCATCCCCCACACTGCGTCGTGGACACCCGTCTCCGTGAGATCCTGTTGGTGCCGCTAACGGCCGTTCGCTGGTGGCGACGCATGACGACCGCGCCGGCGGCCGAACGGTGGCTGGTGCTGGTCGGCCTGCCCGTCGTGTTGACGCTGAGTTGGCTGTCGGGTCTCGGCGGCTCGCTGGCGTTTCGCCTCGGTGCGGAGTCGTTGTGGGCGAGCGAACGAACGGTGGTCACGGCGTTTACGGCCAACTATGCACACCTCCACGGCCGACACCTGTTCGACAATCTGCTCAATTTCTGGGTGACGCTGTTCGCCATCTACCCGCTCGTCGCCATCGCTGGGTGGGGATCGCAGTTTCGGCGTTCGTTGCTCGTCTACCTTTTTGCCGTTCCGTTCGTCATCGCCGGCGTCTCGCTTGCCGTGCTCGAAACGAATCCGTGGCAGGTTGCGGTCGGCTTTTCGGGCATTGTCGCCGCCCTGTTGGGCTTTCTCCCGGTCGTCGGGGCGACCGCCGCTTGCGCCGAGACCGATGGGGCGGTCAGCCCTGCGTGGGCGATCGTCCCGTTTTTTGCGTCGCTGGGGCTCGTGTTTTCCGGTTCGTCGACAGCAACCGCATCGCCCGGCGGACTGGTCGGCGCTGGCTGGCTCACCGGCGCGGTCGTCGCCGGCGGACTCTGCTGGTGGGCCGACCGGCCACTGCATCTCCGACCGCGTTTCTCCCGGCTGTCCGATGACCACCGGTTGGCGTTTCTCATCGGCATGACCGTCTTCGTCTTCGGCGTTTTCGGCGCGTTCGTTTTCGTTGGCTCCACGACGAACGTCTGGGGGCATCTCGCGGGCTACGTTGCGGGCTTCGTCTTCCCGTATTGTGTTTTTGTCGTGTTTCCCGCACTCGCGACGCGCCTTCGGTAGGTGATCGCGTTCGATCGCAGTCGACAGCGTTCGTCCTGGATTCTCGTCACCCGTCGTCGACTCGGCCCGCAAACACCGCACTGGCCGCGCCCGCAAGCACGTCGATGGCGACCCGAATGTCCGATTCACGGACGTCAAACGTTGGGGTGTGGTGACCGCCCGGATGGTCGGTCCCGACGCCGACGTAGGCGGCGCGTCCGCCCGTTTCGTCGACGCGATTCATGAGGTATGTCGCATCCTCGCTGCCGCCCAGCGTGTCGCGGTCGAACACGCGGTCGACGCCGACAGTGTTCCGCGCCACGTCGGCGACGACGCCCGCGAGCGTCCGATCGCTTCGGGCGCTTGGCGCGTCGCCGAGCAGGTCGACGTCGACCCCGCAGTCGTACATGGTCGCCGCGCCGTCGAGCACGCGTTCGGCGTGTTCCCACATGTACTCCATCAGCGCCGTTGTTTCGCCGCGAACCTCGCCGTCGAGAAACGCCGACTCGGGGACGATGTTGGTCGCGGTACCGCCGCCAACACGGCCGGTGTTCACGCGGGTTGCGCCCGCCGAGTGCCGTGGAATCGCGTAGAGATTCTGGATTGCGGCCGCCATCGATTGCACCGCGTTGTCACCGGCTTCGGGTCGCGCACCGGCGTGTGCCGACTCGCCCGAAAACGCCGCCCGAAACTGCCGAACCGCGAGAAAGCCGTCGATGCCGGCGACGATTTCGCCGGAGGGATGGTCGAGACCGATGTGGGCCGCCAGCAGGGCGTCAACGCCGTCGAGCACGTCGCTTGCGGCGATCGATTTGCCGCCCGCGATGGTTTCTTCTGCGGGCTGGAAAATGAGGACGAACCGGCCCTCGAACTCGCTGTCGAGCAGGCGGTCGAGCACACCCATGCCAATCGTCGCGTGGGCGTCGTGCCCACAGGCGTGCATGTAGCCCTCGTTTGTGGATCGAAAGCCGGCGGCTGCGGGCTGGTGTGTGTCGTCATCGGCTTCACGAATGGGGAGTGCGTCGATGTCGACGCGGAGCGCAACCGTCGGGCCCTCCCCGCGGTCGACGACCGCGACCGCCCCGGTGAATCCCTCGCCGAGTTCGGCGAGAACGTCCTCGGAAGCACCGGCCGCACGGGCCCGTTCGCGCCACTCGGCGAGCGTCTCGCTGTCGGGCACGTTTCGACGCGTGTCGGGAACGTGGATGTCGGGGCCGTAGCGAACCTCGTCGACCGCGCGTGATTCGAGTTCGGCGATGAGTCTGGTGGTGGTGTAGAACTCACACCACGCGGGTTCGGGGTGGCGGTGGAGGTCGCGTCTGAGCGTTTGGTAGGAGTCGGCGAGCGCCTCGTGATCGGTCATACCGGTTCGACGCGCGCCGAGAAAATAAAGCTACGAAGGCGGTGCGTGGTTAGCTCTGGCCTTGGCCGAGCGGTTTGTGTTGTTCGACCTCGATTTCGACGTGAATCGAGTCGGGAAAGTCCATGTGGCCGACTTTGCGGGCGATGTGGTCTGCGCCGTAGATATCGATCCGGCGCTCGTACACCTCGTAACTCCAGGCCGGAAACTCGACACCGGGTTGGAGCGTTCGGTACAGTGGCACGCTGATTCGTTCGGGTGGCGAGGCGTGTGGGCCCTTGCACTGGCCGCCCTTTTTTTCGACGAGCTGTTTGAGCGACGAGACCGTCTCGTCGAGGACGGTCCGGTCACCCGACTGGAAGGTGAGTTTGGTGACGAAGGTCATTGATTGTCGGGTGTGCGGGCGCGAACGGCAAAAGTGCATCTACCGCTGGGTTCGACCGCTCGCTACTTTGTGACCTCGATACTGGGCACGCCATCTGGCGTTTGTGCGTTGGTGTCGCCGGCGACGTTGCTGTCGCGGTCGTGGTCGGCGCCACCGTCGCTGTTGCTGTCGGCGACGACACCACGTCCGCACTCCCACTTCCCGTCGCTGTTGCCGAGACCGTCGCCCTCGCGGGAACTCTGGCTCCGATACCCTCTTAACACGCCGTTACATATCGGTTTACAATGACGGTTGAGGCAACCAGCGCTGGGGCGATCCTCTTCCGCGACACCCGCGGCCGACGGGAGTACTTGCTCCTCAAAAGCCGTCCGGGGGACTGGGAGTTCCCCAAAGGCGGGGTCGAAGGAGAAGAGGAGCTTCAGCAAACGGCGATCAGGGAGGTATCCGAGGAGGCCGGTATCGACGAGTTCCGACTCATCAACGGCTTCCGCGAGGAGTACGACTACGTGTTTCAGGCCAGCGGCAAGACGATCCACAAGACCGTCCACCTGTTTATCGCCCACTCGTTCGAGGCGAGCGCGGAGATTTCGAAAGAACACCGCGACCTACAGTGGCGCGACTACGAGCAGGCGCTCAACACGATCACCCAAGACGGCCCCCGCGAAATTCTCGAAGAGGCCCACGAGTTTCTCGACCGGAAACTCGAAGAAGAGGGTGACTACATTTAGTCGTTACTGAGCCGTGTCCCCTTCGGCCGGTTTTGATTCCGAGTTCAGCTACGAGCTGTGTGTCTGTCGCTGGGCCGAGTTGGCGTGGCCGCCCGGCGAGTCCGTTGGTGACGCCGACAGCACCGCGCTCACGACGCACATCGTCGCCCGCCAACTCGGCACCCAAAAACGGCGCTGGGACACCGTCATCGTCGAGGTCGACCCCGCGGCACTCCGCAACCGCGCCGCCTTCGGCGACGCAGAACTCGACAGCGACCTGCTCCATATCCTCCGCAACGCGCCCGCCGAGTGGGCGTGGTACCGCGAGGCGCTTCCGGAGCCGGACTATCCGTGGCGCTACGTCCGCGAGGCGATCCACCGCGCCGCCGACCGCGACATCCTTCACACCCGCCGCGCCGGCAACCGCATCGAAATCAGGCGAATCGCGCCGTATCCCGACTGGCTCGTCCGCCTTATCGCCATCGAGAACAAACCCGATCTCGACGCGAGTGCCGCCCGGCGACTGGGCGACCAACTCACCCACGACGTGGACGTCGGACTCGCCGACGAGGTCTGGGTTGCGACGAGCCGAACCGGCGAGTTGGTCGAACCGGCGTTGCTCGAAGCGCTCCCCGTTGAAGCGGGCATTCTCACGACAGCGTTCGACGACGGTGTCGACGCCGACAGTGCGCAGGTTGACTGGCACCCGACCGCGTTGACGCCGACGCACGGCGCGGCGCACCGAACCACGCGTCGACTCGAACTCGCCGAACGCGCCTACGGTCGCGGCTGGCGAAACTACCACGAAACGATGCGGCCGGACTGCCGGTACTTCGCGCTTCGCCGACACGGCCGGGCGCTGGTGCCGTGGTGCGGGGCCAAAGAATGCCATCAGTCGGCGTCACTGTGTTCGGGCTCCTGTGTCGACTTTTCGCCCGAACCGCCCGCGTGGCGCATGCGGGGCTGGCCGATCGAGGGTGGACCGGGAGCCGCGAGCCGCCGGCTGCTCGCCGACCGTGCAAACCGTGAAAACTCCTAACGCTCACTCCTCGATGGTGCTGACGGCGACCGCGTCGCGCTCGACTGCCAGTCGGAACGTCGGCACCGTCCGGTAGATGACCTCGACGACGTTCTTGCGTTTGAGGCTCTGGAGGGCCCGCCGAACCGCTCCAGCTTCGGGATCGATGTCGTAGCGCTCGCGGAGTTTGTTGAGGACGCTCACGACGCTTTCGGATCGCTCGTCGGGGCCGGCAACGACCGCAAACACCTGCGATTCGAGCAGTGGTACGCGGATTTCGCTCGGCGCAACGTCGCTGCCCTCACCCTCGGTCGGCGGCTCGACGCCGGGGTCGACGCCGGTGAGTTCGACGGCCTCGGCGGTCGACCGGATGAGGCTGTTGTCGTCGCGAAAGTAGTACTCCTTGAGGTGTTTTTCGAGATACTGGTGGACCTCGCTGCCGCTGTCGAGGCCCCAGCGCTCTCCGAGTTCCTTGTTTTTCGTTGGCTGGAGTTCGACGATGTCGCCCAGCCGGTCGATTTCCTCGTCAGTGAGGCTCATAGCGCTCTCTTTTCGCCCACCCCATATCGTGGTTCCGGGTTTCGGTTGCCAGCCAAATCGGTTTTATTCGGCTTATCGACAGAAAGGACTACGTCGACTGGGCGCGGACAACCATCATGACCGATCGTGTCAAAATCGCGCGTGTCAAACCCGTGTTACAGGAGATCGAGTACCCCGTTGGCCGACAGGCCGCCGCAGACGCCTTTGATTCGGTGACGCTGACGCTGGCCGATGGCGAGGCCAATCTCGGTGGGCTCATCGCCAAGGCTGGCCGCGATCAGTTCGAGTCGGCTGACGACCTTGCGACCGAACTCAACAATGTCATGCCGATCGAGGCGGTCGGCGAACCCGGCCAGTCCGATGGCGACGCCTGAACGGCGCGTTTCGTCGGGTCGCAATCGCTCGAACCCCGCCGTTTAAGTAACTCACAGGGCGTGGTTTCGCTAATGGAATTTTGTGACGACTGCGGTTCGATGATGAAAACGGAGGGCGACCACTGGCTCTGTGGCTCGTGTGACTTTTCGAAACTCCGCAATCAAAAACAGGAGGCCGCGATGACGACGACACAGGGTCAGCGCGACACGGAAATCATCGACGTCAGCGACGCCGAGGACAACGGGCTACCGACGACGAACGCACGGTGTCCGACCTGCGAAAACGACCGGGCGTACTGGTATATGCAACAGATCCGGTCGGCCGACGAGAGCGAAACGCGGTTTTTCATCTGCACCGACTGCGAGCACAAGTGGCGCGAGGACGACCACTGAGATGACACTCCCGCCGCCAGCGGTGCCGGCCGATCGGCTGGCCGACTGGCGGCAAACCGAACAGCGTGTCGAAGCGGCGTTTTCGACGCCGATTGTCACGGTCACCACGCACACGCACGTGTATGAGGAGGTGGCCGAACGCGACCGAATCCGTGTCGCGTGCGATATCGACCAGCCGTGGCGGTTCTTTTTTGCGAGTCGCCTCCGGCTCGACCCACCCAAACAGCCCTCGCGACTGTTGACCGAACTCGTCACTCGGCGAGCAGCGGCCTCCTTCGAGGAGCGCTTGGAAGCGCGGTCGTTCGAACGAATCAACCGAACGCGCTCCGATGGATCGGGTACGGGTGGACACACCGACCGAACTCGGTTCGATTACCGCGCAATCTGTCGACTCCGCGAGCGCAACGCGACGATCTCGCTGCCGGTGGCGGCCTCGCTCGCGATCTGGGATGCCGGCGGTGATTACCACCTCGCGGGCGGTGGCTATCCCAGCGGTCGGCCCGATAGCGCACCCGACGCCGTTGGCGACGCGCTTGCAACGCATACCAATCCGGCGACCGCTGCAACGACGCTTGATGCGCTTATTGACGCCACGATGGCGGCATCCCGACAGTAAGCCGGACGAGGGTTTCGACGGCGTGATTCGGCGTCCTGAATCACTCGAACGTTCGCGTTCTCGCCGCTCAGCACTCGCCCGCGTCGGTTTCGGTGAGGACTGACAGCCCACCGTCGCGGCCGACGATCACGGTGAGATTGATGCAGTCTTGACGGTCGAATTCGGACAGCGAAGTCCGGCGGAGTTCGTCGTGGTCGAGTCGGGTGATAATCTGAAACGCACCCGGTTCATCGGACCAGTCGGCCTCGATATCGGTTCCCTCGCCGCCGTCAAGTTCGTGGGTCGACCAGTGTTCGACCTCGCTGTCGCGCTGGACGATGACGTCGACGGTGTGGCTCGATGAATCGAGGTTTTCGATCGAAACCGAGCCAAGCGTTGTTCCCGACGATGCTTCGTCGCCGTCTGCATCGATCCCGTCAAGACAGCCGGCGACCGCAGCGACGCTGGCGACGCCGACGCCCGCAACCACTTGTCGTCGTGAGAGTTTCGTCATTGCTGTGTGCAGTTCAAGAACGTATTTAACTGTTCGCGAGACGGACTCGAGAAATTGTCCGTCTCGACGGCTGCCCGAGTCTCATTGGCTCCTCCCGGGGTCATCACGTCTCACTCAACGAACTCGATGCCCGTAATCTCGAAGCGCGCACCGCCAGCCGCTCCCTCGGCCAGTCGAATACTCCAGCCGTGGGCCTCGGCGATTTCCGCGACGATTGCCAGTCCAAACCCGGTTCCCTGTGTCGATGTCGAGTAGCCCGCCTCGAACACCGACTCTCGCTCGTCTGCGGGAACGCCGGGGCCGTCGTCTTCGACGTAGAGACCCGCACCATCCGCCAGCAGTCCAACCCTCATTGTGACGTGCCCGTCAGTGTCGCCATCGGTAGCATCGGTCTCCGTACCGTGTTCGACCGCATTCGCAAACAGGTTTTCAATCAGCTGTTTGAGTCGACCGGGATCCGCCCGAATCCGTGGGGAACCACCGCCGAACGCGACCTGTAGCGAGGCGGAGTCGGTTTCGACGGTCTCCCAACAGCCGTTGATGAGTGTGTCGAGCGCAACGACCTCCGTGTCGGCGACGTGTTTTCCCTCGCGTGCGAGTGCGAGCAGGTCGTCGATCATTGTTCGCATCCGAGTGTGTGCGCGTTCGATCGCTGCCGCGTGCTCGTCGTCACCGGTTTCGCAAAGCAGTTCGAGTCGGCCTTCGGCGACGTTGAGCGGATTGCGAAGGTCGTGCGAGAGAATGCCGGCGAACCGCTCGAGTTGGTTGTTCTGACGGGTGAGTTCGGCTTCGCGCTCGCGGAGCTGTTCGGTTCGTTCGACCTGTGCAAATGCGGCCGCGAGGTTGGCTGCCAGCATCTCGGCCAACAGAATGTCGTGCTCATCGAACGTTTCGGGTTCGGTCGAGGTTGCGATGAGAATCCCGTACTCGCCAATCGGGACGTGGAGTTCGCTTTGGACAACTGAGGCCGAATTGAAAATGTCGGGGTCGTCGTGGACGTCATCAACGGCGAGCGTCTCGCCGGCTTCGTAGACACGCCACGCGATTCCTTCGCCGGGGGAGAATGTCGGTGGTTCGCCCACAATCTCGCGGCCACGTTCCGAGATCGCAACCGGGACCAACCCCGTGTTGGTGGCGTCGGTGAGATGGATTGCATTGGCTTCGAGCCCAATAACTGATCGGGCGGTTTCGACGCCAATCTGGGCGACCGCCTCCCGCGAGTCGGCGTTGATCAGTCGCTGCATCGTTTCATTGAGCGCCTCAAGCTGTTTTTCGCGTCCCACCTGCTCGCTGATGTCGCGAACCGTACAGACGACTTCGCCGCCGGCAGTCGTCGCGAGCGTGTGGTCCTCAACGAACGTACTCCCATCGGCGCGGAGGCCGGTGGTTATGCCATGCCATTTGCCCGCTTTTTCGAGGGTTTTGGTGATTTCGCGCTCGAAAAACGGGAGGTCCTCCTCGCGGTAGAGCAGTTCGTAGTGCTCACCGATCATTTCCTCGGGCTCGTAGCCGTAGAGGTCGGCGTAGGCCTGATTGACGTAGATAAACCGATCCTCGGCGAGAATGCTGATTCCCTCTTGGGCGGTCTCGATGGCATCGAGTTGTCGGCGCTGTTTGCGCTGTGCGCGCATGCTTTCGACCGCGTTGGTGATGCGGTTTGCCAACATCGCGTACTGGCTGATCCCGGTTTCTTTCTGCAGATAGTCGGTGACGCCCGCAAAGATGGCCTCGCTGGCGACATCCTCGCTCCCCCGGCCGGTGAAGAGAATAAACGGCAACAACTCGTCGGTTTCTCGGACCGTTTCGAGAAACTCGAGTCCGTCTTGGCCTGCCATTTCGTAGTCGCTCACGACGCAGTCAATGTGTTCGCGTGCAAGTATGTCGAGCCCTTCGTCGACATCGCTTGTGGTGATGACTCGAAACCGTTCGTCGGTTCGTTCGAGTACGCGTGCGGTTAGCTCTGCGAACGTGGATTCGTCGTCGACGTGGAGCACGGTAATCCGCTCGGGGCGTCTACTCATTATTCCATACCGTCATCAGCAACAGAGCCGTGGAGATATATAAGTGTGCGTGAGTGTCCGGTCGTTCTGGATGATGCGCTGTACTGGGTGTACTCCGTGGACTGGTTAGATCGACATCTGAACGGCCATTGAAACCAACAAAATGGGCTCGGCGGGACTCACGCGAGCGAGGGAGTAAATCGAGGAAACGAACCGAACGAAGTGAGATGAGTGGACTCGGCGGGATTTGAACCCGATGGCGAGACTCGCTACGCTCGTCTTGCGTGATTCAAATCCCGTCTCGACCATTCTCGCTCGTAAAACTCACTCCGATGGACTCGGCGGGATTTGAACCCGCGGCCTCTCCCATGCCAAGGGAGTGATCTACCGCTGATCTACGAGCCCGCGTCGCAACCGTGAGTATCCCGGTTTCGGTATTAAGGCCTTCGACTCTCGGGGAGTGAGCCACACGACTGCACAGCTACGCCGGGAGCGACGTGTCGACAACACAAATAGAAAACCCTTAACGCTCGCGTGGCTGAAGAGTCAGTGGGAACAGCACAGTCGTAACTCTGACTCGCCCATCTGGGCTTGGGATTGCGACAGTGCGCCACCAGCCGTTGGCGTCTCGCCGAGTCGGTGGACGCGACGGCCGCGTGGACATGTCGTTTTGCGGTCTGTGCCGTTCCAATTTCAGACAATGGCACGAATGCATACCCGTCGCCGTGGCTCGTCCGGATCGGACCGCCCGGCGACAGACGAACCCCCAGCATGGAGCGATGTCGACGCCGACGCCATCGAGGCACGTGTCGTCGAACTCGCCGAACAGGGCGACGACCCCTCGGTCATCGGCCTCAAACTCCGCGACGAAGGCGTCAAAGGCACCCCGGTGCCGAACGTCAAACTCGCGACTGGCAAGAAAATCGGACAGATTCTCGAAGACAACGACGCAGCGCCCGAGCTGCCCGAGGATCTGCGCCGACTGATGGAACGCGCCATCGGCCTGCGCGAGCACGTCGCCGAAAACGGC
>Ga0207421_10001701_pt1 | contig 27955 bp, 27 predicted proteins | sample SodLakKL_010_SED_4_FD_187542 | JGI IMG/M metagenome (GOLD analysis project Ga0207421, IMG submission 187542) | Alkaline sediment microbial communities from Lake Tanatar, Kulunda Steppe, Russia - 8KL_010_SED (SPAdes) (version 2) | ecosystem: Environmental > Aquatic > Non-marine Saline and...
CCCCCGGTGGGGGGAAGAAAGAAGCCCGCGGCAAGGAAGTATAAAATAACCCAAAGATTGTAGCTTTACCCCCCGGTGTCAAGTGTGTAACTGGGTTAGACCAGGGGGGAGGAAGATGTTTCACACCAATATGGGTGCTACTAACAGGGGGAGGAAAATATTTTTGATCCCAATGCTAGTGCTAATGCTACTACCAAATGCAAATGCAGCCGGGAGCCCCGCTTACCCCCCGTCAAAATCGCTTGCTTTGCGAAACTCACGCTGTTTCAGGGTGAGCCACATGGGGCTGGCTATGAAAAGGGAAGAGTAAGTTCCGGCAAGAACCCCCAATATTAAGGCTATCACAAAAACTATCAGATCCATATTTCCAATAAAATATGTGAAACCTATAAGCAGTGCAATCAACACCAGCAGGGTGGTAACGGAGGTGTTTATAGATCGGGTAAGGTTTTGAAAAACGCTTTCATTAACCACCCGCGGATAGTCCTTTTTGCGCACTCCTTTTACATTTTCCCTTATACGGTCTACAATCACGATAGTGTCGTTGATGGAATAGCCCACTACCATGAGCAGTGCAGCTATAAAAATTTCATTTATTTCCAGCTGGAGCAGGGAAAATACTCCCAAAACTATTATCACATCGTGCATCAGGGCGGAAAGAGTAGATACGGCGTAGTTAAACTGGAACCGGTAGGTAATATACCCCACCATGGCCACCAGAGCTACCACCACGGCTATAATTGCACTTTGGGTCATTTCTTTCCCAATTACTCCCCCCACGCTTCTTATGGTGTTATCCATCTGAGGCCATTTCTGCTCCAGGGATTCTACCAGTGCATCCCGCTGTTCTGGCGGAAGTTCCGCGGTCCTTATCAAAAAACCGCCGGCTGCTTCATCTTCACCGGTTTCCCTGGCCCTTACCGTCCTAACGGAGGCTCCTTCCAGCCCGGCTTCGCCCAAAACCTCACGTACTTCTTCTACCTCGAATTCTTCATTGGGCATTACCTGGATTTCAACTCCCCCGGTAAAATCAATACCTAAGTTCAGGCCGTTAACCGCAAAAGAAACCAGAAACAAAATCATTAATGCACCCGAAAAAATAAACGCCTTATATCGATGGTCTACAAAAAACATATCAGGTCTTCACCCCCACGAATGAGCCCCCGCGCCACAAGCCACTGCGGTACGCAAGTCGAAGCATAAATCGGTTAATAAGTAGGGCGGTTATCATGCTGCACACCAACCCCGTGGAAAGAGTAACGGCAAAACCGCGCACCGGGCCGTCCGCCATCCAGAAAAGTATCAAGGCAGCTATAAGGGTAGTTACGTTGGCATCCACTATGGCTTTTAATGCATTGTTAAACCCGGCTTCCACGGAAGCACGAACTATACGGCTGTCGCGCAACTCTTCTTTAATTCTTTCAAAAATAATTATATTGGCGTCCACCGCCATACCAAGGGATAAAATAATACCGGCTATTCCCGGCAGCGTCAGGCTGGCTCCTACTCCCCACAGGGCGGCCAGCACCAGGCCCAGGTAAAAACAAAGGAGCACCCCGGCCAGAATTCCCGCGGCCCGGTAATATAAAATCAAAAACAGCAGCACTGCCACCAGGCCAATAGCGGCGGCTATAACCCCCACATTTTCCATCTCTTCCCCCAGGGTGGGGCCCACCACGTCAAGCTCCACTTCCTCCAGGGAAACCGGCAGCGCCCCGGCCCGCAACATCATGGCCAGGTGGGAGGCTTTTTCCATGTCTATATCCCCGCCGGATATTACAGCATTTCCATCGGTTATGGGCTCATTAACTACGGGATCGGAAAGAATCTCATCATCCATTTTAATTTTGATGACCTGCCCGGAAAACCTGGTAGTAGCTTCCGCAAAGCGTTCCCTGCCTTCGCTGTTCAGATCCAGGGTGACCGCTGGTTCAGGCATCGCCCCCCCTACATATTCCCGTCCCGCAGAAGCATCGTTTAAATGTTCCCCGGTAAGTATAATTTCACCGTCCGGGCCCACAAATTCCAGCCGGGCAGTCTGCCCAATAACCTCGCGGGCCTCTCTTTCATCTTCATAGCCGGGCAGTTCCACCCGTATGCGGTTACTTCCTTCCTGGCGGATGGCCGGCTCGGCAACTCCCAGCTCGTCAACCCGTTTGCGGATTACGGCAATAGAACGATCGATGGCGTCCTGGTCTACTTCCCGGCCTTCTTCTTCCACCGCCTCCAGCCGGATAGACACGCCGCCGGCAATGTCCAGCCCCCGGTTAATCCCGTCTTCATCCATGGCGTTCTGGAAAACGTAATAGGAAATCCCCAGCATTGCAGCACAAAGGATCACCAACAGCAGCACTCTGTTCCAACCAATTTTTTTCATTTTTATCCTTCTTTCCTTCCTGCATTCTTTTGCTTGCTTTTTCTTTTACAAAAGCTGCGCCCCGTTAATTACCAGGGCAAAGCGGGCATCCAGGTAACTGGCTGCCCTGCGGCACATTACCATGCGGGAAAGGAATATTTCAAAATATTCCATTACATGGCTTATTCCCGTGTCAATATCCAGCTCCAGGGAAATAACGCGGTTTTCGTTAACGTGCAAACAAGAACTCTCCACCGCGTAGTTTACCCGGTCGTGAATATCAAAAGTAGAAAAATCGGTATTGCGTACCCGGCTCCGGTGCACATCGGATTTATCGGCCAGTATTAGTGCCGCCGCAACCCGGCTAATTACACACCCGTCTTCCTCGTCGTGGTTGCCTATCGCCGAGATTACTTCCGCCACTTCATACATTGGCATCCCCAGGCTCTGGAGGATGTCCAGCGCAATCAAAGCTCCCGCCTGGCAGTGACCTTTTCTCCCCGAGACGTTGCCTATATCGTGAAGGTAGCCGGCAATAGCCGCCAGCTCTCCTTCCCGCTGGTCAAAATCAAGCTCGTTTAAAATATTCCTGGCCTCCCGGGCCACCAGGCCGGTATGCCTGAAGCCATGTTCCGTGTAACCCAGCACCCCCAGGTAATCATTGGCTTTCTGTATAAAAGTTTTAACCCTGGGGTCCTGCCTTACTTCCTCCAGTGTAATTTCCGCCAAGAGTTCTCCCCCTTGTTTTGCATAACCTGTTTGATCTGTTATTACCCCTTGTCTTATTCTTTTTTCTTCCGGCAAAAACTCAAGTATTTACCTTTAAATTATGCTTCGCACCTATTTTATACTAACTTTTTTCGGTTAACAAGAGTCTACCTGTGTTTTACTTTCAGGGCCGGCATCCGGTTTACCGCCGCGGCAATTTCGTAAGCCCGGGGCAGGGCCAGTTCGCCGGGGTGCTGTTCTCCAAATGGAGACAGAACTTCCAATCCTGAGCTATATATCTCCTGGAGAACAGCTTCCACCGCTTCCCGCAGGGTGTACTGTCCCCCCAGGTACCCCTGGCGGTAAAGATAATAGATTATATCACCAATAGCCCGCGTCTGGCTAAAATCTACGATTTGTTCCACAAAAGAAAGAGAAATGTTCTGCGTTCCGTATTGTATGGTGTACAAACCTTTTGCAGAAATCTTTACTTTTTTGCCCTTCCGGGGATCCAGGCCACGCGAAAGAACTTTCCGGTGTGAAACGTTGCCAAAACTTTCACCGCCTTCTTTTTGTCGGCCAGTACCCATCTCCCGGGCAATATTTTTGGCCTCTTCGGTTACTTCCCGCGGCACGTATTCGTCCATCATAATAACCGTGTCAGCCACATCGAAATAATCGCCGGAACCTCCTACCACTATTACCGTGGATACACCTTCCAAGTCATAAAGCATCTTCACCTTGTCTATAAAGGGGGTAATGGGTTCTTTTTCTTTGGCCACCAGCAACTGCATACGCTGGTCGCGGATCATGAAATTGGTTGCAGAAGTGTCTTCATCCAGCAGAAGCAAGTGAGTGCCAACTTCCAGGGCTTCAATAATATTTGCCGCCTGCGAGGTAGAGCCGCTGGCGTCTTCACTGCTAAAATAGGTGGTGTCCACCCCGCGGGGCAGGTTGTTGATAAAGGGGTTAATGTTTACCCCTGCCACCCTTCTGCCGTCTTCTGCTCTTATTTTAACCGCGTCTTCCCGCGAAACCAGGTAATCGCGCCCGTCACCCGGGACATGGTTATACACTCCTCTTTCCATGGCCCGCAGCAGGGTGGATTTGCCATGGTATCCTCCTCCCACTACCAGGGTAATGCCTTCGGGAATGGCCATACCCTTTACTTCCCCGCCATGCGGCAGGTTTACTTCAGCTTCCAGCTCCGGCGGGGAATAAAACGCTTCCGCTGAAGAAGCGTCCATGGGCAGGTCGCTGGTTCCGCTCTTGCGCGGCAATATGGAGCCGTTGGCTACAAAAGCAACCCAGCCGTTTTCCGATAGCAGGCTGCGCAGGTATTCCTGGTCCTGGGCTACCTGGATATACTTCCACATTTCTTCTTTGTCCACGGCATGGTAATAAAGGGATTTGCTTACTATTTGTGGTACTTCCCGGCAAAGCATTTCTTCGGCTTCATGACCCAGAACGCTCCTTCCCCGGGCGGGCAGCCCCACGTTGAAACGGGCCTCCACGTAAGAAGAATTTACTACCATGGAGGTCCTCTCCAGTATTTCCTGTCCACCAACGTCAATGGCCACCATACCGCTTTTACCCGTTCCCCGGTTCCGTCCGGCCACCTCTTCAATCCTGCGGTCGAAACAGCGCGTTAAATAATCTTCCAGCGCCCTTCGACGTATTTCCATGGAATAAAGCTCCCCCGGAAAACCGGCTTTTTCCTGGTCCACCCTGACCCGCAGACGGGAAGGTGAAGCAAAAGGATCCCCCTGGACATAATCCACATAAAGGGTAAAACCCCTGAGCTGATATTTTCCCTGGAGGTCTTTATAGGCTTTATAACCTTTACCGTTTATTCTCCGGAGAATACCCGTTAATTCTTTTTCTGTTGACAAAATACATACCTCCTGATAACCATGCTTTGGTGATAAACAAACCGAAATTAAACCTGCCCGGGCACAACAGCGGTGAAGTTTTATACCCGTACGGTATAATTTTCACCAACACCGGCCTGAACAGGTTTTTGAAATTCACATACTTCCCTGCAAGTATTCTTCTATTACTTCCCTGACCCGTTCCTGCCCGACCTCGCTGCAGGCCTGCACTCTGCCTATCTCCGTGGGGAGGATAAACACGGTACTTTCTCCCTGCCTCTTTTTATCATAAGAAAACCTCCGCCATACCTCTTCCACGCTTATACCCGGCGGAGGGGCAGGTATTCCCACCCGGTTTAACATCCAGGAGATCCTGTTCTTCTCCGCTTCCGCCAGAAACCCCTCCCGAAAAGAAAGAAAGGCTGCCATTTGTATCCCTACCAGCACTGCCTCGCCGTGCAGATAATATTCGTATCCAGTGGCTGATTCCAGGGCATGGCCAAATGTATGCCCCAGGTTTAAAATACGGCGCAGCCCGGCTTCTTTTTCATCCCGGTTAACCACCCGCGCTTTTGCCTCTACTGAAACGGTTATAGCGTGCTCCAGTAAAGATGAATCCGAGAGGTCTAAAACGGGGTCCAGGTTTTCCTCCAGCCAGCCCCAGAATTCCCTGTCTGCAATGATGCCGTATTTCAGGACTTCAGCCATACCTGCTTTAAACTGTCGCCCGTTTAAAGTATAAAGGGTAGCCGGATCAATAATAACCAGCTCCGGCTGGTAAAACGCCCCGATAAGGTTTTTACCCCGGGGATGGTTTACCCCTACTTTTCCCCCTACGCTGCTGTCCACCTGGGAAAGCAGCGTAGTAGGAACCTGGATAAAAGGCACTCCCCTCAGGTAGGTGGCTGCCACAAAACCCGCCAGGTCACCTACTACCCCGCCACCCAAGGCTATAACCGGCGACCCGCGGTCCATCCCATGTTCTACAGCCGCATGGTAAAGCTCCTGTACCGTTTCCAGTGTTTTGCTCTTTTCCCCGGGGGCTACTGCTTCTACCCGACAGTTCCAGCCTTCTTTTTCTAAAGAAGGCAGAAACCGCTCCAGGTACAAAGCGGCTACAGTTTCATCAGTCACCACCAGGGCTTTGCCGCCGCCAGGCAACCCGCTTAACTCCCGGGCCGCACTGGAAAGAAGATTTTCGCCTATAAGCACCGGGTAAGAGTGATTCTCTACTTCCACCTTCACTTTTCTCACTGTTTATCTTCTCCATTTTCCCTCTTGCTTAATTTTAGCAAACACAGGCTTCAGGTGAACAGCTCAGCTGTTTTCTTTTCCCCTTCCCAAAGTTTTATTAACTTTCTCCAGGTAAAAGCGGTAAGACTGCAGCATCTCTTCCAGGGAATCCCCGGCAAATTTTTCCTTTACCGCGGCAGCCAGCTCCCACGACACTATAGCTTCTCCCACAACAGATGCAGCGGGAACCGCGCATACATCAGAGCGTTCTACTGCAGCCCGGTCTTCATTCAAAGTATTTATATCCACACTGGTAAGGGGAGATAAAAGTGTGGGAATAGGTTTCATGGCAGCACGCAGGATAAGGTCTTCCCCGTTGCTTACTCCCCCTTCGATTCCACCGGCCCGGTTGGAGGGGCGGTATATTCCCTTGTCCGGGGAATAATTTATGGGGTCATGGACCATGGAACCCTGGCGCTCAGCAGAAGCAAAACCCATACCTATTTCTACGCCTTTTATTCCCTGCAGGCTCATCAAAGCCCCCGCCAGACGCCCGTCTAGCTTACGATCCCAGTGCACGTGGCTTCCCAATCCCGGCGGGACTCCTTTAACCCGAACCTCAAATACTCCCCCCAGCGTATTCTCGCCGTTTTTGGCAGCATCAATAGCCAGCCTCATTTTCTCCTCCGCTGCCGGGTCAGCGCAGAACAAAGAAGAATGGTCCCTTCTTTCTTTCAACACCGGGTAAGAAACACCTTCCAGGCGGGCTTGCACTTCCCCAATAGAAATAACATGGCTGAAAACTTCAATTCCCATCTCTTCCAGGAGACGAACGGCTACTCCGCCCACCGCCACCCGGGTGGCGGTTTCCCGCGCACTGGCCCTCTCCAGGACATCACGCAGGTCCTGTCTGGCATATTTTACCCCCCCGGCAAGGTCAGCATGCCCGGGGCGGGGTAAAGTGACCGGGGTTACGTCTTCGTTTCTTTCTCCCTCCGGGGACATTACCTCCCGCCAGTTCTCGCTGTCTTTATTATCTATTTTAAGCGTAAGCGGGGTTCCCAGGGTCCGGTTAAAGCGCAGGCCGGATAAAAACTCTACCCGGTCCGTTTCCAGCTTCATACGTCCTCCCCTGCCGTAACCCTGCTGCCTTCTCTCCAGGTGACGGTTAATATGTTTGGAAGCAAGGTGCAGCCCCGCCGGTAGGCCTTCTATTATCGCCGTCAGGCAACGTCCATGCGATTCTCCTCCACTTAAATAACGCAGCAACAGGTTTCCACTCCTTTTTCACGCTGCTACTGGGAAATCCTTTTCACCACATCTCCACCCACTTCACGCAATAACTTCAGCGTATTACAGGGCTGTGGTCAAAAGAACTCTCCCGGTGACAGCTGTTTTCCAGTTCAAGAAGGTACTTCTTCCACCTTTGACCCACTGTAAACCCGCCCGGGCTGCCGTCATGCCGCACTACCCGGTGACAGGGAATAAGGAGGGGAACAGGATTGCGGGCCATTACCCGGCCTACCGCACGCGCTCCCCCCGGGCACCCCACATACCGGGCTATTTCCCCGTAGGAACGGGTAGCCCCAAAAGGAATGCGGAGCACTTCTCCCAGGACCTGGCGGGAAAATACCCCCAACCCCGATAAATCCAGAGGATAACGAAATTCCACCTTTTCCCCGCGGAAGTACCTTCTTATATCTTCTATCAACCCGGTCCAGGGAAGCCGCTGCCGGGGCGGCGGATCGGGCGGCTCACTGCCGGGCAAGTAAAGATAGCAAACCCCATACCGCCTGCTGTAGCACAAACATATTTCTCCCCAGGGGGTTTCTATATAATGGCTATAATATTGCATCAACTTACTTTCCCCCGTCCAGGTAATAATGCTCTTTTCTCCTGCCGCGGAAAACAGCTACCCGGTCTGCTCCTTCTTCCTGTAGCATAAGTTTTATTTGAGAAAAGTGGCGGGCCACCTGACCGGGCTCGTGAGCATCCGATCCCAGAGTTACTTCTACGCCGTTTTGCAGGCAAGCTTTCACCAGTTCCCGGGAAGGATAAATTTCACCGGCCTCGGTATCAAGCCCGGCAGCATTTATCTCCAGGCACACCCCGGTTTCCTGCATTACCCTGGCTGTTTCACGGTACAGGGGTTCCATTTGCTCTAAAGGAATACGGTGTCCAAACTTTTTAACCGCATCAGCATGGGCAATAATGTCAAAAACCCCGCTGCGGCAGGCTTCCCATATCAGTTCAAAATAAGAAAGGTACACTTCCCCAAGGGAGCGCCGTTCAAATTCCTTGCGGTAAAGGGGATGGGTGCAATCCCAGCTACCAATAAAATGCACCGACCCAATCACATAATCGAACGGGTATTTTTTTAACACTTCTTTAGCCGCCGCAGCCGTGCCGGGAAGATAATCCACTTCTATTCCCGTTTTTACCGGTATAGAAGCGGTAGATGCCGCTTGCTGCACGTTTTCCACATAGCGGGGCAACTCACCGGGCTTCATGGTTACCGGGATTTTCGGTTTAAAACCCAGGGTTTCCAGGGGAAAATGGTCGGCAAAACCAACCTCCTGCAAACCCCTGCGTTCACCTTCTTTCACGTACTCTTCCAGCTTTCCGGAAGCATGCCGGCACAAAGGAGTGTGAAGGTGATAATCGATCATTTGCGGGCTCCGTGCCGGCCCCGGAGCTCCAGCAGCACTTCTTCCATGGGAACCTCGCGGGATTCCAGGGCAACCATCAGGTGAAAAAGCAGGTCGGCGCCCTCATTAACCAGGCGTTCACGCGAACTTGCCATTAACGCAAGCACAGTCTCCAGGGCTTCTTCCCCCACCTTGCGGGCTACGGATTCTTCCCCTTCTTTTATAAGCCCGGCCACGTAAGAGCCTTCCGGCTGCCCGGCCTTCCTTTCCCTGATTACTTCCCCCAGTACCGAAATAAAATCCACAGGGTTGGCTTCTTTTTCTTTACTGCCTTCATCCCCCTCCCCTTCCCGGTAGATGGGGTTAAAAAAACAGGTATAATGGCCCGTGTGGCAGGCAACCCCCACTTGTTCCACCATTATCAGCAGGGTGTCTCCATCGCAGTCATAGTAAATTTCTTTTACCTCCTGCACGTGCCCCGACGATTCCCCTTTCTGCCAATACTTCTGGCGGCTGCGGCTCCAAAACCAGGTCTTTCCAGTTTGCATGGTTTTTTCCAGTGAATCCCGATTCATGTAAGCCATCATTAAAACCGCCCGGGTCCGCTCATCCTGAACAATGGCTGGCACCAGGCCGTCAGCGTCAAACTTAACTTCCTGCAGTTTTTCTTTCCGGCTCAGTTTTTCCATGATTTTACTACACCTCGATTCCTTTCTCTTGCAGGTATTTTTTTAAATCCGGCAGATTTATTTCTCCAAAGTGAAAGACGGAGGCAGCCAGTGCGGCATCGGCACCTCCCCGGGTCAAGGCTTCAGCAAAATGTTCCATTTTACCCGCACCCCCGGAAGCTATAACCGGGAGGGATACCTGCTCAACCACGGTAGAAGTTAAATCCAGGTCGTAACCGTCCTTTCTTCCGTCACAGTCTATAGAAGTAAGCAGTATTTCTCCAGCTCCCAGTTCTTCCACCCGGGCGGCCCACTCTAAAGCGCGAATTCCCGTAGGTTCCATTCCCCCTTTTAGATATACCTCGGGAGACTGCAACCTGTCGCTCCATTGCGCGTCAATAGCTACCATGACGCGGGTGGATCCGTAGCCGCGTGCAGCCTCTTCTATTAAAGAAGGCTGGTTAAATCCGGCCGTGCCCAGGGATACCTTGGTAGCACCCGCCTCTAAAATCTCCTCCACCTCGGAAAGGCTTTTTATACCTCCCCCTACACAAAAGGGAATATCTATCTGCCGGGCAACTTTCCTTACCAGCTCTACCACCGTTTTTCTACCTTCCTGCGTAGCGGAAATATCTAAAAAGGCCAGTTCATCTGCACCATCCATGCTGTAGCGCTGAGCCATTTCTACCGGGTCCCCGGTTTCCACCAGGTCTTTAAACTTTTTCCCCTTGACTACTCTGCCGTCTTTTACATCCAGGCAGGGTATAATTCTTTTGGACACGGTAACCCCTCCCCGCAAAATTACTTAATCTTCTTCTCCCCCTGAACTGTAACTGCTGTTAACTAACTGCAGGGCTTCCTTTAAATCAATACTTCCCGAATAAAGTGCCTTTCCCACAATAACCCCGGTTATTCCCAGGTGCTCCAGCTCTTTAATTTTAACCAGGTCCTCAAGGCGCGATACTCCCCCTGATACTATTATTGACAGTCTCGTATTCCGGGCCAATTCTTCTACCTGCTCCAGGTTGGGGCCCTGCAGGGTCCCATCCCTATGTATATCGGTGTAAATAATCTCTTGCACCCCGGCACGCTCCAACCGCCCGGCCAGTTCAAGGGCAATAATGCGGGTATCCTCTTTCCAGCCTTTTACCGCTACTTTACCATCACGGGCATCCAGCCCCACTAATATGGAGGGACCGAATTCCACTGCCATCTGTTCCACAAAATCCATATTTTCCACTGCTGCAGTTCCCAGTATAATCCGGGAAGCTCCGAGTTCAAACGCGTTTTTTACCGACGTCTCCTCCCGGAGCCCGCCTCCCAGCTGAAAAGGTATGTCCAGGCTCTCCCCGATTTCTTTAATTGCCTCGCGGTTTGCAGTTTTGCCGTCGAACGCACCGTCCAGGTCCACCACGTGCAGCATTTTCGCACCCATCTCTTGCCACTTCAGGGCCATCTCCCCGGGGCTATCGCTGTAAACAGTCTGTTTACCGGGATCCCCTTTTAACAACCGTACGCAGCGTCCTTCTTTCAAATCTATGGCCGGTATTATTTTCAACGTAATACCACCTTTTTATTTTTTTGAGCCTGAGCAATTTTACTCAAACAAGTAATCAATCGAGTATTTACTTTTTGAACTTCAAGGCCCGATATATCACAATTTTCCCTTGGTTGAAGGAACATCCCTGGAATCGCCCCCGGGGTAAACCGCTTCCCGCAGCGCTCTTGCTGTAGCTTTAAACATGGCCTCTATCATGTGGTGTATGTTATGACCGTGGATTAACTTGATGTGTAAATTCAAACGGCCTTCGTTAACAAAACCACGCCAGAATTCTTCCGCAACTTCAGCGTCGGTGGCGCCAATTTTCCGTTCAAAAAGGGGAAAATCGTACTCCAGATAAGGGCGCCCGGATAAATCCACAGCAGCCAGGACCAGGGCGTCATCCATGGGAACCAAAGCATGTCCGTAACGATTTATGCCTTTTTTTTCTCCCAGGGATTGGTTAAAAACTTCTCCCAGGGTCAGCCCCAGATCCTCCACCAGGTGATGGTGATCTACCTGGACATCACCCGAGGCTTTAACCTGCAAGTCAAACAGGGAATGCCTGCTCCACTGTTCCAGCATGTGCTGCCAGAAAGGCACCTCCATATCCAGACGGGAATCACCACTGCCATCCAGGTTTAATTTGATTTCTATTTCCGTTTCCGCGGTACTCCTTCTTGTTTCCGCCCTACGTTTCCGCTCCATATCATTTCCTCCTCTTTTTTACAGCACGGAGATGGGCTTCCAGCCCTTCCTCGCCAGCCAACTCTTCTACATGCGCTGCATCCCGCTCCAGTGAGCGCTGCGAGTAATGCAACACCTGTGAATATTTCAAAAAGTCGTGGACCCCCAGCGGCGAAGCAAAACACGCCCCACCTGAAGTAGGCAAAACATGGTTTACTCCCGCGTAGTAATCCCCTATGCTCTCCATTGTATAGGAGCCTAAGAAAATACTTCCCGCGTTTTTCACCCGGTCCAGGTACTGCCAGGGATCCGGCAGCATTATTTCCAGATGCTCCGGTGCAACCTGGTTAACTACCTCCCAGGCTTCTTCTATCTCCTGCACCAGTACCGCCGCTCCCTGTTCCCGGAGGGATTTCTCCGCTACTTCCCGGCGGGGCAGGTCCTCCAGCTGTGTAGAAAGCTCGCGGCTTACTTCCCCGGCCAGAATATTACTGTCGGTAACCAGGAAAGCCCGGGATAAAGGATCGTGTTCCGCCTGCGAAAGCATATCGGCAGCAACATATTCCGGATGGCTTTCTTCCCCGGCCACCACCATTATTTCACTGGGCCCGGCCAGCATGTCAATGCCTACCTGGCCATAAACAGCCTTCTTGGCCAGGGTTACGTAAATATTGCCGGGGCCCACTATTTTCTGAACCCGCGGAACGGTTTCCGTTCCAAAAGCCAGGGCAGCCACCGCATGTGCTCCCCCCAGTTTAAATACTCCGCTTACCCCCAGTACATCTGCCGTAAAACGGGTAGTAGGGTTCACTTTGCCGTCGGGGCCGGGAGGGGTGCACAAGTAAATTTCTTCCACGCCGGCAACCAGCGCCGGTATTACCGCCATTAATACCGTGGAAGGATACGCGGCAGTGCCGCCGGGGATGTAAATCCCGGCCTTTTGAAGAGGACGGTAAACCTGGCCCCTTATCACCCCGTCTTCTGCTTCCCAACCGGAAAGGGGCAGCTGTTTACGGTGAAAGGCCCGGATGTTGCTTTCCGCCGCTTTAATGGCTTCTTTAAGAGAAAGGGAAACTTGTTGCTTTGCTTCTTCCTGTTCCCCGGAGGTCACCCGGAAATCACGGAGAGAAATGCCGTCAAATTTTTCAGAAAACGTTTGCAGGGCTTTATCCCCTTCCAGCCGGACCTGCTGGATAATAGATTTAACCTGTGCTTCTTCTTCATGGAAATCAAAAAGGGAAGCCGGTGATACCTCGTTTAACAGCTTTTTGTATTCTTCCCACCGGTACTGTTTTATCATTAAAACTCTCCTCCTGAACCGGTTTTAACACCCTAAACATGTTAGAATTCTATCATCACCAGGTTTTAACTGTCAACGGTATTGGTATTTATTGGAGATGAGGCGGGGGCTTGTGACTATTTCTCCAGCAACTGGCGAAGCGTGTTCAAAAAACCCGGGAACGAAATATTTGCAGCTTCAAAATCTTGAATTCCGGTTTCCCCGGAAGCCATAAGGCCCGCTACCGCCAGGGCCATGGCCATACGGTGATCCCCGTGGCTGTAGCAGGTGGTCCCCTGCAATTCTTTGCCCCCTTCTATTTCCAGCCCATCGGGTCTTTCCTTAACTTCGGCGCCAAAGCGGCTTAACTCCAGAGCCAGGGCAGCAATACGGTCCGTTTCTTTAACCCTCAGCTCTTCTGCACCTTTAATAACCGTCCTTCCTTCCGCAGCCAGCGCAGCAACACAAAGAACGGGGATTTCATCTATCAACCACGGAATTATTTCCCGGTCAATATTAATCCCTTTCAGTGAAGCCTCCCCTTTTACATGCAGGTCCCCCACCGGTTCTTCCCCGTAATACCGGTAATTATGAATTTCAATAAAAGCCCCCATCTTCTGCAGAACCTCCAGCGCGCCGGTACGGGTACTGTTTATTCCTACCCCCTTGATGGTCACTTCGGAACCGGGCACCACGGCAGCTGCTGTAATTAAAAACACAGCCGAGGAAAAATCCCCCGGGATGCACACCGTGCCCCCGCTAAAAGATGCCGGTCCTTTAACTTCCAGGGTGCCGGTATGTTCATCCTGTTCCAGGTTCAGCCCGAACAGCTTCATCATCTTTTCCGTGTGGTCCCGGGTAGGCGCGGGTTCATGAATCCTGGTAGTGCCTTCGGCAAACAGGCCCGCCAACATCAAGGCCGATTTTACCTGCGCACTGGCTACCTGCATCTGGTAATCCAGTGGGCGCAAGACACCCCCTTTTACCCGCAGGGGCAATTTGTCTCCACCTTCTCTGCCCTGTATTACCGCACCCATTCGCTGCAGAGGCTCTACTACGCGGAGCATAGGACGCCTGCTCAGCGATGGATCCCCTTTGATACGGGTTAAATAAGGTTGGCCAGAAAGAACTCCTAAAAGGAGCCGGGCCGTGGTTCCGGAATTTCCAGCATCGAGAATGCCGTTAGGAGGCTTAAATCTCATGTTTTTACCCGTAACCCGTCCTTCACCCTCCTTTAATTCTATTTCCGTACCCAGCGTGCGAAGGCAGTTAACTGTTCGCATACAGTCTTCAGCCTCGAGGAAATTTTCCAGGTACGAAGTGCCACCGGCCAGGGCGGTAAATATAGCTGCCCGGTGCGAAATTGACTTGTCCCCGGGGACGCCTACTTCTCCTTTAAGTTTTTTGGGAGGTGAGGTTACTGCTATCATGTCCATTTTCTCCCTTCCTGGTTACTTGAACTCCTGCATGCACCTACCTTCGGTGGGCCCGGTATTCCCTTTCACGCAGCAAGGCAAGAGCCCTGTCCCGCTGCTCAATATCCCGGAAGCCAAGGCGCATGCTTCCCCCTTCTTCTTCCCTTACATGCAAGATTTCTATTTCCGCAATATTAATTCCTTTTTCGCCCAGCACGGTGGCCACCTTGCCAATTGCCCCCGGGGTATCTTTCACCATTACCACTACCTCAAATATTTCCGGGAACATGCTCCGGCCCCTGTAGGGGATTTCACTACGGTAATCTCGGGCTTCCTGCAGATTTTTTTCCAGGCCGTTTTCCTTTTCCTCCTGCAAGCAGTCGCGTAGCCTTTCTATTTCTACTGATATTCTCTGCAGGCCCTCAACAATGGCTTCCCTGTTGGTTATGCATATATCTTTCCACATCTCCGGGTTTCCCATGGCTACCCGGGTAGTATCCCGAAACCCCCCTGCAGCCAAAGACTTTATTAGTTGCCTGTTTTCTTCCCCGGCGGCAACCTTCACCAGGGCTACGGCTACCAGGTGCGGCAAATGGCTGGTTAACGCCACGGTACGATCGTGCTCACCAGGGGAAAGAAATACCGGCTGGGCCCCCAGCTCTTCCACCAGCTTTTTCATCCCCTCCACGTAAGGGGCAGGAGCTTGATTGGAAGGAGTAAGAACGTACACGGCATTTTCCCATATAGCAGGGTCGGCAGCTTTAATACCCGATTCTTCGGAACCGGTCATGGGATGCCCCCCTATATAATAAACGTTCCCCGGAAGCAAGGAGGTAATACTCTCCATCAGGTAGCTTTTAGTGCTCCCCAGGTCGGTTACCAGGGCACCCGGTGAAAGATAAGGCAGGCAGGAAGAAAGCAGGCCCGGGCAATGCCGTACCGGAACCGATAATACTACCAGGTCCGCCCCTTCCACTACTTCCCTTATTTCACCAGAGTAATGGTCAACAGCTCCTTTCTCCCTTGCCTCTTCCAGGGGTGAAATGCTGCGGTTGTAGCCCCACACCTGCCGGGCCAGGCCCCTCTCCCGCACTGCCATGCCCAGGGAGCCGCCCATCAGGCCGGTGCCCAGGAGGGCTACTTTATTGAATGGAGGGAAATTACATCTTTCTTCCAACACAGGCTGCCACCTCTTTTAAGTCCTTCATCAAGGTATTGAATTTCTCCGGGTTTAACGACTGAGGGCCGTCAGATACAGCTTCTTCCGGGCGCGGATGCACTTCAATGAGCAACCCGTCGGCCCCGGCAGCTACCGCGGCTTTACTCATGGCAGGTACCAGGTGCCAGTGCCCTGTCCCGTGGCTCGGGTCTACTATCACCGGGAGGTGGCTCTGCTGTTTGGCTACGGCTACAGCACTTAAATCCAGGGTATTGCGGGTAGCCTTTTCAAAAGTCCTTATACCTCTTTCACACAAAATAACGTTTTCATTGCCCCCGCTCATAATATACTCCGCCGCCATAAGCCATTCTTCTATGGTGGCAGACATTCCCCTTTTCAAGAGCACCGGCCTGGAGACGTTACCCAGTTCCTTGAGAAGGTAAAAATTCTGCATGTTCCTGGTACCTACCTGCAGAACATCCGAATACGAAGCCGCCTCGTGAACTGTATGCGGGTCGACTACTTCGGTTACTGTGGGCAAGCCGGTTTCCCGGTTTACTTTCTCAAGTATTTTTAGGCCCTCTATCTCCATTCCCTGGAAGCTGTAAGGAGAAGTGCGCGGTTTGAACGCTCCACCCCTTATAGCATGAGCCCCGGATTTTTTAATCTCGTGGGCTACTTCCATCATCTGTTCCTCACCTTCCACTGCGCAGGGACCGGCCATAATTACCAGCTTTTCTCCGCCCACCTGCACTCCTCCTCCCAGGTCGACCACGGTGTCTTCGGGCTTGAATTCGCGGCTGGCCATTTTATAAGGCCGACTTATCGGAACTACTTTTTCTACCACCGGGATAGCCTCCAGAGTTTCGGCCAGGTTCTCCCGGGGTTGTCCAATTACTCCCAAGAGTGTTCTCTGTTCCCCTTCCGAAAGGTGAATTTTAAAACCTTGTTTCTCCAGCCTTTCGCTAATTTCTTTGATCTGGCTTTCTGATGCTTCCGGACTCATTACCACAATCATGATTATTCCCCCTTGAAATAGATTAATTTTAACCGCCCGGGCAAAAACCTCGGGCTAATTTAAAGTATAACGGTATTAACTTAAAAAGCTCCCGCCCCCTGGAAGGGACGGAAGCATTTTTCCGCGGTACCACCCTATTTGAGTTTACACTCCTCTCTACTTACAGGCGGATAAACCATTCCGCCTGGCCCTTTAACGCAGGCATGCGTCAGAGCCTAATAACCCGGATTCCGGGCTTTCGGTCTGCTCCTCCGGGGTGTACTTCACCTGACAGCACGGCACCGTGTCTCACCATCCCACGGCTCTCTTCAGCCGGCCGGGACAGGCTACTCTCCTCTTCATCGGCATTTTAAAGCTTTATAATTATCTTTTTTTATTTTTTCTTTTCTTTTTACGCAGTCAAGCAGTATAGCAGTTAAACTTTAAGTATCTACCCGGTTAGCGGCTAACCTGAAGCTGGGGGTCCCCTCTCTTAGGCTTCCTTTAAAATATAACCACAATATAACCGCAATATAACCGCCTGGTAACCACACTTAGCATTAATCATGTTACTACAACCCGGGAATCTTGTCAACCTTCATTTCACAGTATCCACAGTATGTTTGCCGCCTGAACTATCTTGGTAACACGGATTTACCTGAATCTCAACAGGTAGCGTGGAGAGCGGTCCACAGGGGAAAGACAATAAAGCCGGGCCAGCTCCCCCAGGCTGTTAACACCACTTTCCAGCAACCGGGGGAAGAGCGCCAAAAATATTTGTGCCGTAATACGGGCATCCCCCAGAGCGCTGTGCCTTTCATCCAACTCAATTTTCCAGCGACGGCATAAGCTTTCCAGGGAACAGTCTTCTAAATCCGGATACAGGTAGCGGGCCAGTAAAGCGGTATCTATAACCGGGTGCGGCATCCCCGTCTGAACGAGTTTTCCCAGCTTGAGGTTTAAAAACGCCAGGTCAAAAGAAGCATTGTGGGCTACAAGTACACGACCCCCGATAAAATCCAAAAACTGCACCAGTACTTTTTCTACGGGCGGTTTATCCTTCACATCATCCGGCGTTATGCCAGTAACTTTAACTGCACCATTTGAAATGCTCCTCTGCGGATTTGCAAGGCGGTGAAAAGACCTGCCGCTTATTTTTAACCGGTCAATCAAAACCGCCCCCACAGAAATAATTTCGTCACCTTTATAAGGTTTAAGACCGGTGGTTTCCAGGTCAAAAACAGCATAGGGGAGCTCTGATAAATTCTTATCCCAGTCCAGGGAGTTTTTCCCCCGGGATAGCTGATTTACAAGTGTGTCTACAAGGTCCAGTTCCGGCCCCAGGGAGCCCATCTGCTTCATACCCGGAGCCACCCTGTCAATAAATTTATTAACCAGGGAAGGGTTTTCCCAGTTATTATCTTCATTATTATTCCCGTTACTGCCCTTCCGGTTAAAATAATTATTGCTGCTTTCCAAAAAACCTCCCCCTCTATTTATCGCACCAGGTAACAGTGCATTTTTATCTCCGGCCCTAATAATCACGTAAATCTATCTTTGAGGCCACATTTATATAATATAACATAATTAATAAAATTTAAACAACTTATTATAATTTTTGCCCTGGTTATCTCTAACTTCTCATCAAAGGCGCCCTGGGTCTGTTTTATAAATTCGCTCGCTGATTTACGCAAAAATGATAGCAACAACAATGGAGCATAAACATCTTCCTCCCCCCTGGTGCTGGCCATTGTACACACTTGACACCGGGGGTAAGTGTGTACAACGATCAGTCTGGCGCGGGGGAGGAATTATTGGATAATATAAATCAAAACCTTCAGGAGAACATCTAAATAATTACTTCTTCGTTTTTATCCTTGATCTTTACTTCTAATTCTTTATCAAAAGCTTTTGCTATTTTGCTTAAAAGTTCCACGCTGGGATTATAGTCTTCATTTTCTAAACGAGATATAGCCGATTGTTTAGTGCCAATTAATTCAGCCATTTCTTTTTGACTCAACCCTTTTTCTTTGCGCAAACTAATCACCTGTCTTTTAATTTCATAAAGAACATCCAAATCTTCGTATTCCTTTTTCACCTCAGGATTGCTTAGCAGCTTATCCTTTACTTCTTTATGATGCATGTTAATCACCTCTCCATGTAATTTTCCAATCTTCGCAAAGCAACATTTATTTCTGTTTTTGGTACTTTATCAGTCTTTTTTTGAAACCCGTGAAGAAGTAAATATTTATTATTCATATCCTTAAATAATATTCTAAATATATTACTGCCCAGTCGTACCCTTAACTCCCATAACTCAGAATTCACTAATTTTCTAATATGTGGCATGCCTAAAGTTAAGCCAAATTGTTCAAGTAAATCAATCTCTCTTAATATTTTTGCTTGTTCTTTTGGTGGTTTTTCTGAAATAAAAATTACTACAGGTGATTCGTTGTTTTCTTCATAATAAATTACTTCATACAATAGTAAACACCTCTAAGTGAAAAACATTGTATCACATTTATGTTATATTTGCAAGCTTTTACTTAACGCTAACGATCAGCTTGCTTCTTAAATGGAGGTATTATTCCCCTTACTTTTCCTTTTCCATGGCTCTCTCCCTTAAAGCCACTGTTTCACCCGCTTCTCCCAATCCAAAATGCTCGTGGAGAGTTCGCACCGCCATGGATAAATCTTTTTGCGGAATCAATAAAGATATGGTGATATTGGAATCCGCGGTCTGCAGTATCTCAATCTCCTGCTGCTTGAGCGCTTTTACTACCCGGGCCATAACCCCCGGGAGATTACGCATACCTACTCCTATAACGGAAACCTTGGCACATTCTTTTTCCAGGCGGAAATTAATTCCCATCTGCTGCAAAACTTCGCCGGTTTTTTCCTGCATATCTTCCTCCACCGTAAAAAATTTAAGGGTAGGAAATACGCTTATAAGGTCGATGTTAACCCCTGCATCGGCTATCCGTTGAAACATATCCAGCTCCAGTTGGGAATCAGGGTCATCTAACTCCACCTGGAACTGAACCAGGCCAGTAGTATGCGCTATCCCGGTAACAGCACGTTCCGGGTGTACCCGGTAATCTTTTTTCTCCACGTCGCCTTCAGAAGTAATTACTGTTCCCCCTACCTGGTGGTGGAGATTTTTTACCACCACGGGCTGCCTGTTCTTCATGGCTACTTCAACTGCAAAGGGATGTATTACGCGGGCGCCTTCATAAGCCATCTGGCATACTTCGCTGTAAGTGACTTTTTCAATAACCCGGGCTTCTTCCAGAATACGCGGGTCCGCAGTGGCAATACCGTCTACATCGGTATATATTTCTACTTGCTCCGCACCCAGGGCAGCACCCAGTATAACCGCCGTGGTATCGCTTCCCCCCCGTCCCAGGGTGTTGATTTCGTTGTCAGTAGTAGCACCCTGAAAACCGGCTACTACCGCTACTTCTTCTTCCTCCAGCGCGCTCTCCAGCTTGCCGGTACGGCAATCTATTACCTGTGCCCCACTGTAGTTCCCGTCAGTAACCAGGCCGGCTTGGCTCCCGGTAAAGGTCCGGGCCTTAAGGCCGTTTTTATACAGGGTGGCGGTTAATACCGCTGCGGAAATTATTTCCCCGCAGTGCATTACCATATCCAGCTCCCGCAGCGGGATTTCCCTGTAGAGATCTTCCAGCATAGACTTAAGGGTATCGGTAGCGTAAGGATCGCCATCTCTTCCCATGGCCGATACCACTACTACAGGACGGCAACCCTTCTGTAGCGCTTCCTCTACCCGGTTCACCACCAGCTGGCGCAATTCCGGCGTAGCGACGGAGGTTCCCCCAAATTTTTGTACTACTATACTCACCGGACCAACCTCCTCCTCAATATTTTTAGCAACCACTCGGGCTTCTACTGCCTGCCAGGGGCTCTAGTTCTGCTGCTTTACCTTATCCTTTCAAGCTTCCAGCTCATCCCGGCAATAACCGGACCCCTTGCAGGCTAAAGCCAACCTTCTTAACAGGGCTTCAAACTGAATAGTTACTGTTTACACCAACAACTCGGCTATCTGGACAGAATTGGTAGCAGCTCCTTTTCGCAAATTATCGGCCACTACCCACAGGTTAAGCCCGTATTTTACCGTATCGTCTTTTCTTATCCGTCCTACGTAAACTTCATCCTTTCCGCTTATATCTACGGGCATGGGATAGGTCAGGCTGCCGGTATCATCCATTAGTACTACCCCCGGCGCTTCTTTTAACAGATTTCTTGCTTTATCAGGGGAAAGTTCATCCTCCAATTCCAGGTTTACGGCTTCGGAGTGCCCGTTCATAACCGGCACCCTTACCGTGGTAGCATTCACGGGAAAATCCGGCATGCCCATGATTTTTTTGGTTTCGTTTATCATCTTCATTTCTTCTTTGCAATAACCGTTTTCCATCATGACATCCAGCTGGGGAACTACGTTAAAAGCTATCTGGTGCTGTTTGGCCGCTCCCTTGTGCGGGATGTATTCCGCTTTTATTTCCTTTTGCTCCAGAACATTCCTGCTTTGGCTGGAAAGCTCCTCCATGGCTTCTCGGCCCGCTCCGGAAACAGCCTGGTAAGTTGATACCACCAGGCGTTTTATTCCGGCTACCCGGTGCAGGGGGTTAATTGCCACTACCATTTGTATGGTAGAACAGTTCGGGTTGGATATTATCCCCTTGTGGTCGGAAACAGCTTTCGGGTTTACTTCCGGCACTACCAGGGGAACACCTTCATCCAGGCGGAAAGCGCTGCTGTTGTCTATAACTACCGCCCCCTGCTTTACTGCCTCCGGGGCCAGCTGTTTGCTCAAATCTCCTTCAACACTGAAAAAAGCAAAATCAATACCGGCAAAAGCGGCCGTGCTGGTTTCTTCTACCCGGTATTCCCGCCCGCCTACATTAACACTGCTGTTAGCCGAGCGGGAAGAAGCCAGGAGCTTGAGATTTTTATAGGGAAAATTCCTTTCGTAGAGAAGGTTGGCCATGGCCTGGCCTACCATTCCCGTTGCCCCTACTACCGCTACATTATATTCTTTCACCAAGAGCTCCACCTCCTGTGGTACTTTATTATATTATTTTTATAAAGATCCGGTGACCTTTTCCGCCACCATTAACTAAACCGTACATCCGGTTTAGTTAACCAAAACTAATAACTTTTTTGATCCTTTCCATGGCTTCTTTCATGCGGGGAACATCAACCGTTAAAGCTATGCGGAAATAGCCTTCCCCGTACTGGCCGAAACCGCTTCCGGGGGTTACTACCACACCGGTTTCATCAAGAAGCCTGGCTACAAACTCCTGGGAGGTATAACCCGGCGGAACAGGCGCCCAGACATAAAAACTGGCCCGGGGCGGCTCCAGGGGCCAGCCCATTTCCCGCAGGTTTTCTACCACTACGTCGCGTCTCTGCCGGTAAGTTTCTTGCAGCCCGGCTATAAAACGGTCACGTTGCGGGTTGGTTAAAGCCTCCACGCCAGTATACTGGATGGCTTTAAAAAGGCCGGAGTCAATATTGGTTTTAAATCGACCCAGGACCTCCACCGCCCAGGGAGCGCCCACTACGTATCCTATTCTCCAGCCGGTCATGTTAAACGTCTTGGAAAGGGAGTTAAACTCAATGCCCACTTCTTTAGCCCCATCTATCTCCAGTAAGCTTACCGGTCTGTATCCTTCATAAGCCAGCTCGGTATAAGCTGCATCATGGCAGATGAGCAGTTCGTGCTTGCGGGCAAAATGGACTACCTTCTCCAGGTATTCGGGAGGCGCTACCGCGCCGGTAGGGTTGTTGGGATAATTTATAAACATAAGTTTGGCCTTTTGGGCTATTTCTTCCGGTATAGCATCGAGATCCGGTAGAAAATTGTTCTCTTCTTTTAAAGGCATCTTGTAGCTCTCCCCGCCGGCAAAAAGTGTGCCAATTCCGTATACCGGGTAACCCGGGTCGGGAACCAGGTTTACATCACCGGGGTCTACAAAGGAAAAAGATATATGAGCTATCCCTTCTTTGGAACCTAAAAGGGGAAGGACATCCGAAGAGGGGGCCAGGGATACCCCATGCCTTTCCCTGTAGTAATTCGCCACGGCCTCTTTAAATTCATCTAATCCTTCGTCCGGGGGATATCTAAAATTGCCGGGGTTTTTAATTTCTTCGCCCATTCTTTCGATTATATAAGAAGGGGTGGGCATATCCGGGTCTCCTATCCCGAGTTTAATTACGTCTACTCCTTCCTGAAGCTTCTGCTGGATCTTTTTGTCGATCTCCGCAAAAAGGTAACGCGGTAATTTTTGAATTCTTTCTGCAGGCTTAACCATACCTGATACCTCCTTAAAAAATGTTAAATTTGCTCTCTTTTTGATCTCCTTTAGGGTAAAGGAATTATTCCGTGATAAATTTCCTCCGCCGGACCTTCCATGTACACATCTCCGCCGGGCTGCCAGTGTATGCGCAGGGTGCCACCGGGCAGGTTGACTTCTACTTTTTCATTGAGGATCCCCTGCTCAATACCCGCCACGGCAACTGCACACGCTCCCGTTCCGCAAGCCAGTGTTTCTCCCGCGCCTCTCTCCCAGACTTTGACTTCTACCCAGTCGTGGTCAATTATTTTTGCAAATTCCACGTTAACTCCGCGGGGAAACAATTCATGCCATTCCAGGAAGCTTCCCCACCGCCTCCACGGTATCTCCTCCAGGTTTTCAACAAATATAACGCAGTGCGGGTTGCCCATACTAACTGCACTAAAGAACAGGGTCTCCCCTCCCTCAACCTTGATTGATTCGTTGATAACCAGCCGGCTGCTCCCGGAGACCGGTATGTTTTTACTGTCCAGGACCGGAACCCCCATGTTTACCCGCACACAACCCCCGTCAAGAACTTCAGCCTCCTGTAAAGTAGCCCCGGCTTTTACGGTCATAGTATGCAGGTTGTGCCGCGCCCCGTACCGTTTTGCCACACACCGCAGGGCATTTCCGCACATTTCCGCTTCGCCTCCGTCCGGATTAAATATGCGCATACAAAAATCAGCATGTGCATCCTTCTGCAATACCACCAGGCCGTCCGCACCCACCGACCAACGGCGGCGGCATAGATCCCTGGCCAGGGCGGGGTAATCTCTGTCAACACCTTCAAAATCTTCAACCACAATGAAATCGTTTCCCAGGCCGTGCATTTTTACAAAATTCACTGCCATTTCCCTCCTATTAAAGACTTGCTCTTATTGCTACCGTCCGCCCACCAAACTTGCTTCTACCATACCGGCAGCCAGCCTGTAAATTTTCCGCGGCAAAAGGGGCTCAGGAACACGAGCGGGTTTTCATATGCGGCGGGATCAATTCATGGCTTACCATCTCTTCGTAGGTAGCTCTCCTGGCTACCTCTTCCACGCCATCTTTGCGGACAAAAACTACCCCGGGGCGCGGCACCCGGTTGTACCAGCTGTACATGGAGTAATGGTAAGCCCCGGTGCTGAATACAGCCATGGTATCACCCCGTCGGGGATAGGGAAGGCGGCAGTCCCGGATAAGGATATCCCCGGATTCGCATGCTTTGCCCGCTACTGTTACCACACTGTTTTTTTCTTCTCCTGCACGGTTGGCCAGCATGGCTTCATATTCAGCATTATAAAGTGCTGGCCTCAAATTGTCCATCATACCCCCGTCTACGGCTGCGTAGGTGCGGGTTTGAGGAATATCTTTTATATTGCCTACCGTGTAAAGGGTGATACCGGCTTCCCCGGCAATCGAACGTCCCGGCTCCAGGGAGAGGCGGGGAAGATCAAGGCTTCTTTCCTGACATCCAAGGTATACCGTTTCCGCTACGGAAGAAACAAAATCCTCTATGATTACCGGGGCATCCCCGGAAGTGTGCCTTATTCCCAGGCCCCCGCCCAGGTTGAGCTCTTCTAGTTGAACCCCGTGAAGTGAATTTATTTCCTGCATCAGGTCCATTAAAACTCCTGCAGCCAGCTGATGGGCACTCGATTCCTTGATCTGGGAGCCAATATGGCAGTGCAGGCCCTTGAGTCGCAAGGAAGAAGAGTCCATTGCGTTCTTAACCGCGGTCATGGCCTGGCCGTCTGCAACACCAAGTCCAAACTTGGAATCCACCTGGCCGGTTTGTATATATTTATGGGTATCACCGGTAACCCCGGGCTTTACCCGCAGCAGTATATCAACCCGGAGGCCTTTCTCACCGGCTGCCCGCTCCAGGTAATCCAGTTCCATCAAGTTGTCCACTACTATATTCCCCACCCTGTTTTCCAGGGCCATATCAATTTCTGCAGGGGTTTTATTGTTGCCATGGAAGTAGATCTTTTCCCTGGGAAAACCGGCCTGAAGAGCTGTATATATCTCCCCTCCCGAGGCTACGTCCAGGCAAAGACCTTCTTCCTGAACCAGCCGGCACATGGCCAGGGTTAGAAAAGCCTTTCCCGCGAATATAATTCTTCCTTCCCCGTTATAACCACTTTGCATTGTTTCAAGGTACTGACGGCATTTACGGCGCATGTACTCCTCGTTGTATACGTACAGTGGTGTTCCGTGTTGACTGGCTACTTCTACCAGGTCCCACCCCTGCATCTCCAGGTGGTTTTTTTCGTTTATCTCTACTACCTCTCCAACAAACATATTCTACCCTCCCGCTTGTTTCATTTTATTTTATTTCTCCTAACTAAAAAACGGCTAACGTTCCGTCAGCCGCACGTACAGCCACGAAACCTCTCCCGCCCTCTGCGAGATAGCTCCCCATCGAAGCCCGGGGCAGGCTTCGATGACAGTCCGCCGGCTATTCGCTACAGCGGACCAGCTTTTAAACCCGGGCAGTGTTTAAAAGCTTCGGCGGCATCCCCTTTCCCCCGGTTCATCAGGTAACCCACCTTCTTCCGGAGTAATCATGGCCTGCCGCTCCTCTACCTCACCTCGGCGAGATGAGGTAACCTGTTTTATTTTTCTACTTTTCTACATTATTAAAGATAATTTTAACACGAGATCCTCTTAAGGGCAAGGACACAACAAAATTTAATTAATTAATTAATTTATTTATTTCTGTTTCACTGATTTCTTCTTCGCTTACCCTGGTGGAAGTTATAACCGGGATAAAATTTTTATTTCCCTTTACCTTGCGGTCCAGCAAGCGCAGGCCCACAAAAGTAACCAGCATTAAAGCCAGGCCGGAAAACGCCGAGGTCAAGTTCTGGTTAAAACCAAGGTGGTAATAATCCACCGCTGCGTAACCTAAAAGCAACCCAATCACCAGGGCCAGGGCGGGGACCATGTATACAACAAACGACATAAGCAGCACGGTTCGGTCTTCTATTTCCACGCGAACCAGCTGTCCCTGTTCAGCACCCACAAGGTTTTTTACCTCTACCTGGCTGTCTTTAACATCAGGGCCTCCCAGTATCCCGCCGCAGCGCCCGCAGTTCTCGCAGGCCGTGTGCCTCTTCATCAACACCAGTGCTTTATCACCTTTTGCTTCCAGAACTCTTCCGTACCTTTCCACGTTACACACCCTTTCTTTGCTGTTTAACTTTTGTCTTATATTTTACCACAATTTTAAATCAATCATAAGTGGGGAAAACGCGTATTATAAAACTACCCCGATAAGTTGTTTCTCCCGGGGGATAAAGCGTGATCAAAAAAAAAGCCCGGGGAGATTCTTTCTCCCCGGGCTTTTTTAATATTTTGGGATTACTGCAAACCTTCTTCCGGGCAGTAAACCCTGATGGGACCCAGTATTAACTCCAGTTCCACTTCCTCAATTTTCTCTTTATCTACCGGCAGCCGCTCTTCATCTTCTACGTCCGTAACCACCATCAATACATTCTCGGGGGGAGGTGGGACAAACAGGTAATATTCCACTTGCAATGTTTTTTCCGTTTCATCGTAATCCACCCCATCTATGGTAATATCATACCCGGAAGTAGGTGTAGTCCAGACCATCTCTATTTTATTTTCTTTCAACTCATAAGAAGGATCATTGTCAACTTCTTTTAGCCTTACTTCTTCAATTTCCCCGGAATCTACCGGCAACGGGGCCTTGTCTTTTTCGTCAGTGATTACCGGCAACACATTTTGCCCGGGCTCAGGTTCTGAAAGGTCGTAAGCTACGTGTAGTATCCCGTCTCTTTCGTTATAAGAAACATCAACAATGTCTATAGAATAACCACTGTTGGGACGATCTTTCCATATTACTACTATCTTATCCTCCTTAAGTTTGTAGGTAACTTCATCTTCTTCTTTTTCTTTAAATTTTGCTACCAGTTCTTCGTGCTTATCCTTTTCAAAAGTATATTCCTTTTCCGTGGAAACTACTTCGTCATCTTCAACCCAGTGCAAGAATTTATATCCTTCTGCGGCCTCCGCCTCAACCTTGACCCTATCGTCTTCCATTTCAGCATAAACATCTCCGCCTTCTTCCGGTTCAGCCGATACCTGGAACCAGGGAGGCAGTTCCACATAATAATGGGCTACCAGGTGTCGATCTGATTCAATTTCAAAGGTGTATTCAGCATCTGTACTTACTTTCTCTCCGTCTTCTTCCCACTTGTAAAAGCCGCAGTCCGGAGCGGATTTCGCTTCTACCGTTACTTCTTCGCCTTTTCTATAAACCCCTTCTCCGTATACTTCCCCACAGCTTTCATCCGGCTCAATCGAGAGCTTGATTTCATATTCCTTTACTTCTTCAAAATTGGCTACCAGCTCCCGGTCTTCTTCTATTTCAAAAGTGTATTCTGCTTCATCACTTACTTTCTCATCATCTTCCATCCACTTTTCAAAAACATATCCTTCTTCTGCTATTGCTTCCACTGTTACTTCGTCGCCTTCGTCATACTCGCCCTCGCCTTTAGTAACTCCTCCTTCTTCAGGTGATGCAGACAGGCTTACCTCGTAATCGTCAGAAGGTCCAAAACCAAAACACCCTACAGAAGCAAATATTAACATCACTGCCAAAGCGCAAAACAACATAATATTGTTTCTTTTTAACATTTAACCTTACCTCCTTTTCCCTTATTTTCCATAAGGAACCTAATACCACACATTTAAACTGTAATTAACAATCATATTCTTATAGTATATATATGTACCGGAACGTAAACGTGTTCTGGTGCCAGATTGCATTTCAGGTAATTAAATCTAAGACGGTAAAAATGCAAAAAAAGTAACACCCCCCTTAATTATTGTTTAGCATAATAAAATTAAGCCACTAAAGTGCTAAACTGCTATTATACTTACATTCCTTACTAATTATAACATACAGGTGTCACACCTGTGTCACAGAAAGCGAATAATATAGATTTTTTTGTAACTACTCAAGCCAAGTAAAAGTAAGTTAAGAGGCATGCTGCGCCTGCGGGGACGGTTCGAGCGTCACCGG
>Ga0207421_10001702_pt1 | contig 27950 bp, 21 predicted proteins | sample SodLakKL_010_SED_4_FD_187542 | JGI IMG/M metagenome (GOLD analysis project Ga0207421, IMG submission 187542) | Alkaline sediment microbial communities from Lake Tanatar, Kulunda Steppe, Russia - 8KL_010_SED (SPAdes) (version 2) | ecosystem: Environmental > Aquatic > Non-marine Saline and...
CCGGGCCGGTTAACAGGTAGACTGGTAAAAACTTGCCCGAGGCAACCTGGTTAAATGCATCTACAGGTTTCTGCAAACAGCCGCACTCCTTTTACCATTTTTTTTAAATATAATTGCCTTATAGTAAATATTAATATCTACGTATCAGCGATGTAAAGAATATTAATACCGTAAATATCTCCAGGCGGCCAACAATCATCATTAAACTTAAAAGCAACCTTCCTCCGGAAGGAACTACCTGGTATGTTTCTTCCGGGCCCACCATATCCAGGCCTGGCCCCACGTTTCCTATAGAAGCAATAGAAGCAGAAAAAGCGCTTTCCAGGTTTAACCCCATGGCGCTCAAAGCAAGGGTAGAAATTACGTGTAAAACCAGAAACAGGAAAACAAAGCCGCTAACGTTGCGAAGCACTTCCTCAGAAACTACTTTTTTACCCAGTTTGATTGAAGTAACTGAAGAAGGATGAACCAGCCGGTATATCTCCCGAATTGCTACCTTTAAAAGCAGCAAAAGCCGGGCCTGTTTCATGCTACCGGAAGTAGAACCCCCCATACCACCAATAAACATAAAGAATAACAACAAAGTACGTAAAAAAGGAGCCCAGCCATTAAAATCAGCGGTTGCATATCCCGTGGTAGTAAGTATGGAGGCTACCTGAAAACAGCCTTTGCGGAAAGCCTCACCGACTTCATAAAAAGAAAACAAACTTACAGATACCACGATCATGGATACCAAAACCATTCCCAAAAAAAAGCGAAATTCTTCGTTTCGCCAAAAAGCACGGTAGTCACCCTTTAAAAACATGTAATACAGGGCAAAGTTTATTCCGGCAAATATCATAAACACAGTAATTATTATTTCAGCCGGGGGATTACCCAGGCCGGCTATACTGTCATTTAAAGGGGAAAAACCCCCTGTTGGCATGGTAGTTAAAGCATGATTTATAGACAAGAAAAAAGAGATCCCGCTTAAAAGCAGCATTATACATAATATTACAGTTAAGGCAAAGTAAATAATCCATAACCACTTGGCCATCTGGGCTACCCGGGGAACCACACGGTCAGTGATAGGACCGGGAAGCTCTGCCTTTACCAGGTTTATACCCCGTATTCCCATCCGGGGTAAAAAAGCCACAAATAAAACAATAATCCCCATACCGCCCAACCACTGAGTCATGCTCCTCCACAGCAGGATGCCTTCAGGTTGACTTTCTATATCTTCAATAAGAGTGGCTCCCGTAGTAGTAAAACCGGAAACAGCTTCAAAAAAAGAGGCCAGGTAACTATCAAAAACTCCATAAAGATAAAAGGGAAGTGCACCAAACAAGCCGGCCAGTATCCAGGCCAGCGCTACCAGGGTAAAACTTCCCGAAAGGGAAATGTCTTTCTTCCCAGGCAAAATAACGCGAAGTATGATACCAGCCAGCCCGGTTATAACCACGGATATGAGCAAATATATAAAATCGGGTTCTCCTCGCGCCAGCGACCAAAAAGCGCACACCAGCATAAACCCGGCCAGGGCCAGTAGTAAATTTCCCAAAAAGAAGATTACTGAACTGCGAACCATGGTGTCACTCCTGAATTAAATTTCCTGCGAGTTAACCAGCTTTTTCTTTTGTTCCTGAGACACTTTTTTGCTGCCGGCAAAATAGCGGGTTAATTTTTCGCTCACCTGGGGAAGGGCGAAAACAACCAGCCGGTCCCCGGCCTGGAGTCGGGTATCCCCGTGTGGAATTATTATTTCTTCACCACGCACAATAGAGCCAATAAGCGCGCCCCGTGGCAACCCGGCCTGCACGATTTTTTTCCCTACTACTTTTGCTTTGTCGGGTAAAATAAGTTCCACTATTTCCGCATTCTGATCCTGAAGTACAGATAAAGAAACCACGTCTTCTTTCCGGGTAAAACGCAGGATTCGTGATGCAGCCAGCAGGTGCGGGTTTATCAGGCTATCTATCCCCAGTTTTAAATAGATGGGAACATACTGCGGGTCTATAACCTCGCAAACTATTTTTTTAACTCCCAGCTGCCGGGCCAGTACTGCAGCCACAATATTTGTCCTGTCTTCACCGGTAACCACTACCAGTATATCAGCATCTTCTATTTCTTCTTCTTTAAAGAAAGAAAGATCGGTTGCATCACCGTGTAGAACCAGAGTTTTAGAAAGATCCCGACTGAGCATACTACACCGTTCCGGATCTTTTTCTACCATCTTAACAGCAAGGTGCTGCTTGCGCTGCATTTCTATCATAGAAGCCACCCGGTATCCTATATTACCTCCGCCCAGGATAGTAACCCGGTGAGCATGTGTATCAGGGTGATGTAATAGCCAGCTAACGCTGCGCAGCAGCTGAGCGTTTCCCAAAAGGTATATTTTATCTCCCGGGTAGATATGGTCTTTACCTCCCGGCACCAAAAATTCTTCGTTAGGGCGGTCTATACCTACAATTATACATCCTGCGGGAAGTGGCACATCATTTAGCGGCTTGTTGGTAATCCCTGCTTCTTCTCCAACCGTAATTCCTACCAGTTTTACTTTTCCCTCGGCAAAATATTCCACTTCACTTGCATCCGGAAAATGAATCACGTGAGAGATTTCCTGAGCCGCCACTTTTTCCGGGTTTATTATAAAATCAATACCTATCTGTTTGCCGGGCAAGATATCTGCACTGTCTATATAATCCTGATTGCGAATTCTGGCTACTGTAATAGGCACCCCCATCCTTTTTGCCATCATGCAAGCTATTATATTGGTTTCATCCACCTGGGTTACTGCAATCAGCATCTGTGCATTTTTTGCACCGGCTTTCTGTAATGCTTTTACACTGGCCCCGTTTTCTTCCACCACCATAATATCGAGGTTTTCTTCCAGCAGCTTTACCTTGTTGGTATCTTTTTCTATTACCACAACATCCTGTTCTTTTGTGGAGAGGTTACGGGCCAGTTCATATCCAACCCCACCCCCACCAATAACAATAATATGCATTTTTTATTTCACCTTTCTTCCCTGACCAGATTCTAACCAGGTTAAATTGCAAATTAAATTTGACATACTCCCCACGAATAAATTCGGGGGGGGCTTTACGATAATGATTGGTAATACTGTAATACTGTTTTATCTATCTGTCAAAATAAATGCTTTTACCGTTAGCGGAAAGAGGAACGCCGATGACCACTTCTCCCTTTATTAATCCCATTCTACGCGCTACAATGCCTGTACGCAACATTACCCGGTTGTCCACATTAAAACTGGAAGCAGTTTTAACCGCCGAACCCAGTGCAATCCCCAGGTCAATAACCCTCCAGGTGCAGAGCGGCCCATAAAAAAAGGAACCTTCTTTTGCCGCCTGTTCCTTGTCCCTGCAGCGTTCAAAGCCACACGCTCCACAGTCCAGGCCCAGAGAATCCGCAGCTTCCAGAGAAACAAGTAAAACCGCTTCGGAAGAAGCCACGTTTTCTCCGTCACGGTCGAAGTTAACCAGCCCTTTTTCATTTCCAAATTCCTTCATGTGCCTTCCCAGGTTTTTTACTTCTTCCCCGGTTAAAACTTCAATTTCCAAGAAATCTTTCCCCATTGCCTTGGGAGCGGTACGGGCCGAAAGAGCCATAAACCCGGCCACTTTTTCCATAATATCCTGCATCTCTTTCACTTCTTTCTTTAAATGTTACCATTTTTTTCTACGCAATTTTTCCTGTTTTATCTACGGCATATTTTACTCCTAAGCGGAAAGAAGTGCAAGATTTTATTATATTTTACGTTTATTTTTTTTTTGATATAATCGATGAAGCTAAAAGATGAATCATGGGTAGGGCTTACTGGTTTTTTTCTTTCCGGGCCTGCAGCATAGATACAGGCCCGGAAAGGGGATCTTCTTCCCAGGAAGCTTCTCCTTCTTCCGGTAAGAGGATAGGAGAATACAATTCCTCGGGCACGGGCACCTCCAGGCTGCGGTAAACATTAGCCAGGTGTTTTCGGAACAACCCGTCAAAGGGAGCAGCCAAATAATACGGCATACTGTCTGCCCACCACTGGTAATCGCTTCCTTCGGCTATATATATGTTCCTTAAGGCTTCCTGTAGATTCTTTTGCGTCAGGCGAGGTGTTCCACGGTATTTTTCTACTGTTTGCCTGGCCCGGGCCAGCAAATCCCACATGGTGTTTTTACTTTCCGTGCCTATCCACCGGGTCAAATTGTGGTCTACCCAGGAGCCGGTAAACAGGTTATTTAATTTCCGGCGGGGCGGATTCTGTTTTAAATACTCGCCAACCGTTATACAGTGCAGGTTTGGGTCATGGCTTAGTCTACGGTAAAGCCCGTGCAAGAAAGTGCGTTTATCGTCGGGGTACCACTCCCAGGCATTTTCCCCGTCCAGAGAAATAGTTACCAGGTGATTACCCTCGGAATGCCGCAGGTTTTGACGTATCCGGTGCAAGCGGTGAACCAAGTCTTCAGCGGCGTGGTCTCCGTGGAAGCCCTGGTATTCAAAACCAATACGGTCTGAAAGGTTATGATCTCGAAACACCACCGCCATTTCTCCACCTTCCACGCTTAACAGGTAGGGCTGGTACAGCACTTCAGGGTTTAACACGTGGCCATAACCGTCCCGGCAAATTTCCACACCCAGGGATTTCTCCAGAATCTGTTCGTCAGTAATGGTCCATTCAAAGCCCGTTTCACTGAAAACAGGCACTGTTTCCGGGCTTACTGCCTGCTCCGGAGGCCAAATTCCCTCCGGCTGCCCTTCAAAAAATCCGCGGTACTGGTGTAAAGAGGCCTCGATGTGGGCGTAAAGGTCCTCTTTAAAGGTAAAACGTTCATCCGGCAGAGGCAGGTTGGGGCTGGCCCTCAGGGCAGTGTAGTTATCTATAAGCAGGGGAGCAATGGGGTGGTAAAATGGTGTGGTCATTATTTCTATCTGCTTTTTCTGCTTCAACCGGCGGTGGACCGGGATAACCTGTTTTAATATTTCCATCTGCTTCTCCAGCACTTTAACCCTTTCCCCTTCGGAAAAAAGTCTGTGTTTTTTTTCCAGGTGGCTGAGAAGGGGATCGCCGGCCCTTATTTCCGGGTCTATCCAGATAAGGTTGAACCATACCTGAAGATCGCGGTAATCTTCTTCCGTAAAGCGTTCCATGGCCTGCTTTACTGCCCGGGGTTCCCGCCGCCTGCCCTGCAAATCCAAAAGCTCCCGGTAGCGGGGAATCTGTTCTATTACCCGTTCCCACTGGATATCAAAATAATGCTGGAGCAAAAAACGCCGCTCCGCTTCAGTTAACTCCGATGTAGACTTCATTACCTGTAAATAGTAATCTACATAATCAGTTTCAGTGTAGTCCAGGATCTGTTCCAGTAGTGAAGGAGTAAGATTAAAAGTTTGCCGGATCTGGGGATAATTTTCCAGTATGGCAGCCATCTGGTAGTAATTCTTGGCGGCGTGAAGCCTTACCCAGGGCATAATATAATGCCTGCGTGAATTATCCTGGTAGTAAGGCTGGTGCTGGTTCCAAACAAAAGCTATGTACAGAGGCTTTTCTTCTTTCATTATTCAACACCCTCGGTAGTTAATTCTTTTGACCCGCCCGGGTACTCTTGAGCTTTAAAACGGAAATCTACATCCAGGGTTAACTCCCGGCTTTCTCCCGGAGGGATACCCAGCTGCCATTGCGGAACAATTACCGACTGCTGATACACACGCTCCATCCCTTCCTCCGAACGGGAGACTGTTTCTACCGGGAAACGCCACAACAGTACCGGGTAATTAAAATTTAATGCAATTACTACCCCGCGCCAGTCATCGTACATTTCCAGCGTCTCCACTTCCTGTTCTGCCCCTTCTGAAGCCATATAATTATTCTCCAGGTGGCGACCGGGGATATGGAAATAACGATCCCCGCTGTACCCGGACATAAATGCCAGGTTCAATTCTACCCCGAGTCTGCCTCCCAGCACCCTGGAGGAATAATTCTCCAGGGTGTAATTCACCCGAAAACGGTCTGAGCCGGCCTGAAACATTACTTCTTTTTCCAGTAAAAAGTCATACTCATTCCGTGAAACACGGCGGCGGAAAATTAAAGATGCTTGCTCAGAGCGCTTTTCCAGGCGTCGCAGTTCCATGGTAAAAGGCTGCAGTAGAATGCCGGCATCATCCCGGTATTTACCTTTTTTAAAGTCTTCCATACCTGTTTCTTCTGAAGGTAAAAAGTGATCTATCAGACTCCCGCGGGGGTAAGCATCATACTGCAGGTGATTCTGCAAGTCACTCTCCTTGACGCCCTGCAGGTCGTGTATGCTTTTTACTCCGCCGTTCTTTTCCCGCCTTTCTTCAGAAGGGGCGCTTTCCTGTTCCACCAGGTCCCGGTGGTATTTTTCGGGCCGCCGGGTAAGAGTATCCAGGAAATTTGCCGCCGCGGGTCTCCAGGACATCTCCCACATGCTTCCCCCCAGGTGGGGAGCAAACAGTAGAGAAAATCGGTCGCTTGCTACCACCGCTTCCTTATGACCGTCATAATCGAAATCCTTAACCCTTATTTCCAGCCAGTGTTCTTTTCTTTGCAATTGCGATTCCGCCAGCTCTTCCGCCTTCAACAGGTTTTCCCATATAGCCGAGCGTAAAAAATTCAAGTAAAGCCCGCCAAATACACCATGCCAGTAGGCGCAGTTACACTGGCCCGCCCACAGGTAGCGAAAAGCTTCCTCTTTATTTTTGCTTTCCGGCATCTTGTTTATGCGGCGGCGCACATTTAGCATCTTCTTGTGCATACGGTTACTTTCCGGGTAGCGGGTCAGGAAATTTCTCCAGTATCCCCGCGACCACTCTTTCATTTCTCGGTAAGCCGCTGCAGGTATATATACCGGGCCTTCCGGCGGCTCTAACTCCATGTATTCAGAAAAAGTAACCGTGCGCAACCAGTCCCGGTGTTCACCTAAAGCGGTAAAGAAATGGTCCAGCCATTTTTCCAGGTAAACGGCCTTGTAAGTTTCCGGCCAGGAACCGAACTTTTCCCCGTCGTCCGCCAGCACCAGCAAGTCGCCCTTGTCATGGTAAAGCTGCTGGTGCAGAAAAGAAATAACTTCCTCCACCGGGCGGAAAGGAATCAGGTAGCGCAATTTTTCGCTTACGGGGAATATACAAAGCTCCCATCCTTCTTCTTCTGTAAGATAATAGTGATAAAGATCCTTAAAGCCTACTTCGTGAAAATGAGCGTCGTCTACGGTTATATAGCGAAGGCCGGAAGAAGCAATGGGGCGGGCCAGATGGGGCTCCCATATCCTTTCAGCCAGCCACATACCTTGCGGGACAGTATGCAAAAGCTCTTTTATCCTGTCGTTTAACAGGCGTATCTGCCCTTTTTTATCTTCATCCGGTATGATGGGAAGGATAGGTTCATAGTAGGCTCCCCCCATTATTTCTACCTGTCCCCTGGAAATAAGCTGGCGCAGCTTATCCAGGAACTCGGGGCGGTGCTTCTCTATCCATTCCAGTAAAATACCCGTATAGTGAAGGGTAACCTTGACCTCAGGGTGATGGGCCAATACCTCCACAAACGGCCGGTACGCCTGCTCAAACGTATTTTCAAATACCTCCGGCAAGTTGCCCACCGGCTGGTGGTTATGCAGGGCCAGTATCAAATTGAACCGGTTCTGGTTCAGGCTCATACGCTATTCTCCTTCCTTTAACAAAATAAACAGCCTGGTTTTCACAGGAATGATTTTAATTTAATGTAACTAACAATACAGCACAGCAAAACACAACAAAACCTCTGGGCAAAACAATTTGTGGGCAGTGTTATTAATAAGCTCCCACCTGCTCTAGCTTCCACCTTTTGTTAATACACTTTCCTGGGACCTGATAAAACTGGCAGCTTCTTCCGGAACCACGGTATTTATAAATACATCAGTTCCAGTTTCAAACCCTGCTATCCTGGAAAGCCGGGGAAACAACTCTACATGCCAGTGGTATCCCGGCAAAATGCCGGCCCGCAAAGGAGAGCTGTGCAAATACAGGTTGTAAGGGGGATCGTTTAAAGATATCGAAAACTGCTTGAGCACCCGGTTAAAAACTCCTGCCAGTTCTTTTTTTTCTTCCGGAGAAATTGTTTCTACTGCAGGCCGGTAATAATATCCTGCCTGTACCCGGGCATAACAAAACCCTCCCGGCCTTCGCAGTTATTAAGTCTTTTATTTAAATCAGCTTTTAGCATGCCCACCTGTTTTTATTTTATTCCGCGAAAACTACACGGCGCCGGATAAAAAATTTTCAACCAATACCGGTTTTAATAAATACCAGCCTCATGTCTTAATAATATCTAAAGTGGAGGGCATAATAGTGCATAGATTTTTTCTATGTAAAAGAAGATATATAAAGAACCAAATAACTTGAACCTTCATTAATAGTTAGGAACGGAAAGGAAAGGGTGGATAAGATGGAATTACAGGTAAGCAGAGAAGAACTTAACGCCGGAGGCTCACTGCCCCCTTTTTACGAAGAAGATGTACTGGTGCTTCTGCCCCGCGACCCTTACTGGCTTCACGCCTACTGGGAAATAAGCAGCGCTACCTTACAATGGCTGGTAGAAGAATGGAAAAGAGAAGAATGGGATAGCTCAGTACGGCAGATCAGGGTATACCGGCATCTCTGGGAAAAAGAAGGTGAAATTGAAACATTTTTTGACGTGGAACTTCCACCCACCGCCGGCAACTGGTACCTGGAGGTGAGCCAGCCAGACTACTACTACCATGTAGAATTTGGATGGAAAAAAAACGACGGCAAATTTTACAGCTTGTTAAGCTCCAACACTGTGAGAACACCGCGCGACAGGATAAGTAGCATTATTGATGAAAACTGGACCCTGCCGGACTGGAAGTTTCGTAGGCTGTACCGGCGCATTTCCCTGTTTAACATCAGTTCTCCGGAATTAATAAGGGAACATCCCCATTTTTCCAGGCGCAAAAATCAAGATTTAAGAAACAAGATGAAAGGCCCTGCAGTTTAAAAGTCTGGAGTGGGAAAGTTAAAGGTAGGGTGGGGAAAAAAGCACCCCACCTTAATCCTACCTTAAATTTTTTCAAGGATATTCAAGGACATCCAAGAACATTTAAAAACATACAGGGATATTTAAAGATATCCAAAAAAAACAAAAGGCCAGCAGCAAGATGAACAAAGGCCATAAAATGGCCTGAAAGATGACACAGGAAGAAACAAAAAAAGAAGAAACCAGGATAATAAAACTTAAAAGGAGGACTTCAAAATATGCCCCAGGGATTTTTATCCATCGTGCTTCACGCACACCTTCCTTACGTGCGCCATCCGGAACACGAATATTCGCTGGAAGAAAAATGGTACTATGAAGCCATGCTGGAATGCTACCTGCCGCTTTTAAGAAGAATGGAAAACATGAAAAACGAGGGTATAAATTTCAGGCTGACATTTTCTATATCACCCACCCTGCTGGCCATGATGGAAGACAACCTGCTACGCGACCGCTTTAAAAGATATATGCAAAATCTGCAGAACCTGGCACACCGGGAGGAAGAGCGTACCGCCGGCGACGCTACGTTTGCTCCCCTGGCCCGCCTGTACCGGGAGCACTTTGACCAGATTGCGGAGTATTACCATCAGCGGTGTGGGGAACGGCCTTCCCGCATTTTAAAAGAGCTACAAAATGATGGTTTTGTAGAAGTTATAACCACGGCTGCCACCCATGGTTACCTGCCGCTTTTGGATATACAGAAGGAAAGCGCTTATGCCCAGGTGGCAGCAAGCATAGAATATTATACCGATATCATGGGAGAACCTCCGCGGGGGATTTGGCTCCCGGAGTGTGCATATAATTATGGACTGGAAGAAGTGCTGGAAGAACTGGGCCTGCAGTATTTCCTTACCGATACGCACGGCCTTTTGTACGCAGCTCCACGGCCCAAGTACGGGGTTTTCAGCCCCATTGTAACTAACAACGGGGTGGCTGTATTTGCCAGGGACGCAGAAACTTCCAAGCAGGTCTGGAGCGCTAAAGAAGGCTACCCGGGGGATTTTTATTACCGGGAATTTTACCGGGATATTGGACACGATCTTTCCTATGATTATATCAAAGATTACCTGCACCCACCCGGGCTGCGGAGCGACACCGGCATTAAATACTACCGCATTTCAGGAGCGGAAGCGCCACTGGATCATAAACAACCCTATATTCCGGAAATCGCCAGGGAAAAAGCAGCTGAACACGCGGGGAATTTCATGTTTAACCGGGAAAAACAGGTAGAATACCTCTCTGAAGTTATGGGAAGACCCCCAATAATAATAGCTCCTTACGACACGGAACTGTTTGGTCACTGGTGGTTTGAAGGACCCCTCTGGCTGGATTACCTCTGCCGCAAAATAGATAAAGACCAGGAAAACATAAAACTCGTTACCCCGGGAGACTACCTGGATATGGGATATCCATTACAGGTTTCCACCCCGTCTTCTTCCAGCTGGGGAGATAAAGGTTACCATGAAGTATGGTTAAACGGAAAAAACGACTGGCTGTACCCTCACTTGCACCGTGGAGCAAGGGATATGATCCATCTGGCTACAGAACATTCCGATACAGAAGGAGTTATGGAGCGTGCCCTTACCCAGGCAGCCCGGGAACTACTCCTGGCCCAAAGCAGTGACTGGCCCTTTATAATGACCGTGGGAACCATGGATGAATACGCGGAAAACAGGGCACACGATCACCTGGTGCGCTTCCGCAGGCTGGTAGAACAGATCAGCAGCGGTAATATAGACGTACAGTGGCTGGAGAAACTGGAAAATGTCGACAATCTTTATCCACACCTTGACTTCCGCTTGTTTCAAAAACAGGAGACCACGGTTCCCGTGGAAGTGGCTACTATAGAAAAATAACCAACCACTTTTGGGTGGTTGGAGGTTGGAGGCTGGAGGCTGGAGGCTGGTAGTTGTAGTTGGAAGTAAAAGGATATCTTTTCTTTTCTCATTTTACTTCTAACTTCCGACTACTGACCTCCAACTTCTAAAAAGGTATCCCCCCCATCTTAATCTTACCCCCCGGTGGGGGGAAGAAAAATGCCCGCAGCAGGGAAGAATAAAAAAATAACCCAGAGGTAGTAGCTTTATCTCCGGTGTCAAGTGTGTAACAGGGTTAGCCTGGCAGGGGAGGATGTATCCTGGTAATAGCACGAACATTGGTGCCACGAAATCTTCCTCCACCCCAATGATAGCACCTACATTGGGAGACATTATATCTTCATCCCCCCAGTGGTAGCACCTACATTGGAAGACAAAACATTTTCATCCCCCCTGGAGCTTATTGGAAGTTAGAAGTTGGGGGTTGGAGGTTAGAAAAGCAGTACCGTGGTGATATCTACTCACATTTGTTTCTTGTTTCTCGTTTCTTGCCTCCTGTCTCTTGTTTCTTGCTTCTTGAATGGGCCCAAGCAGCAACCCGGGCCCTACAACTCCTTTTTCCCCCAACAAAAAACGGTTAATTCATATAAAGCCAAGATTATCACCAGCGCTGCACCCAGGTATATCAACAGGCTCTCCTGTATCCCTGTCCAGTATTCCGCTGCTTTCATGTGATGAAAAAGCGAAAAATGCCGGGTTCCGGGAAAATAAAGGGGAATAGCCAAACACCCCCAAAAAAATAATGCTACCAGTCCCGCCCACATTGGACGGGAAAACAGGGAAGATATAAGCATGGTTCCCGAATAAACAACAAGCGCACCAAAATAGATAATCAGGTAACTCTCCCAAAACAAATTCGTGGGAAATAAACGGCTTTCACCCAACAGAACCCCGTGAAAAACCAGGCCGGAAGGCAGCATGGTAAACATTAAAAGGCAGGCCCCGGAAAAAAACTTGGTAGTTACCAGGTCGCGAGGAGAAAAAGGTATACAGGCCAGAAAAACCGCAGTTCCCCGTGACACCTCTCCGGCCAGGGACCTCATACCCAAAACCACCGCTGCAGCCGTGGAAACCACCAGCAGCACAGAAGAAAACCAGGACGACCACAACAGTTCACCTAAAGGAGTGAAAAGAATATCATCGAAACCACCCGGGTACAGGTAAGCCCCGGGTGATTCATGTGTCTTATACCAGTCCCCCGGTATCCACCATTCATACAAAATTACAGGTACCAGCAGAACCAGCAACACCCCGAAAACAAGCACCGGTTTCCGGCATTCCACTAATTCCTTGTACCAGAGCCCGGCACTAATCATCTTTCCCTTCCTCCTCCAGATAAGGTTTGAGCAAAACCTCAAAGTCTACAGGTATTTCTTTTAAACAAGAATGGGGGACTTCATGACATTTATGCCACACCGCATCGAAATTCTCGACCACGCTTAACAGGTAGTTATTATCACCTTTTTTAATCCGGTGCACCCTGGATATTCCTTCCTGCTCAAGCAATTCAGGAGGAGGTTCCTGCTCAAAATTGACTTTTATATGTCTTTCCCTGATTCTTTCATCATCAGGGGAAAGGGTCTGTAAAAGGCTGCCCCGGTAAAAAAGCCCCACCCGGTGGGCCATTCTTTCCACATCACGGTAATACCGTGAAACCATAACCAGCGTCTTCCCGGCTTCTACTACTTCATCTTTCAACATCTGAACATAAGCGCCGCGTGTATAAGAATCGTACTGCAGCGAGGGTTCATCTATAAAAACTATCTCCGGGCCGGCCGCCAGGGAAATCGCCAGGGCCAAAAAGTTTTTCTGCGGTAAAGAGAGGCTGCCCACTTTCTTTTCCCGGGGGACCGCTTCCTTTAAATACTTTTCCGGTATTTCTTCCTTCCAGGCCGGATAAAAACTGCGGCACATGTTTAACAGGTGCCCTACTTTAAGAAAACTGTACAAATTATTGTTTTCTTCTACCAGTGCTGCTTTTTCCCTGGCCAAAAAAGCATCCTCCATAAGGTCATACCCCAGGCATTTACCCCCTCCGGAAGTAAACTTTTTCAAACCCAACAGCATCTTCAACACCGTGGTTTTTCCCGAACCATCAGGCCCAAGCAAACAGTACACACTTTGGGAGGGAATCCTTAAATAAAGGTTGTCCACCTTACGCCGATTTTTTTCCACCCTGGTCATGCCCCAGGTTTCTACCGCGATTTCCATAGTTTATTCTCCTGAATCAGGCCTACCAGCAAACATGATTCTTAACGGTCAAGTATAGCCACCACCCGGGACCAGCCCCCGCTGGCCCCCTCGATTTTCACGGGGAAGCATACCACCTTAAACCCGTAAGAAGGAAGCCGGTCCAGGTTAACCAGTTGCTCCAAATGCACATATTCTTTATTTTTGCCTACAAAATGCGCCTCCCAAAGGCCGTCTATTTCCCCTCTATTAAACTTTTCCACCATTATGGAAAAGGGGATATCCCAGCCCCAAGCATCTATGCCCATTACCCTAATCCCCTGGTCTATCAGCCATTCCGTTGCTTCGGCCGACATACCCGGTTGTTTTTCCTGGTAGCCCGGTTCGCCAAATATGTGACAGGCATCCGTGCGGATTAATACAATATCCAGGGGCTTTAAGCTGTAACCGATCTGATAAAGCTGCTGTTTTACTTCTTCTGCAGTAATAAGCTCTCCCGGTTTTTTATAGCTAAAATCCAGGACCACGCCATCCGAAAAACACCATTCCAGCGGCACCTGGTCAATAGTCCTGGCGGGTTTTCCTTCACAGGTTTCCCCGTAATGGTAAGGAGCATCCAGGTGGGTGCCGGAATGGGTAGATAAAGTGACCGCCTCCACGGCCCAGGCCTTGCTTTCCGGGAAATCGCTTTCTCTCACCCCGAACATGGCCGCAGCCTGCATTGCCCCTACTTCATGAGTAGCGTAAGTAATTTCCTGTGGAGTGGTCTCGCTGCCCCCGTTTTTTAAAGTGCGGCTTAAATCAATCATTTTCATTTTTTCACCTACCTCCTTGTTCTCCCTTGTTAAGTTTTGTCTATAATAAGCCGAATTTCTCACAACTTGACGGCACAAAATAACCCTGCCTCAATTAAAAGGCAGGGCAGTTAACATACATTAACCTTATTCCACGGAAGTAACAAAGGACTGCAGCTTTTGCAGGTCACTTTTTTCTATGTTTTCGCTTATCCCCCACAGGGCCCGGGGCTTGCCTTCTTCTTCCCACAACATAAGCGGCCTGCCTGCGTTATCCCGGTAAAATTTATCTTCTTCCTCTACACTAAAAGAAATCCTTTTTATATCTTCTTTTTCCGCCCAGTCTTCCTCCATGGCCTCAAGCATCCCGGTTTCACCGGCGGAGGAAAATGTTTTAACGTACACAATTACCTCCTCTTCCAGCTCTTCCTCCCATGTTGAATAGAGCAGGTAGAGGCGCCCGGGCTCGGAAACCTGCAAGGTATCCAAATAATAATATTCCCCCTTGAGGTGAAAAAGTACCTCCTTACCGTATTTTTTATCTTCTACAGTTCTAACTTCAAGATCATACATGGCAGCCATGTCGCTATCCTGTTCATCAGGCTCTTCTTTTTCCATGAATAATTCTACTTCATCTGCAAAAGCATAGACACGTTTATCCAGGTATTCCTCTTTCAAGTAGTCTTCCAGGGGTATTTCCTCCGGCACTTCCTCATCTTCAGCTTTATCTTCATCTGTAAGTTCCCTCTTTTCCCCTTCTTCCGAAGGGTGCGGTTCTTCTTTTAGATCCTTTTCTTCTTCTTCCGGGGAATCTTCATCACGGGTGGCCACGCCAATATCATCCCGGGAGAAGTCTTTTTCATCAGCGTGTTCTTCCTCATCTTCGTCGCATAATTGGGGGCCTTTGTCCGGCACTGGCAAGTCTTCGGTTTCCGCGTCTTTTGTAGAATAATCCCATTCTTCTCTATCTCTATGTTCTCTATCTTGTACAGTAATTTCCGGCTCTTCTTTATCAAAAGCGTCTTCTTCCGCGATATAATCCATCATCCCGTAGTAATAACTGAAATACACTCCCCCGGCAAGTAAAAGCAGAAAGACCGCGGCAGCCGAAGCCATGCGCCACCATCGCCGGCCTCTCCCGGGGATGGTTTTTGCTTCTTTTTCTTTATTTTCTTCCAACCGGGAAGCTACTGCTTCCCAACTGCCCGGGGCGGGATCCTTTTCCAGGTTACTCATTTCGTCCTGTACTACATTCTTGATTGTATCTTCCATTTCCCTGTTTTCATTATCGCTGTAATTTCTCATGTTCCCTCCCCCCTTCCTTTGTTACTACCAGGAGGATTTAAACTTCCTTTGTTACTGCTAGGACGATTTAAAGCCCCATTTAGTTCCCCTTGCTGCAGCAAATTGTACAGCTTGCGCCGCGCCCGGTGCAGACGCGACTTTACCGTCCCCACATTTACCTTCATAAAAGAAGCCATATCTTCTACCCGCATTTCGTAATAGTAATAAAGTATAATCACCTGGTACTGTTCCGAGGGCAGGGAACGCAATAAAGAACGTACTTCCCGGGCTTCTTCTTTTTCCATAAGCTGATCTTCCACAGAAACCTCGGAGGAAGAGTAGTTTTTTTCTATTTCAGAAGTCCAGAATATTTTTTTGTTTTTTTTCAAGTAATCCCTGGCCAGGTTGGTGGCAATAGTGCCTACCCAGGCGCCAAACTTGGAGGGCTCCCTAAGCTGCTTCAAACCATTAAAAGCCCGTATAAAAGCCTCCTGAACCAGGTCCTCGGAAGTCTGGTGATTCCGTGTAATAGCCATTACTGCTGCATAAGTTTTCCCGTAAAAATGCTCAAACAGCAGCCGGCAAGAATATTCATCTCCGCTGTTAACCAGTTTTTCAACTTGCTCTCTATCCAGCAGTGCCACCGCCTTTTTTCCATGACTGCAAAAAGCCTGAAAAAAAACCTGAAAAAATGCTACCGAAAAAAACAGGTCTTTTCTACTTCACTGCTAAGAAGAAGATAAAGAAAAGCTTTTTCCTGCTAGTTTATTCGCCAAAGAAACTTATTATCCTCCCGGGGGATGAGGAGATTTGGAAAAATAAGTTGGTATTAGGGGGGAGGGGGTTATCTTACTTCTTGCCTCCTGCCTCTTGCTTCTTGAAAAGGTGGGAACACCTGTAGTAGATTAAAACTCAGGTTTCTTTCTGCAGGCGATGTATTTTTTTAACATAAAAGTCTGTTAAAGAAGCCGAAATCTCTTCGTTTAATCCTTCTCCATATACGTGGTAACTGGGCCTTTCCGCATCGGGTAGAACCAGGGCCCAGCCTTCGCGGTGGTGAACTTTTAACCCATCCACCATTTCCGCTTTTTCCGGCGGCGTGTCTTCTATAAGGCGCCTCATGATTATACCTTTTTTACCCCAGGGACAGGGTATCTCTTTTTGCCTGGTTCTTATTTCTGGTATATCGGAAAGCAGGTACGAAAGGCGGGTTTCTTCCACCGCCAGGAATTCCAGCAAGTAAACCAGTGCCGCTATCCCATCAAAGTTAAGGGAAAAAGGCGAAACTTTTGGCCGTAAGTTATTTTCTTTTCCTTCATCATTATCTTCTTCCTCGCAGTACATCTCTTCCATACGAAAACGTGGTGCTGTTTTAGTGCGGAGCACACTCCCCTGGTATTTTTGGGCCAGCTCTTCTATGGCACCGGTAGCATTAACGGGCACCGCTACTGTTTCCCCGCGCCGGGCCCTGAATATCAGCAGGGACAGTAGAGCAGTATAGGTATCCTCTTCAACAATGCGCCCCCTTTCATCAATAAGAAGAAGCTGCTCGCCGTCCGGGTCCATAATAACACCCATATGAGCGGAATGCTGGCGCACCGCCAGGGCCACTTCACGACGCCTGCTACGCAAAGATTTAAATGACAATATCTCCTCGCCGCCAGCAGCTCCGCCCGAATGCAGAGTTATAACCCTGCAACCCAGTTGTTTAAGGAGCGGAAGCATTACTTTCTGCAACAGTGAAGTGGGATAACCCAGGACAATCCGGAACCCGGCACGCTGCAACTCCTGTTGTTTCAAGCGCTGCAGAAGGTCAAGGCGGTACTGTGAATAAAGCGGGGGCAGCTCCATCTCTTCACCAAGCTCATGCAGATAAGAACGGTGAAAATCGCCCCGGAAAAAATACTGCTCAATTTTACGCTCTTCTCCCCTGGAAATATTCATTCCCTTTTGATCGAGGAATTTAAAATGCACCATGGGCGGGCTGTCCCCGTACTGGCGAAGATGAATACCGCCCCGGCATCCGAGCTTTAACAACAGGCGGCGGGTTACAGGGACCACGCTTTCCTCCAGGCGGTAAACGTTTCTTCCCGTTGAAACCAGGCCGCTGCTCAAGGCCCCCGCCAGCATTCGACACATACTGCTTCCATCACCGCTTAACAGTACCGGTCCTTCTTTTAAAACCGCAGCATAAGCAGCCCCTATTTTTGATGCTATCTCGGGGGTAAGTTCCCGGTTTCCTTCCCCTTTAACACCTTCCAATCCAAAAAGAGAGCGCATACCATGGGTTCCCCATATAAGGTTTTCATTCAGTATCGTGCCACTTTCTACCCTTTTCTCCGGCCACACTTTTACTTCCGGCTTTACTACAGCCCCTTCTTCCAGCAGTGAGCCATCTCCAACTACAGAACCTTCGTAAGCGGCAGTCCTGGGAGCCATCCTGCTCCGGTTACACAGCACGGCGCCCCGCACATTGCTTTTTCTCTCCAGGCATACACCTTCCCAGGTAACACCCCTTTTTACAGAAGACAGGTTTTCCAGCCAGTTATAAGATCCCAGGACAGCTTCTTTAACTTCCGCACCCGGTCCCACGTAAGTACCTTCACCCAGGTAAGAAGGAGCGTATATACTGGCCCGTGGATGGACTTCCACCCCTTCTTCCATCCATATACCTTTTTCACTTTCCCGGGCCTTTAAACTTACGTTAACTCTACCGGCTAAAACATCCCGGTGCGCCTGGGTATACTGTTCAATATTGCCCACATCACACCAGTATCCCGGTAAGACACAGCCATAAAGAGCCGCCCCCTCTTCCAACAGCCTGGGAAACACGTCTTTGCTAAAATCAACCATCTGCCCGGATTCTACGTATTCAAGAACCTCGGGTTCCAGGACATAAATACCTGTATTAACCGTATCGCTAAACACTTCGCCCCAGCCCGGCTTCTCCACAAAGCGGGTGATACGTCCCTCGCCGTCGGTTATAACCAGGCCGTACTCCAACGGGTTGTTAACCGTAGTAAGAACCAGGGTGGCCATGGCTCCTCTCTTCCGGTGGAATTCCAGGGCATGGGTAAGATCCATGTCGGTAAGGGCATCCCCGCTGATAACTACAAAAGTTTCATCTAAAAATGAAGCGGCATTTTTTACACTTCCGGCTGTTCCCAGGGGGTCATCTTCCACATAATACCGCATGCGCATGTTAAAGCCGCTTCCGTCGCCGAAATGTTCCCGGATCTGTTCCGGTAGATACTGCAAAGTAACCGCCACATCGGAAATGCCGTGGCGGGTCAACAGCTCCGCGGTATACTCTACCAGGGGACGGTTCATTACCGGGACCATGGGCTTGGGAACCTGGCAGGTAAGAGGACGCAGGCGAGATCCTTCTCCTCCGGCCATAACTACTGCTTTCAAAAAAACCACTCCTTTTCCTGAATTATTTACGGGATAATACCCGAACTTACTATCAATTCTTTTTTGCAGGAGGTAACAGAGACAACAAAATCAAGAGAGATAGATATATTAAACCCCACCCGTTTTTTATAGGGTGGGGTTTAAAGAAAGAAATTATACTGCTTGCACTTAAAAATAAATTACTACTGAAGTGTTCTACTACCTTCTTTTGGCTTCCAAAAATTCTGTTAAAACTTTTTCCGTTTCCTGGAGTTCTACTGCCCTGTCTTTACCAATATAGCGGTAATGCCAGGGCTCATAGATATAACCGGTTATATCTTCACTGTCTTCCGGGTAACTTTTAACAAAACCAAAACGATACGCGTTTTCTTTTAGCCACTCTCCCTGGGATGTTTTGGCAAATTCATCGGAGAAATCGTACTCCGTGCCGCCAAAATCTACCGTGGTTCCCAGCTGATGCTCAGATTGACCCGGCCTTGCACTAAAACGGTTTGCTTCTTCTTCACCGTGTTCTTCCGCGTTCCGGTTAAAAATAGTTTTTTGGGTATCATAGCAGCGGTAAGCCGAAGCCACCTGAAGAGTAACCCCGTCTTCTTTTGCTTCTTCATACATGTTCATAAGGTGCTCCAGCGCTTCTTCACGCAAATGCATGGTATAATCCCTGGCATTTATTTCTTCCGGCAGCTCCTTTAAATCCGGCGGGGCATACCTACCCAGGTAAGTTTCCTTGTTAACCGGCGCCAGGAGATCATCCCCGTCTACTTTTTCAAACCCTTCTTCAAACCTGGCCACTACTTCTTTTTCCTCCCCTGTACCTACAGTATAACTCCGGTTGCGGCTCACTTCTTCTCCTTCTGCCTCCCAGTGGTCAAACCTGTAACCAAACTCCGGATGGGCGGTTAAAACCAGCTTCCGGCCCGAAATATCGTGCGCCTCTCCTTTAATTTCTCCCGCATGAGCCGGGGCAACCACGGTTTTAATATTTTCACCCACGAAATCATCTACGGGCCTGAACGTGGCTTCAAGTGAACGGTCACCCTGCACCGTGAATTCGTACTCTACTTCGCTGCTTATCTCTTCCCCGTTTTCCACCCATCCCATAAAAACATAACCGTCTGCAGGAACAGCTATTAAACTCATGGTTTCACCGTGCCGCGGCTCTCCCCTGCTTTCCACTTCTCCACCGCCGCCCCCGCGGTAATCCACAGAATACCGGCGGGGTTGAAAATCGGCCCTTAAAGTCTTACTTTTTTCCACTTTAAAGGTATACATTTTCTCCTCGCCCACTAACCGGTCCCCTTTTAACCAGCCGGAAAACTCGTACCCGTCACGGGGAGAAGCCTTGAGCTCTACTTCATCCCCGGCTTTATAGCGTCCCCCGCCTCCTACATGGCCCGCTTCCCGGGGTTCACTTAACACCTTAATCTCATGCGCATCAAGTCCAGTAATTATTTCTACCGCATAAAACAGTAAAAGAAAGACCACCAGAACAATCAAAACTTTCATAACGTTTTTTAACAACTGGCAACATCCCCATACAAGAATTTTTGGTCATTGCACCACGAAATAATCTAATCTATTCCCCTGGCTACTTACATTTCATGGCGGCTATTCACCTTTACGCAGTTTTTCCAGGGTTTCAGTTGAAGGATGGTTGGGAATGACGGCAACGGGTTGCCCTGCGTATTCAAATACGGCTTCATCATCAGCGGTTACTTCACCAATCACCGCCGCAGCCACTCCTTTAGATTTAACCGCTTCCAAAACTTCATCTTTATCTTCCGGGGCTACGTGAAACATCATTCTTGCCTGGGTTTCGCAGATTAAAATTTCTTCCGGGGTAAGGTTTTCTTCTTTAACGGGAACTTTAGAGAGGTCTATTTTAGCACCCAGGCCGCCAAAACGCACCGATTCGCTAACAGCAGCACCCACCCCGGCTGCACCCAGGTCGGAACAGGCCCTGACCTTGCCCGTTTTAAAAGCGGCCAGCGATGCTTCCATGGTGGCCTTCTCTTCTTCAAAGAGGGCTACCGCGGGAAGCAGCTCTGAAACCAGTCCCGCCCGGTAAAGGGTATCGTTCCCGTCACTTCCAGTCTCTCCTATGGCTATCAACAGGTGGCCGGCTTCTTGGGCTGGCTTGGTCAGGGGCTCTTCCGTAACCAGTTTCCCTATAACCGAAACTACCACCGCGGGAACAATATCACTAAAAGATGTAGAAAGGCCTCCGCCCACTACAAATACTTCCATGGTCTCGCACATGTCACTCAGGCCCTGTATCAGCATGTTAACCCTGTCCTGGCTGGTCATTACTTCACAGTTTCCGCAGGTACACTCTTCTTTAAAACCACAGGGACCTACAATAACTTTTTCCTCCAGTGAACGGGTACCGATAAAATCCAGCAAAAACATGGGGCGGGCTCCCATGGCCACTACATCTCGCATGGCACCTCCCGCACCGGTAGCCGCTCCATCATACGGGCGGGGAACACAGGGAGAACAGTGGCTTTCCATTTTAGCCGTAACGTACCCGTTACCGTTAAGGTTAAAAACAGCTGCATCGTCATTGTGCTCGGGTCCTATCTTTAAAGTATTCGGCAGTGTTTCTCCTACCTTCTGGTTAAGCTCCTTAAACGCATTAAAATCAATGGCCCGGTCAATGTTGTGATGCAGGTGGATAAAGAGGGCATGCATAAGCGCCCGTTCAACTTTGTTCATTTTTACTTCCTCCTGTTTCAAGATTCATTTTACTTTCTGAATTTACATGATTGCAATGCTTTCAGTCAGCTAATAAATTCTCTTCTATTTGTATTCACCAAAAAAGGTACCGTTTCCTGTTAAGAAAGAGGAAATAATAAAATGGATACGCAAACACTTTTCATGATGCGAAAATTTGGAGTATGGTATTGCGGCGCCAAATCTCGTATGCAAGAAACATTTCCATACTTGGACGACTGACCGCCAAACCATTTACCCACCAAGCCGGTACAGTATTTTTTCGCCGGATTCCCGGCTTTCCACCTCGCCATTTTCCTCCATATACTTGAGATGCGCCAAGGCTTCTCCCGCGGCAAACCACTGCTGCGCTACAGGAAATTCATTCCAGGAGACCGCGTCTATATCCCAGCTCATAAAAGACGCCACCTGGTAGGCATCCATTTCTTCTCCCTCCAGTATCTCCCGGACTTCCTCCAGGCGACGGGCATGGTGCTCTTTTAACTCCTTTATCCTTTTTTTCAAGTCAGTAAACAAACTGCGGTGGCCGGGCAGGACCAGCCTGACCGGAAGGTTATAGATCTTGTCCAGGCTGGAAAAATAATGCTTCAAGGAATTGAAACCATCCAGCCAGGCGGATATATTGGGAGTAATATCCCCCAGGACGTGGTCGCCGGTAATAATAAACTGGTGATCCGCTTCGTACAGGCAGATACTGCCCGGCGTGTGACCAGGGGTTTCCAGGCACTGGAGGGAATAACCGCCCGCTTCAAGCATGTTCCCTTCAACCAGGTAAGTAAACTCCACTCCGCTGGAGGGACTGTAGCGGTTTCCCGGGTGGCGTTCAAGAGCCCGGCGGAGCGTCTCCACGGGAAATCCGCCTTTGGCGGCAACCCGGCCCAGCCTTTTCCAAATATCCCCGCGGGCCAATTCCATGTCGGGTAAATTGAAATAGATGTAAGAGTGCAAAGAAGCCACTTCATGCACCAGGCCCAGGTGATCGGCATGTACATGCGTTATAAACAGGTCGGTTATTTCCGGGTCTATATCCAACTGTTTTAGTGCTTCCAGCAGAACCTCCTTGCATTCCGGGCGGTTCATTCCCGTATCAATTATTAGATTGCGATCCTCCCCTTTTATCACATAAGAATTAACCGATTTTAACGGGCTGCCCGGGAGGGGAACCGAAACCCGGTACAGGCGGGGCAAAACCTCCTCCACAAGTTTTTCCTCCATAGTATCTCCTCCATTAATTTCAAATGTTAATGCTGCTGCTTATAACCAATTTTAACCCGATTGATGGCCGGAGAGAAATTTATAATTACTCAGGCGGGAGAGAAAAAGGCCTGGCTAAAAGCAACGCCTGGACAGTTACTACACCGAAGTCAAGTTACTTTAAACCCGGGTAGTTACAGAAACATAAAAATTCCTCACCGGCCATCCCGGTTGCAATCCATACTTCTTTGGCTCAAACTTGGCTCAAACCATTTTTATTTGGCTCATTTTTATTTGGCTCATTGCCTTTTACCTTCAGGTTATATTCTAAATCTTTATCGTTGTCAAGACACAGGAAAGTCTCCCGGCGGGAACCGGTGTAATTTTTCTTTACCGCTTTGCTCTTCAAGGTTGCCGGAAACACTGTCTTTATCCAGTACCTGCCTGCGCCACTCCACCAGCTCGGGCGAAGAGATTATTTCACTGTAAGTAGAAGAAGTGGTGCGGGCCACGCCAGACCAGGAATACTTTTCCCGGATATCCCTGGAAGCATTTTCCACCAACTTGCGGGAAACTTCAGGGGTATCCAGAAGATAGTTAATCTGCTCCGCCAGGTGTTCGGGGTTATCCGGCACCACCCTCAGCCCATTTGAGCCGTGTTTTACAATTTCCTGGAAGCCACCCACATCGCCAACAATAACCGGTGTCTCAGAAGCCATGGCTTCCAGGGCCACCAGTCCAAAAGGTTCGTAGTGGCTGGGGAATACTGCTACCGAAGACAGCTGGTATAGCTGATTACGGGTGTGGTTATCAATATAACCCACAAAATGTACGTAATCCTCTATACCCATGGCTGTAGATATGCGCCGCAGTTCTTCTTCATACAGCCCACTGCCGGCAATAACAAAACGGGCCCCGGGGAACTGTTCCCTTACCAGGGGAAAAGAACGCAACAAGTCCTGGACCCCTTTTTCCTTGACCAGCCTTCCTATAAAAAATATTATTTTTTCCTGGTTGGGTACAAAACGCTCTTTTACCCGGTAATCAATTTCATCCACCTGGAAGGCCCGCGGGCGTATTCCGTTGGGAATGATCTGCACCTTGTCCTCGGGGAGATTAAAAACACCTTTTATTTCTTCCTCCATGAATCTGCTGCAACATATAACTTTCCAGGCTTCGTAAGTAAGCCACCATTCAATTTCGCCTATATACCGCTGTTCTTCAGTAAAAAGCCCACCGTTCCTGCCGTATTCCGTAGCATGAATTGTTGCTACCATGGGTAAATGAAAGATATGTTTTAACCCCCGTGCTGCATAGGCAGTTAACCAGTCATGTGCGTGAATAAGATCGAAATTTTCTTCACTGTTGATCAGTGAAGCAGCCCGTTCCATCATGGCAAAGTTAAATTGATGCACCCAGGAAATAAAATTTACCGGATGCCCGTGGTAGGCCAGCACACGGTGTACCTTTATGCCGTCAACCTCTTCTTCATAGGGAGGGGAAGAAGCGTTGGTAACCACGTCAACTTCTACGCCATCTTCCACCAGCGCCCTGGAAAGTTCATAAACATGTTGAGAAATACCTCCCACATTAAAAGGAGGAAATTCCCACGAGAGCATTAAAACCTTCATTTCATCGTCCTCCTTGTGCTATAATGTATACAGTTTTATTGTTTCCTTTTTAATTGAATTATAGTATTGGTCTAACCACCCAGTCTTATTAATTATAGAATCACGCCGGGAAAACCCCGGGCTTAAAGTCCGGAGAGTCGTCACACTGTTACCTGGGGAGCAGGCCGGCTATAAGTGCAAAACTGATTTTAAGGAGGTAAACGGGAGGTTATAGAAGTGAAACACAAGGAGAGCAAAAAACAAATAATTCAATACGCCCTTAAACTATCGCAAGAAGGATACTTCGGGCCGAAATCCAGCACCGGCGGCAATATCTCGGCTTTAACGGAAGACGGCCAGGCTGTAGCCGTAACTCCTTCAGGCAAGCACTATTCCCGGCTATCCCCGGAGGATATTTGTTTAATAGACCGCCAGGGAACTCAACTGGAAGGACTGCATTCGCCTTCTATAGAAACCGGGATGCACCTTTCCATATACCAAAACAGAAGTGATGTGAAAGCAGTCTTCCATACCCACCAGACATTTGCCAGTGTTTTATCTATAATTAACCAGTCCATCCCCTCCCTGTTTGACGAAGTTACTATTAGCCTGGGGCATATAATAGACATGGTACCTTACGCTCCACCGGGTAGCCGGGATTTGGAACAAAATGTGGTGAAAAAACTGGAAAACGGGTGCAGCTGCTATCTGCTGCAAAATCACGGGGCTTTAACCGTCGCCTCCAGCCTGGAGGAGGCTTACCATAAAGTAGAACTACTGGAAAAATGCGCTCAAATATATTACTACGCCCTAACCACAGGAATAAAAATTACCACTCTCTAATTTCCTTTCTCTAATTTCCTTTCTCTAATTTCCTTTCTCTAATTTCCTTGCCGCGGCTTCTTTCCGCCACCGTGTTGATCGTTATACACACTTGACACCGGAGGCAAGAATAAAAGTCTGAATAGGGGGAAGCTGGCAGGGGTGTGTCGGTGAAGGCGACATTAAACCTGGGTAGCCGCTGATTTATTTGATTTTGATTTTGATTTATTGACATCTACTCACTCCCCCCGGCATTTCTGCTACTGCTAATTAAATTTCTGCTTTTTGTACTGGTAATAGTTTTCTTCTCCCATTATATTAACTAAATCTTGTTCCCTGGTATAACAATTAAAGCACAAGTGCAGCCCCATCGGAATAAGCCTGTTGCACTTTTTGCAGTAAGATACACGGTTCTGCAAATAAGAAAGGTTTAAACTTAGCACCACATTCACCTCCTTTTTTTGCTGCTACAAGGCCAGCAAATATTATTAAATATTTAGCACTACCACAATAATTTGACATAAAAAAATTTGACTTTGACTACTTCGACTTAAGGTAGAATGGTCTATCGCCACTATTTATACTAACCAAAAAGGAAGAACTACTGATATCGATGTCAAATCTATACTAGCTCGAGGGACAAGGAAATATACTTCCACTTAATGTTAATGCTAACCAGTTTTTTGCTTACAAGTCTTGCTGTAGTGTTAAACATTTTCTTTAATTATATTTTAGTAAAATTCCTCTCTCGCTGCAATATTAATTTTATAAAATGAAGAGATCCGATTATAAAAAAATACATTTAGTATTTTCGTAAATACATCACCTATTTCATATATGCTTTCAAATGCCAGCGATAGCAAAGCAAAAAAGAGATAGTTATTATAGCTCTTTATAAAGAAGTTGTTGTAAATAACTCCACCTCTTTTTATTACAAGAAGGAAATGTCACTAAAATGTAGCAGCCATGTGATAATAACAAATTATCGTATAGTGAAAAACTTTTCTATAGATAGAAATACTTAAAACGGTTATAATAGTATACAGGAAATGAATTCTTTAAACCAATTAAATGTACGAGTTATATATTAATGATGCGGGTGATTTAAGAAAATATGAGTAAATACGTTTTTATTACCGGCGGAGTAGTTTCCTCCCTGGGAAAAGGTATAACGGCTGCTTCATTGGGGTGCCTTTTGAAAAGCAGAGGGTTAAGTGTAACCCTTCAGAAGCTGGACCCTTATATAAATTTCGACCCTGGGACCATGAACCCTTACCAACACGGTGAAGTTTTTGTAACCGAAGACGGGACTGAAACCGACCTGGACCTGGGACACTACGAAAGGTTTACAGGTGAAAACCTTACCGGGGGCAGCAACGTAACTACCGGGAAAATTTACTGGTCGGCCTTAAACCGGGAACGGGAAGGTTTTTACCGGGGGCAAACCGTTCAAGTAATCCCCCACATAACCGATACTATCAAAGAGCGTGTAACGGAGGTATCCCGGCAGGGAAACCACGACGTGGTTATAACCGAAATCGGGGGAACCGTGGGAGATATAGAAAGCCTGCCATTCCTGGAGGCCATTCGCCAGCTCAAAACCGATATGGGATCGGAAAACGTTCTCTACATACACGTAACCCTCCTTCCTTATCTTTCCACCACGAAAGAACTAAAAACCAAACCCACACAACACAGTGTAAAGGAACTTAGAAGTATCGGCATCCAACCGGACCTAATAGTCTGCAGGACCGAACACCGTATTTCCCGGGAATTAAAAGATAAAATAGCCCTGTTTTGCGATATTTTACCGCAGGAAATAGTGGAAAACTACAGTGTGGATATTATATACGAGGTCCCCCTGATGCTGCAGAAGCAAAACATGGATACCATGGTACTTCAAAAGCTAGGTTTGCCGGACCGCGGAGCCAAAATGGAATCCTGGTACAACCTGATTGACAAATGGCGTAACTTAAATAAGGAAATTAAAGTAGGTATGATAGGAAAATACGTTTCCCTAAAAGATGCCTACTTGAGCATAAAAGAAGCACTTCTCCATGCGGGAATATTCAATAATACGGAGGTTAAAATAGAATTTATTGATGCGGAAGAGATAGAAAATAATAGTGATCTCGCCTCCTTAAGCAACCTCCACGGTATACTGGTCCCCGGGGGTTTCGGGGACAGGGGAATAGAAGGAAAGATAAACGCTATCAGGTTTGCCCGGGAAAACCGGGTACCTTTTCTGGGACTCTGCCTGGGAATGCAATGCTCGGTAATAGAATTTGCCCGTAACGTGGCCGGATGCAAAGATGCTCACAGTACCGAGTTTTACCCGGACACGCCTTTCCCGGTAATAGATCTCCTTCCCGGCCAGGACGAACAAACTCCCCGCGGGGGAACTTTGAGGCTGGGTGCTTACCCTTGCACCCTCCGGGAAAACAGTCTTTCCTCCAGGGCTTACCAGAATAATACAGTATGGGAAAGGCACCGCCACCGTTATGAATTCAACAACCGTTACCGGGAGCTATTGGGGGAAAACGGAATGCTTTTCAGCGGCATTTACCCTACTCGAGACCTGGTGGAAATTGTAGAGCTAAAAAATCATCCGTGGTTTGTAGCAGTACAGTTTCACCCCGAATTCAAGTCCAGACCCAACCAGCCACACCCCCTGTTTCGAGATTTTGTGGCCAGCGCTTTAAAATGCAGCCACCAGGGGGAAAGTTTTTAAATATAGTGTATAATCCACACCCAGATGTTCCGGTACCTGTGCTTCCGCAAATTGGACGTTGATTATTATTATACAGTATTGCGGTCCCTTACTCTATAACTATCACCCGTCATGTGACCGGAGTATAAGAAACGTGCAATTATAATCATTGTTTTATTATTTTATTGTTTTATTGTTTTATTGTTTTATTGTTTTAGTTTTTCAATATCTTTTTTGGATAGACCGGTACAGCTGGCTATGGTTTCCAAGTCAAATTCTTTATCAAGCATC
>Ga0207421_10001703_pt1 | contig 27940 bp, 22 predicted proteins | sample SodLakKL_010_SED_4_FD_187542 | JGI IMG/M metagenome (GOLD analysis project Ga0207421, IMG submission 187542) | Alkaline sediment microbial communities from Lake Tanatar, Kulunda Steppe, Russia - 8KL_010_SED (SPAdes) (version 2) | ecosystem: Environmental > Aquatic > Non-marine Saline and...
CTCGGTGACGACGACGAAGGGGCGGGTGACGATCACGACGACGATCACGAGGACGACCACGACGACGACCACGATCACGACCACGACGACGATCACGATCACGACGACGAAGTCGAGGACGAGGAATTCGATCACCTCGGGATCGACGAATTTGCCGTCCTCGATCGTGCACACGACCCACACGAGGAAGTCGCCTACATTCACGGGGACCACTGGCATGGCGATCTGCCGCCAATCGAGGTCGACGACAACATCTCACTCGGTGCGGAGGTTATCGACGAAGACGGCGACGAGGTCGAACTCGGTGACGAATACGAACTCGGCGTCGCGCTGGCCCCGGACGAACCGGAGGACGTCGTCTCGTTCGATTACCACGGCGATCACGTCCACATCATCGGTGAGGACGTCGGCGTCGTCGAGGTCGTCTTCCAGATCTTGCATGGCGACCACGCGGATTACCAGTCGCCGACGATCACCGCTCAGGTAGTCGAGGATGCAGACGATCACGACCACGACGACGACCACCACGACGATCACGACCACGACGATCACGACCACGACGATCACGACCACGACGACGACCACGACGACGACGACCACCACGACGACAACGACGACTACTGAGCTGTCGAAAACCACCCCAGAAGGTTCCGCTGACGCTCTTCCAGTTTTCACTGCTTGGAACAATCACCCTCGAGGAGCAGTCGAATAGTCGGATTCCAGTTCCCCGAGCAGCCGGAGCTACTTGTGGCGATGGTTATTAACACAGTCTTTAAAAATAATAACCCTTTTACCGATGAGTGCCCAATTCTGTCCCATGAAACCGACACGCAGGGCTGCCATTCGAGGGATCGGAGCGGCCGGTATCGCCGCACTCGCCGGGTGTCTGAGCGAACCCGGTGACGACGCTGGGGACCCTGACGACTCGAGTGCCACTGGCGGTCTCGACGAGATGGATGGCTACGCCGCGTTCTTCACGCTCTGGGACTGGGCCAACCAGATTACCGGCGAGGCAGTCTTCGAGAATCCCGTCGACACGGGGGAGATGGGACACGGCTGGACACCGGACGGTGACCTGACCCGCGACGTCGCCTCGACCGACGTCTTCGTCTACCTGAACACGCCCGAGTTCGCCTGGGCCCAGGATCTCGCGAGCGAACTCGAGAGCGAGGGCGACCTCGACGTCGCCATCGTCGACGGCCTGGCTGAGTTCACCGAGGACCAACTCCTGTCGTTTTCGGACGAGGACATCCCCGAGCCCGATTACGACCACGACTTCGATCCCGACGAGCTCTCCGTCGAGGGGTTCGACGTCATCGACCCGACCACGAACGACGTGACGGCCTACTGGCACGAGGACCACTGGCACGGCGGCCTCCCCGAGATTCCGACCGAAGACTCGGTCACGCTCGAGGCGGTCTTCGAGGCCGATGGCGGCCGTGTGATCCCGCTGGGTGACGAGCAGGGCTTCGAGTTCCACGCGCGACTCGACGCGGACTTGCCCGAGGTCGTCGAGATCGAATCCCACGGCGATAGCCTCGAGTTGCACGGACTCGAGGACGGCCGATCGATTATCACCTTCGAGCTCCGTCACGGCGACGACGTCCTGTGGGACACGAGCGCAGACGGGATGAACGTCGACGTCTCCGACGACGTCGATCCAGCCGATGTGACGGAGTTTCACGACCCACACGTCTGGGTCGACCCGGTCCTCGCACAGCAGATGGTCGCCACGATCGCGGACGGACTCAGCGACGTGTGGCCCGATCACCGCGAGACGTTCGAGGAAAACGCAGACGCCTACAGTCAACGTCTCGATGCCGTCGACGAGGCCTTCGAGGCGGCGGTCGCCGACGGCGAGTTAGAGGTCGCCGTCTTCGCCGGCCACGACGCGTTCCGGTACGTCGAGCACCGGTACGGGTTCGACCTACACTCGCCCGTGGGCGTCTCACCGGACGAATCGCCGAGTGCCGGCGATATTGCCGACACGATCGAACTCGTCAACGAGCACGGCATCGACACGATTCTCTACGATCCGTTCGAGGCCGAGGAAGGCGAGGTCCCGCCGCTCGCCGAGACCATCGTCGAAGACAGCGACGCGAGCCAGACGGCACCGATGACACCCGCGGAGGCAAGCATGGCCGAGTGGAACGAGGACGACTGGGGCTGGGTCGAACAGATGGAAGAGGTTACGATTCCCTCGCTCCGGCAGGCGCTCAAGGCGGATTGACGTGTCCGGTTTTACCCCGATGGAAAGTGCAAGAACTAACACCACCGAAAACGGAGGATCGAGCGTGACACCGGCGGTCGACGTGACGGACGTGTCGTTCGCCTACGGCGAGAAGCCAGTCGTGAGCGACGTCTCCATGACGATCGACCAGGGGGAGTTCCTCGGGCTCATCGGACCGAACGGGTCGGGGAAGACGACGCTCTTGCACCTCATGCTCGGCCTGCTCGAGCCCGACACCGGGTCGGTCTCGCTGTTCGGCGAGCCAGTCGGTGCGTTCGACGAGGGTGAGCGAATCGGCTACGTCTCCCAGCAGTCGACCAACCGTGGCGGGACGATGCCTGTGACGGTGCGAGAGAGCGTAACCATGGGGCGATTCGCCCACGCGGGCCACAGACGGCTGACCAGCGAAGACGACGCGATCGTCGAGGAGGCCCTCGAGACGGTCGGCATCACCGAGCTCGGGGACCGGTTGATCAACCAGCTCTCGGGCGGACAACGCCAGCGTGCGTACATCGCTCGAGCGCTGGCGTCCGAAGCCGACCTGCTGGCACTGGACGAGCCGACCGTTGGCGTCGACGCCGAGTCGCGGGACGCCTTTTATCGGCTGCTCGACCGTCTCAACGACTCGGGCATCACCATCATTCTGATCGAGCACGACATCGGCGTCGTCACCGACCGCGCCTCCCGCATCGCCTGTATCAACACCGAACTGTACCACCATGGCGACACCGAGTCGTTCGTCGAGAGCGACGCCCTCGCCGAGGCCTACGGCGCGACCGGGCAGGTCGTCCACCACGATCACTGACCATGCCGGAACCCATCGATTCGACCAATCGAGAGCACGAACACGGCACGGGCGGCGACCGCCGACGACTGCTCGAGCACTGTGGACTCGCTCTCACGGCAGTGATCGCACTCGTCATGCTCTCGTTCGTCCTGCTTTACTGGTTGCGGGACAATCCGGCCCTCGCCAACGCCTACAGCCAGTTCATGATCGCCGGCCAGTGGTTCGATTACTACCTCGGGACGAACGTGTTCCAGTGGGCGTTCATGTGGCAGTCGATGGCGACGGGCGTGTTGATCGGCATCGTCGCCCCGCTCATCGGCACGTTTCTCGTCCACCGCGAGATGGCGTTGATCGGTGAGACGCTCGCGCACACGGCCTTCGCGGGAGTCGCCATTGGCTTCGCCGGCGGTGCCGTGATCGGGTGGTCGGGCTCTCCGCTGTACGCCGCCCTGCTCGTGGGCGTCCTGGGTGCCCTCGGCGTCCAGTGGCTGGCCGAGCGGACGAACACCTACGGGGACGTCCCCATCGCCATCATGCTGACGGGGAGTTTCGCCGTTGGGACCCTGATCATCAGCTGGGGTCGTGGACAGCGCGGGATCGATATCGAGGGCTTCCTCTTCGGCGATCTCGCGATCGTGACCGCCGGCAGCGCCCGCATGATGGCGGTGTTGAGCGTGGTGGTCGTCGCCGTCGTTATTTACACCTACAAGCAACTCCTGTTCATCACCTTCGACGAGCAGGCGGCCCGCGTCGCCCAGTTGAACGTCGACGCCTACAACACCCTGTTGATCGTGATGACCGCAGTCGTGGTGGTGGGATCGATGCAGGTCCTCGGGGTGATTCTCGTCGCCGGCATGCTCGTGATCCCCGTCGCCGCGGCCTCGCAGGTCGCTCGCGGGTTTCGGGAGACGATGTATCTCTCGATCCTGTTTGGCCAACTCTCGATCGCGGGCGGATTCGCCCTCGCGATTTCACAGGGGCTGCCATCAGGGGGTTCGATCATCGTCGTCGCCATCGCCATCTACCTCCTGTCGATCCTCCTCTCGAGCGGGCGCGTAACGGCGATGTCGATGCACTAGCAACGCACATCGCGGGCGGCTACCAGGTCTTGTACGATCCGCTGTCGTCTCCTACCGGTGAGTCCCAGTCCCGTCTCGGCACTCACCAGTAAACAGTTTCAATAGACCGTCTCACACCGCAGGGCTTCGGTGGATCCCAGGCGACGGGAACACGCGGATACGTTTAACCCGGTCGCGAGTGAGCATTGAGGTGATGGGAAGGTTACGAGAACTCTTTGCTCCGGAGGTCGTTGCCGTCGTCGGCGCGACCGATCGGGAGGGCGCAGTCGGTCACGCCATCCTCGAGAACCTCGCGGCGGATTTCGAGGGGACGGTCGTGCCGATCAACCCCAACCGTGACTCGGTACTCGGTCGCGAGTGCTATCCGGACGTGGCGAGTGCGCCGCCGGTCGACCTGTCGGTGATCGTCGTCCCGCCCTCGATCGTCCTCGAGGCGATCCGAGAGAGCGCCGAGGCGGGAGTGAAAAACGTCGTCGTCATCACGGCCGGGTTCGCCGAAACCGGCAGTGATGGGGCCGCCCGCGAGCGGGAACTCGAGACCCTCGCGGCGGAGTACGACCTGAACCTCGTGGGCCCCAACAGCCTGGGAATCATGAACACCAGGCCCGGCATGAACGCCACCTTCGGCCCGGAGAACGCCCTCGAGGGGAGTGTCTCATTCATGAGTCAGTCTGGGGCGTTCATCACGGCCGTCCTGGACTGGGCCAACGAGCAAGGAATCGGGTTCCGGGACGTGGTCTCGCTCGGGAACAAGACCGTTCTCGACGAAACCGACTTCGTCCGAGAGTGGGGCGAGGATCCCGAGACGGACGTCGTCATCGGCTACCTCGAGGGGATCGATCACGGCGACGAGTTCGTCCGCGTCGCGAGTGAGGTCAGCGACGACACCCCGGTCGTCCTCGTGAAATCGGGGCGCACCGACGCGGGGGCGCAAGCGGCATCCTCACACACCGGAGCGATCGCCGGCAGCGAGGCAGCCTACGAGGTGGGTCTCGAGCAGGCGGGCGTCCTTCGAGCGCGGTCTGTCCAGGAACTGTTCGACTGGGCACGCGCGCTCTCGGGACTCCCCGTGCCACAGAGCGATGGGGTCGCCGTCGTCACGAACGCCGGCGGGCCGGGCGTGCTCACGACAGACGCCGTGGGCGACGCCAGCCTCGAGATGGCCGGCTTCACCGACGAGACGATCGACGCCCTGCGGGACGCGATGCCCGAGGAGGCCAACGTCTACAATCCGATCGACGTCATCGGCGACGCCGACATCGAGCGTTTCGAACGCGCCCTCGACATCGCCCTCGCCGATCCGAACGTCGGCAGCGCCGTCGTGGTGAGTGCCCCGACGGCCGTCCTCGAGTACGATCGCCTCGCGGAGGTTGTCATCGAGAAACGCGAGGAGCACGGGAAACCCATCGTGACCAGCCTGATGGGCGGCAGTCGCTCCCGGGCAGCCGAGGCCGTCCTTCGGGAGTTCGACATTCCGAACTACTTCGATCCTGCGCGGGCCGTTTCGGGGCTCGACGCCCTGGCCCGGTACCGATCGATCAGGGACCGACCGATCGAGGAACCCACGCGGTTCGACGTCGACCGCGAGCGCGCCTGCGAGATCCTCGAGACCGCTCGTGGGCGGAGCGGCAACCGGCTGGGCGTCGAGGCGATGGACTTACTCGAGGCGTACGGCATTCCGACGCCCGAAGGCGACGTGGTCGACGATCCCGCGGAGGCACAGGCACTCGCGGAGTCTATCGATGGCGACGTCGTCTGCAAGATCGTCAGCCCGGACATCTCGCATAAGTCCGACATCGGCGGGGTTCGGGTTGGCGTGAGCGACGACGAGGTGTACGACGCCTACGAGGACGTGGTGGCAAAAGCCAGGAGCTACCAGCCCGATGCCACCATCATCGGGGTCCAGATCCAGGAGATGCTCGACCTCGAGGGCTCGACGGAGACGATCCTCGGGATGAACCGGGACCCCCAGTTCGGTCCACTGGTCCTCTTTGGCCTCGGCGGCATCTTCGTCGAGATTCTCGAGGACACCTCGTTACGGGTGGCCCCGATCGGCCAGGACATGGCACGGGAGATGGTTGACGACATCACGGCAGCCCCGCTGTTGCGCGGTGCGAGGGGGCGTGAGCCGGCCGATGTGGACGCCATCGTGGAGTCGATCCAGCGACTCTCCCAGCTGGTGACGGACTTCCCGGCGATTCTCGAACTGGACGTGAACCCGCTCGTTGCGGGGCCAAAGGGCGTACAGGCGATCGACCTCAGACTGACCGTCGATACGGAGGAGTTATGACTGATACCACAGCGACCGACAGCGACCGACAGCAAACCCAGGACACCGGACAGGCGACCGACGACTCGAGCGGCGTACGTGCAGGCTCGAGTGGCGAACAGACATCCCAAGCAGTGGGGGGTAACTCGACCACCCGGACCGATGGTGGGACGGACGCCCCACTCCTCGTGGTGTCCCTCGAAGAGAGTGCAGGCAAGACCGCCATTGCGCTCGCACTGGCACGTCACGCCGCCGAAGGCGGGGCCGACGTCGGCTACATGAAACCGAAGGGGACTCGCCTCCAGAGCAACGTGGGCAAGACCCTCGACGAGGATCCCCTGCTCGCTCGTACGGTTCTCGACCTCGAAGCCGAACTCCACGATCTCGAGCCGATCGTCTACTCGCCAACGTTCATCGAGCAGGCGATCCGTGGCCGTGAGGACCCTGCCGAGCTCCGCGAGCGCGTTCGGGAGGCCGCGACCTCGCTCTCGGCCGATCGGGATCGACTGTTCCTCGAGGGTGGCGGTCGCCTGGACCAGGGGGCCATCGTGAACCTCACCGACCCCGACGTGGCAGCGTTGCTCGAGGCACGCGTCCTGCTCGTCGCCACGTACCGGACGCCTGGGGACGTCGACGACGTGCTCCGAGCGGCGGCGGCCTTCGGCGACCGATTCGCCGGCGTGATCTTCAACGCGGTCGCCGACGCCACCCGTGACCAACTCGAGACCGAGGTCGCCCCGTTCCTCGAGAGTCGGGACGTGCCGGTTCACGGCGTGTTGCCCCACGAGCGGACGCTGTCCGGTGTCACCGTCGAATCCCTGGCCGACGAACTCGGGGGGCAGGTGCTCGCCGACGACGGCCTCGACGCCTACGTCGAGCGCTTCGCGGTTGGCGCCATGGGGGCCGACAGCGCGCTCAGACACTTCCGCCGGACGAAAAACGCCGCGGTGATTACCGGTGGCGACCGGGCAGACATCCACGCGGCCGCCCTCGAGGCGCCCGGCGTGAACTGTCTCATCCTCACCGGCGGCCACCGGCCCTCGGGCGCGATCCTCGGCCAGGCCGCCCAGAAGGGCGTCCCCGTCATCGCCGTCCAGACGGATACGCTTTCGACCGTCGAGCGGGCCGAGGACGTCGTCCGCGGTGGTCGCGTGCGTGACGAGGAAACCGTCGCTCGAATGGGCGAGTTGCTCGTGGACCACGCGGACCTCGAGTCGCTCGTCTAACCCGTCCCATCCGCTTCGTGCTCCCTATATACGGGGGTGGCTCGACCGAAGGGAGCTTTGACGTAGGGTACCACGGGGGTACTCCCCGAGTTGCTCCCTCTGTTCCATCCGTAGCCCTCCCGATGGGGCCCAGCAACTGGACGGCACCCATAGCAGACGGCCCGAACGACGCTCGTTCGAGACGTCGGGTGGTATGGAGTACGCCGTTTTCCCGATACGTGTTGCCACGGGTTCGGCCACCGCCGATAAACAGGGACAGCAAACCGTATCACAGCCGTCGACCGGGTCGTAGACCGGTTCCGGGGGTGACGATGGCCGGCCCGACCATGGACTACACGGTATATTTATATTGCCAACATCTCTGGTAGAGAGAGTCACACAATGGGTACCGCAGAGGCGAAAACGTCACGAGCGGAGTGGGGGACCCGATTCGGGTTCCTGATGGCAATGATCGGCGCCATGGTCGGCGCAGGAAACATCTGGCGATTCCCGTACGTCATGGGGGAGAACGGCGGCGGTGCCTTCGTCCTCGCGTTCCTCGTGTTACTGTTCTTGTTGGCAGTACCGGGATTGATGGCGGAGGTCGCACTCGGACGGTACACGAACAAAGGCGTCATCGGAGCGTTCCGCGACGTCGTTGGTCCCGGCGGCTTCGTCGGGCTCGGCGTCGTGGTCTTGCTCGTCAACATCGCTCTGATGTCGTATTACTCACCGGTTATCGGCTGGACGCTGTACTACGCCGTTCACTCGTTGCTGTTTTCGTTTACCGCAACCGGCTTCGAGGCCGAACCCTTCATGATGGACCTCTTTGGCAATTCGGCCTTGATGATCGGGTTACACACGATCGTCATGGCGTCGATTGCCGGCATCCTCTTACTGGGGATTAGACGCGGGGTCGAGCGAATCGTCATCTTCGCCGTCCCGGCGCTCGTCCTTGCGCTGGTCGTCATGATGGTTCGCGGACTCACACTCGATGGCGCATCCGAGGGCATCGCGTTCGCTTTCGGCATCGAGTGGGGGTACTTGCTGCTCAGTGAAACGTGGATCACCGCGCTCGGGCAGGCGCTTTTCTCGACCGGGCTGGGCTGGGGAATCGCCCTCACCGTCGGGAGCTACCTTCGGGAATACGACGACGTTCCGCTCGGCGGCGGCGTCTTCACGGCGATTGGGGAGTCGAGTATCGGCATTCTCGCTGCACTCGCGATATTCCCCATCGTTTTCGCCGTGGGTGCAGATCCGGACGCCGGTGCAGGGCTCGCATTCATCTCGCTCGCACAGGTCTTCCCCGAGATTCCCCTGGGTGGACTCGTCGCGATCGTGTTCTTCGTGGGCTTTTTCCTCGCGACGTTCACGTCGGGGCTGTTGATTACCGAAGTGAGCGTCACAACCCTCGCCGAAGAGACCCGATTCGACAGAACGCAGACTGTACTCGGTGTTTGTGGGCTCATCTGGCTCTTTGGCCTTCCCAGCGCGTACTCCGCAGACATCCTCGATTACCTCGACTTCGTCTTCGGGAACTGGGGGCTGCCGCTCGCCACGCTCGCTATCATTGGCGTGATCGGGTGGGCCATCGGCCCCGAGCGAATTCGGCTGCTCGCGGTCAACAAAAACGCCGGTATCTACATCGGCAGCTGGTGGAATCCAGTCATCAAGTACGTGATCCCGGGTGTGATGCTCTTCATCATGGCCTACTTCGCCTACGAACAGTGGGGTACCAACGAGATGATCGGTGGCATGATCGTCCTGGTCACCTTCCCACTCATCGGCTACGCCATCATGTCCATCGTAGACAACGGACGCGAACCAACTGACACCGCCGAACTCGTCGGAGGTGACGACTGATGGCGCTCACGATCGAGGTGATCGCCATGCTCGTGTTCACCCTCGCTGCGTTCTGGGGTGTCGCAACGTGGTCGCTCGTCAAAACCCTCCGTCAAGAGGATCGAAAAGCGGCGATGCTCGAGGCCCAAGAGCGGGTCGATACCTACCCACCGAAAGCGCTGGCCGAACTGCGCGCGTGGATCGAAGCGAATCCGAACGATTCGCTGGCCGACGAGGCCCGTCAGTCCTACAACGAGTGTGTCGACGTCCTCGAGTCGACGGACGAGCACTTCTACGACTGGAGTGAATCCGAAGTCCAATCGCTCGACCGACTCTAGCAACCGGTTCGGATTTTCCGTGATTTCATGTGTGCTAAAACTACCGTCAAAACCATCGATACCCACACCGCAGGTGAACCGACCCGAATCGTCTTAGGCGGCGTCGACAACTCGAAGATTCGTGGCGAGTCGGTCACCGTCCAGCGTGATCGCTTTGCCGACACGTACGACTGGTTGCGAGAGTTTCTCATGTGTGAACCCCGCGGCCACGACGATATGTTCGGTGCCGTTCCGGTCGAACCTGGCAGACCCGAGGCTGACCTCGGCCTGTTCTTCATGGACAGTGGGGGCTACCTCGACATGTGCGGTCATGGGACGATTGGTGCGATCACCGCGCTGATCGAGACTGAGCGTCTCGCGGCTAACAGGCAGATACTCGTCGACACGCCGGCCGGACTGGTTCGGACGGCCCCGACGGTGGCCGACGACCGTGTCGAACGCGTTAGAATTCGGAACGTCGACTCCTTCGTGGCGGCCGAGGTGACCGCTACCGTCGAAGTGAACGGGCACAACACGACAGTTCCGGTCGATCTCGTCTACGCTGGCAACCTCTTCGGCCTCGTCGACGTCGAACACGTCGACCTGGCAGTCGACCCAGAGAATCTCTCGGCGTTCGTCGACCTCGGTATGCGGCTTCGGGAACGGCTCAACAGCGACCACACGATCACGCATCCGTTTCGTGACAGCGACGAGGACGTGTCGATCATCGAGTTCTACGAACCCGGCGGCGCTACGGACGGTACCGATCGAAACATCGTCGTCTTCGGCAATGCGCAGGTCGACCGCTCGCCCTGTGGTACGGGTACCTGTGCGAAGATGACACTCCTGTACGACCGGGGAGAACTCGACCTCGAGGACCCCTATCCCTACGAGAGCATTATCGGGACGCGTTTTACTGGCCGATTGCTCGCGGCTCGAGACCGATCGGGCTACACCTTGCTGACACCCGAAATCTCTGGGAGTGCACACATCACCGGGCACCACACGTTCGTCCGTGACCAGTGGGACGACCTCGATCCGTTCTCGTTCTCGAGTTGCCCGAGCCGAGAGTGAACGCTTCCCGGTTCAGTGTCCCAGTGGCGTCGACCGGGTGGTCGACAGCGCTTGCGATGAGTGATCTCGATGCGATGCGGCGTCGGGCGCGTGTCCCACGTACGAACACGACAGGGAGACGGTGAACCCGGAAGGTGAAGGCAACCGGTTTCCTGTCGTTTCTTCCCGGTACGTCCCGATCCGGTAGGGCAACCGCCGAGAGACACGTGGCCGGCGAATCACTAGCAGTCGGCGGAGTTCGGTGAAACTCGCGGCGGTCGTGCCAGCACACAGAGACGACCGTGGGTGCCGACTCGAGGAAGCCGCCGCCGACGAACCGAGTAACCGGCCCGGGGGAGACTGTGTAATACGTTAATCCGATGCCGTATGGTGATCCACCAGCGTGAGAAAACGCCACAGCAACCCGGCTCAAATATTGTCAGCTGGAAGGCCGTGTCCCGTCGGGTTCTCTTCGAAGCGCTCGAGCGAAAAGTACTCGAGGTCGACCAGATCGCTTTCACCCTCGAGGACCAGGTCGGCGGTGAGTTTGCCGACGGCGGGGGCGTGTTTGAAGCCGTGGCCGGAAAAGCCACAGCAGAGATAACAGCCCGCCGGGCCGGCCTGATCGATAATGAAATCGTGATCTGGCGTGGTCGAGTACACTCCACAGTACTGGCCTTTGAGCCCCGCATCGCGTAGTTCGGGGACGTGATCGGCAAAGTCGTCGACGAGCTCGAGTATCGTCTCCTCGTCGGGCGTATTGTCGTAGGCGTCGGGATCCGTCTCCTCGGTGTGGCGATGGGTGCCGACCAGAACCCCGTCACCGAAGTCCGGCCGGATGTACCACTCACCACCGGGGAAACTCGTCGTCGGCTTCAGTGACGACTGCGCCTCGGCGTACGTCGCCGGGGGGTCGAGAAGGACGACTTGTTCACGGACGGGTGTGATCGGCACGTCGACACCAACTGTCTCGGCCAGTCTGGGCGTCCAAGGTCCGGCGGCAACGATGACCGCCTCGCAATCGATGTTGCCCTGGTCGGTTTCGACTCGGGCAATGGCCTCATCCTCGGTTTCGAGGGACTGCACTTCGACACCAGTGACGATTTGTGCGCCGACGGCTCGGGCCCCTCGAGCGAACCCGAGCGCAGCGTCGGTGCCATCGGCGTAGGCGGCGCTGTCGTCGCTGACCGCGACGTCGTACCGGTCAGTGACGTCGAACATCGGATACTGCTCGCCGACTTTCTCGCCCGTGTACACGGACACCGGGATATCGCGTTCGCGAAGCACCTCGTAGCCTGCTCGAGCGTAGTCGCCACCGGCGGTCTCCTCGTCGGCGAATCGAACCAGTGGTGATTTCTCGTAGGAGAGGGCCGCATCCAGTTCGTCATCGAACGTCTGGAAGAACTGGTGGCTCCACCAGGCCATATCGGTGTAAATTGCCTCATCGCCGTAGTGATGGCGCAAAATGGCCGAGGAGTCGCCGGTCGACCCCGATGCGAGTTGTGATTTCTCGAGGAGGGCCACCGATTGATCGCTCATCGTCGCGAGGAAGTAGGCGGTACTCGTCCCCATGACGCCCCCGCCGATGACGAGGACGTCGGAATGCGTTGGAATAGAATCTTCTGACATAGTGTGTGTCTACCGTGAACCGATATCAATGCTGTGTGGATGTCCCATATCGTTTGCAGCCTGCCACGAGTCAGGTGCCCGAAACCGCGCACCCGCTTTCTCAGGTATCCGGATCAGTGCCGTCCTGGGTCGTGATGTCCGCCGAGAGTCCCTGTGCCATCTCGATGTCGCTCGAATTGTTGAGCGTAAAGGCCGTCCGTTCGGTCACCGCTTCGATGGCCTCTCGCGCACTCGGGTACCCGTTGCCGGACTTTTTTACGCCGCCGAACGGGAGGTGGACTTCCGCGCCGATACACGGTAGGTTCGCGTAGGCGAGGCCGATTTCGGCCCCATCGCGGAAGCGATGGATCTTGCGGTAGTCCTCGGAGATGATCGCCCCCGCCAGTCCGTAGTGAGTGTCGTTGTGAATCTCGAGGGCGCGGTCCATTCCGCCGCTGTACTCGATAAGCGCGACGTGGGGGCCAAAACACTCCTCCTGGAGACATCGCAGGTCCGAATCGTACTCGATCTCGTAGACGAACGGGCCGACCCAGTTGCCCGACTCGTGGCCCTCGGGAATCGCCTCGTTGGGCAGCTCGGCACGGTCGACAAGCACTTCACCACCCTCCTTCCGGGCGAGTTCGTTGTGTTTGTGGATCTTTTCGACGTGTGCGGGTTCGATAGCCGGCCCCATGAAGGTCGACTCCTCGAGCGGATCACCAACGGCAACCGACTCAGCAGCCGCCACGTAGCGTGTTTTGAACTCGTCGTAGACGTCCTCGTGAACGATCAGGCGTTCGCTTGAAACACAGCGCTGGCCCGTGGTCTTGAACGAGGACATGATCGCCGAGTGGACGGCGACGTCGAGGTTGGCATCTTCTGCGACGATGATCCCGTTCTTGCCGCCCATCTCGCAGGCGGCGAGTTTGCCCGGTTCGCTGCCGACCTTGCCCGCAATTTCGTGGCCGACTTCGGCTGACCCGGTGAAGAGGACCGTGTCGACGCGCGGGTCGTCGACGATGGACGCGCCGGCGTCGCCGAAGCCCTGGACCATGTTGAAGACGCCGTCGGGAACGCCGGCATCTGCCATCATCTCGGCGATGATCTGGCCACACCAGGGCGTCTGTTCGGCAGGTTTCCAGACGACGGTGTTGCCCTCCACCAGGGCGAGAGCCATATGCCAAAACGGGATTGCGACGGGGAAGTTCCACGGCGTGATACACCCGACCACGCCGCGTGGTTTCCGGCGCATGTACGCGTCTTTCGAGGGGATCTCGCTCGGTATCACGTCACCGTGGGGGTGTCGAGCGTTCGCGGCCGCCCACTCGACCATGTGATAGGCTTCGATGACGTCCGCCCGGCCCTCCGAGATCTCTTTGCCACACTCCTTGGTGACGATTTCGCCCAACTCCTCCGTTCGCTCTCGCAGTTCGTGGTAGATGTCCCAGAGGTATTCCGCCCGATCAATGTACGACAGCGAACGCCACTCCTCGAAGGCGTCGTCGGCGGCCTCGAGAGCCGCATCAACGTCGGCTTCAGTCCCGCGCGGGAAGGTCGCGAGCGTTTCGCCTGTCGCCGGATTCTCGCTTACGAAAGGTTCCTCGCCAGTCCCGTCGGTCCACTCGCCATCGATGTAGTGTTGGTAGCGTTCGGTCGCTGCTGTGGCGCTCATACCGGCGTCTGGTATCGGACCGTGGTGAAATCGAGCCCTTCCATGGTCGGGTATTTTCTGGCGAGTTCAGGGGCCGCGTCCCGGACGCAAGACCGCTACCGTCCACCCGTCTCGCTTCCCGGTTCGGACTGGGCTGGTGCAGTAACGACTGAACCGAGGGAGACACGGTCACGGCGAGTCTGAACAGGTTGGGTTCGGCATCGGTTCTGAGCCTCGATATCGTGTAGCTGTGTCCAACGAGGTTCAGTGCTACTGAAACTGACCGTTCAGTTGATTACCCTGTCTTCTAATAGAGTGGTATGGAATCGCTTGACAAACAGGGGGCGAAAAGCGCTCGGCTGACACTCGAAATATGGCATCCCAACTGCTGGACGCTCGAAGTCACTGAAAACGTGGAGACGGGGCTGATCGCACACACGGTATCGAACGCAACCGGTGAAACAGTCAAAGGCCACTTCACGGCGTACGGGGAGTCGGCGGCGGCCGTCGATTCACTTGTCGACGCGACACGGCGCTCATCGCTGACCACGTCAGTCGCAGAGATGCATCGGCGATACGAGTTCGAGCACCACGGACTCACGTCCGGCTACACGACCAGAGAACTGTTTGTCGAGTACGATCCGAGGAACACGATCAGCGTTGGCCTCGTGTCCCATGGCTTCATTCAGGACGCTCCCGTCCGGGTCAGACAAGGACTCGAGTACTGGTCCGTGTTCGTCAAGAACGCGAATCGAGACGACCTCCACAGGCAACTCGACATGATTCGTGAGGAGTACGACGCCGAAATCTCCGTGACCAAAATTTACTCCCACGAAACGCGGACTGACGACGTCCCACGACGAATCGACGCCCTGTCCGAGCGGCAGCGAGAGATCTTCGAACTGGCCTGTGAACACGGCTACTACAATTGGCCACGGGAAGTCACGACTCGAGAGCTCGCCGACGTGGCCGGAATCGCCAAAACGACTATGCTCGAGCACCTTCGAAAGGCCGAGGCGAAATTACTCAACCCTGACACCATCGAGTCGCTGGACTCGTTGTAAGGAATTGCTGCCTATTCTTTCACCCCACACACGCCGAATTGTTTGGTCGGGGTTCAGTTTATACCAGTAGTAACCTCCTACATAGTTAATCAATGATACCGCCTCTGGCCAGTAATTTTGTCGCGGGCGAATCAGCAACCGAGGTGCTCGAACACGTCGACCGACTCAATACCAAAGGCGTTGCCGGTATTTGTAATCTCCTCGGTGAACACTACGACGACCCGGCGAGGGCGACAGCCGACACCAACGCCTATCTCGATCTGATCGAACAGATCGATCACACCGATCTCGATGCCTGTGTCTCGGTGAAACCGTCCCAGATTGGCCTCGATGTCGACGAGTCGGTCTTCACTGACAACCTCACCGCCATCGCGTCCAAAGGCGCAGCACACGGGGTATTCGTTTGGGTTGATATGGAAGACTACACCACGACGGACGCGACGCTCGATGTCTTCGAATCGCTCGTCCGATCGCACGGCGGCGGCATGGGCCTGTGTCTTCAGGTCAACCTCAATCGCACCCGAGAGGACCTCGAGCGGCTAGCCGATGCCCCTGGCAAAATCCGACTCGTCAAAGGCGCGTACAACGAGCCACGAGACGTGTCCATCCGGGATAAAGAACGGATCGACGAGCGTTATCGCGAACTGCTCGAGTACATGTTCGAACACTTCGATGGCGGTATCGGCGTCGGGAGTCACGATCCGGCGATGATCGACCATGCTCGCCGATTGCACGAGGAGTACGGGACCCCTTACGAGGTGCAGATGTTGACGGGCGTCCGAGAGAAACGCCAGTATGAGCTCGCCGCAGCTGGTGTAACCGTCTATCAGTACATTCCTTACGGGACCAAGTGGCTCTCGTACTTTTATCGTCGGCTCCGTGAGCGAAAAGGGAATCTGTTGTTTGCGCTCCGAGCAATCTTCAGCTGACGGTCCCGCTGTGGTGCGGTGTACTATCGTAACAATTGAACGATGTACACACCCTCACAGCGAATCCTCGCTACGGGTCGGCACCCACCGGTAAAACGGTACAGCAGACCGTATCAGTGACCACGATACCGCTCGAGGAACCGGTTTTTGCACTTCGATGGTTGCAGCGGTCAGTGACAGCTCGCCTGTCGGCTCAATTTGGGGTGATGGCTTCACCTCGGCTTTGGGGTCCAGTGTGATGGATTCGAAACCGACGTCGTGTATCATCGACTCGAGTCGGCTGCCACTTCCGCCACGGCTATACGATCGGACGCGACAGTGACGGTGTGTTCAGAACGCGACCGACCGACGGCGACCTCGTGACGACGCCGATGGTCGCACTGGGGTTTGCCGTGTTCGCGGCGAGCACCAGCGCGATTCTGGTGCGCTGGAGTCAGGCACCCAGCTCGGTCGCCGCGTTCTACCGCGTCCTCTTCACCACGGCGCTCGTGGCACCGGTGGCACTCCTGCGTCACCGCCAGGAGTTCAGTCGGTTGCGTCGGCGCGATCTCTTTTGGGCAGTCGTCGCGGGCGTCGCCCTCGCCGTCCACTTCGCCGCCTGGTTCGAGAGCCTCGACTTCACGAGCGTCGCCGCGAGCGTCACCATCGTGCAGACACAGCCGCTTTTCGTCGCGCTCGGGGCAGCGCTCGTCCTCAGGGAGCGCATCACCAGGGCGACCGTCGTCGGAATCGTCGTGGCCATCGCCGGAGCCGCGCTCATGTCACTGGGCGAGGCGGGGGAAGCGCCCGTCGCTGACGCGACGGTCTACGGCAACGCGCTGGCGCTACTCGGGGCGATCACGGTCGCCGGCTACGTCATCGCCGGACGGTCGATTCGCCAGCGGGTCTCGCTTTTCCCCTACGTGACCGTCGTCTACACCGCCTGTGCGCTGACGCTGTGTCTACTCGTCGGCGTCCAGGGCCACGACTTCGTCGCCTACCCCGCTCGCGAGTGGCTGCTCTTCCTGGCGATGGCGGTCGGGCCGGGTGTCTTCGGCCACACGGTGATCAACTGGGTGCTCGAGCACCTCGAGTCCGTGGTGGTCAGCGTGGCGTGGCTCGGCGAACCCGTCGGGGCGACCGTCCTCGCCTTCGTGCTCCTCACTGAAGTCCCCGACCTCGTGACGGTCGTCGGGGGGCTCGTCGTCCTCGGTGGCATCTACTGGACGACCCTCGAGCGACACGAGAAAGGGGGCAACACCGGGGGGTAAAGGCAGTTTTAACACAGTCCACTAGTTAGATAGATTCCATGAAATCGGGAGGTGGTACGGTTGAGTCGTCGTTCGATGGGCCGCCGAGCGTGGCCGTCGTTGAGGCAATTGCGGAGACCGAGGGCGTGTCCGCAGCGGAGGTCGGCCCTCCAGAGTACCCAGTGCTCTACGAGGCAATCGACCCGCAGGCACTCGACAACCTGTTTTCCACTGGCCCCGAAAGCAAACCGCTGACCATCAAGTTTACATATGGACCCTACACCGTGACCGTCACCAGCGACGGGACCGTGACCCTCGCGCCACACGAAACGTGACCGTGATTGCGGGACGATCCCGTTGGGCTGGGCCCCTGTCCGATCACTTCCGTCACACCGTTCTCGAGACTCAATTCACCTGGATCTCTCCCGCCTGCCCCTCGAGCCGTTCGATCACCTCGGGACGGCCGCGACAGCGGATTTCGACCACGGAGTGCCGATACGTCACGTCGTCGACGTCCACCCTGTCGTAGGCCCGGGAGACGAGCGCCATCGCCTCGTCGCCCGCCGGCACCTCGATCGTCGTTCGACGCGTGGGGAGTCGATCGGCAATCGCCGCTCGGAGCGCATCGAGATTCGTCCCCCTATGGACGCTGACCGGGATCGGGTCGCTTTCCGGGGCATCCGCATGGTCGCGCACGACCGCGAGACGCTCGGCGCGCTCGTCGGGCTCGAGACGATCGATCTTGTTGCAGCCGACGACGATTCGATCCGGGTCGACTCCCTGCTGGTCGAGGACGTCGAAGGAGACCGTGAGTCGGCGACGGTATCGCTCGAGGGAGTCACTCGCGTCGACGAGCAGGACGACGGCGTCGGCCGCCTCGGCCTCGGAGAGCGTGGCGCTGAACGACGCGACGAGGTCGTGGGGCAGGTCGTCGACGTATCCGACGGTGTCCGTACAGAGGACGGGACGGCCGTCGATCGTCGCGCGTCGGGTGGTGGTCTCGAGGGTCTCGAAGAGTCGATCGGCGACGCTCGCCGTGGCATCCTTCGCCGCGCCGTCCGGGGTCGGGACATCGGTGTCGCCGTCGCCATCGCCATCGAACTCGCTGGTCGCGGGTTCGAGGGAGAGATCGTCGGCCAGTCGGTGCAGCAGCGTCGACTTCCCCGCGTTCGTGTAGCCGGCGATCGTCACGAGATCGAACCCCTGCGCTCGCCGACGCCGACGGAACTGTTCGCTCGGATCCGGACACTCACGGAGTTCGCGTTCGAGCCTCGAGATGCGATCCCTGACGTCGTAGACCGGCGTCCCGCTCTCGGTGAACCGGTTGAGCATCCCCTCGTCGCTGGTCTCGATCAACCGGGGCAGTTCGTACCGGAGCTGAGCGAGTTCGACCTGGAGGCTGGCACGACGACTCCCCGCACCGGTTTCGAAGATGTCGAGCACGAGGCGATATCGATCGAGCACTCTCGTCGCCGCCGGTAACGCCTGTTCCATGGCCCGGTGTTGACCGGGAGAAAGCGGATCGTCGACGATCACGGTCGACACGCCCAGTCGTTGGGTCCGAGCGACCAGTTCCCTGAGCCGGCCCTCACCCAGGTAACTGCCCGTGTCAGGGCGACCGGGTTGGGTTACGGAATCGGCAACGGTGTAGCCTGCCGACCGTGCCAGTTCGGCAATTTCGTCGGTCGACACCGCGTGATTCGGGCCCCGACTAACCACGATCGCGGCGTCCCCGTCCGCCCGTGTCAGTGCTGGGGGTTCACCCGCGACGAAGTCGGATCCGGATCGGTGCTGCGAGTGGTCGCTGCTCGGTGGGCCCGAAGCGGTGTCAGTACTCGAGCGATCGCTATCCGTCGGTGGTGTATCTGATTGGAACTCGTCCGTGTCCATCTCGTCTGTCGGTGACATTGGTGTGTGGGTTGGCGGACACCGGGGACGCGTGGGCACCCACGGGTCCGTGGAGTGCAGTGTGATGTGACTGGACAGCCACCCTGTCGAGACCGGATTCGGTCCACGCTGGGCCCGACCCCATCGCTCGTGTGAGTCAGCGATGATGTGAGCCGACTCGAGCGGTCCCGACTACGAGAAGGAATTGGTCTCCATTCGGTTGTGGATCTGGTCCCCACGATAAAAATTTTTCCGTGGGTGTGTCACCCGATGACTATGCGGTTCGATGTCGTCCACGCACGACCGGTGATGGATCGTGCGTGGCGGTTCATTGGAGCCTATTTCCAGAGACGGATAAATGGATGGGCCCACTGGTCACAGTCTCCCCTCAAAACGGCTGTGAAGGGACCGCCGGAGGATCGCTTACTCGAGGACGACCAGCGTATCGCCCATGTCGACGCTTTGGCCCTCCTCGACGGGGACCTGGGCGACGGTCCCCCCGGAGGACGCCACGATGTCGTTTTCCATCTTCATCGCCTCGAGAACGACGACGACGTCTCCGGCCGCGACCTCGTCGCCCTCGGCGACCTCGACCGAGAGCAGCGTCCCCTGCATCTCGGCATCGATGCGCTCGCCTTCGCCCTGTATGGCTGTCGATTCGTCGGCCTCACCGGTGGCGGGCGCTGGCGGGCCGGCACTCGGATTCGAGTCGCCATCGCCACCGCCATCGACCGGGAACGCGCCGCCTCGGTCCTCGAGGTTGACGTCGAAGCGCTTGCCGTTGACCTCGACGGTGAACTCCCGCTCGGCGACCTCCTCGTCGTCGGTGGTGGACTCCTCGCTACCCCACTGCTCTTGGGCTTGCCTGAGGCGGTCGCGGTCGAGTTCCTCGTCGAGGTACTTCGTCGTGTGGCGGCCCTCGACGAACGTCTCGTCGGTGAGCATCAGCCGGTGGAATGGGACGATGGTCGTGATACCCTCGATCTCGTACTCCCGAAGGGCGCGCAACGAGCGCTCGATGCACTCCTCGCGATCCTCGCCCCAGACGATGAGTTTGGCGATCATCGAGTCGTAGTCGGTGACGAGGTCGTCGCCCTCGGCGAGAGCATCGTCGAGACGGACACCGATTCCGCCGGGTGGGTTGTAGGTGGTGAGGGTGCCACCACGGGCCGGCTGAAAGTCCTCGGCCGCGTTCTCGGCGTTGATGCGGAACTCGATCGCGTGGCCGTCGATCTCGACGTCGTCCTGGTCGAAATCGAGCGCCTCGCCGGCAGCGACGCGGATCTGGCGTTTGACGATGTCGTACCCGGTGATCTCCTCGGTGACGCAGTGTTCGACCTGAATCCTGGTGTTGACCTCGAGGAAGTAGAAGTTCGCGTCGGGGCCGAGTACGCCGTCGCGTCCGGGTTCCTCCTCGACGAGGAACTCGACCGTCCCCGCGTTGACGTAGTCGGCCGCAGCGACGCCACGGCGGGCCGCTTCGCCGATCTCCTCGCGCAATTCGTCCGACAGCGCGGGCGATGGCCCCTCTTCTATCACCTTCTGGTGTCGGCGTTGCAGCGAGCAGTCCCGCTCGCCGAGGTGGCGAACGTTCCCGTGCTCGTCCGCGACGATCTGGACCTCGATGTGCCGTGGCTGCTCCAGGTAGCGTTCGAGGTAGACCGAGTCGTTACCGAAGTAGGCCTCACCCTCGCGCTTGGCACTCTCGAGTTGGGCCTCGACGTCGCTCTCGTCCTCGACGACCTTCATCCCGCGGCCGCCACCACCGCCCTCGGCTTTGATGGCGATCGGGTAGCCGTGTTCTTCGCCGAATGCCCGCACTGCCGCGGGCTCGGTGACGGGTTCGGTCGTCCCGGGGACGATGGGGACGTTGGCGTCATCCATGATCGTTCGCGCCTTGGTCTTCTCACCCAGCGCCTCCATGGCGTCGCTCGAGGGACCGATCCAGGTGATTCCCTCGGCGGCCTCGACGGTGGCGGCGAATTCGGCGTTCTCCGCGAGGAAGCCGTAGCCGGGGTGGATGGCGTCGGCGTCGGCCTTCCGGGCCGCCTCGATGACGGCGTCGTGGTCGAGGTAGGAGTCCGCGGCGCGGGCGGGCCCGATGTTGTACGCCTCGTCGGCGTAACGAACGTGACCGCCGTGTTTGTCGGCGTCGGAGTAGACCGCAACGGTCCCCACGTTCAACTCTTCACACGCTCGCATCACCCTGACGGCGATTTCGCCTCGATTTGCCACCAAGACCTTCCTGAACATTCGTGTGTTGAACCTCGAATGGGCACTACCTTACTGTTTCGCAACTGTTGCGCCATCAGAAGGAAAACACAGGGTGTCGCCTGCGCCTCGAGAGAAGCCGTCGTAGCGATGGGGACGAACGCCTCACCGCTCGAGGTTCGGTACTCAACGTCGCCACTTTAGGCCGTTCTGTCCCACTGTACACCCATGACAGGTCAGCCCCTGGATTACGTCACTGCCCACGCCGATCGTACCCCCGAGCGAACGGCCGTGGTTGATACGGCCACCGGTGAGGAGTTGACATACGAGGCGTTCGACCGGCGCGCGAGCCAGGTTGCCACCGTCTTCAGTGAGAAACTGGGCCTCGAACCCGGCACACGAGTGGCCATCCTCGCGCACAACAGCGTTCGCTACCTCGAGACGATCTACGGCTGTGGAAAAGCCGAAACGCTGTACGTCGCACTCAACTGGCGACTCGCCACGCCCGAACTCGAGTACGTCGTGTCGGACGCCGACCCCGACGCCCTCGTCTACGACCCGGCGTTCGCCGACACGGTCGCGGCACTTCGCGGCCGGATCGACGTCGACCACTACGTCTCCCTGGGTGATCCTGTGAGCGACGAGGACGTGGCCTACGCGGACGCTCTCGCCGATGTGCCAACGGAGCGACGGCGGATGCCCGACCGCGACCCTGATGACGTCTGGGGGCTCCTCTACACCTCCGGCACCACGGGCCGACCGAAAGGTGTGAAACAGACGTTCGACATGGTACTCTACAACGCCCGCAACATCGGCATTCCAACCGATCTCACGAGCCGTGACACCACGTTGAACGTGCTGCCGTTCTTCCACACTGGCGGGCTCAACCTCTACACCAACCCGACCCTCGTGGTCGGGGGGACCGCCGTCGTCCCTCGCTCGTTCGATCCCCAAGAAGCGCTCGAGCTTCTCGAGGGGCGCGTGACGGCGTTCTTCGGCGTCCCGGCGATCTACCGGGCGATGATCGACCATCCCGACTTTGAGCAGCGGGACCTCTCGAGCGTTCGCTCGTGGGCCTCCGGCGGGGCCCCGATGCCCGTCGACCTGCTCGAGGCCTACGCCGACCACGACATTGTCATCCGCCAGGGGATGGGCATGACCGAGACGGGTCCGACTGGGACCCTGATCGACGAGGAGCGCGCCCTCGAGAAGGCGGGTTCGATCGGCAAGACGGCCCCGTTCGTGCGGGCCCGTGTGGTGGACGTCGATGCCGCGGCGGCCGGAGCGACCGAGCTCGAGTCGCTCCCGGCAGGCGAACAGGGCGAACTGCAATTCAAGGGCCCGGGCATCACGCCGGGCTACTGGAACCGGCCCGACGCCCAGGAGGCGGCGTTCCTCGAGGGGTGGCTCCGGACGGGCGATATCGCCACCCGGGACGAGGACGGCTATCTCTACATCGTCGATCGACTCAAAAACATGTTCATCAGCGGCGGTGAGAACGTCTTCCCTGCGGAGGTCGAGCGCGTCCTCAACGAGCATCCGGAGATCGCCGAGGCCGCCGTCGTGCCCGTTCCCCACGACCGCTGGGGGGAAGTCGGTCACGCGTTCGTCGTTCCCGAAACCGAAACTTCGATTTCCGAAGCATCGATTCTCGAGCACTGTGCGACCAATCTCGCGAAGTACAAGGTCCCCGACGATGTCGAAATCCTCGAGGAACTGCCACGGAACGCGGCCGGAAAGATCGAGCGCCCGACGCTCGAGGACCGCGCGTCATGAGTCCGGTTGCCCACGCGAGTCGAGCGGGTGAGACCGGGTGACCGAATTCGTTCGCTCGAGCGTCGACGGGAGCGTCGCCACGCTCACCATCGATCGTGCCGACCGACACAACAGTCTCGTGACACCCCTGCTCGAGGAGCTCACGACGGCTGTCGAGACAGCAACCGACGACGAGCACGTTCGAGTAATTCGCCTCGAGACCGTCGGCTCGAGTTTCTCGACCGGTGGCGATGTCGCCGCGATCAACGAGTGCCGGGACGATCACACGGCGCTGGCGGAGTGCGCGGACCGTCTCGTCGGCGAACTCAACGCGTCGCTGCTCGCGCTGTCCCGATCACCAGTCCCCGTCGTGGTGGGCGTCGACGGCGTGGTCACCGGTGGCTCGATCGGCTTCCTGGCGGTGGCAGACGCGGTGGTGATGGATCCAGCGGCGACCATCACGCCGTACTATCCGGTCGTCGGCTTCAGCCCGGACGGCGGCTGGACCGCGCTCGTGCCGGACATCATCGGCCCAACCCGAACCCGGCGCGTTCTAACGACGAACCAGACCGTGACCGCCCAGCAAGCCCACGCCTGGGGGCTCGTGACCGACGTGACGCCCGATGTGGCCGCAGAAACCAAACGACTCGCGAAAACGATTGCCGACGGCCGCCCAGGCTCACTCACGGCCACGCGATCGCTCGTCGGGCCACGTGCCGGGGACCTCGAGACCCGGCTCGCTACCGAGCGTCGCACCTTCGTCGAGCAGGTGGTGACCGAGGAGGCCCTCGACGGGATGGCCGCCTTCCTCGAGTGAACGGGAACGTGACCTCCGCACTGGGGCGTCCCAATCCCGTGACAACCCCTCGAAACCGCGGTGGAACAATGCGCGGATCGACCCCCTGGAGAGCGACGCTCAAGACCGGGCTGCCCGACTGCCCGCCGACGCTCAGAACCGGTCCGCTCGACTGGCCGCCGACCAGGGATCCGTCGGGGCTTCCCTCGGGACCCGAGCGGTGCGTCCCCGCTGGGCCGCGAGCCGACCGGCAAACGCCCAGCGCTTGCCGTCCCAGCCGGGTTCCGCTTCGTCTTCTGTGGCCGCGGCCGCCCGCTGGAGATCACCCAGGTGGGCGCTCACCACGGCGACGATTGCTGCAGCCTCCTCGCTCGAGGCCGTAGACGGGAACTCGAGGCTGACGCCGTCCCCGAGTGTGACGGTCTCATCAGGGGGGTTGGTGGGCGTCTCCTCGTCCTCGGTGGTGCTCGCTGGGGGTCCCGGATCGGCAGTCTCTTCGACCGGTTGCCCTGCAGGCCCGGCCGCACTCGAGTCGTCAGGTGTCATCACAGTGGAATGTTACCGTGTTTCTTCGAGGGCGTCTCCTCGCGTTTGGTCTCGAGCATCTCGAGGTCCTGGATCAGCCGTGGACGGGTTTCCGTGGGGCGGATTACGTCGTCGAGAAAGCCCTTGTCGGTTGCCGTGTAGGGGTTGGCGAACTCCTCGCGGTACTCCTCGATGAGTTCCTCCCGCAGGGCGTCCGGGTTCTCGGCTTCGGCCAGTTCGTTCCGGTAGAGGATGTTCACCGCGCCCTTCGGGCCCATGACGGCGATCTCTGCCGTCGGCCAGGCGTAGTTGACGTCCGCTCCGAGGTTCTTCGAGGCCATCACGCAGTAGGCCCCGCCGTAGGCCTTTCGGGTGATCACCGTCAGCAGTGGGACCGACGCCTCGGCGTAGGCGTAGAGGAGTTTCGCCCCGTGACGGATGATGCCCCGGTGTTCCTGCTCCGTACCCGGCATATAGCCCGGCACGTCGACGAACGTGACGATGGGGATGTTGAACGAATCACAGAACCGAACGAACCGCGACCCCTTCATCGAGGCGTCGACGGTCAGCGTCCCGGCGTTCACGCGGGGCTGATTGGCCACGACGCCGACCGATCGGCCATCGAGATAGGCGAAGCCGACGACGACGTTCTGCGCGAAGGTCTGCGCCACCTCGAAGAACGAGCCCTCGTCCATCACCGATTCGATGACGTCGGTCATGTCGTAGGGCTTCTGTGGGTTGTCCGGCACGATCGAATGCAACGCCTCGTCGCGTCGGTCGGGGTCGTCCCAGGGCTCGAGTCGTGGCGGGTCCTCGACGTTGTTCTGTGGGAGATACGAGAGCAACCGTCGAATGTCGTCGAGGGCGGCCTCTTCTGACTCACAGGCGAACTGGGCGACGCCGGTCGTGTTCGAGTGAGTCACCGCGCCCCCGAGTTCCTCGTGGGTGACCTCCTCGCCGGTGACGGTCTTGGTCACGCCCGGCCCCGTGATGTACATGTGACTGGTGTCTTTGACCATGAAGATGAAGTCGGTGATCGACGGCGAGTAGACCGCGCCGCCCGCACAGGGACCCATTATCGCCGAAATCTGGGGGACCACGCCGCTCGCCTCTTGATTTCGTCGAAAGATTTCGGTGAACCCGGCGAGGCTCTTGACACCTTCCTGAATCCGGGCTCCGGCGGAATCGTTCAGGCCGACGATGGGTGCGCCGACCTCCATCGCCATGTCCATCACCTTCGTCACCTTCTCGGCGAACACCTCCCCGAGCGAGCCACCGAAGACCGTAAAGTCGTGTGCGAAGACGAAAACCTTCCGCCCGTTCACGTCGCCATAGCCAGTCACGACGCCATCGCCGAGGATCTTGCGCTCTTCCATCCCGAAGTTTCGCTCGTCGTGGGTCCGCAACTGATCGAACTCGGTGAATGTGTCGTCGTCGAGGAAGTACTCGACCCGCTCGCGGGCGGTCATCTTTCCCTTCTCGTGTTGGCGCTCGATACGCTCCGTTCCCCCACCCAGCAGGGCCTCCTCGCGGAGTTCCTCGAGTTCCTCGATCCGGTCCTCCATCGTCATGCCACGGCACACCCGTCTCGGCTCATTGCCGGAGGGAACGGTCAGGGGCACAAAAAACGTTCTGGGACGACCTGAGTGCGGAAATCGCCACACTGCGGACGGCAGCCCAGCGGTCGGCCGTCCCCATCGACGACAGGCTGGGGTTCACTGGCGGGGATTGGTGCGTCTGTGACTGGTGATCACCGCATCAGGTTTGTGGCCACCGACACGAACCGACAATGTCCACTCTCCTACCTAAAACAGCGAGAGAGTCCCGCCGTTTACGGCGTTGACGAGACGCTTTGCGTCTCGTTCGCACATCAGAACGCGAAGCGTTCTGAGGACGGGCGTGAATCGCGTCACTCGACAACGCGAACCACCGGTTACTCCCCGGCCGGAGTCTCCAAGTCGTCGGCGGCGTGGATCAACATCCCGCGCCACGTCAGGCCGTGTTCGTTCTTTACGCGTTTGATGCGCTCGTACTGTTCGTCGTCGGGGACTTCGATGTTAACGTGGTTCGACATAGTGTCTACGAGAATCCGTAGGTTTATGTTAGTTACGCTCGTACACAGAAGTAGCGTTGAAGCGCACCAACGAGTTCGAAGTAGTTCCGAAGTCCGACGAGGACGAGGAGTTGCTTCGCCGACTGTTGGACGCTTCAGCCGCTCTCTGGAACGAGATCAATTACCAGCGTCGAACCAACTTCGACGACCCGGACGGCGACGTGTGGGAGATCGACGAATACCGCGGCCGGTACGGCGGGACGCTCGGCGCGTCAACCGTTCAGCAGATCGAACGCAAGAACCGCGAAGCGTGGCGCTCGTTCTTCGCACTCCGAGAGAAGGGCGAAGCCAACGGCAAGCCCGGCTTCTGGGGCAACCAAGACGAGGGCCGCGAACTGCGGACATATATCCGCAACACGTCGTACTCCGTCGAATGGGGCGAACACTCCCGGCTCGAGATACTCGTCGGGCAAGACCTGAAAGAGGAGTACGGTCTTGGATACCAAGAACGACTCCGGCTCGAGGTTCGCGGCGAGCCGAACTGGAAAGAGTACGACAAGCAGGGCCGGTTGGAACTATATTACGACGATGTGAGCGAGACATTCAGGGCCTTTCAGCCAGTCACTATCGACAATTCTCGACTGGCACAACCACTGGCGGACGAAACCGCCGCTCTGGATATCGGCGCGAACAACATTGTCGCCTGTACGGTTTCAACCGGCGATCAGTATCTGTACGAAGGGCGCGACCTGTTCGAACGGTTCCGAGATACCACGCAACGGATTGCGGAACTCCAGTCGAAGCTTCGGGAAGGTCGGTACAGTTCGAAGCAAATCGACTCACTGTACCGTCGCCGAACGCGGCGGCGCGACCACGCGATGGACGCGCTTTGCCGAGACCTGATCGAACGGCTGCACGACAAGGGTGTTTCGACGGTGTACGTCGGCGACTTAACCGACGTACTCGAGACGCACTGGTCGGTTCGGACGAACGCCAAGCTGCACAACTTCTGGGCGTTCCGGCGGTTCGTCGGACGACTCGCCGATACTGCCGAGGAGTATGGCATCACCGTCGAAGTTCGGACGGAAGCGTGGACCTCGCAGACGTGTCCGAACTGCGGGTCGACCGAGGATACGACGCGACACCAAGAAACGCTCACGTGTACCTGCGGCTTCGACGGCCACGCGGACCTCGCCGCGAGCGAGACGTTCCTGAGACGGCACGAAGAAGTAGCACGGCCGATGGCACGGCCCGTGTGCCTCAAGTGGGACAGCCACGACTGGTTGGAGTCACCACGCTCTCCCCGTCCCAACGAGGAGCACACGAACCCGCAAGTTGCCTCCGTGGTCGTTCGAGACGGCTCGCCGTCTCGTGATGACGAGAGAGCGACGCTCTCTCGAACCAACTCGGCATAGCCGAGACTCCCAGCGTGAGGAAACCCCGGCGTTCA
>Ga0207421_10001704_pt1 | contig 27934 bp, 33 predicted proteins | sample SodLakKL_010_SED_4_FD_187542 | JGI IMG/M metagenome (GOLD analysis project Ga0207421, IMG submission 187542) | Alkaline sediment microbial communities from Lake Tanatar, Kulunda Steppe, Russia - 8KL_010_SED (SPAdes) (version 2) | ecosystem: Environmental > Aquatic > Non-marine Saline and...
TTCACGGTTGGGATGAATAGCTAACCATGATGAGACATAAGGTGGGCTGAATATCAGCCTAACTCTTCTCATACCAGTCTTACCATTCACCATTACGGTAGCCCCGTACTTATCAAACGCAATATGCTTTAACTTTATACTGGCCATTTCTCCAACACGTGTTCCAGAATCATATAGAAATGCTATCATTGCTTTATCTCGTGGATGATCAGCTGCATTGATCATATTTCTGATATCATCATCTGTTAAGAGTTCTTCAGGTAACATTTTATTATGCTGTTTAATAGCAGTTTTTATCCATTTGGTTGTATCTGGATCCTCACCACCGTTCAACCACTTAAAAAAGCGTTTTATAGCTACCTTGTAATCATGTTTGGTCCAAGGTTTTCTATCAGATCGTTCAATCTCAGCAACTACTCTATACATGTCTGTAAGTGTTACTTCATCAAATTCTTTATTAAACATCTGAGCCAAAAGGTTTAGTTGGCTAAGATATTTTAAAACACGTGCATCTGATAGTCCTTCAGCATACAGAACGTTTACAAATTCAAAAATTAGATCTTTGTTTTTCTGTGAATAGTCTGCATCAATAATTCTTTTTTCTGCATGTTCTATTCTTTTTCTAAAGTTATATAAACTCATACCTAATACCTTCTTTTTATTCTATTTAGTCCCGATGTTAGCGGGGTGAAAGTATCAGGCTTGATATTGTTTTTAAGGAGCCTCGGGCGGGATTTGAACCCGCGACCTCGTCCTTACCAAGGACGCGCTATGCCCCTAAGCCACCGAGGCTCTGTTTAAGAAATGGAGCTGATTCCACCAAATGGTTGAAATCAATTATGAAGGTTTCGGTTGAACTTGATGTTTTCAAAGTTTCCATCTGTCATCTACAGGGAAACTTTCATTGATCCACATTAATGTGACCCCTTGATGCATAATTCGATAAGTGCGAGATAATATCTCAGTAGCACCAAACAGTTCAGTTCCTTGTTCAATTTTTATGGAATCAAAGTCCCTTCGTGTTTCAATTCCATGTTTCCTTAATATTTTCCCAATTGGAATGTCTGCACGTATTAGATCCTGTTGCATTTCCAGAGGCATTCTTGAAAGAGGTGATAATGAAGTTGCATGTACATATCTTACATCGCCCGCTAGTAATGTGACAGTACGATAATTTATATTTTCTCCAACTTCTATACCCAAGATAGATGCCTGTTCTTCATCGGCACTAACTACCTCCTGAAATTCAGTGATCACAGATACGTCTTCTCTTGTCATTATTTCAAGCAAGAACGTTACTGATCCATCAGTGCCAGAACATACCCTCAAACATGTAGGAATGTCAAACTCTTTCAATTCTTCAAGGAAAGCCATTTATAATCTTATTTTTTATTTAGTTACATTCTTTTTTGCTTGCTTGACACGTTCCTTAGCAGTATATCCAGTCGCATCATTTAAAAAATTCCTGAACTTTTTATTTGTGTCAAGTACAATGTTCTCATCAGACACGTCCGTATCAGATACAGTATCCACTAAAAGCTTTTTATCTTCAATCCACACTTCCATTTCTGAAATTGCTCCATATGAGGTTACAAGTTTACCATTATTTTCTTTAATCTCTGAAGGGAAATGCTGCTCAAGTAGTGACTGTATCCTCTCAATGTCAGGACTATAACCACGTTTTAGTTTGTATGCTTGCATTATTACAACCTCGTTACCAACGGTTAATAAATATGAATTATACTTATGTCTTTTGATTTAAGTACTAACTGCTATACCAAAAAATAACCAATCGCAAATATATTATAATAAAAATACAATGATAGAAGGGATACTCATGGGAAAAAAGTTATCAATTGATGACCTCATAGCTGAAAAGGAAAAAAAAGAAACTGTGGATGAAGGTTTAAGTGACGAGATTGAAGATCTCTATGACTTAATAATTCCACCGGGGACACCATCTTATATCATATATGATATTGTTGAAGAATTCGAGTTAGAACCAGTTGACAGGTCAATCACAGTAAATATAATTGAAAGTAATGAAAGAGATGTTATAGCATTAAGAGGACCTCTTGATCGAGTTCAAGAAGCTGAAAAATATCTTTTCGAAGAGCTGAGAGCATGGGTCAATGAATAAGTTAGTTATAACAAATAAATTTCAATTATAAATCACATTTATTTTTTTAACAAATTAAGCAAACCTTTGAATATATCTAAAGTTAGAATTAATTTAAACATTTATTTATTTTTAAAATGGGACATGCATAATGATAAATCTTGACACTGCGTCTAAATCCAGATCTAATTGCATGATATGTAATAGCGAGATCAAATACGAGAACGAATCTGTAAATGCCAAATGTCATTATTGTGGGCATGAAGAAGATACTCGATTATATTGCAAGAATGGTCATTATGTATGTAATGAATGTCATTCAAAGGATTCAATAGATATTATCCATACCTATTGCCTTAATACTGCACAAGATAATCCATTTGAGATCGCTGAAACTATAATGCGGCACCAAAGAGTTCCAATGCATGGTCCTGAACACCATGCACTGGTTGCAGCTACACTTGTGACAGCATATCAAAACCGTGTTGGCATACAAAATAGCGAAAATATCATTGAAGCTATTAAACGCGGTAAAACTGTACCTGGTGGATATTGTGGATACTTTGGTGCATGTGGTGCATCTGTGGGAGCGGGAATTGCTTTAAGTATTTTAACTGAAGCTACTCCATTAACACCTGAACAAAGATCACATTCCATGTGGGTCACGGCAAAGACACTTAATGAAATCGCAGATGCTGGTGGAGCCCGTTGTTGTAAAAAGGCAATAAGATTGGCAATTGGAGAAGCGACCAAATACATATCAGAACTTTTCCAATTAGAATGGGACAATGATTCAACAGGATCATTTGGATGTGAGTATGATATATTGAATAAAGAATGCGATTCAAAATGTTTGTATAAAAAAATTAAATAACCATAAAATTCTTAATTATAACATATATAAATCTAATTTAATCAACAAGAATTAAAATCAAATGCAGGCGATATAATTATGACTGGTACTACTAAAGAAAAAGTACTCAACTCAATAGAAGCTAACAATGTAAAATTTATAAGACTACAGTTTACTGATATACAAGGTGTTGTCAAAGACGTTGAAATACCAGTAACTCAGATCAATAAAGCTTTAGATGTTGGTATATCTTTTGACGGATCTTCAATTGAAGGTTTTGTACGAATCGACGAATCTGACATGATATTAAAACCAGATCCTGACTCTTTCGCAATACTCCCATGGAGTGATAAGGACATTGTCGCAAGAATGGTATGTGACGTGTACATGCCAGATGGTCAACCTTTTAAGGGTGATCCGCGGTACGTTCTTAGAAAAATGATGGATAAAGCGAAAAAGATGGGATTCGAGTTCAATGTTGGGCCCGAACTTGAATTTTTCTTATTTGAAAAGGAGGAGGGACTGGCCACAACAAGACCTCACGACTTCGGGCGATATTTCGAATTTGCACCCGCAGACTTAACTGAGGATATTAGAAGAGAAATTGTATTAACATTAACAAGTTTAAATTTTGATATAGAAGCATCACATCACGAGGTGGCTTTTGGTCAACATGAAATTGATTTCAAGTACAGTGACGCATTGACTACCGCTGACAATGTAATGACTTTTAAATATGTTACTCGAACAATTTCAAAGATGAATGGATTACATGCAACTTTCATGCCAAAACCGATCTATGGTGAAAATGGTTCTGGGATGCATGTCAATTTATCTCTGGAAAAGAGTGACAAGAATGCGTTCTATGACCCTGATGACGATATGGAGATAAGTGACACTACACGATATTTCATTGGTGGGCTTATCAAGCACGTGAAAGCTATCACTGCTATCACAAATCCAATAGTTAACTCATATAAGAGACTAGTACCTGGCTACGAAGCACCCGTCTATATTGCATGGTCCGGGACTAACAGAAGTTCTTTGATCAGAATCCCGGCTGCAAGAGGTAATAGTACACGTGTTGAGCTCAGAAGTCCAGATCCTTCATGTAACCCATACTTAGCATTCGCAGCAATTTTAGCTGCTGGTCTTGAAGGAATTGAAAATAAAATCGATCCTGGAGAAATGGTTGATATCAATATATTTGACTTAAATGAAGCTGAACTTCGTAAACATTGTATTGATACTTTACCCGCCACACTACAGGAAGCTAGTGCATATCTTGCAGAAGATGATTTAATGAAAGAAGCTCTTGGAGAACATGTGGTCAATAATATACTCCGACTTGCAAAAGCTGAATGGGATCTATACAGTATGCAAGTACATGACTGGGAAGTTAAACGCTACTTAAATGCAATCTAAAAGAAAATATCATTAAAAAACCTAAGTTACTTTTAAAACGGAAGTAAAAGTGAGATATCAAGTAACTTATCTTTCTTTCTTTTTCAATGCCAATTTTTCAATTAGTTTCAGATCAATATTATCTTCAATAACCAATCTATTGTTCTTTACTGCACTATCTAGTACTTTCTTACCCTCTTCTGTACGAATAATAAGAGTAGTTGCATCTTCAGGACTGCCTATAGAACCTGCAGAGATATCAGAGTGTGTTGCTGTAAAGTCAGTGCACACATTACAACCTTGTCTAACACAGTCATCCAATTCATTAAGTGGAATATTTATACTGGTATTGTCTTCTAAGGTAACCTCTAGCTTGCCTTTAATATCAAACTTTTTGATGTTCATAGGTTCAACCGAATATTCCAGCTTCAATTTATTTTCAACCAATTTCCTGTAATCAAAGGTCTCAGTACAAAATAATCCAAGAGTTAATCTAATAGAACGCTTAAATGGTGCCAAAAGATCACTATCACTATTTCTAATCCTATCAATAGCTTCTATTACACAAGGTACTCCAACAATTGCTATTCTGCTATACTCTTTTTTAGTTACAGCTTCATCAAGAGCAGAAACCAAGGGAACCCACCAATTATATCGACTACCTGCTTTACTAATTAGAATATCTGAATCTGATATTACCGTTGAATATGGTTTCAGTGTCCACGGATCTTCAGCTACTGTCACTACAGAGTCAATTAATCCTGCCTCTAAGGCATTCACAAGTATAGAAGTAACAGCACCACCACTTTGTCTTCGTGGTACATCTAAACTTGCTCGCCCAGATACTATAGAAGAATATTCGCCTAAAATACCTTCATCTTCATCTTCAACTTCATGTTTGGATTCGAGTGAACTAACTCTAGGACAAACCTTATAGCATACTCCACAGCTTACATCATCATTAACCGACTTACAATAATTGTTATGTAATGGCGATACATTATCTGTCCCTGCTTCAAAATAAATAGAACGAGGTGGACATACCGCAACACATGCTCCACATCCAGAACAAATTCCTTTTGTCCAAACCTCATCTTCAAGTTGTTGGTACGTATTCTCATTCATACGAATCACTCCCATGTATATTTGCCAGCAAACGGTCTGCTACTAGCTGGTCCAAGCACGGTATAATTTTCATCTAGAAGTTTTGTTGCATCTAAATTGAAATAGTTACAATATTCTTTGATCCGTGATTGTACCTCATTTAACAAGCTCGTATCCATATCTAACCTTTTAACACCCAGTCCTAGGTACTTATCTTCAATTTCACCCCGGATCACAATTCTACCTCCATGTATTCCACTCCCTATACCTCTCCCATAAAAAGGTGCTTCTTGTCCAATACCAAGTAAAAGAATGAGACCACCTGCCATATACTCACCTAAGAAATCATCCGCAGATTTGCCAACTACAAGCGTTGGTTTCTTCTGATCATATTCTTTCATGTGTATTCCACCGCGGTATCCTATTCTATCACGTACATACATTTCACCACCCCTCATACTATGTGCAGAAGCGTCACCAGTACTACCATGAACAATGATTTTACCATAGTCCATCGTATTTCCTGGAGCATGTTCGCAATTACCATAAATATTGCAAATGGGACCGTTCATGAACATACCCAGATCACCTCCGGGTACTCCATATATGTCGATATTTATTTCTGCTCGAAGACCACTGGCTATAAAACGTTGACCTAAGACATTTTTTATAACAATATCAGTCGCTTTTTCTGCAACAGCTTTTCTTATGAGCTTATTCAGTTGAGTATAATGGATATCATTGGCATCAATTGCAATCTTATTATCAAGTTTCATTTCGATCATGCTCCAACTGGCTTTACCTGTAAGACGTTCAGCATACCTTCATCAAGCATATAGGCCCTTAACCGTTCCCTATTACCCCTAAGACTCTCTATACTGTTGATGCCAGCTGCACCCATTAATTCACTCAACTCATATGTCCATGCATTTATCAGGTTAGCTACCTGTTGTGCACCCGAATCAATATCCAATCTATCCACTAGATCTTCTCTTTGAGTAGCAATGCCCCATGGACACAACCCACGGTAACAATTACCGCAAACTCTACAACCCATCGCTATAAGAGCTGCAGTACCGATATAAACAGCATCAGCACCTAGTGCTATAGATTTAGCAATATCTGCACTGTTCCTAATACCTCCACTGGCAATAATTGAAATTTCGTTTCTGATACCTTGTTCATTTAGTTTTTTATCAACGCTCGCAATGGCTGCTTCTATTGGTATTCCCACATTATCACGGAATACTTTCGGTGCTGCACCGGTTCCTCCCCTAAATCCGTCAATAACAACTGCATCAGCTTTTGATCGAGCAATTCCTGCAGCTATTGCTGCCACGTTATGTACAGCAGCAACTTTTACAAACACGGGTTTTTTCCATTCAGTAGCCTCTTTTAAACCTCTAACCAATTGCGCTAAATCTTCTATACTATAAATATCATGATGAGGGGCTGGACTAATAGCATCACTGCCATATGGTATCATCCTAGTACAAGATATATCAGAACACACTTTCTCTCCAGGCAAATGACCACCAATACCTGGTTTTGCTCCTTGTCCAATCTTGATCTCAATTGCAGCACCACGTTCAAGATAATTTATGTCAACACCAAATCTACCAGATGCCACTTGAACAATAGTGTTATCCTGGTAGGGATAAATGCTTTCGTGAAGACCACCTTCTCCAGTACCCATAAAAGTGCCAACTTTGGCTACAGCTTGTGCAATGCTTCTTTGTGCATTCAAACTGATAGCACCATAGCTCATATGCCCTATCATAATAGGTGTCTGTAATTCCAAGTTAGGAGCTATCTCATTGAGTACCTTGATATCACCATCAACTGTTTCTTCAAACTCTAATCGTGAGGGTTTCTTACCTATATGTGTTTTCAATTCCATAGGTTCCCTTAAAGGATCAATACTTGGATTTGTGACCTGACATGCATCTAAGACCAGTCTATCAAATATTGAAGGAAAATCCTTTGCATTACCCATTCCTGCAAGAACAATTTTACCAGTACGAGATTGATTTATAATATCCTCTCGTGCCTCACTTGTCCAAAGAGGATGTGCCCTATAATCAACTGGACGATCCTTTAAACTAATAGCATCCCTTGGACACATAGAAATACATCGATGACATGCTGTACATTTACGAGAGTTTACAATGAGTTTACCTTCTTCGTTCCTAAATGCGCCATAAGAACAATTGTCCACACAGCGCATACAACGCATACATTGTTCCCTATCAATATCAACCTTATATCTTAAAGGTACACTACCCAAACTCATTTTACTACTCTCCCTATAACAGGTTCTCCGGCTTTTGGCATGTAAATTTCGCCAATATTTGGATCGACTCTTCGTATTGCAGCTTCTTCACTTGAGATGTATAACTTAGTACCATCATCCCCTACCACCAAGGGCCTAAGTTTGATCCTATCAGTAAACCCTACAATACCATCACTCTGTGCAACAACTATACCAAAAGGTCCATTCATAAGTGCAGGTCCATATATCAACCGTATTGCTCTATTCAGTTCACTCTTTGAAAGAGGCATTGAATCAATCTCGTCCCAGAATGGAGGTGCTAAAGCTTTTACAATAAGTTCTTCGGTAAGTTTGTGTCTTCTGCCTAGATAATCAAACAAATAAGCTACAACTTCAGTATCAGTATGCATTGTGCATTTATACCCATTACTTTCTACATATTGCCGATTAGTTCCATAGGATGTGATCTCTCCATTATGGACAACGCTCCAATTCAATAAGTTAAATGGGTGTGCACCACCCCACCAACCAGGTGTATTTGTTGGATACCTGTTATGAGCAAGCCAAATATATCCTCGATAATCCTCGATGCGGTAAAAATTGGCTACATCTTCAGGCCAGCCAGCAGCTTTAAAGACACCCATGTTCTTGCCTGATGAAAACACCAAAGCACCATCAATACCAGAATTAATATCCATCACTGTTTTAATGATTATATCCTCTTCAGGTGTCAAGCTACCAACCATCAAGTCCTTGTAAGGTTTGAAAAAGTACCTCCATGGTATATGTTGCCTTTTAAGTGAAGGTTGTTCATATGTTGGTATTTCTTCTTGATGTATGATAACTCCCCATTTACTTAACAGCTCATCAACTTTTGATTTATGATCAACTATGTTATCAAAGAAAATGTGAAGTGCATAACAATCAGGAAAATCGGGATATATCCCATAGGCTACATAACCTGCACCTTCTCCACTCCCACGTTCATCCATTGAACTTAGAGCAGCTTTTATGCTAGATCCATCCATTCTAGTCATATTACGGTCAATTACACTAAAAATTCCACACATCTCTATTTCACCACATTATTTTCGAAGAGCAGTGAAGGGCCATTATTTTAAACGGCTGTTCATTACATACTCTCATTGATTTATTAGCATCTAATAGATAAGTTAGACTCCAACTTTATTAAGAATATATCTTAACTATGATAAGTAATTATTATACTATCTTTAAATTAAAGTTTGAATGTAATAATTTATTAGATATCAGCCCATATATTTATAGGTATTCGGTATCTTATTACCTACTCAATATTATATAAAATTAACTATGTGGCTTTGATAAATAATATTAGAAGTTTATTAGAAATATTTTTGGTGAGCAAAGAAGAACAAGAAATAAATCAATAGGATACAAGAAATTTATTCATTGCTATATCAGTCGTTTTGCTTTTAATGGGTATTGCAAGGTATTTAAGTTTTGCATACTAGTGTACGACCTAAGCATAATTGATATTTTCAGTCAAAATGGTGACATAATAATGTCTAGTTTATCGATAACTAGACTTTATCGCCAAAAAATACAAGTTTGAAGGTAACAGTTATCTTATTATTTTCAAATGTTTACCATATTTTAGCATAATATCTAGTAAAATAGTTCAGTATTTTTGTGCCTTTAAAATGACTAAAATAGAGCCACCAATTATAACAAATGAAAATATCCAAATTGCATGTTCTCCAATATACTGGATAAGAATTGGCATTATTGCTGTCATCAAACCTAGTATTATTGTGAAATATCCAACCAGTTTTGCAAGTCCGTGTTTGTTTTTAACTTTATTTTCATTGTAACCAGATATCAGGCACATTTTTTTCTTAAATGCTATCAGATATCCAAGAATTATCAGCATTAAGCCTGAAAATAAGAAGATTAGTTGCTCTAACATTATTTTTCGCCTGCTTTTTATCAATTCATTAGAATATTTTGACATCTCTTTATTATTTGACTTAATTGATATAGCTATCTAAGAGAACTTTTAAATATATGGATTGAAGTGATTTTTGACTAGTAAGGTTCTATATATGGTCTAAAACTCATTTAATCAAATGGTAAGAATGAGCTATATAGTCAAAGTAGCATAATGTTTAACAAAGCTTATTCATATATAAAAATGAGTTATGTAAATTCATGTTATTTTCATGTTTAAAGGAATACACTATGAAAAATTCAACTGGAAATATGTCAGAATTACCTGATATCAGTATTCTAAAATGTATGCAATGTGGGATTTGTAGTGGTAGTTGTCCATCTGGTAGGTTCATGGAACTCAATATAAGGACCCTTATCAAAAAGAGTGCTTCTGGCCGGCCGGTCTTGGATGAAGATGAACTTTGGATGTGTACTACATGTTATTCTTGTCAAGAAAGATGTCCACGCCAGATCAAAATAGTTGATTGGTTGCTCAGTGTTCGTTCAAAAGCTGTACATGAAGGTAATATTAAACCAGAACATAAGCAGGTTATAAAGAATCTATTGGATACAGGACATGCAGTACCAATTAATCAAGAGAATATTGAAAAGCGAGAACGTTTGGGTCTTAGTAGTTTACCAAGTACTGTTGTAAAAGATGATGGTGCATTAAAAGACGTGAAAAACTTGCTTAAATCATGTGGGTTTGATACGATTATCAATGAGGATCAGATTTAGACAGAAATAGAGAAATTTGTATGAGAAAAATAGCTCTTTTTTTTGGATGTTTAATACCTAACAGGTACCCTGGCATTGAAATGGCCACTAACCTTTGTTTAGCAACTCTAGACATAGATTTTGCTGAGCTTGAAAGTGCGTCCTGTTGTCCCGCACCTGGCGTATTTCGCTCATTTGATGAAATGACATGGCTCACCATCGCTGCAAGAAATCTTGCATTAGCTGAAAAAATGGATAGAGACATATTAACTGTTTGTAATGGCTGTTTTGGATCATTAAATGAAGCAAGTTCCAGGTTAGATAATAGTAACAGAAAAAATAAAGAACTGAGATTACAAGTAAATAAGCACTTGGAAAAGATTGGACTTGAGTATAATGGTACTGTTAAAGTAAGGCATATTATTGAGTTTTTAAGCCAAGAGTTTGGTAGTGATAAAATAAGTGAACTTGTAACACATCCACTAAAGGTGAATGTAGCAGTTCATTATGGTTGTCATATGGTCAAGCCTACTGAAAAGATCAAAGGCGATAGTGCTGAAAATCCTGTATTCTTCGACTTGTTGGTAGAAGCAACAGGTGCAAACAGTATCAGTTATCCTGATAAGAATCAATGTTGTGGTGCAGGTGGTGGTGTTCGAGCTGGCTTACATGATAGGTCAATTCAAATGGTAGAACATAAATTAAAAATGATACGTTCAAAGGAAATAGATTGTATCGTAGATGCATGTCCATTCTGTCACATGCAGTTTGATAGCGGGCAATATGAGATAAATAATACACAAAATCAGAATTACAAGATACCTGTATTGCATTACACCCAATTATTAGCATTGTCTTTAGGGTATGGTCCAGAAGATGTTGGAATTGACCAAAATGTCATAAAAAACAATGAATTAGAATAAGTGGAACAAACATAACAATAACTCCAAAAAGTATTCTATGGATAATTTAGATACAATGATTGGTTTGATAACGTGACTAATAATAGCCGTTTTATTTACCAGATCAAGGTTGGCGTGACGTGAATAAATACCAAAAGTTTAAGATATTTGATTGCATTTCACATAATTAAATTGGGCGTGTGGCCTAGTCAGGATATGGCGGCAGCCTCCTAAGCTGTAAATCAGGGGTTCAAATCCCTTCACGCCCGCCACTAAAATTTATTTTTTTAATTAATGGAGATTTGAGTGTTTGATCAGGAAAGCCAAAGTCAATGATGTAAAACAAATGAAAAGGATCATTGATACTTATGCAAAACAAGAGTTGATGTTACCACGTTCCTTAAGTGAACTATATGAATCAATTCGAGATTTCTACGTCTTTGAAGAAAATGGAGAAATTCTTGGTTGTTGTGCGTTACATTTTGTATGGGAAGACTTAGCAGAAATCTTATCCTTAGCAGTTATTTCAGAGCACAATAAACGAAAGATAGGGAGTAGTTTATTAAAAGCCTGTATTGAAGACGGATATTCTCTTGGTGCTAAACGCGTATTTACTTTATCCTATGTACCTGAATTCTTCGAAAAGTATGGGTTCAGCAGAGTGGATAAATCAAGTTTGCCTCATAAGGTATGGAGCGGTTGTATTAAGTGTCCAAAGTTTCCAGAATGTGAAGAAATTGCACTTATAAGAATACTTGATAATGAAACTAATTGATCGATCAAGCAAAATACACAACTCAATGTATTTATTCCAAATACTTTTCAGGTGATTCTAAGAAATCTATTGCGATAGAATAGAGGATATTTGTTCCCTTAATCAAAATATCTTCATCTATATCGAATTTATTTGAATGATTAGACTCACAAATATCTTTCTGTTCGTTTCCGGATCCTAAAAGTAAAAAAGTGCCTGGTATTTTCTCTAAATAAAAAGCAAAATCTTCAGACCCAAAGAATTTATCATATTTAGATGAAATATTATCAAATTTCATTTCCAATAGATCGAGTACTGCAGCGGTATATTGTGAATTGTTTGAAAGTATCGGATATGATTCATTCATCTCAAGTTCATAATGGGCTCTTTGAGTTGAGGTTATGTCACTATATGCCTGTATGATCTCATCTAGTGTTTTCTTAAAAATATGTTTTATCTGCTTATTGTGTTCTATTGAAAATGATCTGATACTACCATCAATATAAGCTTCATCGGGAATCCTGTTGAACTGTTCACCACTATGGAAATTACCGAACCCAATGGCATAATCTGAACTGTTGATATACAGTTCGATTTCTTTATGAATACGATCAATAAACTCTGCACCTAATAATATTGGATTTATATTAGACACTTTGTCAGAATGATGGCCACCCTTACCAAACAACCTTAATCTGAACATACAAGAACTTGCCATAAGTGTCCCATTTTTAACTATAACTGTTCCTGATTCGATATTAGAAAAAACATGTAGACCAATAATAGAATCTACATTTTCAAGAACTCCTGATTGTATAATTTGTTTTGCTCCACCTGGAGGTAGTTCTTCAGCTGGTTGAAATATTAGTTTTACAGTACCATTAAAATTATCTCTACTTTCATTTAGTAGTTTACCTACTCCTAGTACCATAGATATATGTGCATCATGACCACATGCATGCATTAGACCAGGATGTTTAGAAATATAATTCACGTTCCTATCCGTTAATATTTCTGTTACTTCAAGTGCGTCCATATCTGCTCTAATAGCAATACAATTGCCTTCAAGTTGACCTTTAATTTCACCAACAATACCAGTACCTGCCACTTTTTTATGTGGGATACCGATACTGTCAAGGATATCAATTATCAGTGCTTGTGTTTTGAATTCGTTAAAGCTCTTTTCAGGAATTTGATGAAATTCTCTTCTGGTTTTTATGAGCCATTGTTCTAATGATTCCATGGAATTGGACCTACCCAAATTAATAATACTTATCTATTCATATTAAGCTAATGTTGATACTAATTAACTTTTAATAACGAGTTGAGAATTAATGAATCGGGTTAGAATAAGAGATTTTATTATAACTAAAAATGATTGGTTTTTTGCAGTTGCAGATTATTTTCATCCACCTGGAAAATTTAGATCGGTCTTAAGATATGTCCCCGATCGTGAAGGTGAGAGAATACTCGGTAGTAAAAGGTATAAGAAATATGATTTTGATGATGCTTTTGAGTTCATGAGAGATAATAAGCCTGAATGGGTGGAAGATGTACATTTAGTCCCTGAAGAAGAAGTCAAGAAAATATTAACTCCTTCTGAAGTTATCAATCAACTTACAATATCAGATCACAGGATTAGATACATTGTCAAGACCTTAAAATCAGCTGGAATACCAACCAATTCCATGGGAGTTACAGGTTCAATGCTGTTAGGACTTAACAACCCTGCCTCGGACATTGATTTTGTAGTATATGGCAATCATTGGTTTAAAGCACGTGAACAGATTGAAAAAGAAAAAAGTGAAAGTTCCGTGATCACAGATATTGATGATGAGATGTGGGAATTTATCTATAATAAAAGAAAACCTGAATTATCATATGAAGAATTCTTAGCCCATGAGCTTAGAAAAGGTAATAGAGGATTAATAGAAAACACTTATTTCGATCTCCTATTCGTACGTGACTGGAATCAAATAGTCGAGCCTATCTCAAGAGGTGAAGATATAGGTTATATGGAGATTGAGGCTATAGTAACAAATTCTGATCTAGCTTTCGATAGTCCTTCAATATATAAGATCGAGCATAGTGATATCGATCATATCTTATCATACACTCACACATATTCAGGGCAGGTTATGGAGGGAGAAATAGTCCAAGCAAGGGGTATGGTTGAGTCTGTCGGAGATATTAAACGACTTGTTGTTGGAACTAGTAGAGAACCAAAAGGTGAATGGATTCGTTCATCAACACTTATGCAAAAAAGAAATTAACCGCCACCTGTTGCCTGAGATGATAACTCTGAGCCAAACGATTCCATATCTTCTTCTGCGTATTTGTATTCCTTTTCGTATTCTTCTTTTTTAGGCACACGTTTCTTGATAAATTCTTCTGATGATAATTCTATATAATCTGTGAGATAGTAAAGGTCTGTTGTATCAATTAAAATCCATGTACCATCCTCATCCGACCTGATATCTTCAACATATCCTACAGTACCCGTGTTTATATACTTGACAACTGACCCTTTCTCAATAGATTGTCCATTGGCATCAAGTGCATCACTTTTTTCATTATCTTCCAAGTTTTTGACCTCATAAAATATATTGAATTCGATTATATATCAAAGTTACACCGTTTAAATGTGAAATCTTTTATGTTATTTATTTCAATGCCACCTTTAACTCCTTTAATTTCACCGCCCATGAATTCTTTTTTTGAGCATAGGATGTTTTGTTCCGGATGAGTTCCTGGCACGATATCACATGATAATATTACATTTGTACCTGCAGAAACTGCAATTTTAAGTCGTTTAGAAGCAGGATGGTCTTTAGGTAATACTATCAAAGGTGATTTCAGTTCCCTAATACTAAACAAGATACACTTAAGACCTTTTTCTGCAATTTCTCCTATACTAAACGAAGAACCAACAATGATATCCTCTGAATCTAAACCCAAAACAAGCTCTTCATCGTTAGTCTCTAAAAAGTATTGTGGGTCAGAACCTGCTTTTACAACAGCAATGGTCCCTTCATTCCCCTTTAAGTAAATAATCTCATTTTCATGTAATGGTGTTATATTAGACATTTAATTGAAAAAAAATATTAGGTGCAATTTTATTTTTGTTCATTTACATCTTTGGACTGGCACCCAGGACATGAAACATTTCTCCCCATGCCTTTAAACTTATTCCCACATTTATTGCACATATATTTCTTTGTAGGTATATCATCATCTATATCTACACCGTAAGATTCGCCAACACTGCACATATATATCACCATGTAAACCTTAGTTTTCCTAGTATTTAGGTATTTATACTAAAAAAATATACTTAGTTTATTTACATCTCACTGATCTCTATACGCAAATCACCCAAGCTCGCCGCACGTTCTGCAAAAGCATTATGACGATGAATGCTCTCTTCATTTATTTGTTTAATCACTACAAAAGAATCATCGGGCAGATCTGGGAACTCATTGACAATGTTTCTTGCCATTGCACGGACACAGTCTTCCACAAATTTTGGGTTCAAATGCGCATTTTCGACAACTACAGCTTCATCACTTCTTTTTAAGAGTTCAACGATGCTTGAGCTCATTGATTTTTCAATGATGTTTATGATAGTTTCAAGGGAAACTGTATATTCTCCTTTGGTCTCAATTGAAACAATGCCTCTACCCCTTTGATTATGTGTAGCCATTGGAACCTTATGCAAAAACTTGGCTATCTTTTTATTCTCAACGCCTAGAGCTTCAAGTTCTTTTTTAGCAGTATCTCTCATGATCTCCTGGGCACAGGGACATGCAGTCATCCCAATAACTTCTGCACCTACCAGGTTTCGAACATCGATTTCATCCCCTTCTGTTCTATAAGCAGTTGATTCTGCGAAGATATCTACCACTTCTTGACATTCCATCTTAGTCTCAGGTGACTCACGTTTGACGACATATTCACTCCTCATAATGACTTCAGATTGACTTGCATATTCATGTCTTGATAAAAGATTAATAGCTACATCGCTACAAAGCTGTTCAATCTCATATACAGGAGCATTTAAAGCATTTTCCAGTACTTCATCAATAGCCTCAAAGTTACGAGAAAGATTGGCTCCTTTCAAACTCGAAGGTAAATTTACAAAAATATCGAATGTACTTATCAAAACAACTGGCCGTTTACCTTTACGTTTAATCTCGACTAGTTTTTTGACATCAGTTACTCCGACCCTTGAAAGATTTACAGGTATCTGTGGTTTATTTGCTTGAACATCAGGAAGCATTACAGTTGGAAGTTCCATAAAAATAACCTCGTTGGTTCATATTTTTGAATATGAAAAAGTTTAGTACATAGTATATCAATTACACATTAAACGTTTCCACTACATTAAAATCTTGATTGTTTAATAAGTTGCGGCTAAGTCTAAAATTACTAGATATTAATTACATGTAAATGTTGTGTTTTCAAGTAGTTTTTCCCTTCTACATAATAAATATATATTGTAAGTTACCAGTAATCACAAACAATCGGCCACTTTAAAAGAAAAGCTATTTATACTTAATCAACAGAAATACTATCAGTTGCCATATATGGTTACTAGGTGATATCATGGCTGAAACAAGAAATTTTGTATTAAGAGATGGAAAGGGAGAAGAACATGGTGTTTTCACTGGAAAACAACCACGGCAGGCTGCTCTAAAAGTGGCTAACCGAGGCAGTGGAACTAAAAAGAAGCCTGAGACAATCCGGTTAAGAGAAAGGGGTACTAAGAAAGTACACGTATTCAAAGGATGGAAATCCAAAGTAGATGCACCTAAGAACAAACCTAACTGGATGCCAGATAAGATCAATAAACCTTTTGTTCAAAAGGTTAAGATTGAAAAACTTGAATGATTATTTAGGTCATTTTGCCCATTAAAACAAAATGGGTACTTTTTTTACCTATTATTATTTATTTACCACTAATGAATCTATTTCATCTAAGAAAACGCTTTTTAGTAGTGATTCTTATTAAAGTTGAGTAATTAAAGCTAAAGTATTAATTATGGAAATTGTATTATCATGAACCTTACACGAGAAAATGTACTTATTGAGGCTTTACCCTATATCAGGAAATTCTATGAATCAATAATGGTCATCAAAATAGGTGGCCATGCAATGATAGATCCTAAAATAATGGATGATATCATACAGGACATAGTATTATTGAGATATGTGGGTATCAAACCCGTGATTGTCCATGGTGGTGGACCTGAGATCACTGCTAAAATGGAGCGGATGGGGAAAAAACCTGAGTTCATTGCCGGTCTTAGAGTGACTGATGATGAAACTATGGAAATCGCAAGTATGGTACTTGTAGGAAATATTAGTACTAATATTGTTTCCCTTATAGGACTTCATGGCGGTAAAGGAATAGGTCTCTCTGGTAAAGATGGACGCACGATAATAGCTCGAAAGAAAAAGAATCAGAAGATTATGATAGAGGATATTGAGCATGAAGTGGATCTTGGGTGGGTTGGAGAAACTGAGATAATCAATACAGAGTTATTAGATATAGTTACAGAGAACGGTTACATTCCAGTGATATCTCCAATCGCAATGGACATGAAAGGAAATACACTTAACATAAATGCAGATACAGCTGCAGGTGATATAGCGGCTGCAATTAATGCGAAAAAGCTTATTTTAATGACTGATGTACCAGGAATACTGGAGAAACATGACGATAAGTCAACACGTATATCTCAAGTTGCGATCCAAGACGTTGATAAATTGATTGATGATAAGATTATTAGTGGTGGGATGATACCTAAAATTCGAAGTGCTACAATTGCTGCAGAAAGTGGTGTTGAGGGAATTCACATCATCGATGGAAGTGTCTCACATTCTATACTCCTTGAACTATTCACTGATAAAGGAATTGGGACAATGATCTATAAGAAATGAGGTGTCACCCTCCAGATCACTTCTTTTGTTATGTTAAACTTAAACTGTTATGGGTGAACCATAGGTTAGATCATCAAGTTGTTTTACAAGTTCCCACGTAAGTTTGCAGTCACATGATAAGTTTTCGAGTACTCTTAGGTCTTGAGTTTGTGAAAATGTCCTTATTGCATTAGCAACGGTTTTACTACACTCTTTACAATTATGTGGTCCTCTTTCAGATCCTGCTCCAACTGGGTCAGACATAACTAATATATCAGGATGTTCGGATTTGATCGCTTTTATAGCTTCAACAATACTCCATAGCCATGGAGGACGATACTCTTTATTTTCCCAGAGGCGTTCCACAAGTGTCCCTTTTTGAACATTACATAGGTTGATAGATATTGTTTCACTGTAAGGTACAATATCATTAGCTGACTTGACAATATCATTTATTGCCTGTCCCTCTGAAATGAAAGGTGGTTTCAGAAGTAGATACGTCTTTGTAGTAACACCTTTTTTCTTTGCTATTTCAGAAGCTTGGATGAAGTCATTGAAAGTATATCCTTTATTTATCGATTCCAACCTGATCTTATCTGAACTGGTTTCAAGGCCTATCGCAATTTCAAATGGTTTATTCCCAACATATCCCAACGATTCTTCTAGTGCACTATTGGTTACAAATTCGGGTCGTGTTTCCACTATGATCTTTTTAATTCGTTGATCTGCCCCAAGAGTTGTAAGTATACCTTTTCTAGAGACTAAACTGATCTCGTTTGGGTCTAGAAAACTGCCTGACGTGAATATCTTTATAATAACATCTTCATTTTCATCGAGTTTTTCTAATGCTTTATTGAGCTGGTTCATTAGGTTAGAATCATCTGGACTCTCAGCTGCACTATCATAGACATAGCCACACATAGTACAACCACCTGCTTTACCCCAATAGCAACCATCTGTCTTGAAAATGATTGTTAGTGTTGATACAATATCTCCATTGAACAGGTCCTTGCCTTTCCATGAAGCTGTCGGTATATCGTTAGAACTAGGCTTAATTCTTTGACGGTTTCTTATATCAAGTACCATTTCATTAATGCTTTTGTTATTGTTATTATTGGTCATTATTCAAACTCTATTGTTGCTGGGGGTTTGGGTGAGAGGTCATACACAACTCTAACAACTGAAGGTATAGAACCTGATATCCGGGACTCTATCTTTTTAAGTACTTTCCACGGGAGCTCAATTGATTCTGCGGTCATACCATCTCTTGAGCTGACAGCCCTAACTGCTATAATCCAACCATGTACCCTTTGATCTCCTTTTACACCTGTTCCTTTCCCCAAAACAGCGGCATAGGTTTGCCAAGGGTCAAATGCTTCAATCAGTTCTTCTTCAACAATAGCATTGGCTTCCCTAACAACATCAAGTTTTTCACGAGTTACTTTACCTACAACACGAACTGCCAGTCCGGGTCCTGGGAATGGCATTCTATCACATATTTCTTCAGGTAGGTCTAAGGCTCTAGCAACTTCACGTACCTCATCTTTATATAATTGGTCAATGGGTTCGACAATAGATTTAAAATCAATTCGTTCTGGTAAACCCCCAACATTATGATGAGATTTAATACCACCCTCGGATTCTATTTTATCTGGGTATATTGTCCCTTGTATTAGTGTATCCACACCTAGTTCTTTTGCTTCTTTCTCAAAAACACGGATGAAGTTCTCACCTACAGATTTTCTTTTAAGTTCGGGGTCATCTATTCCTTCAAGTGAAGAAATAAATTGTTCTTTTGCATCGATTATTTGTAGGTTCATATCTTTAAACGTGGCTCGTATACGATCAGTTTCTCCTTTACGCATTAACCCTGTATCTATGTAGATAGGAATAAGGTTAGATCCAATTGCTTTATGTGCCAATACTGCGCATACAGAACTGTCAACTCCACCCGATAATGCTATGATAGCTTTTCCTTTACACTCTTTTTTTATGTTATCAATAGCTTTTGGAATAAATGTATCAACTTTAACCATAGTCTAAACTCCAGATACCAAATATAATATTCAGATATATTTTCTGATACATAAGTCATACTATAAATGAAAAAAATAGGCTTACTTTACAAAACACGTAAAACGATATTTTAGGGGAAGTTCTGACAGTAAAGTAAAGTAAAGTAAAATAAAATAAAATTTAAAGGATAAAATTACTCACAGGTATCTAATAATCCTTTCTTTTTATTGCCACGTTCGTCCCCTACTTTAATAGGATTTATTTTAGCCTTAGTTACCTTTTTTTTAGGGCCTTGGCCTGATTGCGTGTCATCATGTTGTTTTTCATCAGTCAACGTGATTACCTCCAATTCTATATAGAATCTAATAAGTTAAAAAATTGTTCATACAAGGTAATTAAGGGTCAAATGAAAAATTATATCACCAAGAAGTACAGCTGAAATGAAACCAGCAGTAATTGGAATCATGAATGGTAGACCTGGTGTGACCCAGACTCGTTTGCCAATCAATCCATTTTTTGAGTAAGTTTCAAGTTTTCTTATATTCTCATGATTAATCTCTGTTCCTGAACGACTGAAGCTAGTTTTTATAGTCCCATCATCCATCTTATCATATTTTTCTATAAGTTTCAAATGCCTATCCCTTAATTCTGATATTGGATGCATGTATCCTATAAAAAGATAAAATGGTCTTCTAAGTACCTCACTAAATGGCACTTTTATTAAATTATAGATGAAAAGACCAAGAGGCACAACAATTGTTAATATGATCGAATTAGTGAAAACACTAAACGCAAATAAATCAATAAATGGTGGACCATAGATAGGTATGGTCTGTCCAAGGAGATCTATTATAGGGTATGAGGGAATAATTAGTGCTATTACCATAAAGGCCTTAGCGTCAGCACCCCCAAAAGCATTCAAGTAAAAAAGAATGTATACAAAGACAAAGATGAATCCAAAAGATATCATTAAATGTATAATATGTGATAAGCCATAGACAATGATCTCATACAGTATAAAGGGTGAGCCTGCTACAATCATTAATTTCCATACATCATTGGAAACTCTTCTAGTTTTAATGTCAGAATAACTCGCATATAACAGGAAAGGAAGACATATCAATATCTTGAACAATTCAATCATCTATACTTCTCCCATTTTTCTAATTCTAATACCTGAGATAATGTATTTCCCTTACTGATCTCATCATAGATTCTCTTTTCAGTTTTTTCAACCTCTTTTGCACGTCTGGCAACCTCGTATGCTATTTCTTTTGGGATAACAACAACACCATTATCGTCACCTACAATATAATCACCATGCTTCACATTTTGATGCCCACATACTATCTCAACATTTATTTCACCAAAACCTTTAGGGTCACCTGCATTTGGTACACAGTTCTTGGCAAATATGGGGAGGTTCATTTTAACTATTTCATCAATATCTCTTACTGCACCATCTATTACTACACCACTGATTTCTTTATTGATACAGCTCAGTGTAGCAAGCCCACCCCAGCATGCAATATCACTACTCCCATTATATATTACAAGGACATTACCTTTTTTTGCTGTATCTATCGCCTCGACAGTTTTAGCCCAATCACCTTCCATAGTCTTAACAGTAACTGCAGTACCCACCATTTTCACACCTTTTAACATCGGGTTCAGTCCAACCATTGCACCTTTTCTATGCATTGCATCCGAAATGTTTGGAGTGGATACTTCAGTGAAAATTTCAATAATCTCCTTTTCTAAAGATGGTCTTTTAAACTCACTATCAAGAATTGGTGAATCAATACTAGCTCTTACAAGTGAAGCCGAACGAGTAACATTATCTGAGCGAATTATATTTCCGCCAACAATAATAACAGATGCTCCAGAGTTCACAGCACTTGATGCACTACGATGATCTAGACCTCCTGCTACAGCTATAGGTATGTCTACCTCTTTACAGATTTGTTTTAGTGTATTTATGGGATCAACACCGACCATCTGCTGGTCAATACCTGTGTGGACATTGATATAATCAACATCTAATTCAGCTAATTCTATAGATCTTTGAACTGGGTCAGGAACTGATATAAGATCTATCATGATCTTAACACCATATTGATGTGCGGTCCTTATAGATTCGATTATTGTAGAATCGTCAGCTGTCCCTAATAGCATTACAACACCAGCACCCGCTTTAGCTGCCATTTCTACCTCAAGAGAACCAGTATCCACGGTTTTCATATCAGCAACAATAGTGCGGTTTGGAAATTCTCTCTTCAAAGCCCTTACAGCATTCATACCTTCACTTTTTATTAAAGGAGTACCAACCTCAATCCAATCTGCACCTCCTTCTACAGCCTCTTTTGCTATTTTGAGTGCTCTGTCCAATTCAATGAGGTCCAGTGCAACTTGAAGAACTATTTTATTAATTTGATCACCTTCATCTATCTACCATTAATGAACTTATTATTAGAATTATAATTATAAATGCATCAAACACTAATCATCAAAACCGTTAATACATTGCATTATCGATTTATTGTTGTATCAATTTATCGTAACAATTATATCTTATGTAAATCCTTCTTTGATTAAATGAACTTTACTAATATGGACATCATATCTATGAAAGATTTTTCCAGAGATATGATCGATCATATACTAAATGTTGCTGAAGAATTAGAACCTGTAGCTAGAGGTGAGAAGAGGTCTAATATTTTCAGTAATGTTTTACTATCGCTCCTTTTTTTTGAACCAAGTACAAGAACACGCATGTCGTTTGAGTCTGCTATTATTCGGGGAGGAGGAAATGTACTCAATCTCGGTTCATTAGAAGCTAGTTCGATCTCCAAAGGTGAAACCTTGGCAGATACTATACGTGTCGTTGAAGGTTATGCTGATGCTATTGTATTAAGACATCCTAAAGAAGGTGCTGCACGTATGGCAGCTGAATATTCATCAGTGCCCATAATAAATGCAGGTGATGGTGCAGGTCAGCATCCAACCCAAACACTTCTTGACCTATACACGATAAAGAGAGAAAGTGTGTTAGATGGTGTGAAAATAGCTATTGCTGGAGACTTGAAATACGGCCGTACTGCACATTCATTATGTTATGCTTTATCTCTTTACGGTGCAGAAATAAATTTAGTCTCGCCGGATTCATTACAAATGCCTGAAGAGATTGTAAATGATCTAAGAGGTCAGAATATTAATGTGTACCAGACATCTGTTATGGAAGAAGTGATCGAAGATATTGATGTACTATATGCAACACGTATACAGAAAGAGAGATTTCCTGATGTCACTGAATATGAAAAAGTTGCTGCATCATTAAAAATCACGCCCGGTCTGTTAGATAAAGCTAAAATAGATCTTAAAGTAATGCATCCATTACCCAGAGTCAACGAAATAGATGCATCGATAGACAATACCAACCATGCTTGTTACTTTAAACAATCTTTTTATGGGGTTCCTGTTAGAATGGCACTATTATCTCTTGTAATGGGGAGATTAAAATGATCAATACTACTAAAAAAAATGGAATCAGAGTTCAGCCCATTAAGAACGGAACTGTCATTGATCACATTCAAGCGGGTCAGGCCTTAAACGTGTTAAAGATACTTGACATTCCGGGAACATCACAGGGTACTGTAAGTATACTCATTAATGCCCCTGGGAAAGGTGTTAGAAAAGATGTAGTGAAGATTGAAGGTAGAGAATTGGAAAGTAAAGAAGTTGATAAAATATCTTTAATAGCGCCTAATGCCACAATAAACATAATACGTGATTTTGATGTAGTACAAAAACAGCGTGTCAAGATACCAAAGTTTATTGAAGAGTTTGTACGTTGCATTAATCCAAATTGTATATCAAATAGCAGAGAACCTATTATTTCCAAATTCTATGTAACCAATAACATGCCCGGTAACATATATCTAAGATGCAAATATTGCGAGAAAACCATTGATGAGAATATTGCAGATTACCTGCACTAAAGAAACAGTTCTTTTAAAAAAAAAGAAATTATAAACAGTAGCTAATTAACATGTTATATGTATGAATTGCTACTATTTCATTTTCTAAAACTTAAAAACCAAGCATATCGTTCATATCATAAATCCCTGGTTCTTTAGAATGAATCCATTCTGCAGCTTTAATAGCACCACTAACAAATGCCTGTCTTGAATGTGCCTGATGTTTAATTTCAATCCTTTCACCAGTTCCAGCAAATAGTGCTGTATGATCACCTACTATGTCACCACCACGGATCGCATGAATACCTATCTCATTACCTCGTGGTGCATACCCTTCTCTTCCATAAACAAATTCTTTTTCTTTGATAACCTTATTTATTGCTTCAGCAGCGCCCTTGGCAGTTCCACTTGGTGCATCCTTTTTCTGGTTATGGTGAGCTTCAAATATCTCAATATCATAGTCATGGAGGTACTGTGCAGCTTCTTGTAAGAGTTTAAAGAATACATTCACACCTACAGCATAATTTGGTGATATGATCGCAGCCACATTATTTTCTCGAATCGCGGAATCAATTATTGTTCTTTGTTCATCAGAGAAACCTGTAGTACCAATAACCATCTTCACTCCACTCTTTGCAGCAATTGGAGCATTCTCAACGGTTGCATTAGCAATAGTAAAATCTATCAGGACTTGTGTCCCTGAATCGTTCAATACGTTCTCCATATCCTCAGCAGAAGATATTGGTACATCTAATTTTTTGCCTGTAGCAATTTCACCTGCATCCATACCAATATTAGAAATATCGAACGCTGAGGTAAGTTCTAATTTATCAGAATCGATTATATTGGAGATGAGCATACCGCCCATTCTTCCAGAAGCACCTGTTACACCTACTTTTATCATAATAACACTCCTAGATTATCAAGTGTTTCTTTAAGTATCTGAGAATTTGATTGAGATAATGCAGATAAAGGTAATCTAAGAGGACCACCATTCAGTCCTATCATGTCCATTGCTTGTTTTACAGGGATTGGATTGGTTTCCAAGAAAAGTGCATCCATTAAAGGCAAAAGCTCGTAATGAACTTGCCGTGCAGATACCATATCATTATCCAACACATACTCATACATTCTCATCATGTGAGAGGGTGCCACATTTGCAGCTACTGAAATCACACCACTTGCCCCTGAAGCCAACATTGGGTATGTCAGTGGATCTTCACCCGATAATACTAAGAAATCGTCGTTTTTGGTCTGCTCAATAAGATTATATATCTTATCAAAGTCACCACACGCTTCTTTAATAGCCACTATATTATCGATCTGTGCCAGTTCTACAATGACCTCAAGTGGTATATCCTGTCCAGTCCTGGATGGAACATTGTACAGAACTAATGAAAAATCAACGGCTTCAGCTATTTTAGTGAAATGTTTGATCAAACCATCGTTGTTTGGTCTGTTATAATAAGGAGATATTAATAATGCTCCATCGGCACCAGCATCTTCTGCGTATACTGTTAGTTCAACTGCCTCTGAGGTATTGTTAGATCCCGTACCTGCAAGTATAGGGACTGATGAACACTCTACTGTCTTAGAAATTAGTTCTTTGTGTTCAGATGTAGATAATGTAGCTGATTCGCCAGTTGTTCCACAAGTAACTACACCGGTAACTCCACCTTCTTCTACATACTGGATATTTTCAACATATCCTGAATAATTAATAGAACCATCAGCATTAAAAGGAGTGACTAGAGCTGGCATTACGCCTTTAAACATAATTATCCCTTTCTGAAATAAAATTATTGACTTCTAGCTACTTTTCTAGTTACATAGCCAGCTACTTTATTTCTGATATTCTTACTTTCAATTGAAGTATATTTCGTTACAAGATGTTTATTCTCATCAAAATCATTAGTGAACACATCACCATGTTTTTCTATCAAAAGACGTGAAATATTCTTAATACTTGATTGTCTTATATTTCCCATATATAGTTATCTCCATACTGTTTTTAGTTGAATATTCTAATAATTTATAGTTAACATTATAGTATAAGTAATATCGCTTAATAAGAAACTTTGCATTTATAACTTTTGGATAAATGTTCTCATTCAGAATTATCTTCGGGATAATAATCGGTTTTCCCCAAGAATCTTTCCATTGTTTTGGCTTCATTGAAAACCTTTTCACGAAATCCTTTTTTGTTGAAATATATCCCGATAAAAACTATTAATAACCCAATGTTTGGATTGATCAAGGATACGATCGCACCCAATAATACTACAAAAGATGCGCCAATACCTTTCATTGCACCTTTACGATACGATTCAAGTTTTGTTCTTTTATATATCCGAATATCCCTTAAAGTTAAAAATATCACTACAATATAAGCAGCTACTGAAATATATATGTGCATCATACAATCGATACCTATTAATTTACAGTACTTTATAGTTTATCCTAAATATTTGGCAATCAACTACAATCACAATCACAATCACAATAAGAATAAAAACTAAATTAATATATGAACAAAAATTAAATGGTTAGTTAGAATACCAATGATACATTCATGGAACAATGTAATTTTTCGTATTGATATGGATAGTTTTTTTGCATCTGTTGAAAGTAGTAAACGGCCTGAACTTAAAGGATTGCCTTTAGTGATAGGTTCAGACCCAAAAAGTGGGAGTGGTAGAGGAGTAGTTAGCACTTGTTCTTACGAAGCAAGAAGGTTTGGAATCCATTCAGCAATGCCAATATCAAAAGCTTACAGATTATGTCCAGATGCTGTATTTCTACCAGTTAATTCTAAACTTTACAAAGAAGTATCTGATAGAATAATGAGAATACTTCGATCCTATGCTGACAGGTTTGAGCAAGTTAGTATAGATGAAGCATACCTTGATATGAGTTCAAAGGTCTGCGACCATACAACTGCAACTAAGTTCGCAACACAAATTAAAAATAAAGTGGTTGAAACTGAAGGAATAACATGTTCGGTAGGTGTTGCGCCAGGTAAAACAGTAGCCAAAATAGCATCTGATCACGATAAACCAAATGGTCTTACAATAGTTCAACCAACTGAAGTAAAGCAATTTTTAGCTCCATTACCAGTCGCTAAAATACCAGGTATTGGCAAGAAAACTGAACAAATCCTAAAACAAATGCAGATCAAAGATATTGGGGAACTCGCAGATGCTGACATACAAATACTCATGAACAAGTTTGGTAAACATGCAATTTCTATGAAAAGCATTGCAAATGGTATAGATGTTAGGGAACTCAAGGATAAAACAGAAGTTAAATCAATAAGTAAAGAAGATACTTTTGATTTTGATACAAATGATGTAGATAAGATAGACTCAGTACTGATGTCACTCTGTGAAGATGTTCATCGCACAATGCTACGAAAACAGTTCCTTTTCAGGACAGTTACAATCAAAGTCAGGTTCAAAGATTTTACTACCTATACCCGTGCATCCACATTACCATTCACTACAAACGATTTAGAGACAATTAAAAAATGTTCTAGAGACCTTATGCAAGAATTCATTGATAAGGATGAGTTCCGGCTTATTGGTGTTGGTATAACTAAGCTTGAAAAAATCGATAGAAAACAAACGCTAATAACTGATTTCATTTAAAGGGTCGATATTTCAGCATAACCTAACCCATATAGGATCAATATAATTATGGGTTGATGAACAAGATATATTAGAAGAGAATGCCTACCCAAAAACGTCATTCTTCTAATCAGATAGTTTTTTCCTAGTTCAGGTATACAATATTTACGAATACCATTTTCATATAATATATTGCCCACAAATATTCCCAATAATACAACACCAAACCATGGAAGTAATGGATAATAATCAAAAGTATATAGGCCATGTGGTGCAATTCCTAGCCATAATAAATAA
>Ga0207421_10001705_pt1 | contig 27933 bp, 28 predicted proteins | sample SodLakKL_010_SED_4_FD_187542 | JGI IMG/M metagenome (GOLD analysis project Ga0207421, IMG submission 187542) | Alkaline sediment microbial communities from Lake Tanatar, Kulunda Steppe, Russia - 8KL_010_SED (SPAdes) (version 2) | ecosystem: Environmental > Aquatic > Non-marine Saline and...
TCGGATGACGAGGAAGCACTCGTCGATGAATTCCTGGAGTGGCTCCGTAAGTCGAACGCAGACTATACGAATACGTTCCTCGAATTAGAGACGCCCGGTACGTTTGATGATCCAGCGTTTGCAACTGCAGAATTCGAACAACTCAGGGATGAACTGGCTGCTGTCGGTCTAGATGAGGCGTTGATGCAGGAAGCCAATCCGCGGTACATTCCCCGCAACTACCTGGTTGAAGAGGCACTGGACGAGTATCTCGAGACAGAGACGCTATCAAAATTCGAACAGTTATTGGCCGTGTTGGAAAATCCCTATACATCGAAGGATATCGGTTCACGATTCCAGCAACCACCGCCACGAGAATTCGATACGGAGTATACAACCTACTGTAATACGTGAGCCGTACCAAAGTAGGTATACTCATCAACTCGCCGTTTCCCAGGCGAGGACCCTATCATCGGGCAAACAGTAGTTACTGTTGATGAACTGCTGGGCATCGCCGATCGAGAGAGCAGTAATCAAAATGCAAGACTCGCCTCGGTATACAGCATGGCTCCGAAAACCCATCACCGACTAAGGGATTCACCGGAGCTAACAAACCATATCAGTCACTCGAGTCGGCGAGCAGCGCCGCTGGCCGATCGCCTGGTAACGCCTCACGGCCGTGGGGGGCCTCGAAATCCAGGTCCGGCCCGCGGGCCACGATACCGTGTGGGTTCACCTCCGGGTGCGTCGTGTAGTAGTGTTCCTTGATGTGCGCCATGTTCACCGTCTCGGCGATACCGGGCGTCTGGTAGAGATCGCGCAGATACGGCCAGAGGTGGTCGTACTCCCGGATGAACTGGACGTTACACATGAAGTGGGTGTGATACACAGTATCGAATCTGACGAGGGTGGTGAACAGACAGACGTCCGCGAGCGTCAACCGGTCGCCAGCCAAATAGCGCTGGTCGGCCAGCACCGAATCCCAGTGGTCCAGCGCGTCGAAGAGGGCGTCGATCGCCTCGTCGTATGGCCCCTGTTTCGTCGCGAACCCGGCCCGATACACGCCGTTGTTGATCGGGTCGTAAATCTCCTCGATGAGCTGGTCGACTGTCTCGCGATCGCCCTCGGGGTAGAGATCGACGTCCTGCGTCGCGACGTCGTCGAATTCGGTCTCGAGCATGCGGATGATCTCCTCGGATTCGTTGTTGACGATCGTCTCCGTCTCGCGATCCCACAGGACTGGGACGGTCACTCGACAGGTCGCGTTCGGATCGGCCTCGACGTACAGCTCACGGAGGAACGTCGCGTCGGTTGCGTGATCGACGGTGCAACCCTCCTTTTCGGGCGTGAACTGCCAGCCGTCCTCGCCGCGATAGGGATCGACCACCGAGACGGAGATGGCGTCCTGGAGGCCCTTCAGTGCGCGGACCACGAGCGTGCGGTGGGCCCAGGGACAGGCCAGCGAGACGTAGAGGTGGTAGCGACCGGCCGCGGGCTGATAGCGGGCGTCTGGGTGGTCGCGTACCTCATCACGGAACGGCGTTGTCTGGCGCTCGAACGCGCCGTCGTCACCGCTCAACTGGAAGGCGTCCGTTCGCCACTCGCCGTCGACGAGCATGTTCATACCAGTCGGTAGGGACGCCACCACCAAAACCTCGCGCTGACATCGGTGTTACTGCCCTATCCGCTCACCCGTCTTCGGGCCCCACTGGGAGCCGACCACCGTCTCGAGCGACGCGGGATGGTCCTCGACAGTGTCGTGATCCACGTTCCCAACGCCCGCCAATCCACGACGAACGGGCGCTTTTTCCAGGTGGTCGACCGATCACCCACGTTTATCATGTCCCGACGGCGACTCGAGGTATGGCCGACGACTCAGTTCACCGCCAGAGTCGGCTGTTCACCGACGACAGCGGCGACTTCGATGCCGAACGTGCTCGCGAGGAGGCCCTCCCCCTCGAGGACGGCGACGTCGTCAACACCGACGAGTTGGCCGACCATCAGACCTACCTCGAAGGGCGTGGGGTCTACGACGAGCGCAACCGACTGAACGACTGCACCGGTCGCGAGTGGAAGTTCGCGACGAAGTCGGTGATTCCGCAGGCGTACCCCCCAGCCCTCCAGCACGACTTGCGAAGTGAACACGGCGGTCAGAAGCCACCCCGCCTCTGTGCGGAACTGATCGGCCGATTCAGCAAGGCCGGCGAGACGGTACTCGATCCCTTCGCCGGGGTCGGGGGGACCCTGCTCGGCGCGAGTGTCTGTGAGCACGAGGGAACCGGACGTCGCGACGCGATCGGGTTCGAGCGTAACCCCCGCTGGGTCGAGGTGTACGAGACCGTCCTCGAGCGCGAGAACGCGGACCGTCGTGAACGGGGTGAGCCACCGCTTGCCGACCAGCAGCTGCGGACCGGCGACTGTGCGGACCTGGTGGCTGACCTCGAGAGGGATTCGATCGACCTCCTCCTCACCGACGTCCCCTATTGGGACATGGACGAACGCGAGCAAACCCGAAACGAAAATCGGACCCGCGAGAGCAAGCTCGGGGCGTTCGCGTCGACTGCTGGGCTTGACGGCGACGGCGACGATAGTGGCGGTGACGACGATGGCCACGACGATGGCGAACCCGAAGCGGACGTCTCGGAGCCCAGGCAATCGAAATCGGCCTGGCTCGAGACCATGGGCGAGCACTTCGAGCGGTTCGCGCGGGTCGTTCGCCCCGACCGACACGCCGTCGTCTTCATCGGCGACATGTACCGCGAGCGGTCCTACGAGTTTCTCTCGGCCGAGCTTGCGCAGGCGATCGAGGCGGCGGCCCCCATGACGCTGATCGCGGACCTGATCTGGTACGATCCGTCGAAGGACCTGCACGTCTACGGCTACCCGTTCTCGTTCGTCCCCTCGATGGTGCATCAGCACGTGCTGGTGTTCCGGGTCGACACGTGAGCAGTGGGCGGTACTCGAGAACTCCTCGAAGGCGGCCAAGGTCGAGGAGGCTGGTCGTCGGGCGTCACCCCGTCTGACCTGTGTCTTGCGGCCGTCTGACTGACAATTAAGAGGGTGTCACCAGTATGCTTGGGTGGAGACACGCGCCACAACTGACGGCATCAGTTCCCATCCTTCCCCCGGCGCGTGTCTGCACGTACCCCCCACTACCCCCCTTTCACCCAATATCAGGTGCGCACTCGGGGCGCCTGCTACGGTTTGCTGTGCCTGTTTACCGGTGAGTGCCGACCCGGTACGGGCAATCGCCGGTAAGAGACGATAGGAGACTGTCTGACTCCCCACCCCCTCGAGTCACGACGCCACAGTCGTTCGAGACACAGATCAGGGCTTGGCCAGCAACGCCCCTCTGACGCCCTCGACCGCGTCGGTTTCCGTGATGACTGCCACCTCGTCACCGACGGCCAGTTCCGTCCCCGGGAGCGGTATCGTCAATGGCTCCCTCGCCCGGCCGTGGGCGTAGATGCGCGAGCCCGTGGGTAACTCGAGTTCGGTGATTCGCTTGCCGACCGCCGGCGAGCCCTCGCCCACCTCGAGCACGGTCAACTGCAGGTTTTGGGCGATGTCGGCGACGACGTTGAAGTCACCGCCGAGGAGGGCGGTCTTGGCTCCTGCGGCTCCCAACCGCTCGGGGTAGATGATCTCGTCGACGTCGGCGGCGTACTTTGCGTAGATGTCCTCGCGGTAGTCCTCGTCGATTCGCAAGACGGTACGACAGCCGTGGTGTTTGCCGACCATGCAGGCCGCGAAGTTGACGTTCAGGTCGGGCGTCATCGCCCCGATGGCGTCGGCCGAGGCGATCCCAGCCTCGAGCAGGACGTCCTCGTCGTCGCCACTCCCGTGGACCCCCTCGAGCCCGCCGTCGGTGTTCGCGGCGCGCTCGAGACGATCCGGGTCGCTGTCGACGATCACCACGCTGTGGCCCTCTTCCGAGAGGATGTGTGCCGTTCGAGAACCCACCCGGCCGTAGCCAACGATGATGAACTGCATGTCCCGCCGTACGCGGGGGAGGGTGAAATACGTTAGTCCGTCTCACGGCCTCGGCGGAGCGACTGTGGAGTGGTGTCGATCACGCAGTGGTCGATCACCGCATACAGGATCGGCGACAGCTGGCGTTCGCTCGAGTTTGGCCGCAATCCCCGCAGGTTAACCCATGGCACGCCCAAACGAGGGCCATGAAAGGCACTGGCGTTCCACTCGCGACGCCGTTCGACGACGCAGGCGCTGTCGACCACGACGCACTCGCGACGTTGGTCGACTGGCTCGAGGCTGCCGGCATCGATTTCCTCGTGCCCTGTGGCTCCACCGGCGAAGCGCCACTCCTCACAATCGACGAACGAACCCGCGTCATCGAGACGGTCACCGAGCGAACCGATCTGCCCGTCCTCGCGGGCACCGGCCACGAGGGATTCCAGGCGACGCTCGAGGCGACCGAACGCGCCGCACGTGCCGGGGCTGACGCGGCACTGGTCTTGACCCCCTCGTACTACGGCAGCGACGACGAGGCGCTCGGTCGGTACTACCGTGACCTCGCCGACGACGCGCCAATCCCGATTTATTGCTACAGCGTGCCGAAGTTCACCGACCACGCGCTCTCGCCACGGACTGTGGGCGCGCTTGCGGATCACGAGAATATTCACGGCATCAAGGACTCGAGTGGGAGCATCGAGTCGATCCAACGGCTGTGTGCGTTCACCCGCGGGGCCGAGTTCTCGGTGCTCGTTGGCAGCGGGAGCGTCTACGCCGCGGCACTCGATGCCGGCGCCGATGGCGGCGTGCTGGCGTTGGCCAACGCCGTCCCCGAACGGGTTACCGAAATCGCCCGCAGACACGACGATGGGGACGCCGACGGCGCCCGCAGCCTGAACGCAGCCCTCGTGGAACTCAATCGAGCCATCACCACGAGATACGGCGTCCCCGGCGTGAAGGCAGCCCTTGGCCACAGGGGCACTCAGGTCGGCGAGCCGCGACGGCCGCTCGAGTCCCTGAGCGAGGATGCCAGCGTGGAAATCGAGACGTTGCTCGAGGCGGCCCGAAGCGGCTGAGGCTTGCTGGAACCGGCGGGTTGCTGAGGACGGTCGATCCACGAGGGGCCTGAGCGCCACAACCCAGATGTAACTACTATCAGTTTACACCGCCACCGGCGATAACTCACGACAGTTTCTACAAACAGTCTTCACGCTCGGCCCATTACGTGCCCACGATGGCCACCTCGAGTCGATTTACCGTCTTTTCGGAGGTATCGATCTCGGCTCGAGAGACCACCGGGGCGTTAGGAGATTCGATTACGGTCCTCCCGCTGTTGATCGCTCTCGCGGCTACGACGAGCGTCTCCTTGCCCCACGTCCTCGTCGGCTTTGGCCTCTTTCAGATCGTCTGGGGGCTGCACTATGGCATGCCGATGTCGATCGAGCCGATGAAGGCGCTGGTTGGCCTGGCGATCGTTGGCGCGCTCAGTTACCCCGAACTCGCGGCGGCTGGGCTTCTGGCCGGGATCGTTTTGCTCGTCGTCGGGCGATTCGGCCTCATCGGTCGGCTCGAGCGCGTGGTTGGCGAACCGGTCATCCGCGGCGTGCAGTTGGCCGTCGCCTTGCTGTTGCTCGAGGTTGCCGTCGACCTCTCGCTGGCGAATCGCCCGGTCGCAGTCGGCGCAGTCGTGGTCGTCGCGATCCTGGCCGTGCTCGGTCGTCGGAACCTGGGGCCCCTGATCCTACTCGGCATCGGCGGTATCGTTGCGGTCGCCGTCGCCGGCCTTCCCGAACCGAGCCTCCCCGAATTGACCGCATTCCCGGCGGGCACCCCAGCCTTCTCGGGCGCGGCACTCGAGGCGACGGTCGCCCAACTCGGCATGACTATCGGCAATGCCGCCATCGCGACCGCACTGCTGTGTGGGGACCTCTATGGCCGCAACGTGTCCTCGGACGACCTGTCATCGAGCATGGGCGCGACCTGTCTCGCCGCCGTGCCCTTTGGGGGGATCCCGATGTGTCACGGCAGCGGTGGACTCGCTGGCAAGTACGCCTTCGGGGCCGAAACCGCAGGGGCCAACCTCATCCTCGGGCTGGGATATCTCGCCCTCGCCCTCGTCGCCACCGGGGCGCTCCTCGCCGCCTTCCCGGCCGCAGTGCTCGGCATCCTGCTCTTCATCGTGTCGTTCGAACTCGCCCGAGCCGCTTTCACACCCGTTGGACGTGGGTGGCCCCTGGCAACCGTCCTCGCGGTCGGCCTGCTGGGCGCGCTGGTCAACATCGGCCTCGCGTTCGTCGCTGGCCTCCTGGCCTGGCTCGTCTACAGTCGGGTCAGAGGAACGGAACTCGGGGCTTTTACCGACTGAGGGTTTAGCACGGAGCATGACCGACACCGAGACGTGGGGCGACATGTTCGACCGTGCCCGAGAGTACGACGTCAACCGTGAGGCCATCGAACAGGCCCTCGAGCGCCGTCTCGAGGGTGAGGATGCGGGTGAGGCCAATGACTGACGATGGGCGACCTAACCCCGCAGGGGTCGTCGCCGACCAGGGCGTCCTCGCGGCCGACCTCTTCGTCGACGGGGATGCCCGGGCGGCCCTCGACCTGGTTCGAGCCCACTCCTGGGTCGACCTGATTGCCAGCGACGAATTGCTCGACGCGACGGCATCACTCGTCGCCGACCTGAGTGATCGTGAGCTGGCCCGAGCACACCGGGCTCGCCTCGAGGCCGAGTGCGTACCTGTCGAGCAACCAGCGGACGATCACCCGGCACTGGCGTCCGCCTACCGAGGAGGTGCTGCCCACTTACTCTCGTTCGACGAGCGACTCCGCTCCCCAGCGGCAGGACTCTCACTCCAGCCCCACGTCGCCGTGAGTGTTCGCGAACCGAGTGCCTTCGCCCACCTGTTCGACCCCGAGAGCCTCCATGCAGCGGTTGTGGGTGGCGAGTACGACGGTCCGGATCGCGACCCTCGAGGCGCGTAGGCAGTCGACTGGCTCTCACCTCCCTGCCACCATGGCGCATGCACATGTGCAGGGGCACACTCACTCGAGGGGCTGGTCAAACACGTCCCGCTCGCGGAAGGTCGGTCACGTCGAGCATCAGTCCCTCGAGCAGTCTGCCGCCCTGGAGGGGGTTCTCAACGACTGCACCGCGTTCCCAGACCCAGCGTATGGAGTCGTCTTTTCGTTGGATGCGATAGATGATGTCGAACTGGGTGTCCGTCTCAAGGGCGAACCCGACCTGGGCGGTGACCGCGTCGAAATCGTCAGGGTGGATCAGGTCACCAATGGTCTCGATATCGTCGGTCAACGCATGAGCCGTGTGTCCTGTCAGTTCCTGGCAGGAGCCGCGTACGAACTCGATCGGCCACGGCGGTTCGTTTTTCACCTGATACACCATGCCTGGAAGGGTGTCGATCAGTGCCTCGAGTCGCCGGTGATCGTTGCGTTCGTCGGTCACATCGCGAAATTTCGAGAACAGATTACTCACCTCACCGTCCTCGTTCGTCACGGCACTGTTGTACCAGGCACAGGTGATGATCTCGCCGTCGTCTCTGACGTTTCGATTGACCGTCCTGGAACCGTCGTCCCCCTCGATAGCCTTGCGGAATTGCGCTTCAACGTGCCCGTGGTCCGCCGGGGGAACGATTACCTCCCAGGAGCAACCGAGGAGTTCGGATTCGTCATAACCCAGAATATCCGTTGCCGCGCCGTTGACTTCGACGAACTCGAATTCGTCGTTCCACTCGATGATGCCGAAGGGGGACTGTTTCACCAGCAATGAGAGCCGACGCCGTCGTGACGAACGCCACCTACGACGATCCGTTCCGACCGATGAATCGGTTCATCGAACTGTTCGAGGGGACCGATCACATCCGCGGATTCAACAAGAGTTTTCTCGAGCCGATGTACATCGAACTCGCGTACGAACAGATCGAAGGCGGCATGGAAAGTGACATCATCTCCGAGCCGAAGGTGATCGAACGCATTCTGGAGGAGTACCCCAATATCGCCGAGACTGCCCTCGAGAACGATCGGATGCAGGCGTCGGTTCACGACGAGTTGCCGATCACGCTGGCGATTCTCGACGACAGACTCGGCATCGGCGTCCACACCGACTCCATGGGCACGCCCGTGTCCTGGATCGATACCGACGACCCCGACGCCGTTGCCTGGGGGATCGACCTGTTCGAACGCTACAAGGCCGAGGCGACACGGCTCCATTGAGTGGTTTCCCGGGCCTGAAGACGACGACAACCCAGCACCGTGCCTACCGCCGTTTCGGCATCACACCCGGCGTGGTCACCCATTCGCCGAGCCGTCGACGGAGCACACCCGGGAGCACGCGGACGAGGGTCGGAATAATCCGATTGCGATAGCCCGGAATCGCGATCACGTCGCCGCGTTCGATCGCTCGATAGCCACTCGCCGCCACCTGGTCCGGTGACAGCATGAACCGGCGCTCGAGCCAGGTGCTCCCGCGGCCACAGTCCTCGTGGATTCCCGTCGCGACCGGGCCGGGGCAGATGGCCGTCACGCTGACCCCGCTTCCCCGACACTCCTCGGCGAGGGACTCGGTGAACGACACGAGGTGTGCCTTGCTGGCGTGGTAGCTGGCCATCTGGGGCCCTGGTCGGAACCCGGCGGTTGAGGCGACGTTCGTGATTGCGCCTCGCCCGCGCTCGAGCATCGCCGGCAGGAATCGTCGAGTGAGCGCGATGGGGGCCTCGACGTTGCATCGAAGCAGGCGACGCTCGGCGTCAAGATCGCCCGCGGCGAACGCCCCGTAAGTCGCCATTGCGGCGTTGTTGACGAGGACCTCGACCGCAAGGTCCAACTCGCGCACTCGATCGTGGACGACTTTCGGGGCTGCAGGATCCGCCAGATCGACGGCGATGGGTTCGACGACGACGTCGTACCGGGTTTCGAGGTCGACCGCGACACGCTCGAGGGGCGCCTCCGTCCGGGCGACCAGGACGAGGTCGTCGCCGTCGGCGGCGAACTCCGCGGCGAGGGCGCGGCCAATCCCCCGGGTGCCGCCGGTTACGAGGGCGACGCTCGAGGCCGTAGATTCGACTGGCACGGTCCCATCGGCCCCCGAATCGACAGGACTCGAGTCGGTATCCATACCCGCTGGTTGCCACGCCAGGGCCAAAACCCTACTGCGAGTCTGCAAGCCAGTCAGCAAACGCTGCGAGTGCTCGGCCTCGGTGGGAGATGGCGTTCTTCTCGGCGGCGACCATCTCCGCGAAGGTCTGGCCATTGTACTCGAAGATCGGGTCGTACCCGAACCCCTCATCGCCACGGGGAGCCACGAGCGTCCCGGCGACACTGCCAGTGAACGTTTCGACGCCCGTCTCGTCGGCGTAGGCCATCACCGTCCGAAAGTGGGCCCGTCGGTCGTCCTCCTCGCGAGCGAGTCCCCACATGCGCTCGACACCCACGGTATTCTCGACGTACGCCGAATACGGACCTGGGAAGCCACCGAGAGCATCGATGAACAACCCGGTGTCGTCGACGAGAACGCCATCCACGGGGGAATCAACCCCCTCAACTCCGTCTGCGTCCGCCTGGCCCTGAAGATGCCGGTAGGTCTCCCGTGCCCCATGAGCCGCGATGGCCTCGAGGGAGGCCGACTGGATTTCGGTGTAGTCATAGTCGACCTGCTCGACGGTCGCGATGCCCTCGAGGTAGTCCCGGGCCTCCCGAAGTTTCCCGTCGTTGCCCGTCGCGAAGCGAATGTGCATGCTCGAGGATTGGGCAAGGGTGTCAAAGTCGCGTCGGTTTCCACGCAGCCACCCCACTGCCGGCTCGCCACCGGCGTCCAGTTCGCCGTCTCCGCTACGTTTTTGGCCGCGGCGAGTGACCACTCGCGCATGGACCCGATCGTCGACCACGTCATGATTCGCGTCGAAGACCTCGAGGAGTCTCTCGACTGGTACCAGACTCACCTCAACTACGAGGAGAAAGGGCGCTGGGAGGCCGACACCTTCACCAACGTCTTCCTCGGGCCCGAAGAGATGCACGACGACGGTGCCCTCCTCGAGTTGACGTACAACCACGACGGCCGGAGCTACGAGCTGGGCGACGCCTGGGGCCACATCGCCGTGCGCGTCCCCGAGGACGAACTCGACTCGAGCTATCAGCAGTTGATGGATGAAGGCGTCGAGGACTACCGCGATCCCGAATCCTGTGGCAACCGCTACGCGTTCGTCAAAGATCCGGACGGCCACGAGATCGAGATCGTCAAGCGCGATTACGGCGCGAAGTGGAGTCTGGATCACACCATGATCCGCGTCGAGGACGCCACCGAGGCCCTGGGCTACTGGGTCCGCACCTACGGCTACGAGGAGGTCGGTCGCTGGGAGGCCGACACCTTCGCGAACTTCTTCGTCCAGCGCCCCGACGCGGCTCCCGAGGAGATGTCCGTCGAACTCACCTACAACTACGACGGCCGCTCCTACACGATGGGCGACGCCTGGGGCCACCTCGCCGTCAGCGTCGAGGACCTGCACGACGCCTGGGATACCATGCTCGAGCGCGAGACCGCGGACTACCGCGATCCCGAATCCTGTAACGATCGGTACGCGTTCACCAAGGACCAGGACGGCCACGAAGTCGAGGTCGTCACTCGAGACTGAACGCGGGTCGGCTTCTATACGATGTCGTGGGGATCTTGATGGCTGAGTACGAGCAGGGTTTCGAGTACACCTGCGGTGGTCCCGTTCGATGACGTAGTGGGTAATGGACCCACTATAGTACCAATTGAAACGAGTTACACACCCTCACAGCGAGTCGCCTCAGAACCGGTTTGTGACCGGTTCTGAGCCATGGTATCGTGAGGGTGTGTGCAATGATTTTCAGTGGCTACTATAGCTACGAGCTAGCGGTTGGGTGTTCTCTCGAGGATATCGAAAACATCGATCGATTTATACTCTTGATTCCGTTGGTTGCCAGTCGTCTCAACCAGAACATCATCGGAAACTAACTCCTCGATGGCGTTATACGCGGTTTGCCGACTGACATCGAATTCTTCTTCCACATCGTTGGCGGTGAAGTATGGCATATCGAAGACGCCCCGAGCGAGGCGATGACTCGTTTTCTGGTGTGGATACCGCTGTTCGTAGTAGCGCCGAAGTTCCATCAAATTCTGTGTCCGCTCGTATGAGTCCCGCGCCTGTACCTCGATTCCTTCGATGAAGAACGTGATCCAGTCGCGCCAGTTCCCGGTTTCGCTCACAGCGCGCATCTTCTCGACGTATTCCTGTTTGTTGCGATTAAAGTAGGCACTCGGGTAGAGATATGGCTCGCTCAGATATCCTTCAGCGCAGAGCTGTAATACGATGAGAATGCGACCAAGCCGGCCATTCCCATCCTCACAATTCCTTACACGCTCGGCCGAAGGGTAACTCGAGGCCGGCAAGTGAGCTTGATGGCTATGCGGTGCCGAAATCGGCAGGAAAACCCAACCACTCGCGACCGTGTGAATCGACCGACGTTATTTGTGTCTGCCCGCCCAACCCACGCCAATGGCAGACCGGGACCGACTCGAGCGGATTTTGCGAGCGAACATCGAGCGGGCGGGCAGTCAGTACGCCGAACTTCGGCAGTCAGCCGAGGGGCAGCTCGAGGAGGCCAGGGAGGCCTATCGCGTCGCTCGGAACGCCCGCCAGTTGCCAACCGACGAGGCCGGTCGGGCGAAGATCGTCTGTCGCCGCTACACCGAACGTCGTGCGACGAAACTCGACGACGAGTTCCGGCCGGCCTGTTACGAGGCAGACCATCCCGATTGCGAGGGTTGCGTCGAGGACATCCACGATGGCCGGATCGAAACCTGGTGACTGGCCGTGACGGTCGCGTCCACCCTCTCGAAGGAATCGCTCCCGGCTAACCCCGTGATCGCCTGCGTCCTCGCGGGCGGCGTCGGCACTCGACTCTATCCCCGGAGCCAGGCCGATCGGCCGAAACAACTCCGTCGACTCGGTGGGGAACGAACACTGCTCGAGCGCACGCTCGACCGGGTTGCACCCGTCGTCGACGCAACCATCGTTCTCACGAGCCGGGACCTCGAGGACGCCGTTCGAGAGACGGTGCCCGAGACACCGATTCTGGTCGAGCCGGAGGCTCGAGGCACCGGGCCAGCCCTCACGTACGCCGCTCGGGTGCTCCAAGAACGGGGGCTGGACGACGCCGTGATGATCACTCTCCCGAGCGATCACCACGTCGCCGACGGGGGTGCGTTCCGCGCCCTCCTCGAGCGGGCGGTGAGGGTGACACAGGTGACGGCCGATCTCGTGACCCTCGGGGTCGAACCGACTCGCCCGGCGACCGAGTTCGGCTACGTGATCGGGACTGATCGCGTTCGGTCGACGGCGAACGGTGACGAATACCGACGCGTCGAGCGATTTCGAGAGAAGCCCGACGCCGACGTGGCTCGGACCCTGCTAGAAGACGGGGCCCGCTGGAACGCCGGCATCTTCGCGTGGACCCCGAAAGCGTTTCTGCGGGAGGTACGGGCAACCCCCCTCGAGTCGTTGCTCGACGTACTCGAGCGGAAGGGGCCACCCGAAGACGGGCGCGTGGAACGGGCCTTCGACGTCGTCGATCCCGTGGGCGTCGACCGGGCCGTCCTCGAGCGAACCGATCGAGCGCTCGTCGTCGACGTCCCATCGAGGGTTGGCTGGGCCGATCTCGGAACCTGGGACGCGATCGGTCGGCTGGCCGATCCGTTCGATGAGCCTGCCACCGGTGGGCGGATTCCAGACCTCGTGTGTGACGACCGAGGGAATGCTGCCCTCGAAACGGAGTACCGGGCACTCGAGGCATCGAGAAACGTGGTTTCGGCACCTGAGCACGTGGTGTCGCTGCTCGAGGTCGAGAACCTCATCGTGGCGGTCGAGGCCGGCCACGTGCTGGTCGCACCCCGAACGGCCGCGGGTCGGGTCGAGGACGTAGTCGAGGCCCGAACGAATCGAACGAGCTCGGGGATGTCGGGAGTGACCGATTCTGCGGACGAGGGCTAAGGTAGGCTAGAGTCGAACAGGTGTAGGGGAGCGGTCACTCGAGCCACGTGCCCGTTTTTCCCGACTCGTTCCCATCGCCGTGGATCGCCCGATAGGTCGAGCCGCCGGCTCGTGGGAACAACATGACGGCGAGGACCCCAGTGGCCATGGCAAAGAACAACGAAAGCGGCGCGACGCCGAGTTGCCCCGCGAGCCACGTGCTCCCGAATGCGATTACGAGGAAGGCGACGTTGTGATAGAGCAGTCGGAAGACGAGCAACGTCGGGGCGAGTGACACCCAGCCAGGGATGTCGGTCGCCAGCGGGCTGATCCAGCCGCCACGGATAGCCGCGCCCACTGCCGTCATCGTCAGCCAACCCACCAGGGTGGCCGCGCTCACACCATACGGCGACGGGTCGGCGTAGGCGAACGCCACGAGAATGGCCGGCAGCCCGAGCACCGAGAGATCCGAAAAGACGAACGTCACGTCGTGGAGGTACCGCCCAGCTGGCGGTTTCTCTGTTCGCGTCAACGTCCCGTAGCCATACCAGGTCCGGCGCTTGCTCGAGGTGGCATTTCGCGTGTCGCGTCCGGGCACGCGGTTCATTGGCTTGCAGTTACCGCTCGAGAAGTATAGCTGTAGGCGATGTTGCAACGGCCCTCACCCGCCAGTGACGCCGAATACACAATAGCTAGGAGCCAACAACCCCGACCTCAAGGGCCGGGGTTCCCGTCCTGTACCGGCTATAGACTGGGGCCTCCATTCGAGCGAGGCTCAACTCCGCATGAGCCCGCCGTCGATCGGGACCTCGACGCCGGTGACGAAACTCGCGTGGGGGCTCGAGAGAAACGCCACCACGGCCCCGAGCTCCTCTGGGTCGCCGATCCGACCCATCGGGATGTCTGCCGCCATGGCCTCGAGGCCCGCCTCGTAGTCGGTGTACGTACCGTCTGCGACGCGGGCCTCGAGCAGTTCCTCGATGCGGGGCGTCTCGATCGTCCCGGGGAGGACGGCGTTCGCCCGAATCTCGGGGGCGAACTCCCGCGAGACCGTTTTGACGAGGCCGATGACGCCTCGGCGGACGGCGTTCGAGAGCAAGAGGCCGTCGGCAACCTCCTGGACGGTCCGGGAGGTGATACAGACGATCGAGCCCTGCTCGGACTCGAGTAAGTAGGGGTGGACCTCCTGGATCGTCCAGACGACGCTCATCACCAGCAGGTCGTACGCCTCGTACCAGTCGCGCTCGGTCGTCTCGAGGAAGGTCGTACTCGGTGGCCCGCCGGCGGAGGTCACGAGGTGGTCGATCCCGCCGAAGGCTTCGACGGTCGCCTCGACCAGACCGGACACCTGCGACGGATCCGTGAGATCGGTCCGTTTCGCGAGTACGTCACCATCTCCCTGGGCGTCGACGTGGTCTCGAGCGCGCTCGAGTCGCTTCTCGTTTCGGCCACAGATCGCCACGTTCGCGCCCTGTCTCGCGAGGACGGCAGCGCTCGCGAGGCCGAGGCCGCTGGTCGATGCCGTCACGAGTGCTGCATTGCCGTCGATGTCGAGATCCATGCGGAGGGGTACGCGAGCGGTGGTCAAAGGGTTCGGGGATCGGGCGAACGGCTCTCGGGAGCTGCCGTCTCTTGGCTGGATTCGAATGGTGGCCGGGGGTTTCGAGCGGTCGACGCCAGGCGAGGCCTAATTGGCCCGTTCGTTACCGACATCCGAGCGCCGAACCCTCACCGAGCCGTCGCTCGTGACGCCCACGACCAGCGGTCGACTGACCTGTCGCCCCGTGATCGCGCCGCCGGCTGCATCCGAGACGATCTTCATCAGATCCGGGGCACTGTACTCGACCTTCACGCCCGACTCGTCACACGCCGCGTACACCGCCTCGGGCACGTCGTAGAGATCCGTGCCGGCGTCGACGAACACCCGAACCGGGGCGCGAAGCGCCTCCGCGAAGGCGACCGTCTCGCGAGCGCGCTCGATGTTGTCCCGTGCACTCCCCTCGATCGAGGAGACGTTCGCTCGCGAGGTCCCCAGCGCGTCGGCGATCGCCGCCTGTGAAGCCCCACGGTCGCGTAACGCCAATACCTGGGCCTGTCGCTGGGTGAGAATGCTCGTCTCCGGATCGAAGCCGATCTCCTCGAGGATCGCGTCAGCCTCCTCGATCACGCTGCCCACCTCGCGTGTTCGGCCTCGAGGGTGCACTCGAGTGTCCCGATTCCGTGCATGGCCGACTATGGGTGGCGTACGCCCATAGCAACTTTGGTCGCGCGTCACCGTCAGTCGGGGCGAGGGAACCCCAGGACTGACCGCCACAGCCGCCCGTGACCGCCCAGGGAATCCTCAGTCGCGATCCTCGAAGAGGCTTCCAACCGCTCGGGGCCTCGGCAGGGGTTTCTAATCCCTCGAGGCGCTTCGGGGCGTTCGAAGTCACACCCAATCGCCTCCCTCGAGGGGACGTTCCTGTCGATGGCCGAGTGGACCGTTCCGCTTTCGGAACCATATTCGTGCCTGGCCCGTGACCTGAGTGATATGGGTGGGTTCCTCCGCGGCCTGATCGCGCTATTCAGCGTCGACAACCGCGTGCTCGCCCTCGCGTTCGCCCGCATGGCCGACGGCATCGGGAACTCGTTTCTCATCATCGTTATCCCGCTGTACGTCACGAGCGAGGTCGTCGGTGGGCGAACCTTCGGCCTCGAGGAGGCCGTGATCATCGGGATCATCCTCTCGCTGTACGGATTCCTCAACAGCAGCGCCCAGCCTTTCACGGGCCGGTTCTCCGATCGGGCTGGCAAGCGAAAGGCGTTCATCCTCGTCGGCCTGGCCGGGTTGACGGTGACCAATCTGGCGTACGTTTTCGTCGGGAGCTACTGGCAACTGCTGGCGATCCGGGGGCTCCAGGGGATCAGCGTCGCGTTCATCGTCCCCACTTCGATCGCACTGGTGAACGAACTCGCCACGAACCGCGACCGTGGCGGCAACATGGGTGTCTACAACACCTTCCGGCTGATCGGGTTCGGGGCCGGCCCCGTCGCCGCGGGGGCGGTCGTGAGTGCCGGCCCCTACTCGATCGGGTTTCCCAGCGTGGGCCTCGCCTCCCTGGGGTTTCCACTCGAGTCACTCGCCGGAACCGCAGTCGTCGTGAGTGGCTTCGACGCCGCCTTCTACGTCGCGACGATCACTGCGGCCGTCAGTTACGTGATGGTCACCGTCCTGGTGTCTGATCCCGAGGCGACGAGGGCCAATGCCGGCGATGACCTCTCGATTGCGGTTCGTGATCCCACCGGAAAGCACCTACTCGATCCGGTGTTCACCCTCGGGGTGGCGACGCTCTTTCTGGCCGCCTCGATCGCCCTCCTCGCGACGATCCAGCCACAGGTCAACGATCGGCTTGGCCAGGGCTCGACCTGGTTCGGTCTCCAATTCGCCGGCTTCGTTATCGCCCAGATCCTCCTGCAAACGCCGATCGGGAGAGCCTGCGATCGCTTCGGGCGACGCCCATTCATCGTCGTCGGGATGATCCTGCTCGTCCCGACCACGCTCGCCCAGGGGTTCGTCCTCAGTTCGGAGGGAATGTTCCTCGCTCGCCTCACCCAGGGCGTTGCCGGGGCGATGGTGTTTGCCCCGGGACTCGCACTAGCGGGCGACCTCGCGGGCGAGGGTGAATCGGGGACCAAACTCTCCGTCCTAACGATGGCATTCGGCTTCGGCATCGCCCTCGGCCCGTTCGCTTCGGGCGCGCTCGTCGCCTACGGCTTTGCCGTCCCGTTCGTGTTCGGCGCGGCGATATCGGCCGTGGGAGCCGTTCTCGTGTTCACCCAGGTCGAGGAAACCCTCGAGGTCGATCCCCGCTCCGTTTCGGATCCCGATTGAACGCGAGAGGCTCCGGTGAGTGCGAGCCGATGATGGCAGACAGGGGTTCGGGCTCGAACTGGGGCCACGTGAATTCACCCTCGAGGAACCTCTGGTCTTCAAGCCCGAACTCGTCCAGCCGGACCTTCCTGTCCCTGGAGTTCCAGCCTTCAGGGGATGACCCCCCTCTCACCCGTCGTCGAACTCGCGATCTACGGCCTCCTCGGGGGTGTCGCGGCGGCCGGGGTGGCCCTCCAGGCACAGCTGGTTCGCGTGCGTCGGCGACACTGTCGCGACGCCGATAGCTGAAACGGTCTGTGCTACCGTTGTACCGGTGAGTGCCCGTATCGCATCGCCAATCACCGAAGGAAGACGACCGGACGTGGACGTTGCGCCTCATTCCAGTTAAGTCGATCCGGCCCTGAGGCGATTGTGATGGCTCACGTTTCAGTTACTGAGGCAATCAACAATCTCGAATCGGGCGAACTCCAACACCAAGCGGTCCTCGAGGCCGGACCGATCACTGTGGAAGTTGGGAAGTACCCCGCCGGCAGCGCCGCCCCGAAGAATCCGCACAACGAGGAGGAACTCTACTACGTACATTCGGGGTCGGGGAAAATCCGAGTCGGCGACGACACACACGATATCGAAGCGGGTGACCTCATCCACGTCGAACCCTCCCTCGAACACGACTTTTTCAACATTACCGAGGACCTCACGGTCCTGATTGTATTGGGACCAGCGAGTGACCCCACATCGTACGGTATACGTGAGCAAGACAGCTGACTGGGTGGGTGTGTCGTAGCCCTGGCCGTCATTTCGAACGTGGTCGCCAGACGTGTCGGCGATCAGCACGTGATTCGTTTCAATTACTACGACCCAGGTGCCGTCGAACATCCGCAGCGGCGTCAGAACCGGGGTTTGTTCTCAAGGTGGTCCCGCATGGTACCTCGGCCGGCGAGGGTCGCACCGTTCGCTACCTTTTTCCCGCCGCTGTGGGTACTGCCGGTCATGAAAACCGTGCGAGCCCCCGCCACCAGCGCGAATCTCGGGAGTGGCTTCGACGTATTCGGGCTCGCCCTCGAGACGCCAGCGGATGTGATCCGGGTCGAGAGGGCCGCCGAGACCTCCATTACCGTCACCGGCGTCGGCAGTTCGTACATTCCCGAAGACCCCGCGGGCAACACCGTCGGCGCGGTCGCGAAGGCGCTCGAGGCCCCCGCCCACATCCGCATCGACAAGGGCGTTCGGCCCTCCTCGGGGCTGGGCTCGTCGGCTGCGAGTGCGGCCGGGGCCGCCGTGGCCCTGGACGCGCTCTACGATCTCGGGCACACCCGCGAGGAACTCGTCTCCGTGGCCGCGGAGGGCGAGGCCCTGGTGTCGGGTGAAGCCCACGCGGACAACGTCGCCCCCGCGTTGCTCGGCGGGTTCACCATCGTCACCGATGCAGGCGTGACCCAGATCGACGCCTCGATCTCGCTGGTCGCCTGTCTCCCCGAAACCGTGGTCTCGACACGGGACGCCCGGGACGTGATCCCGGAAACGGCACCCCTCGAGCAGCTCACGGAGACGGTGGGCAACGCGGCGACCCTGGCCGTCGGGATGGAGCGCGACGACCCGGACCTCGTGGGCCAGGGGATGGACGACCCGGTGGTGACCCCCGCCCGGGCGGCCCTGATCGACGGCTACCACGACGTTCGAACGGCGGCCCTCGAGGCCGGCGCGACGGGGGTCACGGTCAGTGGTGCCGGCCCGGCCCTCCTGGCCGTCTGTCGGTCCGGCCGCCGTCGCGACGTTGCGGGCGCGATGATCGAGGCGTTCGCCGACGCCGGGGTCGAGAGTCGGGCCTACCAGACCCGGATCGGCGACGGGGCCGTGCTCTACGACGAATGACCGGACGACGGGCTCGAGACGGCGCGCTCGCGGCCATCGTCCTCGCCTGGTTTCTGGGGCTGTTCGCGGTCGTCGACGCCGCGGTGTCGATACCCGCGGCGATCCTCGGGGGCGTCGGTGCGGTGGCTGTCGAGCTCGCGGCCACGCGTCACGCCTCACTGGTTCGCACCGCGTGGGAGCGGCCCGCGACGCAACTGGTCGCCCTCTGTCTCGGGATGGGCGTCGGGTTCGCTGGAGTGGTCCTTGCGCCGACGGCCCTGCTGTCGGTCGGCGTCGGTGCGCTGGTGGCGTATCTCGCGATGCTCGTCGGGGTGAGCACTCGAGATCGAGTGTGGGGCTGAGGCGCTCGAGAACGTTTTTGGTGAGCGGGCTCGAGGTCACGTTGAACTGAGCGGGCTCGGGGCCGGCACCATCACCGCTTCACCGACACGGGTCACCCGCTACTCGGCAACCGTCTCGAGTGGAAACACGGCGTCAGGATCGGGGTCCGTCGACGGGCCTGATTGGCGTCCGTCCCCACCGTCGTCGCCTGCCCCCTCGACGGCCTCGAGCAGACAGCCCTCGAGGGCGGCCCGAATCGCGGCTTCCTCGAGATCCCGGCCGATGATCACCAGGCGGGTGACGCGGTCGTCATCGGGCTCCCAGGTGCCGATCGGGCCGGCCCGGACCGAGGGGCCGGCCTGACTGACGCCGATGACGTCGTCGGTGCCGGCGACGTGGCAGACGCCCTTCGTGCGGAGGATCGAGCCGTCCCAGTCGGCTGGCTCGAGCCAGCCCGCGAGGGCGGCGGGGTCGAAGGGCTCGGGGGATTCGAAGACGATCGAGGAGACGCCGGCGCGGGTGGCGGCTGGCGGGTGGTCGTGGCCGTGGTTGTGGTCATGCTGGGTATTCTGGTCGTGGTCGTGCTCCCCCGATGCCAACCGACGCTTCCACCCCGGCGACCGCCGCACTGCCTCGAAGTCGAATCGGCCGGTGTCGATCACCAGCCCTGGATCCACTTCTGACCCCACCGTGTGGACGCGTCTGGCTTCCGGCTGAAGCGTCTCGAGGGTCGCGTCGATCTCGTCGAGGACGTCATCGGGCACGAGGTCGCACTTGTTCAGGACCAGGAGGTCACAGAACTCGATCCCCTCGATCAGCACCTCGCTCATCGGCCGCTCGGGATCGGGTGCCCCACCTGGGAGGGATTCGCCGGCGTCGAACTCTTTCCAGAAACCGAAGGCGTCGACGACGGTCACCATCGAGTCCAGGTCGAAGTGGGCCGTCGGGTCGACGTCGCTGTCTGGCGTTCCCTCGAGGAACACACGGGCGACGGGGACGGGTTCGCTGATGCCCGAGGATTCAACGAGGAGGGCATTGAAATCACGGCTCTGGGCCAGCGAGTGGGCCTCTTCGAGGAGATCACCCTGAAGGCGACAGCAGATACAGCCGTTCGAGAGGTCGATGATCCCCTCGGCCTCGTTCTCGCGGGCGATGGCCTGGGCGTCGACGTTGATCTCGCCCATATCGTTGACCAGAACGGCCACCCGGTAGCCCTGCTGGTTCGTGAGTACGTGATTGAGCAGCGTGGTCTTGCCGGCGCCGAGGTAGCCGCTGACGATCGTGACCGGGAGTCGGTCGCGGTCGGGTGCACCCGTTGTCATCGGTCGGCGTACCACGAACGGGATGGTAAATGGAGGGGGCCAACACCGGCCGGCGACCGGCGCCGGGCGGTCCAGCAGTCGGTGATCGCGAGAAACAACGGCGAAATCACGTAACCGGTACTGTTTTCATGGCCTGCGCCACCTGTTCACACACGTCAGATGATCGGTATCGAGGAGGTACACATACGGCTCTTCTACATGATTGCTGCCGTGGGTGTGTTGGCGTTGTTGCGACCGCCGCTTCAGTACCCGGAGAAACCCGGGAGCAAATGGTTCGCCATCACGATCTGCTCGATAGCCGTCTGGTTGGCTGGGGTGGGCCTCTACTATTTCGTCCACTCGCGAAACGGATCGCTGCTGTTGTACAGCCTCGTTTTGTTCGCGATCACCGTCTGTTTCATTGGTTGGTTGTTGATCGCCATCGAGTTTGCCACGGGACAACCACCGCCCAGGGTGGTCCTCGTGGCACTCGGTGGGCTGGCTGGCCTCTACGCGTTGTTACTCGCGACGAACTATCTGTGGGTCCACGAACTCGTCTATCAGGAGACGACGTTCGTCGACGAGGGTGGCGGGTTGAACCCCCACCGTGGGCCGGTGTTCTGGCTCCAGATGAGTTCGCTCTACGTGCTGGTGTTCGTCTCGACCGTCCTGTTCGTCGCGGAGTGGATCAATGCAACCGGACCACGGCGGCGGCAGGCAGGATTACTGGCCTGTACGCCCCTCGTCGGCATGGGGGTGAACCTGTTGTGGTTTGCGGCGGTGATCCCGTTCCCCTTCGACCCGACGCCGATCGGTGTTGCCGTTGCGGTCGCCATCCTCGGATGGGCTCTTTACCGGGCGGATTTCCTCGCGATCACCACCATCGCGACCGGGAGAGTCGTCGAAGAAATGCCGGACGCCGTCGTGATTCTCGACGGTGACGACAGAGTCGTGAAATGGAACCGGGTCGCCAGCGAACTCTTCGACGTCCCCGATCCGAACGTCGGCATGCCAGCAGACAGCTTCTTTCAGTCGGTTCCCGATGCGGTGCGCTCGAGGTTGAGCGTCTCGACGAACACGGACCGACAGGTGTCCCTCGAGAGGGACGGTCGGACCCGTCACTTCTCGGTCTCGACGTTCTCTATCGACGGCGGGTCGTCCGGGTCGCTCGGTCGGGTCGTCGTCGTCAACGAGATAACCGACATGAAAAAGCGCGAAGCGCAATTGCGTAGACAGAACGAGCAGTTCGATGCGGTGACGGAGATCATTTCACACGATCTCCAGAGTCCTCTGCTGCAGATCCGGGCCAGCGCAGAGGCGTTGACCGCCGACGGGAGCGACGACCGGGCCGATGCTATTCGCCGTGCGACCGACCGAATCGACGACCTCGTCAGCGACCTCAGCCAGCTCGCTCACGCCGGTCGCCAGCTCGAGACCGAAACGGCCGTCGATCTCGGTGGGGTGGCCGAACGGACCTGGGCGAGCGTGTGGAGTCCGCACGCGGAATTGATGATCGAAACCGATCTGACGATCCGCGGCGACCCGGCCAGGATACAACAGTTGCTCGAGAACTGTTTCAGAAACGCGGTCGAACACGCCTCGACAGTCAGTGAGGACCGTCCGGAAGCGGACGCAATCGAGGAGACGGTGGCGTCCATGGGACACTCGGGTGGAAAGGGAGGGGGCAGCCAGACGCGCGCTGAAACTACCGCGGATGGCGACGGCCAACCCCTGACTGTCACCGTCGGCTCGTTGCCAGATGGATTCTACCTCGAGGACACCGGGTCGGGATTCCCGAGCACGTCCACGGCCCAGCTCTTCGAGAAGGGGTACACGACTTCATCGACCGGGAGCGGCATCGGGCTGAACATCGTCGAGCAGATCGCTGATGCCCACGGCTGGTCCGTGCGAGCAACCAACGGCGAAACCGGCGGTGCACGCCTCGAGTTCACCGGTGTCGAGGTGGCGTGATCTGTATCGCCTCTGGGCTGGTGGGAGCGGGAACCCTGGGTGTGATACGGAGTAGTGTCGTCGCTTCCCGGTGCGTGCCAGCCACGGTTCGGCACGCATCGGTAGACAGTGACACGAAACCGTATCGGCTTCCACCATCCCTCGCCTTCAGGACGTCGGTGAGTCGCCGTCACGTCGGTGCCGCCGGAGGGTCGCGGTAACGACGGTTCCCCGGGGGACATTATCCTCGACGACGAGCGCTCCCTCGATGCTCTCGAGGACCGCTGTGACGAAATAGAGGCCTGCGCCGAGCTCCGGTGATTCCGTCGGTTCCCCGCTCGCCTCCGGCTGACCGATGCTGGCCCGCTGTGTGCGGGACATCCCGTAGCCGTCGTCGGCAATCTCGACCGTGACAGTCTCGTCGGTCGCTCTCACCGTGACCGCTACCGTCGGGCGATCCCGATCGGTGTGCGTGACCGCGTTCGAGAGCAGTTGGTCGAATACGGATCCGAGCATCGGCGTCCCCATGACGGGAAGGGTGGTCCGTTCGGACACCTGCCAATCGACCGTCACCTGCGCATCCGTCGCCCCCTCGAGTGCCTCGAGTTCGGCGGTCAAGATCGGTCGAAGGTCACACGGTTCCGGACGAACGGAGCGATCGGGGCCGAGGACATCGACGATAGCACCCGCGGTGTCGGTCAACTCGAGGGCGTGGCGGCTGGCCGCGAGCATCGCGTCGACGGCCTCGCGCTGGTCCGGGGGGACCCGATCACGGAGATGGTCTCCCCAGCCGACGACCATCGAAAGGTCGTTACGGAGGTCGGATCGGAGGATGTCGTTGAGCAGGGTAAGTTGGTGAGCCTGGTCGCGGAGATCGCGCATCATCCGGCCCCGTTCGATGGCGTAGCTGATCGTCCGATGCAATAGCGCGCCGCTAATGCGCCCCTTCACCAGATAATCCTGGGCACCGCGCCGAATTGCCTCGCGTCCCACCCCCTGTTGGCCGGTGAGGACGATGATCGGGGTCGAGCCGGCCGAATCGGCCACCCGGTCGACCGTCTCGAGGCCGTCGCTATCGGGAAGGCCGAGGTCGAGCAACACGATGTCCTGGCCTCCATCAGCCAACCGCTCGAGACAACTCGCGAGCGTGTCGACTCGGTCGATGGTCTCGACGGTGGCGAAGTCCGAGGAATCGAACTGGCCGCCGTGCTCGACCAGTAACCGCTCGACCACGGTCGCGTCCGATGGGTCGTCTTCCACCAACAGGACCCTCACCTCCGACGCTGCATCCATGCGCTCGTCTTCGGTCGGCTACACCCCTAATTCTTGTGATTTTCCGGACAGATTTCGTGGTCGACATTCCTCGGCCCGACACCTCGACACGGCGGCAGGGACGCAACGAATATGACAGTCTGGTCAGTATTGTGTGTATGACACGTCAGCCTGTGGCACTGCCGGCCGAGCGGGGTCGGGCACTCGAGGCGCTCAGCTTGCTCTCGAAGAAGTGGGCACCGACCGTGATTCTCACGCTCGACCACGCGGGTCCACAGGGATTCAACGAACTCCTCGATTGGATCCCGGACGTCTCCTCGAAGGTGCTCTCGGACACCCTCGAGAGTCTCCAGGAGGCCGGCCTCGTCGAGCGGCGGGTCCGAAGCGAGTCCCCACTCCGAGTCCAGTACGCGTTGACGGACGCCGGCACCGATATCCTGACCGTGTTCGACGCGCTGGGAGCGTGGGGCGATCGACACCTCGAACGCGCGACAAAGACGGTGCTGCTGGCCGATGGGGACCGACGGATCACGGAGATGTATCGGCAGTGGTTCGACGATAGGTACACCGTGACTCGAGTACACGACGACGAGGAACTGGCACACCACCTCGAGGGCGCGGATGCCGTGTTACTCGACGTGGGCCTTCCGGGCGTCGACCCCGCCTCGTTCGTCGAGGCCTACGCCGATCGAACGCGGATCATCCTGCTCGTGGCCGACCGGCCCCACCTGTCGCTGCTCGAGGTGCCGTGTGATGATCTCCTTCGAAAACCGTTCGTCCGGGAGACGGCCCTCGAGGCGATCGACGCCCAACTCTCGCGGATCGGTGAATCATCGCAGGCGCGAGAGCGTGCCTCGCTTACCACCCGTCGAAGCCGCTTCGAATCCCTCTATCCTCGAGAGCGACTGCGCGCAACCGACAGCTATCGCGCCCTGGTCGACCGCCTCGAGGCGATCGAGGGGACCGACGAGTGACCGCCACCGCCGCGCTGGTCGGAACTGTCGCTCGCTGGGACATCAGCCCCCGTTCACTGGTCGTTGTAATACCAGTCGACGCTCTCGAACGCCGTCTCGAGGGAGTCAATCGAGACTGTAGTCTGTGCCGAGCGGTCCTGTTCGTCCTGTAACAGGAGGTTCCACCCCTCCTGGAGATCGACGTCGATCTCGTGCGCCTCGTTTTGCGAGCGTTGGCCGTCGCACTCGGCGGTGACCGTCAGCGCGTGTGTCGAATAGAGCCAGGTCACGTACACAGCCTCCGCCTCGGGACAGTTCGCGAACGAGGGTTCACAGCCTGGGTCGCTCATCGCCGTAATGAACGAGACGTCGTCGCGGTCGAAGGCCGCAATACGAAGGTGGGTGAACCAGGTAAAGCGAGCCGCCTCGTCGATCGATTCGTCCACGTCGTCACGACACCGGATGTTCAGGGAATCGACGAGCGTCGTGTCATCCCCGCCGACCGTCACACCCTCTTCGGGTTCCAGGTCGGCCGCCTCGATTGAGATCGAAAACTGACCGTCTTCCTCGAGGTGCCCGATTTCGGGGGTGTCGTTCGTGTGGACCAGATCCGGCATGATCGGTCCCGGCTCCCCGTCGAAGTCCGCGAGTTCGCCCTCGAATGTGAGTACGTCGGGGTCGCCATCGGTTGCTGGAATCCCGTCCCCACCGGTATCGGCATCTGTCCCCCCTGTGCCGTCCGCCGAATCGTCAGTCTGATCGTCGGCCGGTTCGTCCGTCCCACCCGATCCAGCGTCGTCGCTGCTGCCAGTACAGCCCGCTATTGCGGCGAGACCCATCGTCGTCCCAGCACCCAGAATCCGTCGTCGTGTCACGTCGCGATCCATACTGATCGTCAGCCGCTGGCCCCACATAAGCACACACTGAGCGAGCAGTAACCGACTCGATCACGCGACCGTAACTGCTCGAGGGGTGCCTGATACGGATTGCTGTACCGTTGTACCGGTGATTGCCGACCCGGTATGGGCAATCACCGGTGAGAGACGACAGTAAACCGTATGAATCCCCTCGAGAGTCCTATCGGTGAACGAGAATTTTGTGAGGCGCGATCAGTCAGGCACGCCGGTCCGTTTGCCCGACGAATCGCGGTCGGTGTGCACCGACGGGAACACGGTTACCTCCGGCACAGTTCCCCACTGACGGCGAACTCGCCTGAAGCTTACGACCGGTGGCCAACTCGTCGTGATATGGATCGGACAACAACCCGTCAACAGCCCACCACCAGTAGACGACGCCTGCTCTGTTCGGGTGTCGCCGCCGGGGTCGTGGGTCTGGCAGGGTGCACAGGCGACGAATCGGCCGGCGAGACGCCCGACACGGACGAAACCGACGATGATACCGATGGGAATGGGGTGACCACGGATGACGGGCCGGCCGCTGACGACGACGAAGCGACCGACGACGACACGAGTAGCGATGAAAACACGACTGCCATCGACCTCGAGCCCGAGGACGGCTGGGGCGAGCGACACGAGGGCCTCGAGGTCGACGTTCCCGACGAGCCAGGCACCGCCGAGTTGCACGTCGCCGGGCAAACGACGACCCTTCAGGGGATCGGCTGGGCCTCGCCGGTTCCCGATGGCGAGGTCGGTGCCCACGGGGGCGACACCTTCGAGGCCGGAGGCGCGTTTCAGGGCGGCGAACTCGAGGGCGCGGGCGTGCAAGTGGAGTTCTCCCGACTGCTCGGCCACGAGGACAACAGTGGGCGGTGGGCAGTCGTCGACGGTTTGACGCTCAGCCGCGACGACGCCACCCGTCTTGCAACCATCATCCACAGACGACACGAGGAGGGACACGTGGCCACCGCTAGCGACGTTGGCGACCTCGAGGGGCGACGTGTCGTCGAGGAATCGTTCGTCCGCGTCGAGGACGACGGCGTGGTGACAATCGCGGAGACAATCGACAGTCACGAAGACGAGGCACTCGACGGCCGCCTCGAGTTCGCGGCCCGGTTCCAGCCGGGGTGGGAGGATGCCTGAGCGGGGTTGCGTTCCTGTTCGCGAGCAACGGTGAATCGATCACCGGGCAGCGGTCACGATCACCGGGCCCGCGTCGGTAACCTCGCGGTAATCGCCGGGGTTTCGATAGCCGTAGCTGAGAGTGAAGTGGGCCGAGCGCGCCTGGAAGGTATGCAACGGTGGGCGGATGCGATACGGAAGCGGATTGACCGTCGAACAACGCAGCGATCGGGGTCGGCTCAGGGTGCAGACGATGACTCGAGTGGCCGTGGAGCGATCAGTCGTCGACGAATGCTCCGATCGGGAGCCGTCGCAGCCGTCGCTGGGACAGGGGTCGTGGGTGCCACGACTCCCGTGAGTGCGACTGGGACCCAACCAGGGGAGGTGCAGTGGGCGTACGACGATATCAGCTGTGCGCAAGTCGACTCGTTTCACGCCCCGCCAACCGTAGTCGACGGGCGGGTCTACGCCGGCACGACCTGCCAGCACCTGCAGGTCGTCGACGCAGCGGGCGGCACGGAGGTGGACACGCTGTATGCGAGGGCGTCGACGAGGCGGCCACCCGCCGTCGTCGACGATATCGCCGTCGTGATGCCGAACAACGAGGCACTTCAGACGTTCGACCAGAACCCCGGAGCGGCCGGTGAGGTCGACTGGGAAGCCGATGTCGGTGGCTCCGTAACGACGGTGCCGAGTTCGCCGACCGTCCACGACGGGACCGTCTACGTGTCGAACCACGACGGCCCAGCCTACGCCCACGCGCTCGACCTCTGGACGGGGGAGGAACGGTGGAGCTACGACGGCGAGGAACTCGGCTCGAGCCCCGTCGTCGTCGATGGGATGGCCTACATCGCCGGCGAGGGCGGGGTGCTCGTCGCGCTGGATGCGGAGACGGGTGCGGCCGAGTGGTCGCTCACGACCGGGCCGACTCGAGAGACGGCCCCCACCGTGGCCGATGGAGTGGTCTATCTCGGCACCGACGACGGAGCCGTCTACGCCGTCGAGGCCAGCACCGGTGACGTGTCCTGGGAGTTGACCCTCGGTGAGACGGTTCCGACAACACCGACCGTGGCGGACGGGACGCTCTACGTCGCAAACAGCGATGGTAGCTTCTTCGCACTGGATGCTGCAACCGGCGACGAGGAGTGGCAATTCGACACCGGCGGCTGGCCAGCGTCGGCCACGGTGGTCGACGACACGGTCTTCGTGGGCGGACAGGCACTGATCGCCATCGACGACGGCGATGGGAGCGAACGCTGGCGCTTCGACGAGGGGGTCGAAGAACACGTGCTCGCGCCAGTCGTCGTCGATGGGACAGTCTTCGTGGCCGTCGACAACGCCCCCCAGGACGGCCTGCTGTACGCGATCGATGCCGGCGTCGACGGCTCGAGTGAGGACTCGCGGGTGATGCGAGGCACG
>Ga0207421_10001706_pt1 | contig 27933 bp, 29 predicted proteins | sample SodLakKL_010_SED_4_FD_187542 | JGI IMG/M metagenome (GOLD analysis project Ga0207421, IMG submission 187542) | Alkaline sediment microbial communities from Lake Tanatar, Kulunda Steppe, Russia - 8KL_010_SED (SPAdes) (version 2) | ecosystem: Environmental > Aquatic > Non-marine Saline and...
CAATGCGAACGGCTTTTGAACGCCGGTAACAGATGCTTCGGTATGTCAACCGGAACGCTGAGCGACCGACACGAGCACATCCGCTCGATCGGCGTGACAGCCGTGGCCTGCCTCGCCGGAGTCGGCGCGGCATTCGCCTCCGACGCGCTGACCGCCGGCGAGTCAGCGGACGCCGCGGCGACAGACCCGCTCACTTACCTGCTGGTCTTCGGGCTGATCGGCATCCAACTGCTCGTGTTGCCCGCCATCGGCATCTACGACGACGAGGAGTTCGGCATCAAACACTACCTCTTCATCACGCTGATGACCTTCTCCTTCTGGTTCATCACGTGGGGCGTCATGCTGACCACCGAGGTCACCTTCTAACATGGCCAAAGACAGCATCGCCGTCGTGGACCTCGATCGCTGCCAACCCGATCGCTGTAACTACGAGTGCAAGAACTACTGCCCACCCAACCGCACCGGCAAGGAGTGCATCACCCTCCGCGGTGAGGACGCCGACGAGGGCCAACCCGAGCAGGTGCGCATCTCCGAGGAGATCTGTCTGGGCGAAACCTGTGGCATCTGCGTCGAGAAATGCCCCTTCGACGCCATCGAGATCATCAACCTCCCCCAGGAGCTCCAGGACGAGCCCGCCCACCGCTACGGCGAGAACGCCTTCTCGCTGTACGGGCTGCCCGCCCCCCAGGAGGGGTCGGTCACCGGCATTTTGGGCCCCAACGGCATCGGGAAAACGACCGCCGTGCGCATCCTGGCTGGCGAACTCGAGCCCAACCTCGGGCGCTTTGCGGACCCGCCGGGCTGGGACGACGTGCTCGAGGCCTATCGCGGCACCGAGATGCAGGACTACATCGCCTCGGTCCGCGACGGCGACCTCACCGTCGCCCGCAAACCGCAGTACGTCGACCAGATCCCCAAACGCTTCGACGGCAACACCCGCGAGTTACTCGAGCGCACCGACGAGCGTGACGCCCTCGAGTATCTGGTCGAGCGTCTCTCGATCGGCCCGGTAATGGATCAGGCGATCGACGACCTCTCCGGCGGGGAACTCCAGCGGGTGGCCATCGCGGCCACCCTCGCCCGCGATACGGACTTTTACTTCCTCGACGAGATCACGCCCTACCTCGACATCGGCCAGCGGGTGACCACCGCGCGACTCATCCGGGAACTCGCCGAGGAGGAGAACAAGTCGATGCTCGTGGTCGAACACGACCTCGCAGTGCTCGACTTGCTCGCGGACACGATTCACGTGGCCTACGGTGAGCCCGGGGCCTACGGTGTCATCACTGCCCCGAAATCGGTCCGCAACGGGATCAACGAGTACCTCGCGGGCTATCTCGACAACGAGAACATGCGGATTCGTCCGAACCCGATTCAGTTCGAAGAACACGCCCCCCGCACCGTCTCGCGGGCGGACCCCTTGGTCGAGTACCCCGACCTCACCAAGTCCTACGGCGAGGGGGAGTTCACCCTCGAGGTCGAGGGTGGCGTCATCCGGGAGAACGAGGTCCTGGGCATCGTCGGCCCAAACGGGATCGGGAAGTCGACGTTCGCGAAACTGCTCACCGGCGCACTCGAGCCCGAGGGCGGTGCCGCGAAGGCCGATCTGGACCTCGAGATCTCGTATAAGCCCCAGTACGTCACCATCGACCAGCACATGCGCGTCGACGCGTTCCTCTCGTCGATCACCGACCAGTTCGACTCCTCGTACTGGAACACCGAAATCGCCCAGCCCCTCCAGCTCGAGCGGATCATGGAACAGAACCTCTCGGATCTCTCGGGTGGGGAGCGCCAGCGGGTGGCTATCGCGGCCTGTCTGTCGGATACGGCGGATCTGTACTTGCTCGACGAGCCTTCCGCACACCTGGACGTCGAACAGCGGGTCCAGGCCACGCGAGCGATTCGGCGCTACGCCGAACAGCAAGACGCCACGGTACTCGTGATCGACCACGACATCTACATGATCGACCTGCTCGCCGACCGGCTGATGGTCTTCGACGGCGAGCCGGCCGTCCACGGGCGGGCGGGAACGCCCCAGTCGATGCGCGGGGGCATGAACGAGTTCCTGGCGAACCTCGAGGTCACCTTCCGCCGTGACGAACGCACGTCACGCCCGCGGATCAACAAACCCGACTCCCAACTCGACCGCGAACAGAAGCGGGAAGGCGAGTACTACTACGCGCCCTGACGCGCCCGTCATCTTTTGTTTCCAGTCTTCCTCGAGCGGGACGGCCACCGTTCGATTGCTCGTCGCCCACTGGTGGCGGGAGCAGCCGCTCACTCACGCTAGATGCTCACGACCGCTGGGTAGCGTTTGCGGGTTCGAAAATCCGTAGAATTTGACTATTCTGGCGTTTCGGAGCCCGAACGGAGGCCCTTGATGTTCGCTTCGCCCTTGTGTTTGAGTTCCCCGAGGCGCGCCTCGGCGTCCGGACGACGCTCGCCGACAGTCGCACCGACGAGTGCGCCCAGGGCAGCCCCGGAACTGGCGAGATTTTTGTTGAGCAGCCCACCGAGGAAGGCGCCGATGGCGGCGCCGAGGGCAGCGTACCGTGCACGGCTCAGCATGCGGTTGATCGTGTCTTTGACCATACCCTTCATTGGTCGGTCAGGGAAATAAACGTGTCCCCGGCGGCGGGACAGAAACTCGATGGCCGGAGACGGCACTGCTGGCCACGACGAGCGTGCAGCGTCGAATTGGTGGACACGGAACACCTCCGACACTACCCGACTGGTGCGGCGACGAGCTGTTCGATGGCCTCACGAAGCAGCGATTCGAACGTGACCGAGCCGAGACCGATGGCCAGCGAGAGGACGGCGGCGAGGACGACAGCGAGCACCATCGCCCGGGTAACGGTCTGGGGGCCGTGGTCGGTCCCATCGAACGTGCCGAAGTAGACCCGGTCGAGGAACGGAATCATGTACCCGAGCGTCAACAGCGTCGAGATGACGACGAAGGCGGCGACGATCCACAGCCCCTGCTCGAGGGCGCCGACGGCGATGTACCACTTCCCGACGAAGCCCACCGTCGGTGGCAGGCCGATCATGGCGACGGCGAGGCCGGCGAAGGCCCCGGCCACGAGGGGGGCGCGGTCGGCGAGGCCGCCGAACTCGTCGATGGTGCGGGCGTCGAATCGGATCGCGATGATGCCCGCGACGAGGCAGAACGCGCCTTTGACGATGCCGTGGCCGAACAACTGGATGACCGAGCCGAAGACGGCGGTTTCCGTGGCAACGAGGAGCCCCGCGACGACGAGGCCAAACTGCGAAATCGTGGAGTACGCGAGCATGCCCTTGATATCGCGCTGGGCGTACGCGAGGAGGTTGCCGATCAGCAGGCTCACGAGTGCGCCATAGATGATGCCGCTCGTGATCCCCGGGTTCACCGCGAGGAAGTCGATGGTGAAGACGTCGAAGAGCACCCTGAGGAAGGCGTAGACGGCAGCCGCCGGGAGGACCCCGGAGATGAGCGCACTCACGGGGTCCGTCGCCCGCGCGTGGGTTTCGACCAGCCAGCCGTGGAGCGGAATCAGTGCCACGAGAAGGGCGAGCCCGACGCTCATCAACACGAACGACGTGACGACCAGTGAGTCGGTGTGGCCCACTGTCGCCAGCCTGACCCCCAGGCGGTCGGCATTGGTCGACCCCGCGAGCCAGGCCGCGGTCACGACGCCAGCGAGGTAGAGCAGCGCCCCGAGCGTGGCGGTTCGCCGATATCCACGTGCGGCCGACGCCACGCCTGCCTTCTCGGTGCACTCGACGAGGCGGCCGGTCGCCCAGATCAACAGGAGAAGAAACAGAAAAGTCCCTACGAGGTCTCCCGACAGGACCACGCCGAAGACGGCCGTCGTAAAGAGCAGATACGCCACATAAAAGCGCTCGCTGTGGGGACCAGCCGTCCGTGTGTACGCGAGAATGCCGAGGGTGAGCACGATATCCAACAACCCGATGGTGACCGAGAGGGTATCCGAGCGGAAGGCGAGCCCAGGAGCCACCCGGTAGGTCGCCGGTCCATCGAGGATCATTATCGTCGCCAGGGCCCCGGTCAATACTGCGGTCAGGGACAAGGCCCCCGTCGCGAGAAGCCACGGCCGTTCGCGGTCCTCGAGCGTGATCGCGAGGGCCCCGACCACCGGCAGGATGATGACAGCCAGCATCGACCCGACGGCGAGACTCATCGGCCGCTCACCCCCACGAGTAACGCGACGGCGAGACAGAGTACCACCGCGAGATACCGATAGCGACGGTTCGGGCCGATACCGATCGTGCCCGCGACTTCCCTCGAGCGCTCGCGGTAGCGCGTCGCTGTCGATTCGGGGAGCACTCGGGCGATGGTCTCGACGGGGTCGAGCAGGACGGCGAAGAGCCGACGCCGAACGGATCGATCGGTGGAGGCCACGGTAGCGAAGACGGCCGCCACGCCGTCAACCAGCCGTCGGGTCCCGTCAAAGACGAGCGGATCACGGACGGTGTCGACGTCGACGCCGCCGTCGAGGCGCTCGAGCAGCGGGTGGCCGAGGACGAACGCGGTCGCGCCGACGGCGAACAGGGCGACCTTCTCGAAGAGATGCCGTTGGGAGTAGGGGTCGGTCGACCACTCGTCGCTTGCCGGGAGGAGATCGAACAGTGGCGCGTACCAGAGGCCAATGACGAGACAGGCGATGGCGACGGGGGCCATCGTCGCGGCCTGTGGAGGACTCGCGTCCGACAGCGACCGGGAGTCACCGCGACGGCTGGCGTAGTAACCGAACTTACAGAACGAGACGATGGTGCCGACGGCACCGAGGAGCAACAGCCAGCGAAGTGGGGTGTGGCCCCCCTCGAGGGCGGCGTCGAGGACCATCCCCTTGCTGACGAAGCCGTTGGTGCCGGGGACGGCCGTGATCGAGGCGGCAGCGACGACGAACGCGCCAGCGGCGAGGGGCGTTTCTCGACCGAGGCGGCCGCTGTTGTCGAGCTTTCCAGTTCCTGCACGGAGAATGATGAGCCCCGCAACCATGAACAACAGGCCCTTGAACAGGACGTTGTTGAACAGGTGGGCGAACGCCCCTGCCACGCCGAGGGCGGAGCCGACTCCGATGCCGGCGAGGATGTACCCCACTTGGGCCTGGATGTGGTAGGCGAGGAGTCGTCTGGCATCTTTCTGTGCCAGCGCGTAGCCCGCGCCGAAAACGGCCATCACCCCGCCGACGTACGCGAGTGTCAGGTTCCCCTCGGGAAAGGCGCGATAGGCCGCGTAAACCGCGAGTTTGGTGGTGTATGCCGAGAGGACGACCGAGACGCCGACGTGCGGACTCGCGTAGGTATCGGGCAGCCAGACGTGGACGCCGATGATGGCGGCGTTGATCCCCACCCCGAGACCGACGGCGAGTGCGGGCAGCCCGCTCGAGATACCGTCTCCGAAGTGTACGACTTCGGGCGAGAATCCCTGTGTGACGACGTGCAAGGCGAGGCCCGCCGCGAGCAGCCCGCCGCCGATGGCGTGGACGAGGGCGTACCGAAAGCCGACCCGGACTGCGTCGCCGCCGTGAAGCCAGACCAGGAGGGTGCTCGCCAGCGCCATCAGCTCCCAGCCGATCAGGAGCCCCAGCCAGTCGCCGGCGAAGACGGCCCAGATGGCCGCCCCCGCGTAGGCAAGGGCAAGCGCCAGGTGTCGACGGTCGCCGCCGGTTGCCGCCAGGTAGCCCACGGCTACCAGTCCGAAGGCCGCGAACGCGAGCCCGGTCACCCGCGAGGCCGGGTCGACGGCGACGGGGAGGATGGCGAACTCGAGGAACGTCCACGAGCGGCCGGTTCCCGCCGGCACGGTGAGCGCCCACCAGGTGGCGAACCCACAGGCGGCGACGCCAGCTACGAGGCCGGCTCGGCGGCCCCACAGTGCGAACGCGGCCCCAAGCCAGAGTGAGACCGCGGGTGGGACGGCGTGTATCGCGTCGATCATGGGGTCACCCCCGTCGTCTGGAGGGGACCGACGCTCGCCTCGGCAGCGGCCCGTGCCAGCTCGAGGATCACGAGGGAGTCAGGCCAGATGCCGAGGGCGACCACGCCAAGCGCGAGGACGACCAACGGGACGACGAGCGTGGGGCGTGCCTCCCGGCCGTTCGGGCTGACGCGTTCCCAGCGGTGGCCCGCGGACGTCGCCTCCGAACCGGGGGAACCGCCCAGTGGCCCCTCGAGCAGTGGCTTTGGGTCCGCATCGGCGGACCGTTCGAAGAAAGCGGCGGAAACGATGGGCCAGAAGTACGCGACGTTGAGGGTCCCGGAGACGACCAACACGGCGGGGACGATCGGATTGATGGCTGCGCCACCGAGGAGCAGGTACCACTTGCTGGCGAAGCCGACGAACAGCGGCAGCCCGGCGAGCGAACAGGCACCGACGGCGAACACGCCCATCGTGACCGGCATCCGTCTCCCGACGCCGGCCATCTCCGAGATCTTTTTTATATCGGTTTCGATGGCCAGTGCGCCCACGCAGAAGAACAGCGCGAGTTTGGCGACAGCGTGGGCAGCGATGTGGAGAAGGCCGCCGACGACGGCCGCCGGGACCAGCAGCGCCACCCCGAGCACGACGTACGAGAGGTGTGCGACCGTCGAATACGCCAGCCGACGCTTGAGATCGTCCTGTCTGAGCGCGAGCAGACTCCCCAGGAGGATCGTCGTGGCCGCGACGACCGCGAGGGGGGTCGCCACCCCCAGCCCGGCAGTGGCCTCAGGGCCGAAGACCTCGAGAACGGTGCGAGCGATGCCGAAGACGCCCGATTTGACGACGACGACGGCGTGTAACACCCCCGATACCGTCGTCGGGGCGACCATCGCTCGCGGGAGCCAGGCGTGCAGCGGCATGATGGCGCCTTTGACGGCGAAGCCAGCGAGTAAGGCCACGATGGCGACGGTCGCCGGGCCGGGGCTGGCGCTTGCAGCGTCAGCCAGGCCGGCGATCCCACCAGGGGCGAACGCGACGTCACCGACGAGCGTGTAGACGATCAGGGCACCACCGACGACCAGCGTCCCGCCGCCGATGACGTATGCGACGTACTCGTAACCGACCGCCCGGGCGCGCTCGGTACCCTTGTGGGCGACCAGCGGATACGTACCGACGGTCGTCAACTCGTAGAAAATGACGAGCACGAGTAGGTTCGAGGCGAACGCCACCCCTAGCCCCGAGCCGATGCTCAGACAGAGAGCGGCGGTGTATCGGGTTCTGTGCTCGAGATCGTGTCCGCGAGTGTACCCGATGCTGTAGACCGACGTGACGACCCAGAGACAGCTGACGACGAGGGCGAAGAGCATCCCCAGGGGATCGGCCTGTACGGAGAAATCGATGCCAGCCACGAGCGTCCCCAGGTTGGCCGTCGGCGTCCGGCCCGCGAGCACGTCGGGGAGCATGCTCGCGACGACGGCGACCGTCAGCAGGCTAGCGACGACCGGGGTGCCGTCCCGTACCGTCGGCTGTCGTCGCCCGGCGACGACCACCACGATTGCGAGGAAGGCGATGGTGATCGCGACGAGCGGACGCAGGTCGGTCATCGCTCCCTCTGGGACCCCGTCTCAACCGCGCCACCGCTCGAGGGGGCGCTCGAGCGACGCAGCCTGCGTAATCGATGGGATCCACCACGATCACGCTCGGCTACTATTGGCGCTCTCGTTGCCGGGACACGGGTGGTGTGGGACGACGGTTCCACGGTTCCTGCATGAGGGTTGCGGACCCAACAGTGTTGATCGTACTGGTCTCAGTCGGTCCGCGACGGGGTCGGCGTGGAGTGCCTACCGGTCCTCGCTCGGCCCCTCGAGCGCCTCGGCGAGGGCCTCGATCGGCGTCGGCGGTTCCTCGGTCGCGCCTGGCCGGTCCTCGAGTTGGGTGCGACAGGAGGCACCGGGGGCGACGACGCGGTCCCCCTCGCTCTCGTCGACCTGATCGTAGAGGACGCCGCCGATTGCCTTGCTCATCGAGTAGTGCTCGACCTCGTAGCCGAACGAGCCGGCCATCCCACAGCACGTGGAGTCGAGCGGATCGACGGCGTAGCCGGCCCGGCGAAGGAGGCCGACTGCGTGGTGGTCCTTCGCGTGGGCCTTCTGGTGGCAGTGGCCGTGGTAGGTGAGGTGATCCGCGGGCGCGTCGAACGGGAGTTCGCGGTCGAGGTCGAAGCGATCGAGGTACTCACAGATGCCGTAGGCGTTCTCGGCGACCGTTCGGACCTGCTCGTGATCGAAGAGATCGAGGTAGTCCGACTGTACCATGACGGCGTCGGAGGGTTCGATCAACACGATGTCGTAGCCGTCCTCCACGTACGGGAGCAGCGCGTGGACGGTGGCAGTCGCGTTCTCGGCGGCCCTGTCGAGCATCCCCTTCGAGTACGCCGGTCGACCGACGTCCCGGGGTTCGGCGATCTCGACGTGGACACCCGCGGCCTCGAGCACTGCGAGGGCAGCCTCGCCGGCCTCGGGGTACTCGTGGTTGGTGTAGATGTCAGGGACGAGCACGACGGTGTGGTCGGCCTCGTCGGTGGTGACGGCTGGCCGGTGGTCCGAGACCCGCTTCGCGAAGGTGTTTCGGCGGAACGTCGGCAGATCCCGCTCACGCGAGATACCGAGGAGCTTCTCGGTCAGGATGGCGCTTCCGGGCAGGTTCGTCGCCCAGTTCGAAAGTGGCGCAGTCGCCGAGCCGAGCTTCGCCAGGGTCTCGAAGTTGGCGAACAGTCGGTCCCGCGTCGAGGGGCCGTTGCGTTTGTGATGCTCGAACTTGAGCTCGGCCTTCATTTTGGCCATATCGACGCCGCTCGGACAGTCGTGTTTACAGCCTTTACAGCCGATACAGAGGTCGAGCACCTCCTCGGCGAACTCGTCGCTGAACTGCGCCTCGAGGTCGAGGTTTCCGCTCATCGCCTGGCGCAGGGCGTTCGCACGCCCCCGCGTCGAGAGGATCTCTTCGTCCTCGGCCTGGAACGTGGGACACATCACCCCGCCCGTCGTTGACTGCTCGCCGCGACACCCACCACAGCCGTGACAGAGTTCGGCCATGCCCTGGAACCCGTTCTCGTTGTGCCACTCGAGGGACGGATCGAACCCCGCATCGAAGTCGTAGTCGGGACCGAAGCGGTGGTTTGCTTTCATGTCGGTCGGGTTCTCCTCCCGGAAGACGACCTGTCCCGGGTTGAGCAGCCAGTCGGGGTCGAAGGCGGTCTTCAACGACTGGAACGTCTCCCACAGCTCCTCGCCGTAGAGCTTCCGGTTCCACTGGGTGCGGGCCCGTCCATCGCCGTGTTCACCCGAGACGGAGCCGTCGTACTCGACGACGAGATCGGTCACGTCGTCGGCGATCGACGCCATCGTCTCGATTCCCTCGTGACTTTTCGTGTTCACCAGCGGCCGGATGTGCAACACGCCCGGACCCGCGTGGGCGTAAAAACTGGCGTACGTCTCGTGGTCCTCGAGGACTGCCTGAAAATCGGCGACGTACTCCCGGAGGTTCTCCGGCGGAATGGCCGTGTCCTCGATGAATGCGACGTGTTTCTCGTCGGTCGTCCGGGAGAGCAAGATCGGGAGCCCTGACTTGCGGAGTTTCCAGATCTTCCCGCGAGTCTCGGCGTCGTAGGCCTCGAGCGCGTCGAACGCGAGGACGTCGGCGTCGGTGATCGTCCGTGCGTCGTCGCTCTCGTTGTCGGCCTCGCCATCGGGATCGACGGCCGGGCACCGGTCCGCCAGCAGGTTCGCGACCTTCCGTTTGCCGTCCTCGACGTCGTCGGCGTAGAACTCCACGATCAGCACCGCGGCCGTCCCCTCGGGGAGCATTGCCGCGACGGAGGCGAACTCGGGGGTCTCCCGCGCGAGGTCGATCATCACGTCGTCGAGCACCTCGACGGCGGCGGGGCCGTGTGCGACGATCGGTTCGACGTCCGCCATCGCGTCGAGCACCGTCTCGTAGGCCAGCAGCGTCATGCTCTTCTCGGCGGGGACGGACTCGAGGGAGACGGTCGCCTCGGTGACGATTGCGAGAGTGCCCTCGCTGCCACAGAGGAGTTTCGCGAGATTGATCGTGCCGCCCTCGGCGTCGGGTTCGCCGATGCCACGCTCGCCACCGCGGGCGTCCTCGACCAGCCAATCGAGGTTGTACCCCGAGACGTTGCGTTTGAGATCGGGATACTGTTCCTCGATCAGGTCGCCCTGTTCGTCCAGCACGCGCGCAATTTCGGCGTATATTGCCGCCTCGAGGCCATCGCCGTCGGCTAACTCGGGCAACTCGTCGACGTCGACCTCACCGAAGGTGGCGACGGTGCCGTCAGCGAGGACGACTTCGACTGCCTCGACGTAGGCGTCCGTCTTCCCGTACTCCAGGGAGTGAGCGCCTGTCGAGTTGTTGCCGATTGCGCCCCCGAGTGCGCTCTTGTCGCCCCAGGCGGGATCCGGTGCGAACTTCAACCCGTGGGGTTCGAGTGCCTCGTTGATGGACTCGAGATAACTGCCGGCCTGGACGGTCGCGAGTCGCTCGTCGGGATCGATCTCGACGATATCGTCCATGTGTGTCGTGAAATCGAGCACGACGGCCTCGTTGACGGTCTGGCCGGCGAGGCTGGTGCCCCCGCCCCGCGGGAGCACGGGAATTCCCTCGTCGGCGCAGTACCTCACAACCTCGGCGACGTCGTCGGTCGTCTTCGGGAACACGACCCCAATCGGCGTCACCTCGTAGATGCTCGCGTCCGTCGCGTACAGCTGTCGCGAGTAGGTGTCGAACCGGACCTCGCCAGCGACGCGACGCTCGAGCTCCGCGAGGAGGTCGGGTCGCTCGACGTCTGCACTCCGGTAGTCGTAGTTGGCGTTCGGGTCGTCAGCTGGATCGCCTCGAGTTGGTGGTGTGGTCGTCATTGAACTGTGGTGTCGGGTTCGTCGGTGGTGTGTCTCATTTGGCTGGCGATACTTAGAAGACCGTCGGGAAGAGCACGTAGACGAAAAGCGTCGTCAGGAGGCCGCCCACGAACAGGTAGTAGACGAGTGGAATGAGGTTGAGCCGGATGACGCGCCCGGTCTCGCCAACGAGGCCGACGGTCGCGAGTGCCGCGATCACGTTGTGGATCGCGATGACGTTCCCGATCGCGGCACCGATCGACTGGGCACCGACCAGGAGCTGGGTCGGCATGCCGAGGGTCTGGGCGACTTCGAACTGGAACGCGCTGAACGTGATGTTGCTCACCGTGATCGAACCCGCGATGAACGCACCCAGAGCGCCGACTGCCGGGGCGATCATCGGGTAGGCGGGACCGATCCCCGCCGCGGTCGCCTCCGCGAGGATGACGATCATGCTCCCGTCAGGCACTGACCCGGCCGCCGTGGCACCGGCCTCGAGGTGTGCGTCGGTCTCGAGCATGACCTCGACCATCGCGATGACGAACACGAGCGCAATCAGCGGCGAGATCATTTTACCGCCGGCCTCGCGCCACGCCCCGCCGACCTCACCTGCGTCCATCCGAAACAGCGGGATCGCGAGCAGTGCACTGACCACGAGCCAGGTGCCGGGAACGTAGGCCCAGCCGATCGCTCCGCCGAGCTCAGTCCCGAAGATCGCCGACCACTCGATGAACAGGCCGATCTCGAACTCACCAATAGCGGTATCGAGCACTGCGGTGGGTCCACCCTGCAGGAACTCCTCGACGGGTTCGATCACGCGCGTAGCGATCAGGAGGACGACGAGAATCACGTATGGCGCCCACGCCCGGAGCAGCGACATGGACGGCTCGCCACCTGTTGCCGCGTCGGTTTCGTTGCTGCCGGGTTCGATACTCCCGACCCAGTGATCTGGCCACTCCGCCTGTGGCGGGAACTCCCAGGTGTCAGTCGGCTCGAGGTAGCCCGCCCGGAGCGTGGCAACGACGACTGCGCCGCCGACCATCGCCGCGAACAGCGACGGGAGCTCGGGGCCGATGAACCACGCCGTCAGCACGTACGGGATGGCGAAGGCGACGCCGGAGAACAGACAGAGCGGGAGGACACCCCGAACGGGGGCGAGCGATCGCTCCCCGGGTTCGCCGAAGAAGTAGACAACCATGCCGACCGCAAAGAGCGGCATCAATACGCCGAGGATCCCGTTGAAGACCGCAGCCCAGCCGGCCGCTGCCGCCGAATAGCCAGCGACGGACAGCCCCTCGCCGGCGATCGTCGGTTCGACGCTCTCGAGGGGTTGGGCGTAGCCGACGATGATCGGCGTGCCGACCGCGCCGAAGACCGTCGCCACCGCGTGGCCGACCAGTGCCGCGACGACCGCCGCCAGCGCCGGGAAGCCGAGGGCGAGCAACAGCGGCGCGACGACCGCCGCGGGTGTGCCAAAGCCGGCGACCCCCTCGATGAACGTCGCGAGGAAGAACCCGAGCAAGACGACCTGGACGCGCCGGTCCTCGCTGATCGAGGCGAATCCCGCGTTGATCCGGTCGACCGCGCCCGAGCGCATCAGGGTGTAGAGCAACACGAGCGCGCCAAAGACGATCCAGAGGATCTCGATGGCCGCCAGACCACCACGGATGCTCGCCGCGGCGATCCACTCGAGGGGCATCTCCCAGATTACGAACGCGACGACTGCGGCGACGAGCCAGGCGAGGGGCATCGATCGTTCGGCCGGCCAGAGGAAGCCAACCAGGAGCACGCCGACGACGATCAGCGGCGCGAGTGCGGCCCCGATTGCAACGAGGCTCGTCATCGACATCCCCGCAAGACTGCGTGTTTCCCGCCAGTTGCTTCGTCTTTCGTGGGATTCGATCGACCCAAAGAGACCGCCATACTGGTGCACAGAAGCATACTGAAGTATATCTATCGGTGATTCTACGGTGACGGTATATGGCCCCGCAGACGAAGTCGGGCGTGAATTTCGTGCACCTCGACCGCCTCACCACCTCCAACCCAACTGTACCCTACTCACCGCCTCGAGCGCCCTACCAGCCAGTAACACCCGAGTGCGACGAGTGCCAGGCCGGGGAGAACGGCGCCCAGGAGGCTCGCGGTGACGGTCGTGACGCCGACGGCAGCGACTGCACCGACGACCGCCGCCACCGCGCCCAGCAGGACGCAACTGGCCGCGATCCAGGTCCCCCACCTTCGGGACGTCTCGTCGGCTTCGTCCTCGCGCTCGAGTGGATCCACGAGTCGCCACTCGGGGGTTCGGCGCTCCTCGAGCCGAAAGTGGCCACCCAGTGAGGCGAGGATGGCGTCCCCGGTCGCCTGGACGACGTCGTCCCGCCAGCGGTCGACGTCCCATCCGAGGCGCCATCGACGCCCGGCGTCGTCCTCCTCGCGGTGGTCGACGCGCTCGAGCAGTACCGATTCGCCGACGACGTGTTCGATCGACGCCGCGTCGTAGCCGGTGTCCTCGACGATTCGGGCGAGCAGGAAGCCACGCGACCACGGGAGGGGCTTCTCGAGGTCGAACGTCTCCACCGCCCCGTGGGGGAGGGTGACCTCGAGGCGGACGGTCGTCTCGTCGAGTGCCTCGAGGTCAGTGACCCGGGCCTCGACGTGGCCATGCTCGTCGGTCATGAGGTCGATCCGCCCGAGTTCGTCGCCCAGGCGCCTCGCCCCCGACGGGGGGTGTGCGTGTGCGCTCGAGGTGTCGGTAGTCTGGTCGGGCGTGACCGTTTCGCGATGGGGTGGTGTGGACGCATCAACGGTCTCGTCGGTCGAGCCAGTCACGGAGCCACGCTCGGCTTCGAGTTCGTCGGCTGGCTCGCGGTCGATCTCGATATCGATCTCCACGTCGTTGCCACTCGATTCTCGCCCGTCGTCACCGCCGGTCATACCCCCACCTCCCAACGGCGCCCTCGGTGGGGGGCGTCCGGGGCTGTCAGGGTCGGTTCGCGGGATCTCTCGGCGATTCGAGGGCCGATCGGGGCGGTCACGGGTGTGGACTGCTCTAGCCCCGTCAGCAAAATAAGTCGTTCCCGTGGCCGCCGTTCGCGTACATTGCTGTGCACCCGGGTGACGGGTGACGCTTCGATCGTGTGATCAGTCGACGAGTCGTTGACAGCTCCCACAGAGGTGCTCTTCTTTGATGTCGACCTCTCGGACCGTGGGCGAGAAGTTCATCACACACCGCTGGTTGTCACAGTGCTCGAGGCCGTAGGTGTGGCCGATCTCGTGGACGATCTCCTTGCGCACGCGATCGGCGAAGATGTCGCTCGCGCTCCTGTTCGAGAACCCGCCGTCGCTCGAGGTCTGGAGGCGGTAAGTGGAGACGACGCTCCCGCTGCCGTCGAGGTAGGCGAGGCCGAAAACGTAGTTGCGCCGTCGGTAGAAGAGGTCGTGGGGAGTGATGGCGATGTTCTTGTCGCCGCGGCCGACGCGTTCGGCCAGCTGAATAAAGGTCTCGGCGCAGTACTGGTTGCGCCCGGAGTCGTAGGCACCGCTTGGAATCGACTGGGAGTCGTTGACCGTGACGTCGCAATCGTAGACCGATCGCAACGCCGTCGAGGCCTCCCGCTTGACCGTCGCGGGGACGTTGCCGACCGGCACGATATCGACGAGCATGGCAACGTCTATGGCGTCCCGTAGCATAAACGTCCCGCCGTGGCACGCTTTGAACGGGAACCCGATTCGACGGACACGCCACCCCACGAACGACCTGCCGCGTCCACCTCCGGGGCGATCTGCGCCCACCTCGAGTCGTTCGACCGGCTGGTCGAGGTCGGGATCGGTCGCCGAACGGACGTCGCCGATGCCCTCCTCGAGCGAGGCTGTCGGGTAACGGCGACCGACGTCCACGACCGACCGGTGCCCGAGGGGGTGCGGTTCGTCGTCGACGACGTCACCGAGCCGACCCTCGAGGTGTACGCCGACGCCGACGCCGTCTACGGATTGAACCTCCCGCCGGAACTCCACCGACCGATACTCGAGGTGGGCCGGCAGGTTGGGGCTGCCGTCTGTTTCACCACGCTCGGGGGCGATCCACCACTCGTCCCGGTCGAACGGGTGGCCCTCCCCCGGGAGACGCTGTTCGTGGCGCGGGCACTCGAGCGGTGACCCACGCGGCGAGTCGTGGGCCCGGGAACACGGGGTGGAGTCCCGATAGTATTTAATATGCTCATTTCGTACGAACGGACGTAATGTCGGAAGTCTGCTCGACGTGCGGGCTGCCCCAAGAACTCTGCGTCTGTGAAGACGTGGCCAAGGGTCAACAGCAACTCACGATCCGCATTGACGAGCGCAGATACGGAAAGGAGGTAACGATCATCGAAGGATTCGACCCGAAGGACGTCGATCTCGACAGTCTGTCGTCGGATCTGAAATCGAAGTTCGCCTGTGGTGGGACCGTCGAGGACAGCCACATCGAGCTCCAGGGCAACCACCGCGGTCGCGTCGAGGACTTCCTCCGTGATCGTGGCTTCAACGTCGCCTAACCACCGTGATCGATCGCCCCTGACCACCGCGTGATTGCCGTCGTCGGTGTCGATCCCGATGTCGAAACCGACCGGCACGCGCACTTATAAAGAACGCGCACTCGAGCAGTCAAAACGGCGTCTCGGGATCGGACGTGCCGGTCTCCTCGCTTGCCACGAGCTCGTACGTCTCGGCCCACTCCTCGAGACCGCCGGCCATGCTCTCGACGCGAGCGTCGGCGCTGCCCGCGTATGATTTGATCAACCGGGCGGCCTGGACGCTTGCCTTCCCGTGAGGACAGACGGTGACCACGCGGTCGGCCCCGGCGAGCGATTCGATTCGGGTCGGCAACTCGTGAAACGGGAGGTTCTCGCTCCCAGGTATGTGTCCACGATCGAAACTGTGCTCGTCGCGGATATCGACGATCCGGAGCTCGCTCTCGGCACCGTCCTCGAGGAGTTCGTGGACCGTGTCGACGGAAATTTCGTCGTCCATCGACGGATGGTTCGAACGCGAGCGGAATAAGCAGTTGGGGTCGCGCTGGCACCGACCCGTTTACAGCAACCCGTCTGCTCTCGCCAGCAAGAGCGCACTCAGCGTCGAATCGTTCGCCGGCTGCTCGCGAGCCCGCACGAGGGCGTCCTCGATCGGGACCGTTCGCACCTCGATGAACTCGTTAGTGTCGAGTTCGCGCTCGCCGGGTTCGAGCCCCTCGGCGAAGACCACACCGCGATCGTGACGGAGCACGCCCGTCGCGACCCGGTACTCCTGGAGCAGCGCCAGACTCGAGGGGCGAAAACCGGTTTCCTCCTCGAGTTCGCGGGCGGCGGCCGTCGTGTAGGATTCGCCGTCCTCGACGATCCCCGCGGGCAACTCGAGGTGGCGCTCTCTGATTGCGGGACGATACTGCTCGACGAAGACGATGTCAGACCCGGTCGTGGCGACGACGACCACGGCGGGTGGAAGCGAGGCCCAGTAGTACGGTTTCGTCCGCCCGTCGGGCTGTTCCACGAGGTCGTAGCCGCCGTCGTACCAGCCGGTTTCGTACTCGGTGACGGACTCAAGGACGGGCCACGCTGGCTCTCGGCTCTCCGCACGGTCCGTCATCGAGGTGTCGTGATCACGATCGTGATCGTCCGAGGATCCCGGCGCAGGGTCAGGATTCGACATCGCTAGCCGGTGTGATCTCGAGACGGTAGTAGCTTCCGTCGTGTTCGAGATAGACCGCCCCGCCGTCGGCGACGGCTTCACGGTTCCAGGTCTCGAACTCCTGGAACTCGTCATCAGGGGTGTGCGTAAAGGAGTCCTCGAAGCCGAAGCGGCCGGCTTCGTGGCTCTCGGAGACGCCCGAGTCGAGGGCCGCCATGGTGTACGGGAACCGGTTCTCCGAGAGGTTCTCGGCGTCGATCGTGTCGGTCGCCCCCTCGGTGGGTGCTTCGCCGCCCTCGAGGTCGACCTCGGTTGCGGTCACGTACACCACGTCCCCACCACCGATCAGCCCCGGGAGCGCGCCGAGTGCGAGCAGGGCCACGAACGGCACGAGCAAGAGCAGCAGGTATCGCCGGCGCATTGGTGGAGTTCAGGGCCAGGGGGGCATACGCGTTTCGTCGACGCGGTGGCTCTCGGCCATCTCCTCTCATGGGGCACCCCCTGTCCCTGTCCGGACAACCGCGCCTTGTTATCAGCGGTCGAGGCGAATACTCCGGGGCTTGACCCCGAGGCAATTCACTCGTCTGCCTGTACCGTCACCGTCGTCGTGTCCTCGTCGATGGCCGTCTGCAGCGTGATCTCGACCGTCACGTCCTGTTGGACTCGAAACGTCGGATACTGCAGGGCGTCAGTGACCGTCGCCTGTGCCTCGAGATCCCAGGTCTCGGCGGCGACGATTTCGTCGCCGACCAGCAGCCGGACCACGTCCCGCGTCGGTTCCGCACCGCTCCCGACGCTGTAGATGACCTCGAGGCGCTCACCCGCCTTGACGGGGGCATTGGTCGAACTGATCGAGACACCCAGGCCGTCGCCCCACAGGTGAAATTTAGGACCGTTCGTTCCCGTCGGTTCTCCCCGTGATCGACCGGTAAGGATCCCGAACCCGACGACGCTCGAGGTGCCGGCCAGGTAGGTTCGTCGGCGCATGGGGGATCCCACCACGACGGAGATCTTGACACTTTCACCCCACAGCGAGCCGGACTGTCTTCGCTGAGGACACCCCCACAAATTCAGAGCGCGTCCTCGTAGAGGCGGCCGTAGGCCTGTCGGCGAAGGGTCGCCAGGGCGGCGTCTTCCTCGTTCTGGAAGGTCGCGGCCACCGCTTCGCCGTTCGGAGCGGCGTGCCAGACGACTCGGTCGACGTGTTCGCTGCCGATCTCGTGGATCTCACCGTCGTAGCTCTCGTGCCACCGCTCGTACTCCTCACGGGTGCCAACGGTCACCTCGAGCAGGCTCGCAAAGAGGGCTTCCCTGGCGGTTTCGACGACGTCGCTCGTGACGCGCTCGCCGTACTCTTCGCGATCGAAGTCCATCGAGCGGGCGACTTCGCGGACGACCGTCTGTGCCGCTGGGCCAACCGATTCGTACTGCTCGCGAGCCGCCTCGAGGCTGTCGGGGGCGAACGTCCCGTCGGTGTGCATGGACGGCCGTTCGGCGGCGAGGCGTTACGGGTTTTCGGTTCGATCGTGATCCCACCGACCGCACACGTCGCGTTCGGTCCCGTCGCGACCTCGCATACACTTCACTCCTTTAGCTTCCCCGAGCGCACACCTTGCCGTTGACATCCGTGGCCGAGCGCGCTTCACAACGACTTTGACCGGGCCAGCCAACCCTCGAGTATGCCCGACGCGGATCTCCACGTTCACACCACCCGCTCCGACGGCGAACTCGACCTCGCCGACGTGCCGGCGGCCGCGCGCCGAGCCGACGTCTCGGTCGTGGCGGTCACGGACCACGATCGATACCAGCCCATCGACGATCCAGTCGTCGTTCGCGATGGCGTCACCATCGTCCACGGGATCGAACTCCGCGTCGAGACTGCAGACGGCATGCGAGTCGACCTGCTGGGATACGGCCTCGAGCGGACAGCCGCCCTGGAGGCCGAAACCGAGCGCATCCAGCGGGACCGACGGGAACGCGGCCGGGCGATCGTCGACAGCGTGGCGGATCGCCTCGACGTCGACCTCGGCCTCGACGTCGACACCGGCTTTGGCCGGCCACACGTCGCTCGAGCGATCGCCGACCACCCGGACACTGGATACGACTACGAGGGTGCCTTCGACCACCTGATCGGCAACGACGGCCCCTGCTTCGTCGCCCGCGACGTCTGTTCGTTCGAGCGCGGTCGCGAACTTCTCGAGGAGGCCGCCGCCGTCACCTCCCTCGCACATCCCTTGCGGTATCCCGACCCGGCGGCGGCCCTCGAGCGCACTGCCTCCCTGGACGCCGTCGAGCGAGCCTACCCCTACGGCCGATCGGTCGACCTCGGGCCGATCGATCGGGCTATCGAGACCCACGACCTGCTGGTCACGGGTGGCAGCGACGCTCATGACGACGTACTCGGGAAAGCTGGGCTGTCTCGGGCGGCCTACGAACGGCTCGGGCTGCCGTCTTGACCGGCTCGAAGACACTCCAGCCCCGCGGCCGTCGACCGCGTCGGTGTGACCGCAGGCGCTCCACTCGAGGAGCCACTCACGTCGTGTCGATAACGGAGGGTTCAATGCGGGGCGACCCCAACTGGTAGCCATGCAGTGTCACTACTGCGACCAGGAAGCTGCCTTCGCCGCCGAGTCGGATGGGCTCCGGGTCGGCCTCTGTGAGGAACACTTCCGTGAGCGGTTGCAGGAACTCGCCGAGGCTGACGGGCTCGAGACGTTGAAAGAGCAGGTAAACGTCGACCGAGCGGAATAATTCTCCATTCGTCTTCGTCTTCGCGCTGGCGGTGTCCGGCAGCCACCGCTCCCGGCAGTGTGGACCCTTCGGTGTCGTCCCGTTCCGACCAGCGACCACCCAGTCCGTGGCCACCGGCGATCAGCGACGACGACTCTCCTATGCCGTCCGTCCAGCGTCCACGTCGATCGCATCGACCGGGCAGACGTCGACACAGAGCATGCAGTCGATACACTGGGCTTCCTTCGTCGGCTCGGCCTTCTTTTCGCTTTCGGGGTGTCCAGGGGTATCGACCCAGGTGAACACGTCGACGGGACAATCCTCGAGACAGGCTCCGTCAGCGAGACAGATGTCGTAATCGACGGCGACGTGTGTGCCCCGAATGCCGAGTGTCTCTGGTTCGTCGACCGGCCCCCAGACCGCGACGCCGTTTTCTTCACCGACTTGCTCTCGATTCTCGTGGAACTGCGGATCGATGGCCATTGCTACCAATTCAGTCGGTCGATGGCCACTTAAAGATACCCCAAAAACCGCCGCAAAACCACCAGAGAGGGTTTAGGTCGGCCAAAATGGGGTACTGTGCTACTCGAGCAACAGCAGTTCCGGGTGCTCGAGATAACGCATGACCTCGTTGCAGAACGAGGCCCCCTCCGCGCCGTCGATCAGGCGGTGATCGAAGGTCAGCGAGAGCGTCAGAACCGACCGTGGTTCGATCGATTCGTTGCCCTCGTCGTCGGTGACGACGCGGGGTTTGCGCTTGATCTCGCCGACGGCCAGGATGCCGGCCTCGGGGTAGTTGAGGATGGGAGTCGCGTACTCCCCACCGATGCCGCCGATGTTGGTGATGGTGAACGTCGATCCGCGGAGTTCCTCGGGTGAGATCGTGCGTTCTCTGGCCTTCTGGACCAGTTCGTTCATCTCCGAGGACAGTTGCAACATGCCCTTCCGGTCTGCGTCCTCGACGACGGGGACCATCAGGCCGGCGTCCGTCGCCGCGGCGACACCGATGTTGTAATAGTTCCGGTGGACGATCTCCTGGTTCTCGTCGTCGATCATCGCGTTCATCTCGGGGTACTCCTCGAGTGCGGCGATGACGGCCTTCATGATGAACGGCATGTAGGTGAGCCGGATGCCCTGCTCCTCGGCGGTCGGCTTGAGCCGTTCGCGCATCTCGACGAGTTTCGTCACGTCGACCTCGTCGTGGTGGGTGACGTGTGGCGCGGTGAACTTCGAGCGCTCCATCGCGTCCGCGATGGTCTTGCGGACCCCCTTGAACGGCTCGCGTGTCTCCCGCGGCCCAGTCTCGCCAGTCGCGACTGCTGTCGCGTCGGCGGCCTGAGCGCGCTGCTGGGCTTCGGCGTACTCGATCACGGCTTCGGGGGTGACGAACGCCTCCCCGTCCCGTTTCTCGGTGGCGGGGACGGCGTCGATGTCGACGCCCTGTTCTTCGGCGATGCGCCGGGTGGCGGGTGCGGCCAGTGTCCGGTCGCGATCGGCCGATTCGACCGACGTCTGGGCGGGAGCACTCGGGGTGCCTGCACTTGCGCTCGCATCTGTGGTCGTGTCGGCGTCCGTCGGCGTGGCGCTGTCAGCGTCGACGCCGCCGGTGTCGGCCGCCACAGTCGCCTCGCCGCTCGAGCCGTCGGCCGCCGCACGGACGTCGCCCTCGGTGATTCGGCCGCCGGGGCCGCTTCCCGTGACCGTCGCGATGTTCACGCCTTCCTCGCGAGCGAGCTTCCGCACGCGAGGGGGCGCGAAAACGCGCCCTTCGGGCGTTTCGACCGCCGCTGACTCGACCGCATCGGTGTCTGCTTCCGCCCCCGCTGGCGAATCGGTCTCATCGCTCGCGGCACCCGTGGATTCGGTGGCCGTGTCCGCATCCGCAGCCTCGCCGTCGACGTTGAACGTGATGATCACGTCACCGACGGGCACCATCTCGCCCTCCTCGGCGAGTAACTCGGCAACCGTCCCGTTGTACGGGGAGGGGACCTCGACGAGGGCCTTGTCGGTCTCGACTTCAGCCACGGGCTGGTCCTCGCTGACGGTGTCGCCAGGTTCGACCAGCCAGCTGACCAGTTCGCCCTCGGCGACGCCTTCGCCGACGTCGGGAAGTTTGAACTCTGCGACCATGTTAGAACTCCATCGTCTCGCGGATGCCGTCCTCGATGCGCGCCGGCTCGGGCAGGTAGTAGTCCTCGAGCGCGTAAAGCGGGAACGGTGCGTCGAAGCCGGTGATCCGGTTGATCGGGGCTTCCTGGTAGATGAGCGCCTCCTCCTGGATCGTCGAGGCGATTTCGGCGGCCATCCCGGCCGTCTTCGGGGCCTCGTGGACCACCGCGCCGCGCCCGGTCTTCTTGAATGACTCGACGATGGTGTCGATGTCGAGTGGCGATACGGTTCGGAGGTCGACGACCTCGACGTCGATCTCGCCCGCGAGGTTCTCGGCGGCCTCGAGGGTGGGGCGGGTCATCGCCCCGTAGGTGAACACGGAGATGTCCGATCCCTCACGGCGGATCGCCGCCTCGCCGATGGGCACCTCGTAGGGTTCGTTCGGGACTTCCTCGCGGAACGCCCGGTAAATGAGTTTGGGCTCGAGGAAGATGACCGGGTCCGGCGAGCGGATGGCACTCGTGAGCAAGCCCTTGGTGTCGTAGGGCGTCGACGGGATGACCACCTTCAATCCGGGCTGGTGGACGAACATCGCCTCCGAGGACTCGGAGTGGTGTTCGGGGGCACGAATGCCGCCGCCGTATGGCGCTCGCACGACCAGCGGGCAGGTGTATCGCCCACGCGAGCGGGTTCGCAGGCGGGCGGCGTGAGAGACGATCTGGTCGAACGCGGGGTAAATGAAGCCCAGAAATTGCATCTCTGGGACCGGCCGCATACCGTAGGCGGCCATGCCGATGGCCGTGCCCACGATGCCGGACTCGGCGAGGGGGGTGTCGATGACCCGGTTCTCGCCGAACTCCTCGTAGAGTCCCTCGGTGGCGCGGAAGACGCCGCCGTTTTTCCCGACGTCCTCGCCCATGACGACGACGTCTTCGTCCCGTTCCATCTCCTGATGCAGTCCATCCCGGACCGCCTGTACCAGCGTGAGGTTTTCAGATTCTGCTGCCATAATTACTCCTCTAAGAGTGCGTCGTCACCGTACTGTTCGCGAACGTACTCGAACCACTCGAGTTGTTCCTCGAGTCGTCGCGGCATGCCCTCGTACACGTGGGCGAAGATCTCCTCGGGTTCGGGCCGGGCAACGGCCTCGGCCTCGTCGATTGCGTTCGCCACGCGGTCTTCGACCCGCGAGACGATGGCGTCCTCGCGCTCGTCGTCGAGCATGCCCTGGTTGCGGAGGAACTGCTCCATTCGCGGAATTGGGTCCTTCTGTTTCCACTCCTCGACCTCCTCGTCGTCCCGGTAGACGGAGGGGTCGTCGGCGGTGGTGTGTGCGCCGAACCGGTACTGGACGGCCTCGATGAGCGTCGGTCGCAACTCGCCTGGCCCCGGATCTTTGGCCTTCTCGACGGCCTCGCGAGTCACCTTGTAGACGGCCAGTGGGTCCATCCCGTCGACCTGCACGCCCTCGAACCCGTAGGCGGTTGCCTTCTGGGCGAGGGTTTCGCTCGCGGTCTGGCGTTCACGCGGCACCGAGATCGCCCACTGATTGTTGTTACAGAAGAAGACGGTGGGTGTGTCGAAGACGCCGGCGAAGTTCAGCCCCTCGTGGAAGTCACCCTCGCTCGTCGCCCCGTCGCCGAAGTAACAGAGGAACGCCTGCTCTTCGCCCTTAAGGCGGGCGGCCCAGGCGGCCCCGGTTGCGTGGGGGATCTGGGTCGCGATCGGTACGGCCACGGTAAAGATGTTCGTGTCCTCGGGAACCGCGTTGCCCGCCTCGTGGCCCATCCAGTAGAGCAACGTGCGTTTCAGCGAGAGGCCGCGAACGAGGCTCGCTCCGTGCTCGCGGTAACTGGGAAACAGCCAGTCCCCGTCGTCGAGGGCGTGGGCGCTCCCGATCTGGGCGCCCTCTTGGCCCGACAGCGGCGGATACGTCCCCATCCGACCCTGGCGCTGGAGACTCACCGCTCGCTGATCGAAATGGCGGGCGAGTTTCATCTGCTCGTACATCTCGAGGAACTGGTCCTCCTCGAGATCCGGCACCTCGGCGTCCTCTCGGACGTGGCCGTTGACGTCGAGCACCTGTACGCGCTCTCTGGGGTCGTGCTGTAGCGTGCTCACGGGTGTACCCACCTTGGCATACGTTAATGGTCTATCGCTCGCGTTAAAGGAGTTTCGTAAATAATTTACTATCAGCACGATTCTTGCCATACAGTGGCAAAGACTCCCCTCGAGACCCCCTCGATCTGGCCATTTGTTCAGGTTCTCATCGCTCAGCGCTGTAACCGTGGTGAGTCATTCGGATTACTGTACGGATAGTGGACGGATGGTCGCTGGGTCGATGGTGGGAGCGACACCCGGCACCGACAGGAAGTATAAAAGTGTACGGGGTCGATTGGTGAGTCGACAGGCGTGCTACAGGATTGACATCCGTTGCCGCCGTTCGTTGGGATATGAGTCAGCAACACGCCACCACTCGACGACGACTCCTCGGCGGCGTTGCCGCCGCGAGCAGTGCTGCACTCGCCGGCTGTACCAGCATGACGCCGTTCGTGGGCCAGCAACTCGAGGAGACGAAAACGATCGACCCCAATGGCGCACAACGCCTCAGTATCGCCGGCGAGGTCGGCACTGTGGTGGCCGCGGGGAGCGAACGGGAGACGATCCAGGCAGCCATCGAGAAGCAATCCAGCTCGCTTCGCACCGACCTCGAGCAGTTCGTTCTCGAGGCGGACCGTCACGATCGTACCCTCGAACTCCAGTCGGTCTACACGGCCGACACCGGTTGGTTCGAGAGTGAACCCACGATGGATCTCGACCTCGAGATCCCGTACCAGTTACCCCTCGACCGAATCGACACCTCCGTCGGTGGGATCACCGTCCGGGACGTCACTGGCGACCTCACCCTGACGGCGAGTACGGGCGCGGTCGACGTCCGGGGGGTGGACGGTTCGGTCGGCGCGGAGACCAGTACGGGACGGATCGAAATTCGGGACGTCGAGCGATTGAACGATGTTCGCGCGAGTACGGGACGGGTTGCGGTGGATGTCCCGGCTATCGACGGCGACACCGTGATCACCACGAGTACGGGAGCGATCGAGGCCGTAATCAGCCCCGATCTCGATGCTGAACTCGAGGTAGAGACCAATACAGGAGACGTTGACGTCGACATCCCGGGTCTCGAGCGCGAGGACTCGGTGGTCGGCGACGGCGTCAGGGGCACCCTCGGTGATGGAGGCCCACGGTTGCGGATCGAGACGAGTACGGGTCGGGTGGCCGTCAAGTCCTTTTGATACCCACTTTGGTCCCTGCTCAGTCGCCCATCGGCTGGCGGATCAGCCGCCCGTGTGCAGCTTTCATACACCGATCCTGGCCGACCTCGAGTAACCTGAAGGTCAGGCCTCGAGTGAGTCACCCAAAAGACGCTGGCCGTGGACATCCACGGTGATGATCACCGATCAACCCACTCGAGCCCCCAGCGGACGCCAGCGGCTCCGAGTGGGAGTAAAGGGAACCTACAGTAGCCACTGAACGTCATTGCACACACCCTCACGATACTACGGCTCAGAACCGGTGATGGACCGGTTCTGAGCCCCCTCGCTGTGAGGGTGTGTGAATCGTTTCACTCGTTACAATAGACCCCCTCGTCCCCGGCGGGGAACAACGATTCGACGATCACCACCGAGAGGTGGCCGAGCAGGTTGACGACCACGAGCGCCAGGTAGGCCACCACCAGGCCGCCAACGCCGGCCGCGAGGGCGCGCTCGAGTGAGTCGATCGGATAGGTGGCGACGACGGTGTACTCGGTGTAGAACGCGGGGACGAGGACCAGGCTGAGTGCCACCGACAGGGCCACCACGAGTCCCACAAAGGCGAGGAACCCGAGGATGGCCTTCCAGACGAGGTAACACGCTCCAAGCCAGGTGTCCCGGCCGAGGACGAGGGCTCGCAGGAACTCGACCAGCCCCTGGTCACTGGCCGGGAAATCGACGACGGTCTCCGCCTCGAGCACTCCGCTGGTGAGCGCGGTGTCGACCCACGTGAGTGCGAGAATCACCACCAGCGTGAGGACGAAGACGACGGGGCCAAGGAGGGTGATGGCGAGCCCGAGGCTGAGTGCCACTCCCGTGACGAGCACGACGAAGTACGCCAGCCCGAGTGGGGCCGCGAGCACCAGGTAGGCGAGGGATCGATACGTCCACGGATCGGCGGGTGCAGCGAGCAGTGAACCGATGCCGAACGATGCTGTCGAGTGGTGGGTTGTGTCCGTCATCACCTGGGGAGAAGGGCCGACGGATGGTATAACGGCACAGCGGGCTGTTGGTCGGCCAACTCGACGACGGATTTTTATATTAGGTTCCGCCTGTCGCGAACGCGCGGACTCATACGCCCTCGAGCGAGTGGATTATCGCAAGCAATCCAACGATGGTCACCGTCAGGTTGCCGAGCAACAGCGACGCGTCGCTCAGACCGGTCACCGGCCCCAGTCCGTAACTCACGACGAACGGTCCAACAGTAATCCAGGCGATGCCGACGGCCAGATACCGCATGGTTTGGCTCCGATGGCGCTGATAGCCCCGGTAGGCGAGGGCGGCGACGACCGTTCCGGCGACGGCGGTCGCCAGTGCCGTCAGGAACAGGATCGTCCCGGGGTCGAGCTCAACGGCGACCATAGATCACCCCAAGGATACAGATCAGTCCGAGGAACTGGGCGGTCGTCGCGGCGATTTCCTGCCAGACCGGATCGACCGGTGGTACGTTCGAAAGCAGGAGGCGCAGGAGCATCGGTACGGTGGTCAACAGGACGAGGCCGACGCCGAGAATCAACATGCCCGTTCCGCCACCCCCACGATAGCCGCGGTAGAGTCGGTAGGCCAGATATATCGAGAGGACCGTCGCGACGATCAGCGCCACGAACACCGCGACGACGATTTCGGGCTCGCCACCAACCGCCGACTGCAATTGCAGTGGCTGTGCCTCGAGGACGGCCACCCTCGTGGTGTCGGCCGACGGGGTGCGTGACCGCTGGCTCATTTGAATCCCTCGTACAGTCTGGTGAATCGGTCGGCAGCCGACTCCTCGAGTTCCCGGTCGACGTCGACCTCGAAGCCCGTCTCCTCGAGTCGGATGCGGACTTCCCGCAACCGGGCGCTATACACCTTGTAGTGGTGGCCACCGGGATCGAGTTGTTGATGATCCCGAAGCAATTCCTCTTCCTGGAGGCGCTCGACGCGCCGATAAATCGTGGACGGATCGGCACCGCAGACGTCGCTCAGGGCGTCCACTGACTGTGGCTCCTCGCGAGTCTGCTCGAGGATGGTCCACATGTACTCGTCGCCGAGCACGTCGACGACGTCGGCCTCACCGTCGTCGCTCATTACCGTCTGTCCATGGTGAAGGGAGAAAAGGTTCACTGTCTGATACGGTTTCGTGTCACTGTTTTCCGGTGAGTGCCAGCCCCGGTTCGGCACTCACCGGTAAGAGACGACACGAATCCGTATGACTCGTTGCTCGCCATCGTGAGAAGTGACTTTCTGGGGCGGGATCATCGGCCCCGGTGACGACCTGTTCGATTGCCAACTCGAGGCCAACCCTTATGTACTCGCGCCCGGCAGTTTCCACCGACGATGGCGTCCAGGGCAGCGACGGCGAACGGACTGTCGGGCGGACGGGTGAGCGCCGGATTCAAGCGATTCTTCGGCGTCGCCCTCGAGCGTCAGACCTACCTGAATCTCGCCTATCTGTTGCTGGCGTTTCCACTCGGGCTCTCGTATTTCGTCTTCGTGACAGTGGGTCTCTCGATCGGGCTGTCACTCGTCATTATCCTCGTGGGGATCCCAATCCTCGCGGTCTTCGTCGGGTGTGCCCTCGGACTCGCCGGGTTCGAACGCTGGTTGACGACGCGGATGCTCACCGTGACGGTCGAGGGACGGACCACGCTCGAGGGAAGCCGTCGGCGCGATCAGGTGTGGTCGTTGCTGACCCACGGCAAGACCTGGACGAGTCTCCTGTATCTCCCAGTGAAGTTCGTTCTCGGGCTCGTCTCGTTCGTCCTCGTCGTCACGAGTTTTTCGACGGCGTTCAGCCTGCTCGTGCTCCCGCTGTACTACGGTCGCGAGGGCCTGTACGTCGGCGTGGTGTCGGATCGGGCCCCCGAGATCCACCAGACGCTATACCTCGGCTGGAACTACTTGCTCGTTGGTGTCGAGGCCGTCGTCACCATCGGCCACTGGCAGATCACGACGCTCCCGCAGGCACTGGTGGCGGCGGGCTTGGGCATCGTCCTCGCTTTCGCCACGCTCCACGCTTTGAACGCCCTCGCCAGGCTCTCGGGCTGGTTCGCCGGCGTGATGCTCGGTGACGGGTACGACCCACTCGCCGTCGTCCGACGCGATTCGAAAGTCCAGTAACCACACCCAGCTGTGGGGGGATGGAACTCGAGCAGCGACCGCCGAATCTGTTGACTGGGCCGACAAGCGGGTCGTGCCGCTCGAGGGTCGCGGACGGGAAACTGGAGACGTTCGACGGTTTCGACGTTGTGGGCGATCACGTCCGGCTGGGCGTCGATGATCGTTCGAACCAGGTGTTTCTCGC